>JAAUXT010120507.1_pt1 | contig 17122 bp, 16 predicted proteins | sample 7278171 | NCBI WGS metagenome assembly JAAUXT01 (sample SAMN14350112, study PRJNA611818) | marine sediment metagenome | isolation source: surface marine sediment (1.8m) | place: French Polynesia: Moorea | collected 2018-08
CATTCACACCCCATTTTTTCCGCACTTCCAAATTTGACCTTTTTGACCTCAGAAACCCAAAAATTCAAATTTAACAAACTCCTTCCTCGAGCATTATCCCCAACCCAAAATGAACCATAAGAGCCCAAAAGATCCCAAATCAATCCTCATCTTGACCATGAAACTGCTGCTGACATACTTTTGGAAGAGGCTGCCTATAGGTGCTTTGATTTCGCTTGCTCTGATTTCGCTCGCTTTTTTCAAAAGCTCACAAATCGGACCAAGCTCCTCAAATCACCTAAAAACTGCTGACAAAAGTGATTGATGTTTTCAAACACGGCATGGATTCACGTGCACCGTGGAATGTCCTGTTGTTGTCATTTTTGGGTACACAATTATTTCAGTTTTGTCCTCGAGCTTGTTTTTGCGTCAACTGATCCCCACCCCAACCCGATTTTTTTGTACGCGAGCACCTTGTACGAGCGCTAAACTTAGTGTCTGAAAATCGTTCCAGTCAGTAGCCGTCACTACTGGAGCTGCATACATCACCGTGACACGATGTTGTCGTTGAGCGCAGCAACCGGTGATTTCATCCTTGTTGTGAAAACGCAATTGTCGTTGCGTTGTTGTTCCCACCAGTGGTTCGCCGGGGCAATGGGCCTGGCCCACACTTGCCGTCTTCTTTGTTGTGTCCTCTCCATTCGTTCACTTCGGATTGTCTGCATTTTGACGAATGTCTCTAAAATGAGGTGTAAATTTTCGGAGCGATCCAAGACGAGCGAGTCTTGTTGCGCAGTGATACATCAGGTGTACGTGGATGTAATGTGTGCGCCAGTTCCTGTTCAATCACACACCTCCTTTCTTGACCAAAGGTCTCAAAACGTTGTCGTGTGATTTCACAGGAACCACTTTTGTACAGTGTGAGAACGTTGTCATCTGCCAGTTTCCCGAGTGCTAAAGCTGTGTACGTCGTGAACATCTCTCGAAAGCAGTGAACTCGACGCAGTGGAACTGTGTTTGCAAGTGATACACGTGTGAGTGTGTACTCATGTGAAAAACAAAACACCTTAAGAGAATGATTGTGAAGTCGTTGTCACCTCAAGGCAGTTGCATCTGTGGCTGGCAACAAACTGAGCTGCAGGTGTCTGTTGTATAATGGACTATAACAAACCAACAAAAACAGTAAGACAAAATTGTTCCATTCTGCAACTTGACAAAGATGTGTGGCCTGCTTGTTGGGATATCTGAAAGTGGCAAATTCTCGCAGCTGTGGTCTGAGCACGGCAACGGTCCTATTTGGTGTGAAAACTCTTTCCTGTACATTTTCAATAAGTGTATTTATTTGTAAGCAATGACTTCATGTTGTCCTTGTTGGAGAATGTTTGGCCTTTTCTCTTGTTCAGTCCATTTCTCTTGTTACGTTCCGGCCGCAAGTTTCCTTCGTCAGGAGTGAACATTTTTCGTCCATTTCCTGGATGAAGCACGGCGGGTTTGAGCAACGTGGACACATCGGCGACGGAACTGTTCACTACGTGGTGGTGACAGCACGTCGTTGACGGGTTATCACACGTGGCTTAAGTCCGACGCGTGGCGTGACAACACGTCGGTGCTGCATCTCCCTTTTGACTTTAGATTCCGTAGCACCTTCCGCTAGTGCAACAAAATAAAGAGACGCAGAAAAGCTGAGTTTGCCTTCGTGAGAGGTTTACTCCAATGATCTAAACTTCACCCAGGTTGTGAAACGAGTCTCTTCGACCCATGTGCATGAAAATAAATCAACTGTTTGTGAATGTTTCTGGACAATTCTGTCGTTTCATTTGAAAGACAACAATGCAACAGGTTCAACGCGTGCAAAGAAGAGTCTAAATCTAGTGTACAATCAGGCAGCCCATTGTTTTCATCTCAGTTTGTGATCAAGAACAGAACACATCAAGAACAGAACACCCCTCCCTGAAAGATCAGAATGAACGAAAACGTGTACGAAACCCAGGGAATGCTACAAGACTACCTACACTCATCTACATTGCCTACTTTCGTTTCTTGGACGTAATCCCGGAGTTCCTGGGCGACACGATGCCCTCGACGGGGAAGGGCCGGAGCGGGATGAGGGGCGTGTCTTCGCGGTTACGTTCTCCTTGCGCGTTCGGCAGGTTGCGAAGGTTCACTTGGCCTGGATTCGGGAACGCCTGTCCGGCGGTGGGGCCTTGGGGCTGAGCTCCGATGAAAGGTCCAAAGGGTCGGAAGGGTTGTCCGGGGAACGTGGTTCCGAATGGGAAGGAGGGAAAAGCGGGGTTCGGGAAAAGCTGAGGGTTCGGAAATGTCTGGGTGTTGGGGAATGTTTGAGTGGTCGTGCTGGGGAAGGTTTGGGTGCTTGGAAAGGTCTGTGTGTTTGGGAAAGTTTGAGTGTTGGTCACAGCGCGGTTTGGGTTTCCGCGACCGATGACGCAGCACGCGATTCGCGCACCCGCGTTGCCGGTCGTCTGGCTCTCAGGAGTGCCGCCGCGACCCAGGTCATCGGGAAGCTGGTGCACCTGACGAATCAGCACAACAGGATTGTGGGAATCGACGTCAGTTGATCTCGTGTGGATCGTGAACGCAGGACACAGCGAGAGCTGCGGAAATTTGTTTCCCGAATCGTTCCAAACTCGCACAATTTTTGCGGATTAATACTTCCATCAAGCGAAGTCCACTCACCACAAGAGTTCTTCCAAGAACATTGGCTCTGTTGTCGAATGGATTGAATGTGATCCTGGCGACATTGTCTGTTATCCTGGCGTTTACTTGTCCAAATCCATCAGATCGAATGTTGCCCAAATCACCGACGTGCCTGGTGCCAACCTGGGTTTGGCTGCAATGAAAAGCATGACATGTTTGCCCGGCCTGTTTGCGCGCTCGAACCTGTTTGTGTTGGTGCAGCGTTCTCAATCTGGAGTCTACAGCAGCTCCTGAAGCTCACTCAGCGCTTGTCGTTTCCATTTTTCTCTGGATCCTTAATTTGACTCACGTGTTCGGGAAGAAGGGGTTGAACGTGTTTGTTTGGAATGGGTTGCGAATGGGCGGGTCAGTGGACGAGCCGTGGTTGGTGTTGTACGGATTGTAATGCGCGCCGGCTGACGTACACCCGGTCGACAGGTCCCCGAACTCGTGAATGTGGATTCCATGCTCCTGGTTTGGTATCAGCCCCGTGATCTGCACTTCCAGTTGCAGCGCAGAAGACTGAAGTCACCAAGAACGAGAGAAACGAGATTGATTTTCCCGAGTCCTGCTCGTAAAACCGCAAATGATCCGACTTTCGAAGCTGAAATGGACTGGTCATTGTTTTGAGCTGAAACTGCGTCACAAGAAAAAGTTTTGGCCCTTGGGCATGCGGTTCGGTGTGCCCTGCAAATCCACAACTCTCGGAAACGAGCGTGTGTGTTGTGTGTGTGTGTGTTTGTGTGTGTGTGTGTCGTGTCTGTCTGTCTTGTCTGTCTGTGTGTTACGCACAAAGAACCGGCTCGAAGCGATAGGCTGCGCAAAAGTGACTGTTCCCCGGGCGTTGTTGCCGCTGCCGCGCGGTTCCAGGTAGCACGTCGCGTACTCGATCGGGTTCACACCGAAGTTGGAGAACGGATTGACGAACGGGTTCTGAGTTCCTGCGAAGGGGTTCGTGGGCAAGAACTGCCTGCCTGGAGAAGTGAAAACGGAAGTGCAGCACACTGAATACGTGTCGGACAAAATTATCCGTGTGCGAGCAAAGGAGTGCCTTTCAGACGCGCTGTGAGAGAAAAATGCACGGAGTTTTAATTTGGTCTATTCTTTTCCTTTCAACAAACGTTTTGAGCCAAGATGTTGCTTTGTCCATCGCCTGGTGAGGTTTGTCAGTCGCGAAAGCTGAAAGTTGGACTTCACTTTGCCAAAAAGAAAAATTGATGCTTACCGACTGCGGCTGAAGGATTTCGTCCACGAATGAAAGTCTGCTTGGCGAGTCTCTGCGACTGCGCCTCCCCCGCCGAGCAACACACTCCCGCGGCAAGCAACAGAAGCACTATCCTTTTCATGTTTCTCTTCATTCAATCTTTACTTTTGATATGGCAGATAATATCAAGATTTGATTCCCATAACATCTAATCCCTGAGTAATGAACAAGCCAGCAAGAACGCGATGGCGGCAAAAACTTCATTTGCAGCCCTTCCTTGAGTTAGTTTACTTTTGACAGAACTACAAAGCATTTTGTTTGCGCTTCCCTTGTGGAATAGGTTAAATAACAGAAATGGCATTCTGTCTCCAAGCGCAGTTTATTCTGGCACCATGCACAGTTTATTTGAGAATCACAAATGTTTTCATTTGAGCTTCTGATTACCCTTTTTTCATGAGCTGAGAAGTTCCGCAAAAAAGTCACGAAGTGGATCTGCATGTTTCGTTTTCTCATCAAAGCACAAAAGATGAGCTTTTAGCTTGGTACACTTCACTTCATTCTGAGTACGAGGTACAACTAGCTGTACAATGCAAGTTTTCACTCTTTTTGTTCTCGCGTGCACGTGGTGGTCTGGTTGAGAAAATGACATGCACGCGCACAAAAGTTGGTCCAACTTGTAAAAGTGCAACACAATGTTTTCAGAAAGATTCTATTTTTGTGGGGTTGCATTGGTGATTTTTCCTGTTTGTTTTTCACCGTCTTCGCGAGTGACAGGAACTTGATCGCTGCAGGGGTCGTTTCCGAGTTGGAGAAGAAACTCGTGGAAGAACACTCTGGGGACAAACGATCTTCCACCCTTGATTTTTTTCGCACCGAAAAGCAAATTCACATAATTGTCCTTTTCTCAATAAGTACAATGCTAATACCCCAGACAAGATGCTTTTATGCGCCCTGTTTACAAAGCGAGTGTTTGCCCAAACACCGCATTAGCATTCTTTTTAAGAGTTCGTGGACAAGGATCACTTTGTCGTTTTCTCACCTTCCTTCCTCGAGGTCTTTCACAGAATTGAGAAAGGTCTGGTGGCACCTTAGTATTCGTAAAGTGCGACTACTGTCGTGACTGCGTATGTGAAGACGATGGCAAGTGCGTGCAGTCGTGAGACTCTCAAGCAGCGTCAATTTTCTATTCAAATTTATTGATGTACACGTACAGGTAGATCAAAAAAGATGTTTTCAGAAAGGTACTTTCAGAAGAAAAACGTTCGCAGTTTATATTTTTACAGGCAAAACCGATGTCAGAAACATTGGAAACGAAGATGAATCGGTTGTGCACTGAGCAATGTTCACAGTAATGCTTTCTTTTTTAGCTCCATCATTGGATGCAAGCACTTTGCAATGTTCAGTTGTCGACACGTTGTGAGGGGTCTCTCTCTCCTGTTCTTCCGATCCATAAAACAAAGTTCGGGTGATGTCCAAGTCATTTCCACATTTGCGTTCTCAAAACGCCGCCAGGAAGAAAGTACGTTGTTCTTACTTTCCTTTCTTGGTGGATGCCGACTGTCCAGTTTGGAATCTGCTTTGTTGCGAGTTGAATCCGAAAGTTCCAGACGGGTTTGCGTTAAACGGGTTGAAGGCGGGATTGGCTCCTGCGAAGACGTTGGCTGCGAACGGGTTCGTGGGATTGGCTCCAATACTGAACTGGCCAGAAGACGGGTTGAAGGATGGCGAGGGGTTGGAGGGGTTGAACTGAGTTGTGCCAGGTTGTGTCGGCTGGTTGGGCTGGGTGCCTTGGTTTGGATTGGTGTTGGTGTTTGTGCCAGGGAAAGGTTGTCCTTGGAAAAAGAATGGCTGTCCTAGGAAAGAAACAGGCTGTCCTGAGAATGAAAAAGGCTGGTTCGAGAATGAATTGGCTTGACCTGGGAAGAAATTTGGGAATCGTCCGAACGCGTTGAACTGTTGTCCTTGCCCTGGCTGTCCCGTTTGTCCCGGCTGGGGGAAGAATGCCTGGTTGCCAGGCCAACTGGAGGCGTCAGCTCTTCCGACGACGCAGCACGCCATCCTGTTCCCAGTGTTTCCGGTGGTCAAGCTGCTGGGCGTCCCGGCGAGCCCCAGGTCATCCGGCCTTTCAAACACCTGCAAAACGCAGTGACAGAATTTCAAAATTCATTTTGAATGGGACGAAAGTGAACAGTTAGGCGCGGTTTACACAAACATGCTCTGACAAGTTGGAAGCAAGTTTGACGCACCACAAGAGACCTCCCCAGGATGTCCACCAAGGAGCCACTGGACAGAGATGAGGTCCTGTCCAGAACCATGGTGTTCGCTTGTCCGAACTGGTCAGCCTGCAGGTTGCCAAAATCTCCGACCATCCGTGTCTTCCTGCAGAGCGAGTGCAAACAGTCGAGAATGAATCATTATGAAAAAACACCAGGATGTTTCTCAACATTGTGTTGCGGTCGAGGAGGGGGGGAGTCAATGCAGATTTTTTTCTTTGTCTAACTTTGACTCAACGTTTCCAAGTCACGCCTCTACTCAAGCGCCAGTTCTATTCACAGGGCGGGGTGTCTCAGACACATGCTGACAACAACAGTCGCGCTTCCGCGACTCAAAATCTACGTTTACCAACGAGAACGGTGTTTGATTGCAGGGGCTGACTCTTGAACGAGCACGTCATTGCCTTATTCACAGTTTTCGAGACGTTGCCACGGCTTGTTCTTCGAAACCTGATGTCGCAAAGGCTACTTATTCCTTGGACAAATTCTCTCTTCCCAGTGAATGAGTTTGTTTGCTCTCGACCCCTCACCGTCCCGGGGCGGGGAAGGGCACGTCGTTGGGGCCGCCGTGTTGCACACGGAACGGGTTGTAGATGGCGGCGGCGGACGCGCAGCCGTTGCTCATGTCGCCCCACGTGTGCGCGTGAAAGCCGTGATTCTGTCCCGGAGTCAGCCCGGTCACGTTCACCATCATCTCCAGGGGCCTCTGAAATGGAGGAGGGAGGCTGGCAGTGCAATTGTGTTTTGTTGTTGTTCAGGCAGGATAAAAAGGAACCTCATGTTTCTTTGAGCATCGCGTGCTTGTGTGTGTGTGTGTGTGTGTGTGTGTGTGTGTGTGTGTGTGTGTGTGTGTGTGTGACAAAGAAAAATTACAGTTCAGTACACGAGTTTACCGTTGACATTGACGACTCAAGTTATATTTTTTCAAATGACAACAAATAACTCAACGAGTGCGATATGATGTGTGACCGTCGTATCCCGCTGTCACCGGCCACCAGAGCTCTTACGTTGAAGCGGCCAAAAGGCCCGCCGGCCCTCAGCTGCCGCAGTCGCACAACGCCGCGCACGTTGAAGCCGCTGCCGCGCGGGTCCAGGATGCACATGCCATAGTCGTAGGCGAAGAACGGGAACTGCGGCTGCGGGGCGAAAGACGTCGGGAAGGAGCCCGTTCCAGTTTGTTGACCTAAAGAAATGGTAGAGCACATAGAACCTTGCCTTTGAATGAAATGCAATTGAACCTCCCGTCACCAAAGTCATTATACGTATTCCTCAGCTTTGTGTCTGCGTTGTGTTTGTATCGTTTGTTTTCGTGGAAACAAGTCAACCGTTTTGAAATGTTCAGCACTTACCCAGAGAAGGTTGCCCTCCATATCCGAGCAGCCCAAACTGCGGTCCGAAGCCGGCCTGGAATCCAGGGCGCGCGAAAGGTTGAGATCCAAAGCCAGGTTGTCTGAATCCAGGCTGGGCCACCTGCTCCGCCAGTCTGCGGTCGTCAGCCCGGACGCTCCAATGCACCAGGCAACACAGAAGCAGGGTCAATGCACTCGGCTTCATTTCGAGCCTTGTGATACACTCCGGAGACAGCGATGTGAAAGCTGCACAAAGGTGTCGGGGTGTGTCACTCTTCAAGCACAAAGGCTCCAAAAGGAAGTCAGTGGCCCAAAAACAGAGGGTCTTCCACTGCACTCTCAACTCAAGCCAAGACAAACATCTTCGTTTGTCAAGCGGACCTGAGTGTGGATCTTTCTTGTTTGCAACGGCAAAAAGTGTGGACAACCCACCTTTTGTCACCAATCGCTGTGGTTCTCGCTTGCGCAGGGGAAGGGGCCATCGTTATCATTTCTGGCTTGTGTGCAAAACTATACCAGACTTGTGAGTCACAGATGAATGGAGAAATGGACAGATTGCCACCGACTACGCACGGTAGCCCACTGCACAACTCACAAGATTCGTGTTGTTGATTTCTCTTTTCGAACTCGAAAGACACTGCTAACACTTTGAAAGGTGCATCTTCTTAATATTCATCATCGCTGAAAGCTCAAAGGCAGATTTCGTGCGCTTAACAACCAAAACGTGGAAAGTTTTGAACAAACAGTTTATTTATTTTGTGTTAGGCGCACATGTGGCTCAGGAATCAGGCAGGGGATGTGCAAAGTGGTGTGTGTTGGAAAGGACCTTCCGACCCACGCCAGACTTTACTCAGTGTAGATTTTGCCTGGGCAATAAAAACTCAATTTTGCCTTGGTTCGCGTGACAAACATCAGGCGCTTTGGTAATTTCACAAAACATTCGTCAACGGCAGAAATGTTAGTGGATTAAAAATAAGTGTGTCGTTACACATTGACCAGGTCAACGTCAAATGTACGAGCAGAAAGTTGCAAAATTTTGCTGTCCAGGTGACTGTTTGCCTTGGCCTTGTTTGGTCTTTGCAACGAAACAAAAGAAGAATCCCTTCTCAGTGAACAGTTCACACACAGTGGGCTTGTCGTTCCAGTCCTCGAACGTGAAGCGCAGTCCGGGAGAGGGGTAGGACTTTAGAAATGTCAAAAGTGCAGATCAATTGAAGAAGAACGCCAGAAGCTCCAGTCGTGGGTTGTCTTTGTTCAGGGAAAGTGCGTGTTGGAAGCGAGAGCGATCACACAGCAGCCGAGGCGCCGCCCTGCATTGCCCGTCCCTCTGCTGCCTGCGTCCCCTCCCTTCCCCAGGTCGTCCTCCTTCTCATGGATCTAAAAATACAGCGAAAAGTGAAGCAACAATTTGATCGTTTCGTTTCCGAAAACAGTTTGATGAAGTCTGTTCGGTTTGAACTCTGGAGATGGATCGATAGGTGGAAGAAAAACAAAACCAAACCTGAAAATGCTGGAATAGGTGGTCCCTTCAGGTGGAACTTACCACCACGGCCCTGCCAACAATGGGGAAGCGCCCGGTGAGGCTGGCGAGTTTGTCTTGCGCCATCGCCTGCACGTTGCCGTAGTGATCCTCTTCCACGTTGCCCAAATCGCCGACGTGCCTGGAGAAGAAGAGACGTTCCGAATGCACTTTCTACACGTTTTCATAACCATTGTACACATGCCGATATTTTGCATTGTGTGCATCTTTAAGTCCTGCAGTGTGCAGTGACATCAGCTCCTGCAACTTCTGACTGCGCCAATGGCCGCAGCTCGAAGGGTGTTCGTTCCGCGCAACCAAAAGATTCACTACTGACCAGTGCTCGCATTTCGTCCCCAGACAAGGGATGGGAAAACATGCTGTGAATTGTTCGGACCAAACGTTGCGCACGCACTTCAGAAAGTAGGTCACACAAGTTCCAAGACTGTGCGTCGGCATTTGGGCTTGGTTTTTATGCTGCAGTGCCAAACAGAAAGGAGTAGGCCTCGGTATTGAGGCGGTACCTAGCTGTGATTTTTATCTACTTTGTCGGATGTCAACAGCTGTGTGTTTTCCAAAATAAAATTTGCTCCCCTGAGGGTCAGTTGGCGACAAACAGAAGCGCACACCGTTGTTGTTTGTTTTGGTAGGGGGCGCCATGATTCGTCCGCAGCGGATTGTAGTGTCCGCCAGCGGAGGTGCACCCTTGCGTCAGATCTCCGAATTCGTGGATGTGGATGCCGTGCTTCTTGATGCGATCCATGCTGTTGAAGCCAGACACGTTGACCCGAATCGTCAGTTCGTTCCCTGCCCACCAGTCCGTCTGAGAAGGTGTGAATCAATGTTCATTTTTGGACGGTGAGGTGGAAAACTACATTATTTTGTTGCAGTACGCGTTGTGTCTTCCGCGAAAAGTACAGCTTGCACCTCTATTTGTATCCGAGTGGACAGAGTGTGCTTCTGCGAGTGCTCTCGTCGTCGCTTTGTGCGCTAAATTCTCTGTCCAAGAAACAGAAGAAACAAAGCCGGGGTTCACTCACCGTTTCTCTGAAGTCGATGACGCCTTTCAGATTCGGATTCACATCTGGGACAATGATGCAGCGCGCGTACGTGATTTCCCTTCCTCCTCTATGACCTGCCAAACAGATCCGTGAAACCACAGAGTGTTTGCACATTTCGATGGAATGATTGGAAAGAGAAGAAAACGCAACAGAACGAGAAAAGTGGTCAAAAACAAAAGAATTATGACAGAAGAACTTCAGCAACCCGAAGTAGTTCTGGTCAAACTTTCAAACTGCAAACGTGATGGAAACCAAGACAAAGGAGCAGCAGACAGTACGTACACATTGAGATTTCGCAACGCTGATCAATGACAATCGGGCAGATAGAAACGTTTCAATTCAATGTAATTACAAGTTTGCAAGACACACTGATTTTTGCCACTTCCGAACTATTAAACATGGAAGGAAGAAAAGAGAAAGAAACAACAAGAACAAAAGATGAATTGCAGGTGGACAAAAACACCACAACTGAAAATGAAGCAAAATAATGCTTGCTGTGCATTGTTGATTGTGTGGAAGTGGCAAATTGCAGACAGAACAACAACAACGAGCCCGAGGCCAAAAGCAGTCAGCGATATTTGAAAGGAAACGAGAAGTTGAAACCAAGTTGGTTTGCTCCTGGTATTTCTAGTCAAGGGTGAACCAACTTGGTTTCAAAATGGGTTTCTTTATCCCCCCCACTATAAACCAAGTTAGTTTGCTCATCCAGACACACATGGGGTGACTGCACCAAGCCCGCAGCAACAGTTGGCCGCGGGCTTGAAAACCACATCACAGGACAAGGGGACCCTGGGGACCCTGTACTTGGTTTTGCACTGCGGGTGCAAACGTCGTTCGTTTTGACAGTTGATGCTGTCAAAGGTTGGGTTGAGGTTATCCTCAGCGGGGCCGCCCCCTGACCAAATCCGCCCCTGAGTGCCAGGAACAATGTTTTTATTGATTTGTGCAAAGACAAGAAACTACACAGCACACCAGACATTGTTTCACAGTTGCCAATTGAAACAATGTCCCAGAAACGATGTTGTGAAACAGAACAAAGCAGCTATGTTTTTTCTCAAAACGGACATTGAGGTAACCGAGCTTTGTTGCCATCTTGGACCAATTACCAAAGGAAGAATACCAATGTTTTCTTCTGTTTCAGTGATTGCGCAACGCTGCAAGTCCACGAGACGTCGCGGATACAGTGAGACAGATATGAGCAAGCGTTTTGCTGAGTTCGGCCAGGCAATCAAATCATGTTCTTTTTGCACAAGCGTTGTCTCACTGCGATCGACCAAATCTTTGTCATTTTTCCATTGTTTCGAACTTCGTTTGTGGCTTCTCACCTGGAAAAGTTGCATCATCCAATCTGTGGTAAACAATGCCATCGGCCCATGCCAGGAGCATCAGCAGAATCTGTGTAATCCATGTTTCTGTATGAAAATCCATCTTTTGCCCAATTAATGTGTGTCGTCGGCAACCTCAAATCAAACTGACCAAATGTTCATAATTTTAACTGTTGGCTGTGATGAGGTCAAAATGCTGCGTTAAATGACATGTGTACTCTCAAACTGCCGAAAGCAGAAAACATTCCATCCATTCTGTGATTCAGGCAACTTTCACACGCAAGCGTGAGCAGTGCAATTTCGTTGTACGACTGCGAAGCACTGGACTGTTGACAAAAATTGGGCAAGGAACATTGTCATGTTTTTTTCAAAATTGACGCCCAATGTTTTTTCATCCAGGACCGGTAGACTTTATTAGTGCAGAGAAAATGCAGAGAAAAGCCACATCACGCGAATTCGAGTTATTTTCTGGCCGGAGGCTGCGAAAAGTTTTGTACTCGCGTCAGGCGTCCGCAATCTGACCAGAGTTGGCAGTTGTTTGGTAGAATACGAGTACACGCCGAAATATTGGGTGAATGCAGGTTCAGACGACGGCTGTGGCGTTGGCGAGCTTTGTGCAGAATAAAATGCACCTTGTTTTTAAGCGAATGGACAGAGGTGTTCTTTTGGGGCCACCACCAAAATCTTCGGGCAATGAATCATGTCAAAACACAGTGAATTCACTTTTGTAATTCGGATGCACCGCTGCAGAAATCACATCTAGATTCCGCATGCACATCTGCAGGCCCAGATGGGGCAAAACCTTGTTTTGTCACTCACATTCGAGGTTCTAACCGATGGCTTGGCCATTTCTTCCATCACTTGAGCCCATTGTTTTGTGTTGACTGGTGGAGGTGAACTGCACGGACGAATTCGCACAAACAAGACTCTCATTTGAAACATTCGTTTTATTTTGTTGCAGTTTTGTTTGGTAAAAAGAAAGAAAAGAAAAGACCCAAGTATTCTAGAAGGAAGCGCTCGCTCTACTGCCCAGTAAAAATGGCAATGAAAGCCCTGCATCTCTTCAGCTTGTTTCGATTTCAATGTACAAGAACACTGTCCGGTGTGGACACGCGCCATGCCGTACGGCCCTGGCCATCAATTCTGAAGTGGGCTCCACACATTTGTATTGCAGGTGTTTCTTCGGGAAGGGGAAAGTTTTGTTGTTCTCTCTTGATGCTCCCTTCAGCGTTCAAAGGAACTTTCTGGTGGCCTCAAAACAAAATCACCCAGATTGTTCTTCAGAAATTTTCTGAACAAAGTACTTGGTCATCTCACTTTCTTGCTGTCCAGTGTCAAGGGTGACGGCAAGACGCGTCAGCGGGCGCAAACAAGTGACCCACTGATGAAACCCCGGACAGGGCAGGCCAGGTAAAGCACCAAGAAGCTCTCAATATCTGCTGTGCGCAAAACCAGGTATTCCAGATTGGGATCTGGGCTGCATTCCGAAATAATAATTTGGAGTTCCTGTGCCAATCGAATCAGAGTCATCAAAGCCATGTGCACCCCGGGGAGTCACACTCACATTGGCGCCGCTTCCGTCTCGTGTGGCCTTCAAACCGCCAAGGACGACTCCGTATTTCTTCTCGTGAACCATCGAGCAGTGATAGTGCGACACGCCTTTGGAATAACGCTTCCCTTTGCCGTCTGGCGCGTGCTGTGGTTCAAAGCGGTGCCCAGTGTGCCTCTTGTATGGAGGCAGGGAGGTGTAAAGGGGACAGTCGTCATATTGGTTCGTGCGGGCGGCTCTGGTGTTGATCAGGTGACCGTTTGAAAGGTAAGACGATGATTCGAGGCCCGAAGGATATTCTCTACGATATTGGTTCGAATTCCTGATCTTCCCCCGATGGTAATCTCTGGGAGGCAATTGTGCCTCAAACTGTGACCTGAATGTGGGATCAAAGGTGTCACTTTGCATCCGCATGGGACAACCCGAACTAAAGAAAGACTCGAGTTGCTCTTCCGGACCGAATTCTGAATTGACGAAATTGTCCCAGTTGCCAGAGTTTCGATGTGTGTTGGGTGGGTGCGGGAAAGAATGGTTTCTGTGTTTGTTTTTGTGGCCCACGTAATTGTTGTTGTTGCTGTTCTGGCTGGAGGAAGACGAATGTCGGTGGAGCCGCCCAACGTTGCTTGGAGGCTGGGTGTGCGGATGATATCTGTTGTCCAGGTATGCGTGTCCGGGATTGTCGATCTCGTCCATTCGGATTCTCTGAAACAATGATTTCAAGTTTCAAGACAATCGAAAGTTTCCCAAACAGTCAAAACCAACATATTGTTAGTCTTCACAAAGTACGAGCGTACTTACATTTGTACCTTGATCAAGTGATCAGACAGAGCCTGTGACAGGTGAGGTGAAGCGGAGAAGTTCCTTGTGGCCAAACTAGAAACGAGAAGACCCCTGACACAGTCTCCAAATCCATTGGCTTTCACCCGAGAACAGGATGGTTCGTATGAAGAAACCGAACCTGCAAGTCAGGTCCAGAGAAGGTTCCGCTTTCCCAGACGCTTTCGTTTCATGCAGCAGAATTGCATCCGTGTAGCCTGTACAGCATGCACGCAGCACGACCCACGGAGAAGAAAGTCAAATGCAGGTTCGCTTCAGACAATCAACATTTGAACTTACAAAGTTGTGAGGAAAACAAGGCAATTGTACAATTGTTGTCTGCATTTATTCACAAATCAACTGTTTTGGATTGAAAGATATCGTCTGCGAAGAAGGCAGCCGATTTCCTAAAACTCATTGGCTCCGATCAGTTTTCGTATTTTTATTTCTCCAGTGGACCCAGTGGGCTCAGGGCCCTTTTCCCAACCCCCTGTTCCTCAAAATTAGACTCCCTGTATGTCACAAGTGTGCGTCGCAGACACATCATGGTTTGCCCGAGCCTGGATCCACTGGAGCTAACTTCATTCTTTGTCAAACATCGTACCAAAACACCAACAACACGCCCTTGTTGACAAAAAGTGCATGAAAATATACAGATTTTTTATCACAGTGTAAGTGTGGATTCTTTCTTTTTAGATTACAAATGATGCAAAGACTTTCTGGTATGTACACGTATTGCACGAATCTTCTTCATCTCAAAGCTAAATGCCAGTCGTGAACATTCCAGTGATGTCAATTGACACAAATTACAGTGCTCATGCCCTTCTGCAGATTAAAATCTCAATCTCTGTCACAGGAGTGAGAACCATTTGACTTCGTTTCATCGTTGAAAGAGATCTTACTCGCACGAGGGAAGTCCGCAAAGTTCGGTTCTTTCCTTCGTCATTTCAAAATGGTTGGGCAAAATGTTCAAGTCTGGACAGAACATTTTGATGAAACCCGCACAGAAATAATTTTTTCATGATCATGATGTTTTTCTTTGTGAGAGTGGAGAAGGGGGAGTTAAATTCCAGAAAGATCTTGAAAATCGGCGACGAACCGAAGTTTGTGGACCTCCCTCACCTGTAGAACGTTGGGAAGAATATTTTGGAGCAACAGCGTGGAGGATTGTGGTGGCGCCTATATGAAAGAGCACTGCTCTGCTGAAACTTTACACGTGCAGGTACATGAAACGTCAAGACTGCCGCAAAAATTCGGCTTCAAAGATTTAAGCACCAATCCACACAAAGAAATCTGAAACAAAAAGTCGCCTCGAGGCCTGCGAGGCTTTCAGAGCAAACTAAAATCCCTCATCTGATTTTCTGTCTCCCAAGACAAATCACATCGCACGCCAACAGAAGCAAACTGTATGCATGTCACTTGCCCTTATGGGCAATCCTGAATCTCCTGTTTTCCTTGCTGTAAGTGTACGCGGGCACAAAGAACAAAGTAGAGCAAATGCACCAAAGAGTGGTGATTGTGCAGATGTCGAAACTTCGTGGAATATGAGGTTTGTTTTGTGCATGCCGTTCTGAACAGTTCTGAGGTGTTCAAGGTTACGAGCATCAAATTCCCGCCTCAGGGAATGGGGTCTTTCTTGGGGAATCCATTGCCCGTTGAACCACTGGAGCTGGACCGAGCGCTGACAATCTGTGAAGGAAAGTCACAACAGCTAGGGAACAGAAATGAAGTGGGCGAGCCACAAAACAACGGAAAGTGGATGGAAAGAAGACACACACACCAAAGACAGGATGTGTAGACGTAGCGTGCAGTGAGATGCAGAGTGATTGCGCCCACCCTTGTTGACATTGCAATGCGAACAGACGCACAATGCCACAAAAATGCGCGCACCAGCAGAAAAAGCCATTCAAGATATCATCGATAAAACCAATATGTGAATTAAATGTTCTTGGCTGAATTGATCGTTGTTTTGTTGATTGAAATGGGAGTCAAGCCACAAGGCAAGTATTACAAGCGAACAAACTAAATCTACAGTTTGTAAGAAAACAGGTTTCTTTTTCTGAACAATGTTGGAAAGCAGGGTCGTTCAGAAATGGTTTGCGAACGTGACATTGGCAGATACTAAACTGAGCACAGGCTGCTCCTTTGACGTATTCTGTGTCTTCGACACTGGGCATCCCAACTGCATGCAGGTCCAAGAGGAAGAAAAGAGTACCAGAACAGACCAAAAGACAAGCATGTTGCAACAAACAAACAAATGCTTGGGTAACTTTTTCCACGCATATTTAGGTGTGTGACTTCAGGGTTGGTTTGACTTTATTGGAGGCAAAGGTTGCCTTGGTTCTTGATGAGGGACTTCCCACTTCTCTTCTTCCAACTTTCCAGCGGGAGCGTTTTTCAATGGAGCAAGTCTCTCGACGTGCCTCGCCCCCGCCTGGTCGTTCTGTTGGTTTCCGTTCGGATGAGATTTGTCGTGCAAAGAAAGCTCGCTGTGCGAGGAGGTGGGAGAGACGCGGTTCTGCCTGATTTCTAGTCCGTTCACCAGCTGTATGAGCAGCATGAAGGCAAAGAAGAGGACAAAAACAGTAGACAATACAAAGTTTCAGCCTGCAAAAGCGAACTTTTGTCTAAATTCCGCGAGACAACCATAGTTTTGGGGGTCGGGGGGATCACGGTCAGTAAACTGGCCCTTGCAACCAATTCATTCCTTGCCGCGTGTGCGTCTGATTCTGGCTCTCGCTTGTGGCATGTTCAGCAACAGAATTTTGTCACATATCTCTTCCACGTCCGAACCGGTACCGGTTGAGGGTTGGGGAGGGATATGAAGTTTTGTGAAAACTCAATTTCTTCTTGTTGCTTGCACAGAAAAACTGAACTTGGTGTCTGGCTATTTGAAGTGGGACCAAAACTTGGAGGCACATGTCTGACCACTTTCAACACAACGAGTGAGATGAGGTCAACAGACAGTGTCTGCTCGTTTTGGGTGTCTTTTTGTTTCGGTGCACTGGAGGATAGCGGAAAGGCCCACAGCTCGCTGGATTCGCCAGAACCACGTTCTTGCATAGTGCGGCTTATTCTTTTGACGTGCACTACATCAGTAACACGTGCGTGTTTCATCCATAATTTGCATTCACGTACAAAAAATGTCAGTTAGTTTGCTTACAGAAGTATCATGCTCGTGCACTGCGCACCAAAATAGGACTCAACCAACTGTTAGCTGCATTCACAAATGAAAAGGCCTGCGGACAAGGTTATTGAACGCTGTACGAAAGACGAATACTCACTATTTGAGTCGAGATTGCGCAGCAATCAAGACTCAAATGGTGAGTATGAGTCTTTTGTACAAAGTTCAA
>JAAUXT010031095.1_pt1 | contig 17121 bp, 17 predicted proteins | sample 7278171 | NCBI WGS metagenome assembly JAAUXT01 (sample SAMN14350112, study PRJNA611818) | marine sediment metagenome | isolation source: surface marine sediment (1.8m) | place: French Polynesia: Moorea | collected 2018-08
CGGACATTGTCTGGGATACTCCCCCCCCCCACTTGTGCTCACCTGTGAGGTGAAGTGCTGTCCTGCCGATGTACGCTGCGCGCGGCTGATTCTCTACTTGAAAGTCTAGTTTGTTGTTGCCACAAACGATTTGCTTCGTGCAACCACCGGATGCAAGTTCGGTTTTGCTGCAGGAATCAGTTTCTGGTGCCTTGTTGCCGATTTTGACGCCTTTTTGATGATGATGACGATGATTATGAAGTTATTGTTGATTCAAGTTTGGTGAATAGAGACTGAGGTTCGAATTTCTTTCATTTCTAAAAGCGTGCGCTCAGGTCATGCAGTTTGTGTCGAGCTTTGTTACAAACCCTGTGGAAAGACTGATTTTATGCCATTGCTTTTGTTTCAAAAAGAAACCTCGACAAATTTTTTTTTTTCAAACTGGTTCACTTCCAAAACAAGAAGCAGTGCTCAAGGCAACTGCAGTGCGAAGTCCCTTGCCGGCCGGTAATGTTGTCGATTCTTCCTTGTCCGCCGGGGGGGGGGGGTCCAGCGGGGGAGGGGGGTCTGGCAGGGGGGAGGGGGGTTGGGGGGCAGGGGACATTTCATCCAACCTGCCATATACTGCACTTCCACATGGTGCTTCGCCCTAAAGGGACTTCGCACAATTAAGATTACGAACAACTTCAACGAAAAGAACCAACTGCATCACGTAGATTCTACGTCTGCGACAGTCATTTGAACATGAACCCCAAATTGAGAGGAATGAACACATTTATTTCGTATTCTTGCCAATGAATTTGCAAGATATTTAAAAAGTATGTACAAAATACATTTTTCATCGTGAATGACTGGAACTTTGTGAACACAAAAATCTGCACTCAGCGAATTTGAAACCAATGAATTTAAACGCCAAAAACAAGAGAAATTGAATGAGTCTGTGAGAAGCGAATCTTGGGGCCGGTGGTATACTTCTAAACCTGGCAATTCGTGCAAACTTTGCGACAAATGGCGCCAATACTGACTCAAAATCTACCTCAACTCACAATGTACCGGTAAAAAAGAAGGACATCTGATTCATGTTGTTAGCTGTGCTGACTTTTGTAAAGTCGAAAAATGACAAATGAAACCGCTGCAACGACACCCAGACCAAAGGAAATCTTCACCCAGGGGACTGTACTTCCTTTTCGAGACATCTCAGCCTCGATCTCCTTGTTGATGTACGCTTCCTGAAACAGTCAAATAACAGGTGAATCAGATTCTCGACGAGGCCGGCTGAAAGTGCTGGAACAATTTACGTCTGTACGTTCTCAGAAGTGCCCCCTCTACTTCAAGTACCCGCAGACGCGACCGCTTGCATGTGGGACTCAAGCTTCAGGTCAGATCAAGGAACATTTTACTGAAACTTGGCCACAAAAGTGTGAGTTTCACTCTTCTGACCATGACTCACTTTGAGTTTTTGATACGCCCCAGGAACAACTCTCATGCGGACTTGGTCACCAGCGTGTAGAAAACTGTTGACCGCTTTTATGTGCGTGACACATTCCAAGTTCATCCCGTTCACCTGCAAAGATTCACAACTGATGTATTTTGCGTTTGACTGACGCAGCAAACAAGTGTTTTTTGTTTGTTTTCCATATTTCGTCATATTTCACCTTCCAATTCACAGTCAGTCCCAGCACGTGCGTGTGGTAGCTTGCGTTGCAACCTATTCAACCAAAAATGCGAGACAATTTGTCCACGTACCTCAACGATTTTGTCACCTTCTTGCAGTCTCTTGTCTTTGGCGGCAGCACCATGTTCGCGAATTTTGGCAACAAAAATTCCGCTGTCACCAGGGATCTGTGGATTGTCTACTCCACCCTTTATGTTGAAGCCAAGTCCTGCACAAAGAAAACAAAACTGACGATCGATTCCTTCTTTTCGCACAGGTTTCATTACATCTGCATGTTTGATTTCAGCTTCATGTGGGACCTGAATACGAGCGCACACGTGAAGGACAAATGTGAGAGTACGTATTCAAAGGCACTTTGGCACGCGTCAAATCGACAGCATCACTGTCATCACACAGAACACGGTTAGAGTGCGGTTTGTGGGTTGGTCTGTCCAAGGATATCCCAGAACTCTCTCGAAAATGGAATTCTATGCCTAATACCGGCGAGTGCTGTGACAAGAGAAGGGAGCCAACATACAGCTGTATCGGATGGTTCAGGCGTCCCGTTACCTCACAAAGCTCTGAAGGTGCATGTTTTGGCTTTTTGTTGTGACCATGACAATTTGTGGCCTTGTAGTGCAGACTGCTAAAGAAAAACAAACCAGCATCTCCCCTGTCCAGGTTGATTTCAAGCACATTCGAATTCATCCTTCAGTATTCAGGTAGATTCTAGACTCTACGGTTATCTCACAACGCCTCGCTTTTGTGGAAAACACGATGACATGCACGTCCACACTCATAGAGCATAATGCTCTCAGATTCAATTGAGCCTAAAATATGGTTGCATCAGATCTTGGACAAACGGAATTCAAACATTCCTCATTCCAATGGTGAAAAGGTGACTTTATTCCAAAAGGCTGTGGGAAAATATCACTTCCGGCTACACTTCCGGTATTTTGGGTTTCATTTCGCGCAAAGAAAAGGAAACAATCCCTGTTGAATGTTCAATGTTTTAAATTATTTATGAGGTGTAAGTGCATGGAGAAAAATTCAATGAATTCTCGGAATAAAGTGAACAATTCATCAAACCTTTCGGTTTCGTTCGGCATTTTCCTGGAAGAGCAAGACTGCTAACCCGATGACGCGAATTGAAATGCTCACCAGTGTCGGAGACGTACCAGAAACAACGCGAAAAGATTGGAACTGACAACAGCTACAGTGTCCAATTGTGAGCAAGTTTTCTCGCAACTCATCAGTATTCTAAACGACAGTAAGATTGAAGACATCTCCCCAAGGCAAACGATTGTACGCGTGTTATTTTTTGGACATGATGTTTTCTAACCACGGTGTCTGGATCCATTGCCTGCAGTCACACAAAGGTTCCGGATTCTATGCACTGACCTTTTCAGTCCCTTTGACAGGAAAAGCATTTTGAGGGTCGCACTGCAAGTTTCTGATGGGCTCCTGACGCATTGCCAATTCAGTGTGCGCCCCTCTCGTAGTGGCATGGACACACCAATTTCTGGCATCCCCACTACACTGATGAAACCTTTGGAATCGGTCCATCGACAATGTGTGTGTTTTGTGTGTGTGTGTGTGTGTGTGTGTGTGTGTATTGGCAGGAGTGGACTCCGATGACAGAGCGAAAAACAGTCCAAAATGTCTGCGTGTGGTTGCCGCCCCCCCCCCCCCAAACAGAGTACAGGCGTGTGCTCCTGCGATTACCACGTGTCTGTGCGCCTTGTTGATCGATTGACAGACCCACAAACCACAAAACATTGTTTGCAGATAAAACCGTTCGTGCGTATGAAATTCGCAATCGCGTGTAGACTTTTTGCGCAAGGTGCGCGTGTCTCAGTGACAGACTGAACAAAAAGTGAGGTTCTTGGCGGTAAGATTCGATTGATTTGATTTCTAACCATTTACTTTCTGAGTTTGCATCAAAACCCACCAGGAACGTTTTCCCTAAAATGTACCGTGTGGATCTGGTAGTTTTGGCGTTGTGCGGTGCGGGAAAGCGCGCTATCCCGATCGTTTGATCGCGCGCCTTGTGCAGTCACTATGGTGTTGTTTTACGTGTGTGCGTAGAAACAGGAGAAGGACCCTCCCGAGAGTCCCGCCCACCTCCCTCGCCCAGGGAGGCCGCGCGCATCGATCGAGAATCGCGCGCTTTCTGGTCGACGACCTCTTGTTTGGGAATTTTTCAGTAACAAGATCAACAGAAATTATTTCTTGCTTTCAGATTTGTGCTGAACGTGAACTTGACGACAGCGATGAATTTCCGCCAGAGACTCGCTTGGCTGTTTTTGGCACTTTATTTGGTGCTCACCACAGCAACAGTTTACTACATCTTTGACATAAACGACGGATATAGTGCCTATGCATTGGAACATGTGGAGAAGTACCACGAAGGAAAATCAAGTGGAAAGAGTGTTGCATCACTGCTTGGACATGTGATGGACGTACCATTGCCCCTGTGGATAGTTATACTTGTTCTGCCGTACTTACAGATCTTTTCCATGCTGCTTGCCTGCACAAAACCAGACCCCCGAATGTCAATGGCTTTTTTGTGGCCATTCTACATCTTCTTCAAGTGTAAATCCTTGTTCCAGAGTTTGACTTTCAACGAGGACACGCCGAAAGCCACAAATTCTCCTGTTCCAAATGGACACCCACTGATTGACACGTGACAAAAGGAACAGCCATTCAGTAGACACGAAACATGTTCTGCAATTTGCCTCGAAACTTTGTTCTGGTTGCAATCTGAACAAATTTGTGTGGTGTTGGTTGCAAAACTGTTTTTTGTTTTCTGAGGGTTTTCTTTTTGTTGAAGCAGAAACAACTGTTGGAGCGGCAGAAAGTAATCGGAACTTACAAAGGACAAATTCGCACGATTCAACCGGGAGGAGAGGCGTTCTTTGATATCGTTTGCTTTATTTGTGGGTTTCAGTTCTTTGGGAAGAGCATTGTCTTCGTGTGATATTTTCTGCAACAGACGTCAAGTTCCGTCGAGGACATCATGTGCCTGCAGTTTCTACGCTCAAAAAATCTTTCTTGTTGACAGCAAACATTCATTCCGTGTTCATGTGATAGTGGTGCCGTCATCACAAGTCCCATTGCGTGTCCGATCGTGCGTAACAACTTTCGTTTCCATGACAGTGTCTGTGTGTACGTACGTGTGTGTGTGCGCGCGGGATCGCGCTTTGTGTTACTGTGTCCGGGGACCAGATAGATGGTCAAGTTGTTCTTCGTGTGGGGTTGTACAAAACAAACATGCTGAAAACAAAACTGTGATAATGCTTGATGACTCGTATATGCGAGCACAACGACAAGTTGCATTTTGTGTTGGTTTTTGAAGTGAGATTGAGAAGCGAGATCCTTGTTGTTGTTTCACAGTTTAGTATCTTGAACGTTGCGAAAAGATTTGTGCAGGACGTGGACTGCAAACAGAACCACTTTGTAAGCACCTTATACGATGTCTTCTGATTCCCCAATTTAAGCGGTGGAGGTAAAAAATAGGGTTCGTTTGTCTGAATACTTCTTTGGTTGCACGATCTTTTGTGTTGCACGTGGTTTCTTTCAACTGGCTTTTCAACAAAATGCACACACTGCAGCGTCCACAGAACTCTTCTGATTGCAGGCAATGCAACGTCCAGATGTGCCATCGTACACAAATTGTTGGATCCTTGAGAACATCGTTCTGGACAGCACACAGTGCTGGCTGCATCGGAATTCTTCTGTGTTTACCATCGATTCACTTGTACACACTGAATGCGTGAACTCAATAAAATTGTGGGAACTATACGAGGCAAGGTTTGCATTCAGATAAACAATCGTTCTTCGAGGACAAATTGCTGCTTCCACAAAACTCGACCGGCGTGTCAACACCGATTGGTGTTCTTGTTTGTGACAAGTAAAGGTGTCTCTGAACTGTCCGGTGGCGTCTCGCTCAAGCTTTCAAATGTTTGTGACAAGTAAAGGTGTCTCTGAACTGTCCGGTGGCGTCTCGCTCAAGCTTTCAAATTTGAAGTCAGTTTCACTGCTGGTCAAATGGGAACTTAGTTCGTTTCGTGTCGATTGTTTCCTGGTTTTGTTGTATCCCAAAAACGGTTCGCAAGAAAGCCGTGATCTTTCCAAACCAGTTGTCCGAAGCCATTCGGTCTCTGTGATGAGGGAGGGCATCAAGTGGTACAGCAGAAAGCAGATGCTCTTCTTCGATGGAATTCAGGTCTTCGTTCTGAATTTCCTCTTCAAGAAGTCCCGTTTGTTCAGCGAACTCCGACGAGACTGTGTCACTGGCGTCCTGGCTGACGGTTTCGATGGTTTTTATCTGTTCGGCGTACTCGAAAAAGGCAGCGTCACTGTCCGTCAAGGCATCCCGCTCATCCAGAAGCAACTCTGGGACGTAGTGACTTACAAGAAAACGCACACTGTGCATCACAATGGTCAAACACAACAAAAGAACGGATGCATGTTGCAAGCACCGTGTTGTTTTGTTCCACGGATTGGATAGCGTGCGCCTCCTCAGGGCTCTGTTTTTCTTGTTCTGCACCAGTTTCTCTGCCTCCAGGTACCTGTTTTTCATCCGTTCGAGTTCCGATTTCAAAGTGGATATTTCGCCGCACATTTTCTTGCTGTTGCAAATGTAATTGATAATGCGCAGCTTTGGATCCAATTGCTTTCTCTGCAAAAAGAGTGGTTCATGACTGAAATGACTCCAACTGCAGCGTCAAGAAATACCCATTGACCTGTCTGTGACTGTCTGTGTCTGTCTGTCTGCCTGTCAACAAAATGTGTAAACGAGACGTACCTTGACTCGGTATGTTTTTGTGTGGAAAGACAAATTTTGCTGTGTGTTCGATCGAATTCCAACCATTTGTTGGTCCCTCATTTTTGCCACCGTCATCGATCACTTCTTGTGTGTGTCCTCCTCCGATGATCAAAGTCCTCTGCTTCTGTTTTATTTGAAAGAGAATGGAAAGAGCAAACCTGGCGTGTCTTAAAAATGTACAATCCCTCGCCGCTTTTCCCATTTGTGAAAGGCTGTTGCTGCAATGCAGCAAAAATCGCTTTTACCTGTCGTGGAATGAAGCTGCTCGTGCAGGTTCGTCTCAGCTGCACTCGACAGGAGAAAATTGAGGAATTCTCAAATGTTGAGTGCCGTTGAAATCAAGTTGCGATTGACAGTTCTCACGAAGGGAAGCTGTTGCCTGCTTCATTGACAAAGTTCTGTGTGTTTCTTTGTTGTTACTGTATTGCACTGTGTGTGTATTCTTCCCGGTTTTGATGATTGTCAGCAGCGAGATCATCATTGTTCCACGGCGAGCTCTTGAAAATCCACGGCGAACTCTTGAAATGAACGCAGCAGCTACCAGTACACAAGGAGATAAATTTCTGTACGCAGTTACATTTTCTGCAAGTTTCAGCTGCAGATACAGCTGCTGCAGATGTGTTTATCTGTTTATAGATCACACTCCGAGAAGCTCTCACTTTCTTCGCTTTCGCCTGGCAGTATCGGGATTTCTCTGCCATTCTGACACGGTAAAATGTATTTTTTGACAAAAATACGACTGTCTTGCACTCAGGACGCAAAAAATTCTGTGCATCTGTGCCTTCCATGGAGTCATTGGAACGGACCTCTTCCGTTGAGGTTGTGCGAAGCACAACCGTCAGCAAGGGGCGAAAATGGGCCCACTGCTGATGAATCACGGCACACGAGAATGAAATGCTCAATTCCGCGTCAAAATTTGTGAAACAACAGTTTTTGTCGTGCACCGTTGTCGCCTGTCACAGTGCATGGAACACACAAAACACTGAAACAACTTTGTTGCTTCCCAAATTTTATTGACAATGTTTCTTCTGACGCAAACAAATTTTCAGAAAATACTTTCCAACAGATACAATCTGGAGAAAAATTCAGGCACAGGAAAACTTACCCTTCTGTGATTGGGTTGGTAAAAATTCAATACTTGAGCTTTGGCAAGTAGAAATGTGCACAAAAAAGAAAGCTTCGAAAAATACTCTGTAGCCACTGGCGTCGTGTTTGCTGTGAAAACCCTAATGGAACAAGCGAAACGCCACGCACAAACCTCAAAAAAACTCGAAAAGCCTTTTCCAAAACTGAATTTGACCGAAACGCAATACAGCCTCGATTGCTGCCCACTCCTCGACACGTTGCAGACAGATGTGGCACCAATCCCAACGCAACGGTCCAAATTCAATCGAAACGAGACGGTCGCAACCCGCAAAAGATCTCGAGCACAATGAGAAATGAGGAATACGGCGGTACAATACGCGCACCCGAAAATATGTCCTCTGTAATTGTGCAAAAAACACGCTCTGAACGACAAACATCCATCAAGCAGTGTCCTAATTGAGTTGCGAACAATCACGAAGTGGTCTTCTATTTTGTCATTGAACCAGTCAAGGCTGGTGATAAACGTTTGGCGCAGTTTTGGTGGGCGTCTTGGCTCCGTCAGTGGAGTTTGGTCGCGACTTGCGCTTCTGTTTTCCTTGGATGATCTTCCTCAGACTCTTCCTGATCTTGTCTCCGCGAGTCAAGTCGTCCTTGTGCGCCGAGCTGACCGAGCTGATGAGGGACGTCTCCGAAGAGGACGTCTGCAGGCGTTCTCGTGACCCGGCGTCCGCGGCGGCGGCGGCGGCACCGGCGTCGCGCAGCGCTTCCCGCGCCAGCTCCTCAGACCGCGAGTCGAGGTACACCGTTTTGCGCTGCTTGCTCGTTGGCGTCGTTGGCTTCGCCTTGCCGTTGACCGGGGTGGACTGCGCCGGAAGCGCGGAAGCCGAGGCCTTGGTCAGCACGCTGGCAGAGTCGCTGCCCGTACTTTCGCGCGGCTTCACGGGTCCGTATGACAAGCACGACTTGCTGCGGAGTCGGTCGTACAGGTTTGCCACCGTGGGTCTGTCTCTCGGGTTCAGCCTCCAGCAGCACTTCATCAGCGCATACAAGTCGTGGGAGCAGTACGGCGGCTTCTCCAGGCGGCCGCCTTCAGCCACGTAAATGGCGGTCTGCTCTGCAGACAAGGATGCGTAGGGTCTGGCGCCTCCGCTGAAAATCTCCCAGTACACCACGCCCATGGACCAAACGTCTGATTTGGTGCTGTAGATGAAACTACACAGCACTTCAGGCGCACACCATTTCACAGCGACTTTTTCTGACCTGGGTGCCTGGTAAGTGTCGTCAGTTACGTAACGCGCTCGTCCAAAGTCTCCGAGTTTCAGACACATGTCATCTGAAACCAAACAATTGCGAGACGCCAGATCTCTGTGCAGCATGTACTGCAAACTCTCCAGGTAGTTGACGGCGGCGGTGAGTTGTATGCAGAGGTCAAAGAGGAAGTCCATGTTCTCCGTGGGTATCCGAGACTCTCGCAGACAGTCGCGCAGGTTGCCCTTGGATACGAGCTCGGTGACAATGAAGAAGGGCGCGGCTGTGCAGCTCACTCCCACGAGGCGCACGACGTGCTCGTGTTTGAGGCGCATCAAGTTCTTGGCTTCGTCCAAGAAGTCGTCCTGATCTTTGGTACTCGCTTCAGCGTTCTGCAATACTTTTACGGCGACTGGAATTTTGTGGTAGTGACCAGCACAAACCACTCCAAAGTGTCCTCGGCCAATGATTTGGTCCGAAAGCAGTAACGCCTTTCTCTTCACCTCCCATTTCACATCAAAGTGGTAGCCAGGGGTGACCGGAAGTTTGGCCTCTTTCAGCGGGCGTCGCAATCGGCAGATCAGTCCCGATTTGTTGCCTTGGAAGTACTGGACCAAATCGCGGACATTCATGAAGGACTGGTCGTGGTTCTCAATCATCACGTCTCCGTGCGCGTTCTCCACGATGTGATAGTGCACCACGTCGCCCGTGTGCCTGCACACGGACAAGTTGAATACCACTCTGCTATTTGTGATGGGCTTGTACACCACGAAGCAGCCTTCTTGCTTCTCTTCGCTGAGGAAGAACGCAGCTTGCCTGGAAGAAATCTCGATCGGGTAGAACCAGGGTTCACCCTCGGGGTCCCCATGTTTTCTAAGCAAATCAGCGGGAACATAAAAAGCCCTCCCCAGTTTATCATAACATAGTTTCACGTTTGCCCAAGCTTCAGTTTCTTCCTTCTCGGCCTCGTTGTTTTGTTCACATGGAGTGTAAGCAACATCACATTCGGCGATGAAAAGCTCTCCCTTGGGTACGAGAATCCGATCTGTTGTATCAACTTGCACTCTGTCACTGGAGGTCGAAAGCTGACTCTCCCTATCTGCAGTATGCAAAAGTATTGCTTGTTCCAGGGCTCTGGCATATGACTTGGGGTCCAGATACGCGCAACTGAGACTTCTGCCGGAGGGGGAATGTTGACTCAACATGTCAATATCCTCGTAGTAGGAATCATCAGATTGACTCGCGGTGTCTGAGCGGTCGTCGTGGAGTTCGGAGCTGCGCGGTCGCAGCTGAGGCGGAGGCTTCTCAGACTTCTCGGTGCGCGCGCCTCGCTTCAGGGTGTTCGGGTGGGGAACCTCCATCAGCATGGACAGGGCAAGTGAAGAGATCGGAGTGTCAATGCCCGAGTCATTGCCCGCGATATTGTCTGCGCTGCTCTGTGTCGCAACCTCAACAGAATCCGCAGACGCACTGTCCTTCGCGCAGTGGCCGTTCATCAGCTCAACCTTTTCTTCAGACTCCAAACTGGTTCCAGAGTCTCGGTTCGTTTCGCCCGAAGCTTCATCCTCGTGTCGTCGTGGTTCCTCGTGAACTTCAGCGATGACTGTAGAGTTGATTTCTTCTTTGGTCATGATGGGCTCGTATTCGGATTCGCAGCTGACGTTGTCCTCCTCGTGATCATCTTCTGTTCCCTCTTCCTCCTCTTCGTCCTCATCAGGCACAGGCGGCAGAGGTTTATTCGGGAAATCTGTCGCGTGACCGTTTTCCACAGGCTTTGTCTCTTCTGCAGTCGTAGTGGGCAGGATTTCTATGGATTCCTCAATCACGTCACTCAAAGGCCGCTGCGGTGACTTGGGCGGCGAATCGCCGTTGGAATGTTCTGCTTTCAGACTGGCATCCACATCATCTTTGTTGAGGTCAAACTTGGGTGGGACTGGGGGAGTGCAGTCTGGAGTGGACGAGTAACCATGTTCGTCTTCATCCGAATCCGGGGCGATGTCCACCTTCACGGCTGGTACTCCTGACATGTGCTTCGGTTTTGGCAGAGTTTTTGGCCTCTCGGCTGCGGTTTGGTTTTGCTGATTGTCCTTGTTCTCTGAGGACTCTTTGACCCTGGTCCTGAGAACTGGTGGTCTGGAGTTCAGTGGGGGCAAGTGATCTGGTTTGGGAGGCACTGGTGGCGGTGGTTCGGGGGCCATTGGTGTTGGTGGCGGTAGCGAATCATCGTCTTCCTTCATCCGAAAGGAGTGAGTGCTCTCATTCAGCGCGTGGTTCACAGTGAACTTGTGGTCCCTTTGCAGAGAGCGGTCACGATGAGGGAAGGGAAATGCGAAGCTCTGGTCCGTGTCCACTGTGTATAAAACACACTGCTTGGGTGGCATTTTGACTCCACTTGGCACTGCAGAAAACTCGGTTTTCTTGAAGACCGTCTCCTTGGCAAGAACGGCCATGTACGTGTTGTCGCGTCCATCCGCGTCGTCCGGGTCTCCCGCGCCTTTCCCAGTCACGTGTTTGATGTAGGACTCGGCGCTGTGCCGCCCCTTCATTGGGATCGAGTAGCACTCGATGTAAGGCTCCTCGTCTTCACTCACGCTCTCCAGGTCGTCCATGGAATCACTCTCCTGTGAACAGAACATGCGCGAGAGGTTTTGCATGGACGTGCGTCGTGCGTGAGGTGTTTTCAATTCTGTCTTGCCAACTTTCGTGGTATGCTTCACAGTGAAATACAGGCGGTTCATCTTGGCGGAATAGTGTGGCACTTAGGAGAACATCTGGATTGCTTCTGCTCACCTGGGAATGGTTCAGTTTTCTCTTTGTGCTCGCCTTCAACAGTTTCCTGATGCTCTCCCCCGCAACTCCGACTCGATCTCGACGCCATGCATCCCCCATGTCGTCCACGTTTCTGAAATCACAAGCCAATTCAGCAGGTCAGGGGGCGGCTGATTTGGTCTGTGCTTGCAGTCCACGATCATCTAGATGCAAAAAGTGAAGCAAAATGAAGCTGATATTCAAAAGATAAATCTCTGTGACCGACATAGAAAAAGCACAATGAAAGTTTGGCTGCGAGCAGTTTTTGTTTTCACAAAGATTTCCCAAACAATAGATGCATATCTGATGTATTGAGGTCTTGTTTGTAAATTTGCACTCAAGTGCAAGTCTAAACAAGCACTCTTGCCCAAATAAAACTGTAGCCATAGAATTCACTGGAAAACACCGCGCGTCATGGTTCATAATTTGAGAAGCATGGTCAAATTTGTAGCAGCAGCCGTTTCGTGTGAGCAATTGAGGGATATCGTACAATATATCATTTCCTACAGCCGAAAAAAGAGCTTCGATAATGTGTGAGTAAACTGCCAATACAAACAATATCTTTGAGCGATAACACCATTACTGACGCCTCTCACAGCCGACCTGAGCGTTTCCTCCATGACAGAGTGCAGGTGTCGGTAGTGTTCGCGCAGCGCGTCCATGAAGAGGAGGAAGGTTCTGTCGCCGCGCGTCTCCAGCCGGTCGAGCAGCGCTGCGACGCGCTGCTGCCGCGACGCCGGAGACAGGACCGCGTCGCGCACGTCAGACGACTTGAAGATCTCGTCCTGTTGTAACACTTCCAGCAACTCAGTCACATCCGCATCCTGAAATATTTTCTCGGTGATAAAACCACTCTTGACACACCCACAGACTGGCTGCAGTCAGTGTTTCAATGGCTGTGACAAGTTGGATAAGATCCTTGAGGAAGGGCGGAGATCAAGTGACAAGTGCACGCCAAAACGGCAAAAACATTTGAACAAATATTTTGTGAATGCTTTCGGAAGTTGAAAGTTCCAATAATTGCACAAACAAAACTATTCAGCTGTCGGGTCCAATCACGAAGCTGCTGCTTTGTGGGTCCAATCCAATTTTGTTTGCGCAGAAAGGCAGCATGTGTTTGATTTTGCGCAACAATTTTCAAAAAGTTGACTTTCCACGTTCACCAAAGTACAAGACAAACATACGAGTCATTTTCACCTTGATTTTCCAACATCAAGGTCCCACCGATGAACTTGAGTAATCTCAAGCCCATGCAAAAGACACGCCCCCAGTTCTGGTGCCTATTTTTGCGACAAAAAGTGTATCTCGAACAGGGGTGGATGCGATCAATTATACGCCTGGATCGGGGGGCGTGAAGGAAAAGGCGAACGTAGGAATCCAGTTGTGTGCAGAACATCACAAGCTGAATGCTCATCATGGAGGACATGGACTTTGCATGAATGATGTTTTAAAATTGTTGTAGTCGACCGTACGGCGACTTCAGTCGTGCGTTGGCAAACACACCCGAGATCTGCATTTGTTGAAAAGTTTGTCTGTCAACTGTCACACAAAAATCCTTTGAGGGATACAGACGACAAGGAAATTCCCAAACTACGAGGCCTGGGTCTGAAGGGTGAGTTCTGTGTTTGACAAACAACCGATGGGATTGAAAATCTGCATTTTCTTGAACACTGAGAAGAGTTTGTTGAGGGCACACCTCCGAAACAAATGTAGATTCTACATTCTGGTTGGTACATGTTGATCACAACACCAGAAATCTTCCCCTGCTGTGGGAATATGTTTTCCACTTACCTTCAGAAGCAGCATGCGGCATTTCTGCAGAGCCTTCCGGAAGCGTTCCGACAGGACTCCAGTGTCAGACGTGGACTTCTTGAACAGTGGCATGGTCAACCGTCTGCAAACATGAAACACACCAACACCATTATCTCTGAGCACTTGGCCTGAAGTGTCTCCAAGTACATCCTCGATCTGTCCACCCAAACGAAACAAACACAACTTTTTCTGAATGGCTCTTCCGGTATCAGTAACCAAACAACCTTATCACTGGTCTCCGGGGATTCTTTCGCACCACTTGACGATTTTCCGAGAAAAGCAATCGCCGAGTTGCCAACTTTGGTTGGTGAGACTTTTGGAGTGGTTGGACAAACTGAACCACCCCCCGGTCGGTGAGCCCAACCAACCCTCCCCAGAGTCGAATGCCAAGCCAAGACTTCACAACACTGCGCGGCAAACGTTCGCTGTCTTGGCGGACAAATCGAGGTTCTCCTTGTTTTCACTCACACAAAGATTCGCAACTGAAATGTGCAAAACACTCAATACTGTCACTGCACAGCCGTATTGATAAGCAACAGGGAAGTTTATCTGAGTAATTTCCCTGGCCCTGCTCAAATCATGAACCTGTCAAGAACGTCAAACAGCGTGACTGACAACACAGCACAGAAGTTCATGTTCAATGAGCACAGCCACCACCAGATCTAAATCTGAACCAGATCATCGACATCACGTCGACAAAAGCCGATTGTGCAATAGTCTGAACCTGCTGCCTCAAAAGCCAAGAAAACTCCAACCGAACTTGAGAAACTCAACCGAACTTGAGACAAAGGCTCACAACACAGACTGGACAGGCGCCGCAATAATCCACAAAATCCAGGTGGATGAAAACGCATTGAAAACTTTCTCCCACCTGAGATAATATCGCCTTCCTGTTCACTGTTTCCCCGAAGTCTGTTTGCGCCAAGTGGTCGACCTTCTGTTAACTTGGCCAGCCACAGTTTGTTGTGACGTTGCTTCGTGCTCTGCAATATTTTACCTTGCGGCCAGAGCACTGAAAAGTGCACTCAATAACTCTGATCAGAATTTCCTGGTGTAAACGAATGCGTGCTTTCTTGCAACACTTATGATGTTGTGAGCAGCACTTTGGTGGTGTCTGCAGAAGGTCGATCTGCAGCGAACAGCTGAGATGCTGCACATCAGCTGCTCAACGCCGCGCTGACTGTCGCACACTCTCGACTTGCACTCGTCTTGAGGTCAACCTCATGTTTACTCAGGATTTGACCTCGCGCAGCACTGATAAACACTTTGCGCCACAGCGGGGACTGACCATCACAAAACAACTTCCAGTTGTGAGAGACAACGCACCCAGCAGACACCCGAGGGTGGCAGACACCACCTGGAGACCAATCTGTTCACAGGCGCTCCGCATTTTGTTGATTCGTCCAGCGTTTGCAACGAGAATTCACAGAAATTGTTATGGCATCCCTACTCGAATTTTCCCTGTCCCGAAAAGAAAGGACAAATTGAGTTCCGAAGAATTTAGTGTTGAAAAAATTCAAAGCAGGTTTTGTCACTTGTTGAGCGGCAGCGGGAGGTCGGTGGTTAACACGGCCTCCTGGTAAGTCACACATGTGAAGGTGTACGCGCAGATGATAGGTTTATGAATCTGAAACAGACATCTCCTCACCACAGATCAAAGAACAGATCAGCCTGTGAAGTGAAAGGTTGGCTTCGATGCGAACAAGCTTGAACATCTTCCAGGTGAAAAACAACGGGAGTTTTTTTTTTTCAAGAGGGGGGGGGGGTCACTCATGATTGCAGATACTGTGGGATTTGTCGAAACACGTCACACCTACGCCCAAACGAACCGCATTCCCTTTGAACAAACAATCCTCATCAAGCGAAGCTTCCAAAAACATAACCACCCCGGACAGATTGGTTCTGCCATTGAGCTGGAAGTACTCATTACCAAGAAACATTCCTGCAAAACCCACAACTGCTTCTGACGCGAGTGTTGGTCTGCGCTCAGTGCGCTGGTTGTTCCAGATTCAGTCCGAGTGCACTGATTCCGGACTCAAGATTGCAACAAGATACATTTCGAATCAGTTCGCTGAAGTACCCTAGACACACCACCCATTTGCCCCATATCAATCCGTCTGTCAATAGTAGCACTCTTGTCACTCACCGAGAATCAGCTGCTTCGTTCTTTCCGTTTGGCCATTTTGGCTGTGAAGCACAAGATCCATCCGGAATGTTTCTGACAATTTGCCTCACACGTAGACACGTAGTTATCCACTTACTGTCTGCTACGCTGCCGAATAACTTTTCCCCGCATTTTTCGAGTCTACCTCCGACAGGCCCCTTGACTCCCGCCCAAAAACTTGCTTCGCCCTTTTTTCTCCCACCGCAGGTGTGAGTAAACGATGCATGCTCTTCGCGTGACTCTACAGTTCTGTTGTTCTGAGCATTTTATGAGATGAACTGACCTTCGAACACCAGTCCACAAAGTATTCTTGCCGAAACCACAAACTGAAACATTGTGCTGGACTTTGGACCAGATCTACTCCCTGCTGTGGAACTGAACTCTTTGTGAAGTGGTGTCTCTTTACCTTCCATGTTTCTCTTCGAGGACTTCAACCTCAGATCTCGAGTTATGAATGTTGTGCTGATTGCAACCGACACTGCAAAACCGTTTTCAAAACTAGACCAGCTCCTGGTACACCAGTACAAGATTTACGCAACAAATTCACTTTGTCAGCTCACCATGATTGCCATTGACGACTGGGAAAATTTGACCAGTTTGCCCAGAAAGAAAAATTCGGTTGTACCTTGCATGATATGGACCATCACCAAGCGAACTCCCTCACCTGCGTTGCTATATTTCAAAATCATTTCACGAGCCCTGCCAAGAGCTCTCCTTGAACATAAATGCAGTGTTTACAATTGCAACAGAAACATTTGCTGCCGTTTCAGAACAAACATCCAATGAAAAATACTTGACGTTGGTGCTCGTATCTGCCACTCAGAAAGCCAGGTGATCCGCTGATAATTTACTTTTCCAGTTTTCGCTCCCGGAACTGAGTGGAAAATGCCAGTCCTGTGTTCAGCTTTTCCAGAGTAATTGGGTCTGCCTTCCAAAGAGCTCAGACACGATAGTCACATGCTGGTGCGCACAAAGACGAAAAAACGTTCAAAGTTTGCTCTCCCTGCTTGCAAAAAAGGACACAACGACGGAATTTCTCCGCATCGCACTGAGATCCTTACCTGGTTAATGTTTGCATGGTTTTGGCACAAACGGCAGCTGTCAAATATCTTCGTCCCTCTGTAGCCTGAATCCGCATCCTCCTCTCATACCGCTATGTAAATTGAAACTCTGTCTGTGTAAATTGACATTCTGTCTGTGTAAAGTGACATTCTGTATATGTGAATTAACATGCTTTTCTGCTTAATGCAAGTGCCCCCATGAGGGAGGTATTTGACACCAGCATTACAAGATCACAGAAACCCAATATAAGCAACACATTTTGGAGGATTCAGGCAGTCTGCCTCTGGCCACAGAGGAAGCCACACTGGCTATTGGGACCGAAACGGCATCCAGGGCTAGTAGTGAGCTGACTAAGGGACAAGCAAATTTGGGACAACCAAAAGTGGCAGAGGCAGAGATATTTTGTTACAGAATCAATTTCTGTAAAGTTACTCTGTAGTGTTTGATTTTAATAAATCATTAAAATCTAAACAGAGA
>JAAUXT010105985.1_pt1 | contig 17120 bp, 20 predicted proteins | sample 7278171 | NCBI WGS metagenome assembly JAAUXT01 (sample SAMN14350112, study PRJNA611818) | marine sediment metagenome | isolation source: surface marine sediment (1.8m) | place: French Polynesia: Moorea | collected 2018-08
AAAGCAGACTTTGACATCGATGAGTACAAGTTGGACAAACCAGTGTCTGTGTATGTCTCAGATGATGAACGCAAACCAGTCCACAAGAAACTTTGTCTTCGGGGTGACGACTGTGGTGGCATATGTGATTTTTTGAAGGCAGTTGACCGCAAGAACATGCGTGAGTGTCAGAAGAGATCACTGAAGTCTGTGAAGTTGTCAGTGAAATTTTGCAAATGAACATGTTGATCGTCGAGTTCCTGTTGTGTTTGATCGAATAAATTTCAGTTGAGTGCAAGCACATGATGACTTTGTCGTTGGCAACGATGATTCAGGTCAGTGTGAGAAGCGCCACTCGCACAACTGTCCGCAAACATCGACAAACCCGCGACTAACTCGGTACCGTTGTAGAAAGTCCACGAATCGTCATGCACCAGAGGACAAGGACATCTCGTTTTTGTTTCAGAGTTTCATTCAATGATGGCCCGCCTGGTTTGAAGCCTTCACAGCAAACTTCAAATTGCAGGCATTGGACGAGAAACAAAGCAGTCTTGAGAACTTCAAAGTTCATCACACAGTGGGATGAATCGAACACGCTGGGTGAAGATCCCCAAATCATTCACCAATCCAACAATAAAATTTCAAACTCTACAGATGATTTCTTCAAATTGAAAAGTCCCCCAAGCGACAAGACTGCCAGATTAGTCTTCATGTGAAAACAGATTTGGCCCTGAAGCTTTCAAATGTCGATTTGAACGACCCTGGGAGTCCGTAACTCAGCAGCCATCAGATCACGATTTGGGTAAATTTTCGTGACGACACCGAAGCTGGAATGTTCTTTTTTGGAAACACGCAGAACGCTTGAAAGAAACTTGACGAACAAAAGCAATTTGTAAGACCAAAGCAACGTTTTTTTCCCTCGTTTTCTTTCTGGTTTCGCAAACTGCTGCCATGACAACAGGAGTGCGACTCCGAGAGCAATTCGTGCAGCACCGTTCTGACGTGTACACATTTTGCTGAGTCAATGCGCACAGTGCAATCACAGCTGAAAATTAACAGCTCTCCTCACTGACAAGGAACCGCAATTAAGGCAATTAGAGCCGTGATTGTTTTCAATCCAAGCAACAGTGCCAGGGAGGAAACTTCATCTGAAAAGAAACAGCGTATTTCATCAGAGAACTCATTAAAGCGAAACCTGATCCAGCGTGGACTCCAGATCCAGTCTCTGTCGCATCAACAGAGCCCAATTAAAGTTTCAGTTTCAACGAGGGAGGCTCCAGGCCAAGAAGAAGAACACAGAACAAATCATTACTAAAAATTCCAGCGTGTTGGTTTCAACATTTCAGACTCAGTTGGAAAAAAAAAATTGGGAACGAAACTTTCTTCAGTTCGCGGCATTTCACAGCCAGATGAACAGATCTCAATGCGTATTGTGTCCATCTGTATGATTCGCAGCTCAGACCCGTCAGCGCTGAATCCCGGAGAACATGGAGCGCGGTTCAGCCTCATCCGTGTCGAGACATGAAGGGACGTGTCAAGTCCGCTGTCTGTTGGTCGTCTCAATGTCCGTGCATCTCATGAGAAAAGCAGCTTGCGACCTCCGGGTCGCAAAACCGTCGTCTCTGACCGTGCACATAACGTCAGCCTCTGCAGACCAAACCAGCATGCAAAAAGCAAAGGAAAAGTGCATTGCAAGGCTCTCTGGACACCCACAACACTTTGATTGAAAATCTTGCCACTTTCGACCAAGCGCGAAGTGGTGTTTGTACACTTACGCCCAATGGACTTTACCCAGGATGTCCAAGCATCCTGAAGAGTTTTGATGAAGCACAACTGCTTTCAAAATTGTGTGCGACTGTTGGACTTGACAATGAGAAACCAATTTCCAACACAGTGCATTCAAGAAAACATGTTTGCACAGCAAGAACGGAGCCTCGAGTGGTGGAACTTGTTACTCGGTTTTGGTCTTGGCTGGGTCTTCAGGAACAGAGCGCAGATGTGTTCGTGCAGAAAAACCTTGGTGAAAGTGACCATCTTTCTCCAACAACAGGAACGCCATTAACGAGTTCAGGCCCATGTGAAGGAATCCGCGGTCCGCCTGGCTCATCTAATTGCGCGTCCTGCAGTCCGTGCTTCAGACCGCACCTGTCTGGCCGGCACAAGAGCTTGTTGGCGCTAATAAGCCACCAATTTTGCACCTCTTTCAGAGCAGCCAGGGCATCTAATTTGCCCAATCAGCAGGGCGCTCAAGAGTCCGACAAACAACGCTGTGTTTGAAGTCTCAATTAAATTTACCGCAATCTGGAAAACCTGGAGCTGTTTTTGACGCGGGTGTCAACCGCGAAATGCCTCAAAGCTCATGGCGGCGCACTGTTCACGTGGGGAATTGTTGCGCACAACAGGCAGAGCTCCAAAATTACCCAAGTTCATGAATGAACATGGCAGCGATGAAAACGGATCAGAAGAGCATCGTGCTTATTCTTCCATCAATGTACAAGCGATTTCTTTGGTAATAGTCTTCCTGTGTTGTGACTTTACATGGAGATGAGATTAATCAAGTCGGACTTAGCAGTGAGCAACGTTATGCAACACAGTCAATCAGCGTTCCGCGAACCAATCAGAATGACAGTCTCACTCTCGTCGGAAAAACTCAGGCGAACAATCTGGTTTGTCTCGGTTGTTCAATTCCCGCTGAACAACATGGACAGCGTCCGTTTGGTTCCACATCAAGCCTGGGGCGCTGCTGTCCCAGCAAGCAGGCAGGGAGCGACCGAACAGCTTGGTGAGTCTTGTCAAGGTTCATGGTGAACAAATATCCACCGGCTTCTCCTTCAAGAAAACATCCGAAGCATCTGATAAAACGCAACAGCAGAGACGAGGCTGCCATGTTCAATCGTCCTGTGCACCCGTGGTCACAGAGACATTTTCTTGCTGCGCTGACCAGTCTTGTCATTCCGAGCTCGACAACCTGAATGACTTGACAGCACAAGACTGCAGGCTCCTGTTTCACTATTTTCAACAGACCCTTGGTGGATCCTCCGCTGGCTTGCTACTTTCTGTTCCGGGCTACTCGTAAAATTCGACAACCTGTTTGTCTTGACAGCACAAGATTCCATTTTTCTGTTCACTGTTTACAACAGAGACCACTGGACCCCGCGCTGGACTTTTGAGATTTGAAGCTACTTCCCCACCACCGCGCGTCCTTCCCCAGGGTTCCGCGCCACCTTCACGGGTCTCTCGTCTTCCTCAGAAGCTCCGCGTCCGGGAGATTGTGTTGCGATTGGAATCCGGGGCTGATTAATGACAAGCAATATTGCCGGGCGATGCTTCCTACGGGGAACAATTACACACAGCCACACGGCGCCGACGGCTATTGGAGGAATGGTCCTGGATGCTGCTGAAATTTTAACACCGCGCGAGCGCCATAAAAAACAAGACGCGAAACCGATTTTCGAGCACACTGCACGAGGCTTCCGTGCAGCAGCAGTGTGAATTCCTCCACTCAGTGTAGAGCTGTTCTGAGCCAACCGCAGCGCGACACACGAGACCGGGCCCGTTCACTGCACAGCGTCAAGACAGCAAGAACGGCGAGCGGTGCCAAGGTGCATGTCGCAAAATGGGCCAGTCATAAAGCGGCCCTCTACATGGGGCTCCACCAAAGGTGAACAAAAAATCCTGAGTAACTGAAAGTTGTTCACTCAAACAGAAGTATCGGCAAATTTGGGCACCCACCCCAACGCCAGCTGGTGGGAGACTTTTCTTGCGCCTGAGACCAGAAGAAAACAGGGCAGAAGGGAAGGCGGGCGGGAGGGAGACAAGAGCAAAGAAACCCCTCCAAAACGTATTCCCCTGGGACAGCAAGGGTACCCGCAACACCTTCAGGGCGACCAAGAGAATCTGCGACTGCAACACAAGCGCGTGCGTCTGAAAGTCAGTCAAGCTCTCGGAGTGCACATTTCGAAATCTGTGGTCAGAACTTATAGGATTCATTCCTTCTGGGCCTGCACCATCAACGATCACAATGCGTGACACTCGTGAACTTTTCATCGCATCTCCGCGGCAGCAGCGGGACCACGCGCGCCGTTCTCGGGTCCATTTTTATATCAGTCCCAGGAAATGTCGATGCCCCAGAAACAACAGACTTCGCTCTGTCCCCTGTCTTCTCGGAAACAGCCATCAAGTTGCTTCCATCGTATTTCACCAGCATCACGTGCACTTCACATTCTGAACATGGGTTCAATAGGTGGGGAGCATTACCGCACCCAATCTTTCTGCAATTCCCGCAATTTGTCGTGAGCGAACAGCTAACCTTTTGCTTCCTCTGCACCGCAGCTTGCATGCATATTAATGCCTCATTTTTGCACAGGACCCAAGCTGCGCGGGCGATAATGGAACCCGAGTTCCACCACTGATGAACTTGGCCTATTAATGAGGCTCGATGTCGCCATTAACCCGTCACCCGCCTCACAGCATTCCCCCCATAAACACCGAATCCGTACCGAGCCGTGGCGAAGGCGGATCATGGGGACCAGGGGAATCCCACACTTGATTCAGACCTTTTGTAATCTGCAAGTTCCATGCACTCGCGAGTACGCGAAAGTTCTCGCGGGGTCACCTTCGAGCGTTTGGTATGGCCCAACGCTGCAGGGCTGCATATGGAGTCTGTGAAGGGATGCCTCATGCAGACTTCGTCTTCAATTACCAACGTCTGCAGCGTCACCCCGAGAATACGTCTCAACAGGTCGATTGTTCAGTTCCCTGTCTTGCATGCGGGAATCACAGGTCTCAGGAGTCCGTCCCTCCAGCGCTCGATGAAGGCGTGAAAGCTTCATTCCACCATGCCATGTGCACGGTGATGCGAGTCTGTGAACTATGACACCCATCTGTTGACGAACAACCCAAACCGCAACGTTCCCCAACGAGACGCCAGACACGAACAATGGCAGGCCCAGGAAAAGTTTCCAGATCTCAGCAGCGCGCGCGGGCGTCGTCTCCAGAAAGTCGCAGTATTCAGAATCATTGTTCACGCCTCATTGCCGCCCCAGCTCCAACAGCAGCTCCAGCGCACTTTTCCGAAGTTTCTGCAGAGACGGGGGATCGTTAATAGACCCATCGTTACCCAGGCGACGCGACATTAACAGCGTCGTAAACAACGCGTTTTTGTTCGCGAGCGCGTCCGTCGCAATCATCGCGTCCCATGCAATGCGCCGGACACATTAAAACTGGATACAACCGCACCTCCTCTTCTCATACCTCCAGGGGCGGACCCAGGCTCTAGAATCACTGGTCTCGCACTGACAAGGATCTGGTTTTGGGAAGAGCGACCCCACTTCGGGAGAGGGACACGCTGTCTCAATGTTGAAAAGCACTTTTGGAACACTTGCACCTGCAACACAAACGTTGGGGTGCGGGGTCTGGGGCGCGGGCGCCTGAAGCCCCCTGGATCTGCTCCCTGCACACATTCTCTCACACCTCCTCTGAAATTCTGCACACCATTAGCAGATCAGGCACTCAAAGGGAAAAAGTACAAACACGACAAGAGACTTTGAGAACGCAGTGCTTTTTTGACATACAAATACCAAGCGAAGTACGAGCATTTCTGCTCGTAGTCACAAGACGACAGACAGGTGCTTTTTGCCACACAAGTTCCCATTAGTGCGGGCAATGTTGACATGGGGTCCCATCGCGGTTGAACTCAGCCTCAGAGTTTTGCAGCTGCTCGGCAGCTTTGAGAAACAAAAGTAACTTCTCCTGCCGGTGACACACCACGGAAATGAACCTTCACGTTTCAAAGAAATTGTTTCACACATCGCTGTGGAGTCACTATTTGAACAAGCGTCGAGCACAGACAGGAATCGCTGACTCGCCTCTGTGCAAGATTCCGTAGACAAAGAACACGCCAAGAAGAAACCACGGTGGCACAACAAAAGTTTCAATTTTGTCTGTGAACAACACGAGAGAGGACAATCAATCCAATGCACAGCTTCAAAATGTATGTTCCACACACAAAACACCAAAAGCGGAGAAACTTGCTCGACCACGAGTATCAATCATTCCCCACAGATATCACTGTCGCGGCGGGGTCAGAGGCGACGCAATCGAAAAGCTGCCGTTCCCACTCACATACTCCCGAGACACCAACAAGCCTTATGCACCAGTTCACACCGGCAGAAAAACATACTCTGCGACGATGCATGTTCCTGTGGGCCGAACGCCATTCTCCTTCACCGGTTCTTGCGGCTGGAGAGCTGCGAAGGAAGGTACTCAAGCGGAAACAGCGTTTCGGAACGGATCGGTTTGTTTGCCCCACACATCGACGCGTACAATGTTCATTATCCACGCGTCTCAAGCCTCATGCAACGAGTCGGACGTGGGAACCAGTCACCCTGAACAACCGTCTGGAAATTAACGACAGACTTGCTCCACAACAAGGTTGTTTAGATCGGTGAATGAGGCGGAGTGTCCCGATAAACGCACTGCACGGCAATTCCAACCGTGGAGCACCGCCGAAAACAGACTCGTTTGCGTGGATTGGACAACAGCCGACTAGCTCCAGCAACATTGACACGTTCAGGTCAAATATGTATCCCTAATTCCTCTTCACCCATGTTGTCCATCTGTCTGAGGGATGTGGCAGATACATTCTATCTTTCATTGTCCACGTGGAGGGACGGAGAGTCTGTTGGACTTGTCTTGTTTCCAAATCTAACTTCTCACTCTTTCAGACCAAAGTAATCCACACAAAGGTGGCCCCAGTAGCACCCATCCAAGTTTTGTCCCGAGAGACGTGTGGACAGTTCCCTGGGACAAACCACAAAGCCAGAGAGATTTTCTGGAGACACCAGGATGTGTACACCTATCTCTGGACACTTTTGGTTTCGTCAGCCAGACCCCCACCCCCACCCTAAACTCTCCTGCAGAAAGAGAGCTGTCCACACACCTGTAGACGGACGCAATGCATGTTCTTCACTCTGCGTATACAATCCAATGTCCTCAGCAGCGAGTGTTGAGGGGCCCTTGTCGCCTGCATGGCCCAATTGAGAGCATTTTGCCCCCCGTGTCCGTCAGCCGCTGAATTTTGGCCAATTTTGGCCTGGCTTTGCTCAGTCAGCTGGACAGTTGGGTTTTCTCATCAGTGTACTTCTGTCCTGCATTGTTCTTCTCCAACACAAAGCTGAACGCAAAGTACGCGGGAACAATCTGATCACTAAAGAAGCAAACAGGAAATGACCTGATGTTTGACAGGATTACGTGCCCGACCAGGAGCACAGCAACTCGTAGGTCTCTGCAAATCCAAGGTTTCACTCACCAAAGAGACAGATCAACTACAAAAGCACTCCCTTCACCGCTCCTACCCCACAAACGACCAGTGCAGAAAGTCCCTGAACAAAAGCAGACAAACAAGATTCTCATTGCGTGCTCCTCACTGCGGAAGAGGCAGCACTAAATTTGCGCCTACTTGCAGAGAGGAAGCACATGGGAATATGTAGATACAGCTCTCCAATGGGGAGACTGAGCAGAGTAGCCAAATTCGAGGTCCTGCCCTCACAGAAGAAGAACTGTGATTTGCGAGAAACCTTCCTCTTCATTGATAACTCATCCTTTTTACATGTTTGACACCACGCTTCTGGGGTGAGACAGATCTATTTTTGAATGGCCTCCTCCGGATAGAATTTCCATCGGAAGCGGTCCCGTTTTCCAATGAGATCCGAGACAACACCGCCAATGAATGGGAAGTTTCTTGTGGGTGGGCCTCGGTGGGCACATCGCACTGATTGAGCACCAGACACAAATAAGATGTTGCAGAACAGAAAAAGAATATCCCTATGCGTACGTTCAGGTCGCAGGAATCTTGTGTTCAGAGAATTGTCCAGCATGGAAAGCCAATTTGGAGAATAATTGCTTCCATTTGGTCAACAACGGCCGATCTGAACTCTGCATGGCCGCCACAGATGTGCTTCTCCCCGGTCTCGGTGTTCGGGAAGGCGTCGCAAACACGGTGCAATCTCCTCCCTGGTGAACTTCTTGGGAGATTTCCTGCGCACAACAGGACATTCACTGTTTTCAAACTGAAATGCTGAAAACACTGCTCAGGCGATTCCCCTCAACTTGACCAACGAAGGTGACAAAAACGAAGCCAAGTGCATGGGGTGTGACTTTTGGAGACCAGAGCGTGCTGCTCTCACACTGGAGGTGACGACAAGCACGGATGAGAAAGTCAAATCTGCTGCCTGTTCCAACTGGTGACAAGGTTCCTCTTCCTCCCCTCCCCGGGGTGAGCACTTGACATTTTGTTCTGTGTTTTATGCTTGATTGTTTTCCCTTTTTTGAAGAGTGAGACCTTCCGTTTTTGAACGAGCTTTGTGCAAGGACCTGCCATTTCGCTGACCCGTTGTCCTTTTTGCAAGGCCTTGTGTCGAAGTTCGGTTGAGAGAAGCGTTGTACAGGTCTGCTCCGCGAAGCATCTCGCTGTCGCTTCTGGTCGTTGGCTTGTTTGCATTGAAAAGCAAGAAGATCGTCATCACGAAACACCACGCACTGTTAGTAGCGTTCAGGAACACAAACCAACCGACCATCTTCCCCCGTCACACTGGATTTGGCAACTTGGCAAGCAAAACGAGACGGCGGGTTGTCCGAAGCCTTGTCAAAAACAGAACCTTGCTTCGAAGCAAGAAGCCAGCTTCAATCCGAAATGAGGTGACCAGTTTTCCAACTTTTTGAGAATACGAGATTCCTCTCTTCCAAAGTAGCCAAGCAGGCGATGAAAAACATCCCGACGTACAAAACTGACCAAACCAGAAAACAACGATCGCCGCTCAAAAATGGAAAAAATCTTCACCAAAGAATAACTGAACTCAGTGTCAGTGTGTACGAGGCAACACAATGTGAACCAATCACCATCAGTGCCTGAATCTTCGCCTGCCCGGATCAGCATACGAATCACTGGGACACAGCGGAGATGCGTACACGCACTCTCAACAAAGTCCCAGCAAATCCCGTGCATCACGACACGTGTTAACCTCCGCAGGTTGGAGCCGCGCAAAGCTCCTTATCGCGTATGATCAAACAGCGGGCTCGACCTGTCGGATCAGAGCGCCTCTGTCTCCTCCTCTTCAGACACCACGGTGCAGGGTGTTAGTGCAAGGGCTTGATGCAACCTTTGACAAGAACAACTTTCGTTGCTAAGCCGACACACACACCGCACTGCTCACACGCAACAGGTAACGGACGGAGATTTTCTACTCACGTGGATCAGGTTTCTCACAACGAGCGAAAATCCAGGAAAATGTTCTGTTTGTTTTCCGTCTTTGGAGGGACAGAGACTGATTTCCGGAACGTAAACTGACCATCAAGTCGCACATCAGAACCGAGTGGCTAATTCGATGCAACTATCTCAAACAGTGCTGAACCACACTGGCTTGATCAGAACAAACGTGTTATGTCCTTCAAATAAATTTATTTTGCACGACTGCCGTGCCAACAAAACTGAGGGAACAAGTCTTCCCGCAACAATTTTGTTTTGTATCTCCACTCTTGGCGGAACTACAACGAAATCTTTCCTCTTCAGAACAACCTTCAGAAGAAAGTTCCTTCATTCGCTGTTCAATTGACACCAACCAAGAAAAACGTTCATTTCACGTTCTCTCCAGAGAACCCGAAGTCACTTGTTCTCGCATGAAACTTCGGACTCCTCTCTCTGTTTTGATCAGAAAATCACACACAAGCGCTCAAGACGTTGGTTGGCATGACTTCAGACGCACCAATACTATTGTCATGCAAAGCGAGCGAAAGGCACCTCAATTGAAGAAGTCTTCAGTCATGTCCTCCGCGTCCATGTGCTCGCTGGTCTCGAGCCCGCTGATTGGTGGAGGGTTCGGGACGCGCGGTTCGTACGTCCACTTCGGGTAGACGCGCTTGTACAGGTTCATCAACACCGTGTCCATGGACGTCAGCTGCTTGTCGAACACGCACTTCATGTGGCCGTGAGTTCCTGTAAACAAACAAGTTGACTGTCCTTAAATCATCAGGCTGAAAGAGACGAGTTTTGTTTCTTGACTACTGTTTGTTCTCAGTCTTTCTTGCACGCCTGAGAAACAATTGCTTGAGAACTCGCTGGATGAAAGGGCACAGGTTTTGAAGAGTTTTCTCACAGAAACTCGGCTGATCTGTTTTCTGTCTGTCTGTCTAACACATACACGCACGCACGTACGCGCGCTAGCAGTTGACACAGCAAGCCAGCACAGTACTCTCATAATTTCTCGAGAAATGTGCGGGAAACACAAATGTTTTGCAATTTTTGTGTTGAACGAAAACTGTTGCTGTGTTTGTGTCTCGCTCCAAAGCTGTTCAAAAGCGCTGGTGTAACTCACCCAAAGGCTCCTTCACATGACCCCGCCTTCCATATTTTGTTCTCAACTCCACCGGTTTGAACCACACAATGTCGTCTGCAATAAACAAGAAAATTAAAGTGTGACTTGCTCCGAGTTTTGGAAGGAATGTGCGGAAATCATCCAAATAAATCCACCACAGATCGCTCGCAAAAATTTACGGCAAGGAAACCAGGATCAAGAGCTGGCGGTCCAAAATCACCTTGTGAGGAGGCACCCTTGCACAACAAGGGACCTGTAAACTCACCCCTGTTGAAGAACATGTATCGCACCACGGCGAGTTTGCGGTTGATTTTGAACGGGTGCCCGCTGAGCACGATCCGCTTCGTGATGACGCGGTCCGGGTTGCAACTGAGCACGGAGCCCGACGCCACCAGCTCGTGACCACCTGCAACACAACGCGCAATCGTCCGTATCCCGAAGTCGCCTCTCTTTCAGGTCTGTCACGGAAGCCACCAACATGTCCAGCCACACCCAGCATCAGACAAGCGCGCACTTTTGCACCGGAAATGCACATCAAAAGTTGGGCCAGGTCAGAGTTTGCCAGACGGAACCTCGGTTCCAGAACAAGGGGCCTGTTTTGCGGTTGGCACAAAACACGAGCCTGTTGGGGGGGTTTCCAGCATCAGGTTGTACGTACCGCTGTGCGCCTCCCTGAACATGAGAACGGACGCGGGCGGAAAGACGATGGGCGCGTACACAGTCGCTACGACCGATCCCTCGCTCCGCAAAAACCGCTCAAACTGCAATCACATCACGAGAACAACCGTCAGATCAAAACAAAGCAAATGCTAAATACGACCCGGAAACAATAAAAACATTCACAATTCTGCTTTTAAAAAAGGATAAAAATTCCCTTTTGGTGCCGTTAGTTGAAACGTTGGGAGCACAATTTCAAAGACCCTCCTCGTTGCTGTAAAGTCGTCAAAAAGCTTGTTTCTCTTTCAGCCAAATTATTGTTTCATCTCGCAGTTTGTCGCGATGTTCAACAATGCAAACCTTGTGTTTGTCGGCGTTGGTGTGTTGGGAGTAGATGGGGCATGCGCTGAAGCGGCGGTACCCCACGTGGAACACCATGCGCTCCTTCGCCCGCACGGGGGCGTTGTAGTTCCCCGTGCGCTTCACCAGGAAGTGCAGAACCGAGATCTTCTGCTCGTGCGGCAGCAGACCGAACACGATCACCGGGTTCCCGGGCTTGTAGGACTCTGGAAACAACAGGCCCAGGGTGAATTGCCCAGTGGTCGATTGAAGACGAGAAACTGTCTGTGGATCGATCGAAACTCTGCATCACTCCAAATTTCCAACTTGACAAAAAGTGGTGAGCAAAACAAAATGTGCACTGCGAGGCAGGAAACCTCATGCTGAGAGACACTGCTTGGAGCTAATTCGGGATCGTTTGAACGCTTTCACTGAAGATGCGCCTGAACTGATCCTTGCCCCTCCGAAATCAAAATCTGTTCAGCGAGAGCTACTCAGCTGACTCAGTCCACTCACCCATAAAACCCTTCGGCACATTGGCAACATGAAGCGTCACATACCAGCCGGGCTGCAATGAAATGCTTTTTCGGTGAACAAACTCAAACAGATCTCTCACGAATGTGCCAGATTTGGGAGAAACACACACGCAAGAAAACGGTTTTATCCCCCATAAAATGAAACCTTTTCACTGCATGCAAGTATCGTTTGAAGACTTTCTTACTGCTTCACCGGAACATCAACCTGTCAACCGATATCCGACACATACGCCTCAAATCTGTTCACTCTGTTCCGTCATGACAATGAATGTTTCTTTCTCGGCCGAAACTAAATTCCTGAGCACCAAACGCGACATTTCTTTCTCAGAAAATACGGTTGGAGTGAACCTGAACCTCACGCACAACACAAACACCGTGCCCACCAAGGGGACGAAAAAGAGAAGGTGGGTATCATTTTGAAGCTCGGGTTTGGGTTTTGCCATGATTCCAATGGGACCTATCCCAGCAAAGACAAATGGTCAGGTGCGTCTTGTGTTCGAGTTGGACTGAAACACAGAGGACACGGTACTGTTGTGAACTGATTTGCACATGAGCGAGCGCTTGTCCACACACCAGAGCGCCCTCTGTCCTGTCCTCGCTCAGCACGCGTTTCCGGGTGCGCCGGAAGTCTGCGAACTGGAAGATGCGCGCGTAGTCCTGCGGCAGGTTCTCCTTCGGGTCCCACGGCGACGTGCGAAAACTCTTTAGCCCGCGATACCTGCGTGAAGACAAACAATTTCAGGCATGTGAGAACGTACAGATCACCGTTCTTCCGAAAAAGGTGTCCGTGTGAATGTCACATCGGCGCTGCGGTCAAAGCCTACAGGTGTTGCCAATTTTGATGTTTACATTCGGTTCAGGGACTCCATGCTGATTGTGGCAACTCTGAAAACTTGCCCTGAAATACCCATGTTGCGTGGCACAATCACACCCGACAGTATTTTTGGTGTCACAATGGACGCAGGTTTGCGAACTCGGTGAAATCTACTCCACTGGTTGTGTTTTTCACGTGCGAATGGCAGAAACAACCACTCACTTTTGGAAGCGCGTTCTGGCCGGAACATCATCTGGTGTGTCCACTTCGTCCGGAAACATCTGGTCTTGCCGCGCTTCTTTGTACTTCTGCAGTCTGCAACAACACTGCACTTCTGCAGTCTGCAACAAACGGCACAGAAAGCGAGCAGCGAACTTTGCTGAATGAGAGATTGAAGCGTTTCAAGACTTACGCGACTTGTTCTTCAATCATGTCGATCGTTGCGTCGTATTTGCAATCGGCTTCATCTCCCGCCATCGAAATCTGAAGTTTCAAATAGACGTGCAAACTTTCTGGCAGATCGCTTCGCCCCTCTAGACGCTCAAACTTATTTCCGATCCCTGGCCAACGTACTCTGGGAACAAACACACAACTCCAGCTGCACAGCATCGCGAACGCTTGTCAACTGTGTTCTCACCGTCTCATACTCGTCATCGTCGTCGCCCGGTTCCCCGTTCGAATCAGCGTCCGAGCCGAGCTGACTACTTCCGGTGATGACGTCATCGGCGGCGTCCATGTCCTCGTCCGAGTCCTCACTCTCTTCTTCATTCTCTTCCTGAAAATAGTTCGAGGCCGGGATTTAGATTGATAGACCCTCGTGCAGACCTCCACTCGCTTCTCAACAAAAGAAAAGCAGGCTTTTCACACCATCTTCAGTTTGAACAGGAAAGAACAAATGAACGGCAGATTTCAGGACCCACTTTCACTTTCCCAAGACTTTTCGACCCAGAGCACGAGCAGATTTGCGATGAGACCCTTTCGGCACGAACAGTTTTGCAACGAGCTTTCAAGTCCTTTCGTGCACCTATTTCCACCCTTCTTTGACGAACATCTTCTCCGGGTGTTCCTTTCAACTGCGGTGCATCCATTTTTCACGCGCTTCACCGTCAAGAAGAACTTTCAGCTTTGAATCGACGTCAACATGACAACATCTCACAAGAGACAGAGAGACGTCGTGGGAGGAGGAGGAGATGAGTCCATGAAGAATCTTCTTTCTTCAACAGATAAATGCACACATCATCCGTATCAAAGAACCTCTCTCTCTGCACAATATTTTACGTGATTAGGTGTTCCCTTCCGACAGACACGACGTGTCTGGAAAACAATCTTCCCGTCGCAAAACTTCTCACTCCTCCTGATCCTTCGCTGATGCGTTTTCCCCTTTCAAGGCAGCCACCTCCTCCCCTACTCCCCACAAAAACATTTGTCGCTTTTCAACTTGACAGAAAACAAAAAGGCTCAAAGGGGCGAAACACACAATCACCATCAACTTTCTTTGTGACTCACGATTTAAATGCGCGTTTCAAACTTCTTTCTTTTTCAAAATTTGCCTGAAACTGAAAAATGGCGAATCTGTGGTGGAAAGCTGTGCAATCTGGACACTGAAACTACGCCTTTCAAAGTGTGACTGCGGACAACTGCCCACCTCTGTTCCACGGAAGATGCCAATGGCCAGAGAGCAATCTGTTTTCCTTTTGTTCACCCAGTTTGGTTCATTGAGTCGGCTGAGACCACATTCTTCTTTTCCAAAGGCTCTGATACAACTTCAAGGAAGTGCTGCAAATTAGGGAGCAAATTGAGCGAGAGATGCGATTTTTAACCGACCGGGGCTTTTCTTTCAATCAACCCAACAAGGCACTGTGAACACGTGGACATCACGAACAGCGAGAACAGAGTGGCACGAAGGAAACAAAGTAATTTTTCCGGTGAAAGGCTTTCTCTTTGTCTATAGGCCGGGTACGCTTCGATGGTTGTGCGATCAACGATTCTGCCTTGGTGGGTACCACGGAAGCGCCAGTAGATTTGACCAATGATTCAGGGGAGTCGCAGTTTTCAGGGGTTACCCCCGGGTGAGGCTCTGATGAATCAGGATGGTTGGATCAGAAATGTCTCAGTGCAGTGCTGACCTACCGAAAGGGTCCGCACTGTGTGAACAGAGTACGAATGTGTCCCCGTCTGCTTCAGCGCTCGGTGCGAGTGAAAACGCCAGCCAAAGGCTCCTACTCGCAGTGGTTCGTGGTCCCTTTCCCGTCAGGCGTTTGATTGTGCGCTCTTCGCAAAATACGAGCATTGTCTCTCCTCAATCAATCTCGGTCAACGTCCTGCAGTCACATCCTCAGTCTGCAATCTTTGTGACGCAGTCTTGGTCCCTTGGCCTCATTTTCAGTCCTGCAGTTGCGATCAGTCCAAGCAGTCTCGCTCACAGAATCACTTCCTTTCCTTTCTCTCATTCTTCGTCCTTTGGTCACGTACTCAGTCTTTTCAACACTTCTTTTGTGCTCATTCGCACAGTTGGTCATTCCATTCTGACTGTGGTTGAGGAACGGTTTGGACGTAGCGCGCCCGTTTTTCACAACTGAACACAAATGTCAGGAACGACGATGCGAATGGCAGGGCTGTGCCCCTTGGACCGCACGATGTTTTTGTGACCTGCCTGAACACAAGCCAATTCTTAGTGAATGCCTGAGTGTAGAATTCTGAAGCGAAGTCACTTGTGTGCAAAGTTTGGAAGAGCAAAACACCCCGAGAAATTGCGTACACAACATGAACACCAGCCCCATCCCCAGCAGCCCCCCCCCCCCCAAATGACAACAGGTTCTCTGCTGTCTCCTTTCTTTTCTGAAACTTGTTCACCTGACAAACTCCAATCACAGGGTGGACGAATCAACCAACAAAAGGGAAGATCAACATGGCGGAATTCAGGTCTGAGAAAGTCCGACCACAAGGAGTCATTTGACATTCACACGAGGGAGAGGTCCGTCTCTTACGCCGACACAACAGATTTGCTGGCAGGGGTGTCCCTGTGGTCCAACACACACATACACTCCAACTTTCCTGGCGCGAATGGACCCACCGCGATGGCGGCGCATCAACAGGGTACGAAGTCTCCATACAGCTTTTTACAAACTTGCCACTTTGAAGCACAATGTCTTGCAACAAAAATCCCTGTGCATTTGCTTCACCTGCGAGACTGCGAAAGATCAATGCACAGGCCACGTAACACGTGATGTGTGACCAACACCCTCAGTAACGAGCAAACTGACCAGCCCTGGGCCCCGACACAACCAGCAAAATCGCTTGCTGTCTGAAGTCGTGACGACACCTGAGCGTGTTTCCGACAACTTCAAGAACGACACACACCTGCTGAACGACCAATCATTCAGCTGTTGAGTACAATTTTCAACGTTGTGATTCATGAACTGCAGCTTTGGTCAAGGATCCACAGCTTTGCTGCAGTTCACGAACGAATGAAATTCTCGAACATCCGGAAAAGAACAGCAGCAGCGACCAAGAACTTCAGCAAGAAAGCATCGCACTGACCTGTTCCTCGTCACTCACCACGATCCACGCTGCTTGGTACGCGGACGTTCCCTTCGGTACTTTCTTCAGCTGTTGTGATGCTTCGTACTCAGCTGAAAATTGCAAAGATAGAGGTCCTGTTGTGGGCAGTGGCCTGCACAATGTCGTTTGATTTGATGACAGCGAACATTTCACCAGTTGCTCCAGACGTTAAGGCACTGGGAGTGGATCCAGAGGAAACATCAACAAACCACGAACAAATTTTAATAATTGCCCCCACCTCAGGAACTTTTGCAAATTTTTCACCCAGAAAGTTTCAACGTTTCATGCAGCTAAATTTTTGCAATGACCCTTTTCCCCCTGGTCTTCCGCAAAACGTGTTTTGACACAACAAACACACTCATGTACAAGCCGTTGCAGCGTGAGAAAATGGTCCTCGGGCGAACGTGAGATCCACCGTACCTTGAGCCTGAGCGAGTTCCTCTTCGGTCGGCCACGTCTGTTCTCCTTCCATCGGGTCGAGCTCGTTCTCCGCCTGCAGAGACGTCTGTTTGTGCGGGTCCGCAACCTCCAGAACTCGCGTCTCGCTCTCCTCCATCTCCACGTCCTGCAGGAGAACGGTGGTTGCAGAAAGAAAGCGCCACTTTGTGTCAGGTGGGTACACGTAGCGACACATAGAAATCAACGTGTCTCACGTCAATAACGTGTCAATGGCGCTGGAAATGAAAATAACTTTCACCGTACTGTCTCGTGTATTAGACGCACTCATGTATAAGACACACCACAAGATTTGGGCCTGTTTTCTGGTACCAAGGTTCATTAAAAATACAGTAAATTCATACTCATGTATAAGACGCACCCCTTCTTTTGATGTTCAATTTTGGGGCAAAAAAGTGCGTCTTATAC
>JAAUXT010059331.1_pt1 | contig 17119 bp, 21 predicted proteins | sample 7278171 | NCBI WGS metagenome assembly JAAUXT01 (sample SAMN14350112, study PRJNA611818) | marine sediment metagenome | isolation source: surface marine sediment (1.8m) | place: French Polynesia: Moorea | collected 2018-08
CTTGTTTCAAAGACCTTTCATATGAGCCATAGATCATTTCTCTATCACACAAAGAACCAGAGATTTAGCCATGTACATCTGGTTGCTAGGGAGTTTTGCATCTGGTTGCCAGGGAGGTTACTATGAAGTCTGTACCTTCAGCAGTTGCTGAGATAGGGGGGGATGTGACATGATGTGATGGGGACATCTTGGCCCAGATGCCATGTACTTTTGCACATTAGTGGACCATTTGAGCAGACCATTTGCCCCAGGCCAGTACCAAGAGCCACCAATAGCCCCCCACAGGGGGGAGGGGGGATGTGACATGATGTGACATGATGTGATATGACAGGGACATCTTCCCCAAAGTTCCCCAAAGTGGCATGTATACAAAAAAATTTTTCGGCACACCGCTAAGTGCTCTTCCCTAAAGGGACATCGCACAATAAGAAGTTTCACTGTGCGAAACAAAAACCAAAGGGGTCATTGTGGGGAATGTTCACCATTTCAAGACACTACACGTTTTGAAAAATCACCCTTCCATTCGTTTTCAACTGTCAATCAACATTTGGGGTTCCTTTTACTTTTGTGCTTTGAGGGGATTCACAAAACAATTCAAACTGAAATGTTTGCGAGACCAATCACCATCAAAAAACCACAAAACGAAAGAGAGTGAGTGGCAAATCGAACACTGATTTTTTTTTGTTTTTACACAAAAAATTTGCTTGGAATGAGAAGAATTTCTCCAGCACAATTCCGGAGAGAACGATACAAGTTTGATACAAGCTGTGCTTTGGACAGTGTGTAAGAGAAGGGGCCTTTATCTACCGGCACGAGTTGAACAAGCGCTCCTTTCGAGATAAAAATTTAATCTTCAATGGTCGGTGTCAATCAATGTTGATTTGTTGATCAACTCTTGAGTTGTGCACGCTTTGACATGGCATGGCCTCGCAAAGCAAACAGTTCTGGATGTTTCCCACACAGGATTCCAGTCCACACAATGTTTACCCTGGCTAGAACCAATCCGCCTTTGAACTATTACCCAGAGAACTCAATTGTGCCGGCGGGATCTCGTATTGCCAACATCTTTTGGATTCGCTTGAACTTTTGACTTGGAATCAACAGAAATGTGATGTTTCACGCGCTGAGATACCCACCTGGAAGCCCAGGCATCGGCCGTAGAAAGTTTCTTGGCTGAGCAACTCCACTTCAAGCATGAGGGACTCGGCGGTTTGGTACTCCTCGGAGCTGAGAGCTTCTTGGTCCACGAACAACTCTCCCATCTTGCAGTAGTGGACCAGCTTCTGCAGGTAGTAGAGACAGGCTCGCAGCTGCCCCAGTGTGTTCACGTACGCTTCCAGCTCTTTGCTGAAACAAAAAATGACCTTTCAGCTCCAGCAATCACAGACAGTAACTCCAGTTCTTTGGAAGCCAGTTTTTGCAGTGAGCTTTGTGATCATATGTTCCAAACAAAATGGCATAAATCTTGGCTTGGTCACAAGTTCATGGAAAGGATGTCAAAATGACTCAATCGCCGTCCCAGAATGCAGAAGAAATGGCAAGGATTCAATTGATTGGTGTGAGAACATTTTCGGGTGTTGTTCCGGGGCTTCACAGGAGTCACAATCAGGACAGAGACGTTCGTTCTTCATTCCTTCGGGAAAGGCGACCAATCGAAGGTCCTTTCTGTGAAGACTTGGTCTCTTGGCATGGGGCACCAAAAACTCCAACATTGAGAAGCGATCGTTTCGGCATGTTTTGTCATGTTATGTTTCTGTCTTCTTTGGACTTACCTGTAGTGGTTCGCTCTGAAGAGAAACGACTCCCTGTTGACCAGAATAGAGCGTGTGATCGTCTGGATGTGATTGCAACATTTTTCTATGATCGACACCATACTACGGTAGCCATTTGCAGGAGTTCTGGAGAGAAAAATCAACAACAGAATGGTAAGAATGACTGCATCAATACTCTTTTTCTTGCTGCAGTAATGAATGAACAGCTGAAACATTATCAAAATGCGTCCTTTCCCCGAACGATAGGAAACTTGCAAGGAGAGAACTGCAACGAATACGCTCGCTGGATGGACGTGCAGCAAACCTGCTGTTGCTTTGAAAGCCGTGCACCAAGAGTGGAGTCACAATGATGAGTCACCCAGTTACTCATTGACAACAAATGTTTTACATTGCACTTTGCCCTCGGATGATGTTTTATCACTCTTCGCACAACTTTTTTTTTCCCTCACAGAATACACACTTTACGCTGAGGTCATCAAGGTGCAGGCACAATTTGTGGCCTGACAGCACAGATTATTCCTGCATCAGAAGGCACCAAAGTTTGGACGTCAAGTAGACCTGTCCGTCAAATTAACCAGTCTGAATGAATGACAAACTTTATCTGCACAATTGTCAATCAAATGTCAGAATTCCGTGTCATGCTTTGATGCCTGCGTAAAGCTTAAAGTAAACTGAGACAGGTGGTGGTCACATGTTTTGTTTTACCTGTAGTCGAAGTCAAACATATGTGCCATTCCAAGAAAATATTCCACCCCTGGTTCCATTCCCTTGTCAAGATGTTCATACAGATGAGTAAATGCTGAGTAAAATCTTTCATCATTTGCACTTTTCCCATCCTTAAAAAATTCTATGTTGCTGATAGCTTGAGATCGAAGTTTCTTGAAGAGAAGTTGAAGTTCACGGCGATATTTTTCGTCTTCCTCAATCCGAAAATTTTTGTTTCGCTCCTCAGGGGTAGCCATCTTTCTTGTTTTGGAACTGTCCCGCATTTTGAATGTCCAGATAGGAATTTCGATTTTTACAGCAACCTTGCTTACCGAAAGAAAAGTGAGTACTAAATATTTATCGTGAATGTATGGGCTTATTCTAGTTTTTGTATCTTTCTCTAATCTTATCAGCTGTGTAAAAATTGGTCCACATTTTTAGCCAATCAGTGACCGCGTTAGAATTCAGCAGCAGGAAAATTTTTGAGGAAGGTCGACAACAAAAGGGGTTCATTTACAAAACCAACTGAACTCGCGCGATACGACATGTTCACAAGAGTACATTTCATTTTGGAGAAATCGTGTACTTTTGACTTTCCAACAGCGAATAATTTGTGAAGAAACACGAAGGTATGGTGCTTCAAATCAGTTGACGAAGTTGTGTTTGTGTTTTACTGTCCGACAGGTTGTGTTTCAGATCTGTTTTGTTGCCGAGAGGAATCTATTTTTAGCTTTCTTTGTTGGGGACAGTTGCATAATTCAGCAAAAGTGATCAATTTCACACAATACTGTTTTTCGCTGGTTCATCTGAGAAGTTACTTTGGCCGAAAGCATCATCTGTAGTTGTTGTATTCGCACCAAAAGAGGAAGCGAAAATGAACGTGAACCAGACATGTTTATCATGTTCAGTGAAGCCATAAACATGTTGAATTGGCCCCAAATCTGGTTGGGCATTGCAAATTTTAGTGTCACGACGCAGTCACCATTGACCAATTTCAAGTGAAATGCCAAAAGCTTGATGTCCCAGAGGAATTTGCCCCCGAGTTTTTTGGTCACAACTCCCATTGAAGCAGATGTGTTCCACCCGAGGGCCGTCTCCTTCCTTTCGTGACCACGTACGACTGGACTCTCACTCGTGGAGGTTTGGCAGCCTCGACTTGAGCAGCTTGTCTGAGACCACCACATCATTTTTCCGCGTGCATCGCTAAAGGTGTGTGTCGGAGGGGGGGGGGACTCCAGGGTGCATCAGCCAGCCCTCCACAGGAAGTTCATCCAGATGTTGTTCCGCCAACGACCAATTGGGACGTGGAAGAGGTCCACTGTCCACCAACCAAGCATCGTCCGGGGAAAGGGGATCTCACAGGGCCAAGGGATCATCGACAGAGAGCAGGGGTGAGCACCACCAAAAATCTTTGCCTGGTGGTCTTCAACCCGCTGACACAATTTTTCATCAGTTTCAGCCCCGAAGTTACCCAACTGGGTAGCCATTGAAGGCTGACCACCAGTGGCGATGAAGGATGTCCACAACTACAAATTTTCAAATTCTGCTCCCTGTTTATGCCGGTGGGGCGGGGGGATCCAGTCTGGAACGCGATGTTGGCCGGCAAGGTCAGCTCTAAACTGGCCAAAAAATAGGAGGCTGATCCCATAAGTCTTTGACGTGCATGATTTCGGCGACTTGACCTTCCCATTGACTTCTATGTTCCCAAATGCTCACCAAAGGGAGTGCGAAGATCTCGACCGAACAACAAAACAATCGACATTGGCTGTGAAAGCCTTTTGAGAACAGCCTCGTGTGAACAATTGACTGTTGGCCTTGAAAGTCAGCTCGAAGCTGACGAAACATCAACAACTGACCTCAGTACTCGTACGTAAAACGGTGAGAAACATGGTCACTTTTTATTTTGAGTTCATACGATCAGGTGCAGGTTGGGTCAGTGATAGCAAAGTTGCTACTGGCCTTCTGATTTGTCTGGATGAAAACTCTGGATCTGGTTCGAGTGAATCCGCGCAGCTGTGAGCTTGTGAGGAAAATAGATCACCTGTCCTGCAGGAAGCCATTTGCCGGCTTACCGGCCAGGCTACGTGGTGGGGGCACAGGATTGTGGTTTGGATGACGTAAAATTAAAATTGAACTGTTTGGTGCTGGATCGCCACAACCTTGTTCGCGCGGCTGCAGCAGAAATTGACATCGCGACATTGGAATTCATCACTCACTTCTGCTTGTCACTTGATTTCTGTTGTTTCTATCTTTGCAGACAATGGACGGCAAAGGAGACGAGCTGGGAGTTGTCAACAATCATGACGTCAGTGTTGCGAACAATCACTGCGATCACCCCAACGATGATGTGATCAAAGACGACAGCAACCACGTTGCCATTGCTTCCTGTGATGATGTGAAAAACTCGATGTGTGATAGTTCCAAACCTTGTGATCAAAGTGATGCCACTGAACCTGAGATAGGTCCACATGGAGATGCCTGTGCACGCCCTTCCCCAGACATATCATCAGAATCTGAGATGCAAAAAAGTGAAGGTGCCTCTTCGTCTCCCAGCAACAGTGTGGTTTCTCAGAATGACTGTGGTGTCGTCGATGAGACATCACCACGGACGGGCAGTTACGATGCAGTTGTGGATGTTAAACCAGCAAACAGTCCAACCCTTACGGCGGACAGTGAAATGTGTGATGCCGGAGATAAGACCGTCGTCGATGACAGTTTGAACCCTTTGTGTGTTGCCCTGCCAGAGGGACCAGCACCATCTGACAAAAACTATCATCACAGTGACAGCTCAGCTTCGTCCAATGGTTCTAAGGACGTGTTTATGGACGCACAGGAAGACCTGTCGAACGAGGCAGCAAGCAGACAAAGAGACGTTGGACTCAAGATCATGCAGAAACATAATTCTGAAGAGGACCTTGGCAAAGATTCCCCTGAAACAGGTGAAGCGCTTGTTGACTTCTGGAATGCATGTCAAAAACTTTGTGCAAACAACAAAACGAAATTATTGTGTGCTTTTGGGTCTCAAAATGTGTGACAAGTCAATTAAGTTTCGTGACACCGGTTCTGGTGTGGTACTCGTACGAGTTTGACTGGCTGACACCCCGCTGTTTTCAGCTGATCAAGATGAGAGAGAGCAACGCATGGAGGAGGAGATGGAGCGATTCTACCAGAGTTTGACGAGCCTTAGGAACGATGCCCTCGCGCCGAGCTCCGAATCAACCGAACAGAAACAGGACGAACCCTCCACGAGTCGCGCAGGTGCGGCAGAACCCGACTCAACCAATGACACAGGTGCGAGAAGCGTGCTGACGTTTTGTGACAATTCCAAGCACATCTGACAATGACTGTTTCGTTGGGCAAAGGGGCACACAAAGCATGAGATGAAACTACGTTCCGCAAGGAATGTTGACAGATTGTGTGTGTGTGTGTGTGTGTGTGTGTGTGTGTGTGTGTGTGTGCCTGCGTGTCCACTTTTCACTGCAGTTTTCTATTTGCACAATTACCGTTCTTGCAGCGGGACGCCATAGAGGTGGATATCGCGTGCCCTCCACGCTGGCCCTTCCACCGTCCCACTGTAACGCACATCACTTGTCATTGCAGAGAACACGACGTCATTTGACGTCACTCGGCGTAGCGATTCAGACAGCGATGAAATGCCACCCGTTTACATTCGCGCGCGCAAACGTGTGCGCACGCGAAACCGTGCCTCGTCCAGTTCCTCTTCGTCCACGACGGAGGGGCCTGACGAGCAAGGTCAGTGTGCACCTTGCGAATGCTGATTTTGGCAACGTTGTCACACTGGCGCGTCGCGGACTGAGTCAGTTTTACACTCAAAACTAGAAGTGATCAATGTCACCTGACATCAGTGTCATGCAACCTCCCAATGAATGTAAGGGAGATCGAAGAGTCTTTTCCTGTGTTGGCAAGTGCGCTTCGAAACGCCTGTTTCAAGCACGACCCTTATGTGACCAATCTTGGAGTTGACAAATTTCAACGTTCGTTGAAACAAAAAAGTGCTCACAGTTCGTGCAAGAACAGGTCAACTTTGTTAAATTTGCCGCCTCCAGTTCCACACAAAAAAAGTGCCCTGCAGTGAAGCTCGAGCACGTTGGTGCAAATAGACTACAACGAGTGAATGGACCCTCGTTTCTAGTTCATAAGAAAACAAAGGACAAATTTGCTGTTATCGCAGGGAATGAGGCTGAAGCGCGCAAGTCGTCTTCGGAGTCTGAGAATGAGATGGAGACGGAGAACACTCGAATCCCGAGCCCCAAGTGGCATCCAGTGCTGGAGACGCGTAGGAGGGAGGTGAGTCGGACTCGCAAACGGGGGAAAAGTGTTGTGAACACCACGAATTGATCACACCTTTCAAATGACAGCTGCTTCAGTTGAACGGCTGCAATCAGTTTGCTGGGAGCTGCATGCAATTTTGTTTCCCACGTACGAGGAGATTTTCACACCTGGCGCGCGCTGCATGTTGTATCATTTTTTGTACTGACCGATTGCATAAGGCGTTTAACCCCTTTTCTCACGGACACTTAGGTGCCTCTATTGTCTGTCTGAAAACAATAACAAAGAGTGTTTCAGGCACTCTGAAAACAGATTTATTCCGGTTGAACAGTCGTCAGTTTTGCAGGCACAAGTCAGTTCTTCCCCTTGAAGTAGTCGCCATTGGCGTTAACACAGCATGCCCATCTCTTTGGCCACTTGGTCAGGATGGCGTCACAGTACTCCTGGGCTGGGATCTGACCTATCTGTGCAATGACTGTGGTCTGCAAAGCATCCAGGGATGGAAATTGCCTGCCTCTGAGTGGTGCCTTAATCCTGTTGAAGAGCCAGAAATCACAAGGTGATAAGTCAGGTGAGAGGGGGGGGGGTGGTCAATCACCCTCTGTCCGGTCATCAGCAAGTGAAGGCGTGTATCCCTGGACCCATGGGCCGGCGCATTGTCCATATGCAAGTACTTGATTTGGTGTGGCCTTCTGTGCCTCAAAGACTCCTTGAACCTGCCAAGGATCTGGATGAAAGTAGCAGTGTCAACTGTGCCTCCACGGATGAACTCAAAATGAATCACTCCTTTAAAGTCAAAAAATGCCACCAGCATCACCTTCTTGACAGAGATGCTTCTTCTTGGATGTGATGGGCGGGGATTACCAGCTGCAAGCCATTGTGATGCCTCCCTTTTGGTCTCTGGGTCATATTGATAGCACCACGCCTCGTCCATTGTCACAATTTTGCGCAGCAGAGAAGGACTCCTGTTCACACTGGTCAGCTGTGTTGGAATCTCTGCAGAATGTGCCTTGGGGTAAGGAAATTGGGAAGTAGCCTGGCACACCTCAAGGTAAGATGAAGGTCCTTGTGCAGAATCCGGTACACAGTGGTTTGTTTCAGACCCGTCTGAGTCATCAAAGCAGCAATGGACAGAGATTTGTCTGTGTCGATGAGTGCCTTCACTGCAGCAACATTGGCAGGGCTCCTTCCAGTCTTGGTTCTGTGATGCCTGTGCAAGTCCATCAAATTCGTCCTCCCATTTCTGAAAGACTGATACCACCACCTGGTCCTTGAAGGGTGCAGTATGCGATCTCCAAACACGACCTGCAGGGTGGCACGCGCTTCGGCATGAGTCCATCCAAGTTTGAAGCAAAAGAACATGTTGATTCTCTGCATGAGACGACCATCCATCTCCTTTGGGCGTTTCATGGTGATCGACCAAAAGGACATCATTTTGGAAGTCTTGGAGGCACATCACTTTCACAGAGTAATGACCCCAGTTAGGTCAATTGGTGCCTGTACCCATTCAGAGCAGAAAACAGAGCGGTCGGGTTCAAACTGGCATGATACAACAACATGCAGCGCGCGCCAGGTGTGAAAATCTCCTCGTACATGTCCTGAAGGCGCGACTCGGGTGGTTTCACTCGCATTATTTTGTCACCGCAGGTGGGGTTCAGCAACACGGTGCCTCTGAGCTACATGTTTGCGCGCCGGACCAACTCCAGTCTGAGTCTGGTTCAGCGTCTCAAGCTGCAGTACAAACTCGAGAGTCACGACGGCTGCGTCAACGCTCTGCATTTCAACAAATCTGGTAAAGATTCAGTGAGATTTTGAGGATTTGAACTCAGAACGTGCAAAATGGAAGGTGTTTGTGACTGACTGCCCGAAGTATATTTTGGGAGTATAGATGAGGGTCACCCTTGCCTTTTGACAGGGGGACGAGGTGATCCATGACTTTCTTCATTTCATAGGCACTTTGCTGGCGAGCGGTTCTGACGATATGAACATCGTGCTGTGGCGCTGGGATCAGAGCAAACCCTACATCGTGTTTGAGAGCGGCCACAGGAGCAACGTTTTTCAGGTGCGACAAGTCAACCTGAACAGTTTTTTTCGACCGGAACGGAAGTTGTTGGCAGTCTGCATTGCTTCCCACGGCAAGAGTCAAAAAAAGGCTGTTTCAATTGGAGTTGTGATTCGTTGAGAATGGAGCAAATTTACGACAGGCGTGCTCATGTGGAGATGCGTGCGCACAATCAAAGCGTTGCCAGCTCAGTAACAGGATGTTTGTCTTTACCATGCAGGCAAAGTTCATGCCGTACACGGGCGACACGCACATTGTGTCTTGCGCGCGCGACGGGATGGTGCGACTCGCTGAACTCTCCTCCACCGGAATCTGCAAGGGAACGCGCAAACTGGCGCAACACAAGGGCGCCGCGCACAAGGTCAGGCAACACGTACAGGCAGCGAAGGCGATACGATGCTGTCCGTCGCCCTTGGAAGTTCGTTGCGTGAATTTGTGTTCAGGCAAAGATATCTTTTCAACTGCAGTCACTGCAAACATTCACCAATCCATTGCTGGCTTTGATCATTGTGTGGCCAGCAGAAATTTTCCGATTTCTACCAAGCATTTTGTGAACCGGGCGCGCTTGTTGCATTGATAGCTGGCGATTCAGCAGGACGCGTCGCACTTGTTCTACAGCTGTGGCGAGGACGCCGTGACGTTCGAAGTCGATCTGCGTCAGGAGAAACCCAATAAGTACGCTCTCGCGAACTGTTCGCCTTTCGTGCTCTTCGTGCAGAATTTCGAACCTGTTTGAGGAATAGAAGCTCAGGAAAACCGTCGACTGTGGGAGTTGCGTCACGAGAGGAAGTCGAGAATTCAGAAAAGAATATTGAAAAGATTGTGGGGAAAGACGTTACTCCTGAGTGACTTTACGCTGTGGACATGGTTTCCTGTCGTCTTCGCAGGTTGTGTACGACGCGCGGCCACAACGACCACAAGGTGGCGCTTTACTCGATCCACGCAAACCCGTTCCGCTCGCACGAGTTCGTCGTCGGCGGACGCGACGCCCACGTGCGCGTCTACGACAAACGCATGCTCGATCAAGTGAGTCGCGTCATGGGAGCTGTTGACCGAAGTTATGTTTCACCGACAGGTCTTTGTCCAAGAAAAAGTCAGTGGCACTCAAACCTCGTTCACAGTCGCAGTCAATCAGAACATTGACTGCCGCATTTTCTGATGCACCGGTAGTAGTGGAGATAAAGGTTGAAGATGAAACATGACCCCAGCTGTCCATTCATTTGTTGCAGAACGAAGGCAAACCGCTCAAAAAGTTTTGCCCGGCTCACCTGGTCAACAGTGAGCACAAGGCAAACGTGACATGTGCCGTGTACAACTACAATGGGTCAGAAATCATCGGCACATACAACGATGAAGACATCTACCTGTTCGACAGTAGTCACAGCGATGGGGCCGACTTCGTCAAACGCTACAGAGGACACAGAAACAACGCTACAGGTGAGACTGATGACATCCGGCTGTGATCCAAGTCCTCGTTGTTCCGAACACTCTAGTGTTCAACTTGTGGGAAATGTGTCGAAAAGCGCAGGCTCATAAAGGTTGCACTGTCAGTGCTGTTCTTTTGGCTGGTTGCTGCTGCACAGAAAGGAGTGTTCTGTGACTTTTTAAGCGTGTGGTCGCCCGAAGGGCCGTGTACCACACGCTTAATGTAATCACCATCAGTCTATATGTGTGTCCGTATGTATGTGTGAAACGGGTCTTGGGGGGCGGTTTGGACCCGCTTTTGAAAATAATGGTCAGTGAACATCACTGATCATTTCTGGCCATTTTTCCCAAAGTGGGTCCAACCCCCCCCCCCCTGAACTTAAAGGTGTTTATGAACTGGGAACGTTTGTATAGACCACACACTTTTTATGCGTAGCATTCTTGTTGGTTTCCCGTTGCAGTGAAGGGTGTGAATTTCTACGGGCCTCACAGCGAGTACATCATCAGCGGTTCAGACTGCGGCAACATCTTCCTGTGGGACCGGGAGACGGAAAAGATCGTGCAGTTCTTCCACGGCGACGAAGGAGGCGTGGTAAGATTTTGTTGTCGACGCCTTTGTGTGCGTATGCGTGGTGAGTGTGTGCGTGCGTGTGACATCGACCCAGGAAAAAACATCGGGATTTTTTTTGTGGTGGCATATTGCAGAACAGGCAAATGCGTTGTGATGAAATTTTGGGAAAGCAGATTCTGTTTATCTTCTTCAGATCAACGTACTTGAGCCACACCCGCACTTCCCGATCCTCGCGACGAGTGGCCTCGATCACGATGTCAAGATTTGGGCGCCGACCGCCAACGAGCCCACCGACCTCGAGGAACTCACGACGGTATGGAGGGACGGGTGTGGACGCGTTGGGTCTGCGTGATCCTTCGCCAGCGAAATTTTCTCCAAATTCAATGCAGCTTGTCTAAGAATTGAAGGGGTCAAAGCAAGAAGAGCGTGCGACCCAGACATTGAACACAAAGAGACGCTTGTGTCTGTCGCTCGTTGCCAGGTTACGCGGCGGAACAGGAAGGAGCGGCGCGAGGAGCAGATGCACGAGCCGGAGATGCTGGACGGACAGATGCTCTGGCTTCTCATGCAGCACCTCCGCAGAACGTCTCGCAGAAACGTGAGTCGTCACGTGTTCGTCACAAGTGTCCTTCAGTCGGATTGTCATCTTCAAATTTCCAAAGCACCATGACCAAAGATGCTTCGTTCCACGGATTGTCGGTGTTCGATTGTTTCATCCACCGTTTACGTGTTACGTGTCACCGTTGTATCTTTTCGTGTTCCGTAACAGCGTGTTGGTGTTCAGAGGACATTGCTTTTGTATTTGACAATGCACAAAGTCGTTCTGCGACATCTTGACTGATGAGGGTTTTTTCTTGAGCGAATTTTTGATTTCCTTCAATTCCGCAGGCGCGGCGAGACGGGGAAGAGGTCTCGTCCAGCAGCTCCAACTCGGACGACGATCCGGACGAGCCCGATGACCCTGACTCGGACAACCCGCTGCCGGGTGCCGGGGAAGACGGACCGCCCGTGTCCTGCGTCCAGTCCTAGTCTCCGCTCGCCCTGCACAGGCAACGTCATATTGACTCGGGAACTGCGGAGTGGCGGCTGGTAGAATTTAACGGGCATGTGAATGAAGTGGTAGGATGTCAAAACTGACCAGTGCACACAGGGTAGCGTTGCGTAACCTCAGACTGAAAGAACGGAAGGACATTTTTCTGTTCCGGAAATGCGTTGCCATGTGAGTGGCGCTTGTTTGTGCAGAAAAAAGAAACAAGTGTGTTCACTCCGAGAAAGGAAATTACGAATGTTGCAGGAGTACAACACGTATTTCTGAAGGTGATTGGGATGAGCTGACATCGGGATTGGTGACGTTGCCTGTCGAGCGTTGCTGCCAGTTGTGATGCCTTCGTCCAGTCCATATTGACGTTGCAAAGCAGCGATTTGTTTGGAAATAAGAGGCTCAGACGGTGACATTTGACACAAACCTGCAGAAGTGTTGGATCCACCCTCGTACAAAGTACAATGTTGGATGCCAAATGTTTGTTGAGGTCGGCGGCACTGCAGCTTTGAGCAGTGCCATCAGACATTAGCTACAAAAGGAATTATCACCCAAGAAACAATGATCGAAGTCGTTTCTCTTCATATTCAATGGGACAGTGTTTATCTTGAGAAAATTTCGATTGTCATTCGGAGAACGTCGTGTGCGAGAACACCCGATGTTCCAAATTGTCCCATTCTGTGTTGTCGCTTGTGCCAGCTGAAAATGAACAACCGACGAGGAGTTGTGCGGCAAGCAGCATTCTGGATTTTGACGCCGCAGCATTGGACAGGCATTTCAGTGGTGTGTGTTTGATTCAGTTTGTTGCTGTGACAGAAACAAGGACATGTCCGTCTGATGGGGAAACGAGTGTTGTCCAGCCTATGGAAACCCCTGTGTACAGCAATAACCACGCGATTGGCTTTTGTAGTCCAGATTCTTCAGGTTTGTTGGTGCAGTGTTCGGCTGTTTTCAGTTCCCGAGCGCAGGTTCAGTTGAACAGACGCACTCGCACGCTGCAGTGATTTTCTTCCTTGGTGACTTTCAAGATTGTGCTGTTCTATAAAGTCAAGACACACGCATGTCAATCTGCATTTTCATTCGCTGCCTATTCCGAGTAGCTGACGGAGTTCAGCTTCTCTTGTGTTGAGGCCTTGTGACCCGCTTTCATGCAGTTGGATTGTTTTCTTTTGCATGTAAAAGTTCGATCGCCTTGGGCCGTTTTGTTCGATCTTTGCCTGACAAAAGGTTCGGTTGAAGGGAACATGAGCCAACAATTTTGAGACGCGATGAAACGGAAAAACCTTTGCCAACGCTTGAGTACGGCGAGTCCCTCACTGCGTTGCAAAGTTGACCACGTCGAGGTCTCGTTTTCATGGAACTATGTCCAGACGGGCACAACTCATCGCCACGGGAGTTCCAACCCCAAAACCTCTCGTTCGTTCCTTCAGTTATGCTGGATCACAACAGTTGAATTGACAATAAATGCAAGTTGAGATGTTAAAACTGCCGTTTTTGTTTCCAATTGACTTGCAAACCAGTCGCATTTTACCGGCACGTATTCCCAATTATTTCTTGAAAGGAAAATGAGTTCGCTGATGTATTTATTTTCCAAGAAACATCACCCGAAATTGCAACAATCACAATTTAAAGCAACAACAAAGGAAGATGTTGAAAAATTTTCCAACTTTTCACAGGTTATTTGTAGATCTATGCACTTGACTGACTTGGGTGACACGCCACAACCCAAAACTGCAACAGGGCGACATGTCCCCCCCTCTCATCCGAACGGTTCTTCTACTTGCAAGCACGAAAAGGGACCACCACGACATGACAGCAAAACCAGAACCTTCACGTCGACAGAAGACGGGGCAAAGTTCAATGAAGAAATTTGCTTGAACGCAACAAAAAACTGAAGGCAACAAAAACTGAAGGCAAACAATCTGAACACAATTCAGGGTTCATGTTGGTGATGCAGTGGCTCCTGCATTTCATCTGTGAAGGAGACAGTGAGGAATGTTTCAAAAGTGTGGACAAGTTGGGTAAATAGTGTCATACATGTGAAATTCTTCGAACTGAAGAGAAAAAATGAATCCTTGTAGCTCAATGAATACTGCATTCTTCGCACAGTTCTCCATTCAGTTGCCGAAAAAAGCTTCTTCAATTTGCAAATTGCCGACACTCGTGCAACTTCACAAGTCAAAAATAAATGGACTGTGTTGCATTTTTATCACAATTTCCCCACCACCTCTAAAATTGCACTTAAAATCTCGAAAACATTTGAGGACAGTGCAAAGTGCCAAAACAAAGAGTACGTCTGCACTCGCAGCATTTGATGTTCACACCGCGTGTCCGTGCGTCTCTCTTTCCTGTTCACTGTCGCGCACGCTCACTTGAGCAGTGCATTGACGACAGCCTTGCTGTTGAGGTTGCGCAGGTCCGTGTAGGTCTGTCCAGTCCCGACGAACACGATCGGCTGACCTGTTGTGTACGTCATCGATATGGCAGCTCCAACCTACAAGGTCCAATACGGCGTCGTAATTCTTTTCGTGCGTTGTGTTGAAGAGAACCGAAAGAACACTGGCACCGTTCTCTTTTCTTTGCTCGGCTCATCAGGTATCTTTCAACACGGGTCAATGACTGTGAAAGAGGCAAATTCACGTGGAAGAAAAGAAACAAACGTGTGTTCAGAACCGACTTTGAAACTTTGCTCTTCAAATGACGAGTCCCGAACCTTGTCATCGATGGTGTCGAACTTGGTGAGGACGATCCCGTCGATGAGGCGCGGATTCTCCATGTTGGAGTGATCGGCGATCGACTGGTTGAACTTGACGAGCTGATCGATGGCATCATTTCCAACAAGAGCCTCCCCGACGAACAGCACCAGGTCAGGCTGGTTCACTTTGATCAGCTGTGAAATATATAGCAGAGTTTACAGTCGCACGGGTTCGCACACAATGGAAACGGTGCCAGTGTGCTGGGTCGATGCGCAAGACATAACACGTCGCGATAGACGGTCAACCTGCGGTGATGCCCCAAGTTGAAAGAACACTGTAATTTTGTTCTGTCCCAAGCATACGAACCCTTCAAACAAGAACCGCCTCCGAATCCGAATACCAAAACACGGGTGTACCTGAGAAAACGAGCGACCAGACAAAGGTGTCACACGCAGGGTTCACACGGAACTTTTCAACAGACACATGCGAGCCGCACAAGTGGTTCGTTTGCACCTTTTTCCTCGCACGTATTGCCTGCTGCCTCGTGTCCAAAACAACCCGTCTTTTTCGCCTGGCGTTTACCTTGGCGAGCGCGCGCATCAGCGGCTCGTTGTCCTGCATCCGCCCCGCCGTGTCCACCAGCACCACGTCGAACCGCGTGTCGCGAGCTGCAACAGAGCAGTTGGAAGTCACAAACATCTCAAAGGGAACATCACCCCCCCCCCCAACGAAAAACGGAACACTGCGTTCAGAACCAGAGATTATTTTGGACACTCCCAAAACAGGGCCCTCACGTTGGTTTATCGTTTTGACTTCATTCGTGCATTTTGAAGAAGTGTGGTTCATTGTTCCAAAAACACGAATCGAATTGTTCTTCTCAAGGTTCGTTCGTTGTTGCCTTTCTCTCACCGAAGTTGATGGCCTCCATGGCGATCCCGGCCGCATCCCTGCCGTAGCCCTTCTCATACAGCTGCACCATGGCAACGCCTTGGTGCGCGCCCGGCGGGTGAAGCGTGTTCAGCTTGGTCACGTGGGTGCGCAGCTGCTCCACTGCGCCTGCGCGGAACGTGTCACACGCAGCGATCAGAACGCGCAATCCGTTCTCAACCAACCAAAAACAAATCTGCAACAGACAAGTGTAAATTTCATTCAAAGACAGCACAGAATTCAGCAGACACAGGTCACTTGATTATGACGAACAATGAGGAAAAGCTTTCAACACGCGATCCAGGTGATCGCTACTCAGGACGAAAGAAGCCATGAGGGTTAGCAGGTATCCACTGACAAATGTCAGCTTTCTCCCGAAAAAAAAATGTTGGCAGACATTTCCTGTGATTGACTGACCTTGGCGAGGTTGGTGGACTTGCCGACACCGTTCACGCCGCAGAACGTGACGACGTACGGACGTCGGTTTTGACGCGCTTCCATGGCGTCGCGCAGGATGTCGACACGACGCTTGGGCGCAAGAATCTGGACGCACGACTCCTGAAGCGTGCTGCGCACTGTCGACGCCACCGCTAAAAACATGTCTCACACTTTACCGACCATTCGCACCACCAAATGGTTGTTCATTCAGACGAAGTTCCTTCGCGGGGTTTGTCAAATACAAAAGTTGCTCTGCATCATTTTGAAGCATTGGAAAGAATTCGATTGACTGTGATGTGAAATGAGGTACTTACTGCTGAAGGTGCCCACCACTTTCCCCTCCAGTTTGGAAGCGACTGAGTCGCACAGCTTTTCAGCCACGTCCGACGCAACGTTCTTGCCTGAAACACAATCAAAAGTTAATTGAAGTCTTGTTGGGTTATTTGCACAACAAATCTTCTTTGGTCTTTCTTGACACCATCCCATTTTCCAAACGAAGGTCCTTGTCAGGATTTTTCAACATTTCCTCAGCAAAACAGAAAGATTCAGCTGCAGCCAGGCGTGTTGCAACGAGGAAATGGTTCAAGGCACTCACTGATCAAGTGGTCTTTCATCTTGATGAGAACTGCGTCGATGTCAGATCGAGTCAGCGTTTTAGATCCGACGAGGGAGCGCAGGCCGCTCAGGATCCCGAAGCCGCCGCTGGAATTCAAATCCTACGGTCAACCAACTGGTCCGGGAGATGTGAGGAACTTAACTTTTCCACAGAAGCAAATTTTCAGGTGGACTCACATTGTCAATGTTTCTTTCTTCGGTGGGCCATAATTTCTTTGGTACTCAGTCTTCAAAACCTTATGCTCAGGAGAGGACAACAACGGAAGCTTACCCTTTCTTCTGCTGCGCGACTGTCTGCGCCGCCTCCTCCTCCAGCTCTTCATCCGATTCATCATCTTCATCCAGATCGCGCAGTCCGCCCTTCATCTGGCCAACCCACGCTTGCTGCAACAACGCGACAACGCATCACCAACAAGAAAGCTACGCGGTTCAATTTACCTCAAGTCTGGTTGAAGAACAACCTGTACTCTTCATGTGATTAACAAGAATGCTACGCATAAAAAGCGTGTGGTCTATACAAACGTTCGCAGTGACCATCACTGATCATTTAAAAAAGAAAAAAATTTTCGAAAGCGGGTC
>JAAUXT010013262.1_pt1 | contig 17117 bp, 12 predicted proteins | sample 7278171 | NCBI WGS metagenome assembly JAAUXT01 (sample SAMN14350112, study PRJNA611818) | marine sediment metagenome | isolation source: surface marine sediment (1.8m) | place: French Polynesia: Moorea | collected 2018-08
AAACAATATATTACATTTCACCAATATACTTCTTTCACCAAATATTTGTACCTTCTGAGATATGGAGATATTTCTACATCCACACCCCATTTTTTCTGTACTTCCAAATTTGAACTTTGTGACCTCAGAGACCCAAAAATACAAGTTTGATAAATTCCCTCCTTGTGCATCATCCCCAACCCAAAATGAACCAAAAGAGCTGAAAAGATCCTGAATCAATCCTCATCTTGACCATGAAACTGCTGTACACATACTTTTGGAAGATGCTGCCTGTAGGTGCTTTGATTTGGCTCGCACGGATTTGGCTCATTTGAGCCCAAATCGCGCAACCAACGTCAAATCACGTGAAAAGTGACGGTGTTTTTGACCGAACAAGGTGTATTCATAGAAAAGGTGGAACACCTGACATTTGAGACATTCCCTTTGTTTTGGATGAAGTAATCATGGCAGAAATCGAACATAGAGTGTCTAATCTTCACAACAACAGCCTATCAAGATTGCTCCAACATGCTCTTTGTAGTTTGCAGGCAGTGAGTTCTGGCTTGCAGTTGACAACTTAGACACAGTCAATATACATGAATCATTCTTCTGAACTGTTGTGGTGAGAACAGATCAAAAGGAACCAGCTGTTTTGTGGTGGGATCATGAAAGAGGGGTCCCAAAGTTTAAAGAATATGCGTGATGTGTAAATTCTAATTTCTGATACAATCCAGCAACTCACTTTCCCAGAGATGTGAAAAAAGCCAATCAACCTTGAAATTTCACACCAATAAGCACTGTAAATTTGTTACAGCCTGTATGACATGAGAATCAAGCCAGACTGTGTGAGCCATTTCAATCCATGACAACAATAAATGCGGTTGCTTCCCTCTTGTTTGGAACAAAAAAAACGAAACATTGCTGTGGTTGTTTATGAATTGTTTCCTATTTATTTATCCTTTTCAAGCATCAATTATTTTTCTGGGTCATTCTTGCATGTTAATTCATTGTATACTTGCATTCACCCTTTACATGTACTGGCCTCTGTCATTGGTTAAGAAATGATCACATGTGCATTTGAAGGTTTGCCTTACGTTCTTGAGCATTGGTAGAATTATTATAATGAAAGGATTTGTCAGAGAAACTGTAGGAACAATGAAAATGGTGTTCCACATTATAATTTGTGTTGGGTAGGTGGGCAGGCCCAATGACACAATGTAGATTGCTGCACTTCCTACCCAGCTCACTCCACATCCAATTGTTGTCAAGATACATTGAATGATGAAGAATCCTGTCTTTACTTGATGGCTGTTCATTGCAGAAGGTCTCTCTTTTTTCATTTCGAACAATATTTGCCACTGTTCACAGGAAATGGCACACAAAGTAGACAATTGGTACACAACTAGTATGATCAGAAATACCTTCACAGAAGTTGAGGACTTGTTGTCTCCATGGAGTGAACAAGTTGCCCATGGCAATGTGTTGTTTCCTTCCACAAAAGAGTATAAAACAATCACAGTGGTTGAAAACATAAAATTTAACCCAAGACCACCTGCAATAAGTTTCAGAATCTTTCTGGAGGACTTGAATGTTCTTCTGAATGGATATTTTACTGCAAAGAGTCAAGATGAAGTGAGTACATTCAGAAGAAACAAAGAACAAAGGGACACCATAATTGACACAAAAGCAAGTATTTTGCAAAAAATAGATGAAAGCCAGAAAACAGAGGTCACCAAGAAATTAAGGGACACCATAATTGACACAAAAGTAAGTATTTTGCAAAAAATAGATGAAAGCCAGAAAACAGAGGTCACCAAGAAATTATTTTCAAAATGTACAATTGCAATATAAATACACAATAAGTGCAAGCTTTCAAAAATATCATTTAAGTTCACCCACAGAACATTTACCAAAAATGGTACTGACTGTTTCATCTTTGCTTGATTCTTGTGCTGACATTTCATTGGGTGTGTTTTACAATACTTTGCTCTAAAAATATGAGTTGTGGTGAGGACTATTGCAGCAAAGTTGAAAGCAATGCACAAGATAAACATGCATTTCAATGTATTCTGAACAACATTTCTCAACAGATGAGGTGAACATGTCTGTGGCCATCTTGGAGATTCAGAGCAGTGGTCAGTACACCCAACACAAATGCAGCAGAGTCTCCAATCATCTGTGAGCAGTTTAACAATGAACAGTTCCAACCTGCCTTCAAATGTTGTTTTCCAATGAGTGTATCTGATGTCAAGGCAATAAATATTTGTGTGAGAAAGGAATGCATCAAGAGTAACCAGGGCATTTCCAGTCAAATTTATCAAAGCATATCTGTGGCTTGGAATGAATGCATTTGTATTTATGGTTGTAATCTTGTTGTGTGAAATGATAACAACTCTTAACCTCTTAAAGCTCTGAAAACAGTTTCCTGTGAGGATATGGACATCATTGGAGCTGTAGTCCAAGTGCAATATGTAATTTGGCTGGTTTTGATTGACACAGCAAATGTTATCAATGTGAGAATCAGTCCAAACAAAAACATTTGTATGAGTGGGGTAACTAACCATCTTGATATTCTGTGGTTCAGTATAGACTTGATTGAGTTGCAAAGAAACAAAGTTTTTTAACAGTGAGAACAGATACAGTGACAATGTTGACCACTGTGAACATAGAACAGCATACATGAGGCATTGGCATGCTTTTACACACACACAGGGCAATTCACAAAACATTTCATCGTCCCCTGATTGGCAGTCATCAAAACCATCACAAACTGAAATTAAATGTAGGCACATTTGAGGCTTTTGAATGCAGAGGAAGAGTCCTGAACAATTCCAGCTCTTGCAAATTGTTTGGTGTTCATCATCACCAAAAGGACACTGCCAAATGTTGTCACACACATGCCTGAAGCAAGAACAATATCAGCCATAAAAAAGACGAGAATATCTTTGTAGTTCTTTTGCAAAATATGTGCAAAAGAAAAACAAAAACAATTGTACCTGAAAGGGACACAGTAGCTATGGTGACATTTTAGCATGTTGCTGCATTCAAATTCATCACAATGCTTCAGGTGGGCCCCACTGGGACAATGCATAGACTTTCTACTGAAATCTAATTCAAATACACAGAGCTTAAACACTGGGAAGCAGGGTGCACAGCCTGGAGTACATTGTATTTCTCCTGGTTTGAGGCAGCCTGTTTGTGATGGTATGATATTGTCTTCAAACTGCCTGATTTCATCAGTAGTGCAATCCATGAAGATGCTGCCAAGTTTTTGTGATGCATTGTTAAACCTTGTTATCTCAGATGGGGACATTGCACCAGTTAATGGTCCAATAGTTAATCTGTGCCTTGACACAAATGGGCAACAAAGTTCTCCTGCTGTTTTGTAGGATAATTTTGGGCAATCCTGTTTCAACCATATTTGTTTGAAGAACTTTCCCTGAGAGAAACATTCCTTTGAGAAAAGCATGGATTCATCATTGACTTTACAAGTATTTTGCCCCAATGACAGTCCTACAACAGACACCAATTCTCCAGTTTGACACTCTTCAAGTTGAATTTCAAAGTGTTGCCTGGTGTGTTGGACTGGATACTTCTTGATATTCAATATGAAAAATTTCTGGCTGTCTGGTGCCTCAGGAATAAAACTTTCAAATGTATTTTTCACTTTGTCAAAGCTTATGAGCCTTATTTTGCCAAATTTTATGAGCTGTGTATTGCCAGTTTGATAATTGAACACAATAGTTTTCTCCTGGTATTTAGTGAAACATCTCATGATGTCTGTCAGTGCAGAAAGGTCTGCCATTGACACTGGTTTCATATGCTTCTTGCTGGAGACTGAATCCATGAATTCATAGCAGTATCCACCATATACAATCTGTGTGGTTGTACACAGAGATAAACTGCTCAGATTTACACTGCTGTTGTTGTATTTGTGATGAATCTCCAGACTCCCTTTGCCTGTGGTGTGAGCACACACAACATCCACCCACACTTTCTGAGAGCAGTGAAGAAGGAACCATTCTGGATATTTTGAATTTGAGATTGACATGACAGCACACAGTTCACTGTTGTTTGCAAACATGTGTTGGGTTGCGAAAGATGATCTCTTCAGCCATTTATTCAGCAGCACCATCTCTGAAATGCCAAAAACTAATCATGATATTCAGCACAGTATACAAGCAGTCTATGAAGGACTAAGTTTGCAGCAAATAAGTGCTCCCCACACAAACAGCTCTGAACATACCCTCATGTTCCTTGTTTAGAAATTCGGAACCCCAAACTGACAAACTGCCAGAAGGTTTTGGAGAAGAGAAGGGTGGAGCAAACATCTGCATCCCCACTGGCCTCCCATCAGTCCATGTCCAATGATGACCCTGATGAAAAGGAAAAGATAGGTTGAACTTATTTGATTTATTGAATAACTTGTGGCTAGCAGTCTCAACAATGAACAAACATTTTACTGGTTTTCAAGTGGACACCCTTTCCAAAAATATACTAATTTGTGCATCAGAATTTCAATCACAATAAAAACCATGACCTCCAATTTACTCTGCTATATTCAGCCAGGGGAGCAATTTCAATGTTGTGGCAGCTGCTTTATCTCATGCACCAAATGTGGATGGAGCTTGGGGTGAATTTTTGTTCTCAAGTTTACCTTTAGAATTAAACCAATAAAGATTTCTGAAATGAAGGTATCCACAGACACTTTGTCCAAGAAATTTAACACTTTTACAACTTCAATGTGAGAGATGAAGCTTGGTAAATGTGATGATTTGTCCCCACAAATCCTGTGTGCTTCATGCCATGATTTCTTTCGTTCCTTATGTTTTCGAAGCAGTTTGTGTTCAAACTGTTTCAAAATGGGTTCCTGTATTATCAAACTGTATTCTTTATCAATAAGCTGTTTCTTTACTTTTGTTATCCAAGTGAAGAAATATCCATCCTTTGCTGTTGGGTGAAAATACACAATATTCTTCTGCTTCTCCCACAACAATTCCAGAACACAGGGTGGGTTCAGACAACATTGGTTCCCAAGCAAATCCAATTCTGCAGCCAATAACTTGCCAAGCAAATCAATTTCAACTTGATTCTCATCCAATAGAAAAAGAAGGCTTGTCAAGTTTAAGCTCCAAACAACTTTGATTAAATCTGGATTTCTTGTGTTGATACATATTTGTTCACCAAGATCACTGGAGTGAAATGGGAAGGTGTGGAGAAGTATAAAGAATTTCAAAATGTCAAGGCATGTACTGAGATAGAATTTCATTCTACCAAGGACACACTTTGTCAAGGTGCCTTTGATAAAAGCCTTGTGACTCATTTTCACAGTGGATGTCTGTGTCAGTATCTTGGTCAAACAGATCAGCATTTTCTTACCAATTTGAAAGGGCCCCAAATTTAGTTTCTCCAATGATGAGTCTTTTCCTTTGCAAGCCAGCAGCCTTATTGTGAGCACAGTTGGATAAAATGCCAATTCATAATATCTCATGAAAAATCTATCTTGATGCTTGTTTTGTTCAAGTGCTCCAAATTCAATTGTGGCTACAAAGGTGTGAGTTTGGAAGGAACCCAGGTGTGGAATTTGATATTGTGAAGACAATACATTTTTGCTGAACAACCAGTTTTCTGGGTTCCCACTTGGTGTACTGTATTTGGCAACTTGTTTGAGGCAGATATCATCCTTGTAATTCTGAACAAGATGTGAACTGTTTACAACAAAGTTTTGGAAAAGAAAGTCTTCCCCTGGTTTCATGATCGCTCCTTTGGTCATGATCTTCCAGGACCATGGATAAATTTCAAAAACAGATTTGGTATATGTCAGCTTAAAAGAACACCAGGAGGCCTTCTTGAGGGTTCTAAGATTACTGGTAAAGTAAAAGACAAGTACACAATCCCTTTCTTGTCTGTTTTCTCTCAGGTATTGAGAACCAGTATGAAATGAAACACATTGTCCTGTCTCATTTGGGTACAGATGAGTGTTAGAATACACAAATGTAACATCATGAATTACACCAACAAACATTTGTGGAGCCTGCTTGGTTGTGGTATACTTTGATGGGTGTGCCTCCTTGCTGCAACTATTGATAAAAATACCTCTGCATCTTGAAATACTCACAGTGAATAAAATGTTCAGCAGTCCACCAAAAGTGAAAAAGACAATAACTTCACTGGTGTTTGATGCTGCAGTGTAAGACGCTTTTGTTGCCATGAAGGGAATTTCACTACAAATTGTCCATATTTCTTTTTTCTCTGTGCCATCAAAGAAGATCATTCCACCATGGAAACAGGAGTTGGGGCCAATGTATTTAAAATCACTGACATCCACTTTAACAAATGTGGTTTTGCTGGTCTTGAAAAGTAATGACTTTTGGTAAAAGATTCCAGAAAATTTATCAGGCATCTTTGAGACTGTAACATTGTACCTGCCACTTTGATGGGAATTGCTTGTCTCTTGCAATACTGGTGTGAACAGAAACTCCAGAGAAGTTTGGTAATCAGTGTGTGCATTTTGGAGAATCAAAAAATGGCAATAAAAGTAGAGAATTTTAAATTGATGCCCAAGTTGAAGTATCCGATTCAAGGGGGCTTCAAACTTAATATCAACCAGTGATTTGGTATTGTCCATTGGCAATACAATAGTTGTATGTTCAAATTTCTTTCCATTCAAAAATAATGCTGCTCATACAAACACACTCTCTCTAATATTCTGTAGGATATGTTGCTGAATTGAATTTTTCCAGCTCTGCTCAATACTTGATGACTGTTGTCACTGTGAGTCTGAAAAACTTGAGCTGTTATCACCTGATATGAATACTCGAGTGATGAATTTTTCTTGAAACAATACTCACATAAATGACCACATGTTTTGAACATGATAATCACTGTATTCTTAAGAAACACTGACCATTGAGATCTCGTTTTGCAAAAAACAAAGTTCAGCAAATCTGTGGCCTGATGAATGAACAAAAGCTCATTCTGAGCCTTGCAAAGATCATGTTTGGATAGTTCACACAAACCAGAGAGACTAAAGATGAGAAATGTTAAGTTTAATCCAAACACAGGCTTAACATCAAAGATGTACATAATATCTTTACCATTTTGAGACATTTTCTTAGATTGGTCAAACCTCATCAGTGGCACAGTGAGATATGGGTAGTATACCTCCACACATTCAAGACCATAAGGTTTGAACAGGTGTTGTTTTCTGTGATAGTTTGAAGGGGAACATTGGGTAAAGTTCCTGTGATCTGATGGGAAGCCAACAGTTCTCATTGAAGGTGAGTCCTTGCATTTTTGGATATGCTGGAACACCTTTTGCACACACTGCATCAGCTTTATTTGACACAGCATAAAATGATATTTTTCATCAGCCACAGTGCAGAACTGTCCACTGGCAGTGGCAAAGATGTGCCATGGTTTCTTTTGTGTGATGATTTGAAGTATTGAAATCCTGTCCTGAGTCAGATTATTTCTGTTTCCTGTCACAGAATATGCTGCTGCTTGAATTCCAAAGAGACTGTTCAAGATAAAAATTGCTAACAACATATCCACAGATAATTGTCTTCCTTTTATGCTGTTCTCTATGTTAGAGACAGCCCAGGTAGTTATATCTTTCAAGGTGAACCACACACCTGCAAAAGCCTAAAACATTCAAACTTGTGATATTTTCTCTGAAATGAAACACAACACACAGAGTTGCACATTTTGGTCCACAAGCACTGTGTCTGGTTTCATGGAAACAAACTGAAGATGACCCTGCCAATGCCACATACACACATGGTCAGAACCCTTGCACAAGTCAAAAAGGCACTCCTGCAGAAATAAGCCACACAAGCAACAAGATTTGTCTGGTCCCTCTTTAGAAACAAAATTTGACATCAAGACTCTTGTATGCGTCTGAAAAGTTTCCTTTCTGTTGAGATCCTTATTTCAGATGCAGGCATATCACTGAGACAGGTAATGCAAGGCTGTGGCAAACTACAAAGGTGTCTGAGCTTGAGCACTCACAGACAAGGTTCCTGGCTCAGGTGGTTAATCGCCAATCACAGGATGCGATGCCTGTCCTGTGGTCACAAAGGTGAGCTAACCCAGGCATTCAGTCTGCAGCCTCAGTGTGGGTCAAATGACCTTTACCTTGGGTCAGGCTCAGATCCCACTTGATATGTTTTAATTCTCTGACACTCTGCATGCACAGAGGAACATTCCAGTCTTTCGTGTCACGATCACAGAAGTTGTTGTACTCAACTCAAAACTGAGGGGGTATTCTCACCTCATTGGTCAAAGAAAAGTCACTCTGAAAATTCCACTGATGAAACAAAGTAGTCAATACCAATGATGTCAATGTCAGTTTTTGTGTTGGCAAAAGGTTCTCTGTGAAATATGTTGGTATGCAGTCAAACATTGGGCACATTGGCACATTTTGGTGCTTGGCAATATTCAGTGACACTGTGTGTGCTGGTTAAAAACAGCAAAAAGTTCACTTGGTCTGTTTGTTGGTACACCGAGAATTCTCACCAAACCCAGGTTTTACCAGAATCAACCACCACCATGGTGTTGTTTTGGTGCTTTGCTGTTGTTGGTGGTGTTGTTATTTCCACAACACCACAGATCTTTCAAACTGACTCTTGACAAATTCATGTTCTTCCTGTGTAGGTGGAACTCCAAATGAATCATACTCAGGAGTCCCATGCTGTTGAGCTTCCATTGATATGAAGAAGTTGCCACAAACTGAGCAGAGATTACTGTTCTCATGACTGTAACACCAATGTGAAGAAGAAGACAATGCAGATGCCTGAGGTCCCCACACCACTGTGCACTATGCACGTGTCTTAGGGTTGACACACACATCATGTGGATGTCTGAAGGAGCTTTCAAAAAGCTGTCATGTTTCCAACAAGTTTGTTTATCATTGCAAGGTGTTTTGACAATCTGAACAAACCATTGTGATCCACTTTTTCATGCAGTATGAATTGATAAGAAGCAAATCGCACATTGATGACAAGTGTCAGTTTGTTTGTGTGTCTGAAGTTTGATGTCCTGCAATGTGTCTTGATCCCATTTGTTGTGTTACACTTGAAGGTCAACGTCAAAATTTTCACATCACCAGGCTTCGACATGGAGGTCGAATGTTGGTTTCTGCCCCACACAACAACATGTGTGTGCACATGCAGCATTTCCTCTGCTTGGTGCAAACTGCTCTTCCTCTGATAGGGTACAGACTGGATCATTCAACAAATTTGTTAAGAACTGTGAAAAAATGCATGTGTGGCAAAGCAGAAATACAACAAGGGCTGATGCTTGACCTCAGATCAAACCATCAAATGTTTCCCAATTCAATGCAATGCTGTTAAGCTTTCAGGCAGGATAAAGACTTGTGTGTGTATATATTGATATAGAAGCCTCAACCATGACTGAGAAACAAACAAACCCATGGTGTTTGCTTTGTTTGAAGCAAATAATCTTTGGTTGATCACACAGTGAGATATTTAATGCAGAAAGCACAGTTTATTGCATGAAAGAGAAAGCTCAAAGAGCTCTGTATCAGGAGGAAAATGTGAAAAAAAGATTTCCATCTTCAGTTTTTGTTTTTTTTTTACATCCTCAGGTCCACTAAGGGATGGTCTTCATTCTGAAAAAATACAGCTGAGCCTAGTTTGAAGAAAATTTTGTCACTAGTGCTCCCATCAAAAGTGTCTCCAACTCTGATCTCGAAGTTGCTGAGTCCTTCAGCTGGAAAGCATGAAAAAAGCTGTGGTGTATTTTGTCAGAATATGCTGTGTCAATACAACAGTAGAAGAACAATTTCTCTATTTTGAGATAATACTCATGGAAGCAATCACCTCTGTTGACAAGGACCACTTTCTTCACTGCCACAGCCTCTCCAAGATTCACCTTAAACCATGGCTTCTCTGTCCCTGCTGTTGTACTGCAGCTCTTGGAATTCTACTGGGTATCCGAGTTGTCCTCCACAGGTCTGAATGCTGCATCCAAAGTCCCAGACCAGGTGGGGCTCTGGCAGGCAATGTTTTGTCCTGGATGAGCAGAATTTGTCCTGGTTGAGCCGAAGGAAATACCATTTTCCTTGAGTTAAATGTGCAAGAGTACCTTTGTTCATTGCCAAAAGCAGGTCTGGTGTAACACTTACAACACTTGAATTGTTTGGCCTGTTCTCAACAAAAACAAAGAGCAGGTCAAGTCATTTTCAATTGACCCCCAACAAAGTAAGTTTCCACCACAAACCAGTACACATGTGTCCTCACAGAAAATGTCTGTTTTTCACAGGTTTGATTTCAATTCTTTATTTTGATTTTCTACTGAATGAAGATGAAAAATATTCTGAAACCTTTGAAATGAAACAAAAGAAAATTGGAAAATGTTTCAAATAGCAGAAAATATTTCAGAAATTGGTTGTCATTTTTACCCTTCTCCACTGACATTGAATTCACAAATGGTCAGAAATCTGACCACATCCCTATTGACAGTGATGTAGCACCCCCTGATGTGTCAGCCCAAAATTGGCTGGCAACAAAACAGATTTATTGACTTCTCTGTTGTGTCACCCCAGTAGGCACAGTTGAGCTGGCAACAAAACAGATTTACATGTATTCAATTTTCAGATGTGACATGCTTCAGTTGGGCTTGCAACAAAAAGAGATTTATTGAATCAGCTGATGTGTCACCCTTGAGTTGGGCTTGCAATCAGAACAAATCTATTGAATTATTTTATGTGTCACCCTTCAATTTGGCTTGCAATAAGAACAGATTTGTTGAACTATCTGATATGTCAAGCCTCAGAGTTCTCAAGTGGAGAGCTTTCATGCTGGAGTCAGCTACAATGCAAGAAAGGAAAAAACCAGATGAAGCAATCCAACCAGTAAAACACACCAACACACAGAGAGGGTCTCAAGGCTGTACCAAGTTGGGTCAGCTTGTCGTGTCTTGCATGAGATGCTCCACCCCTCTGGAAGCATTCTCTACAGACAACACTACACACATGCATATCTCCAGATGTGAGTTTTGATGCTTGCAACAAAGCCCTTGATGTCAGCTTGTTGATGCGCCAGAACCATGCAACCATGAAATTGAGTTCATATCCAGTGGCTCGGGACCTCCCAAAAAGTTTGAATGTGATTGACCAGTGAAATTGCTGAGACTTTTTTGACTGCTTCGGAGATCTCTGAATATGACAAGCATATACTTGACCAAGTTTTATTGAGCTTCACATACAGATAAATAGGACATATTTAGGCAACCAACTTGTCAAACTTTGGCATTTTGGCACTTTATTGTGAAAGATTTGCTCACATAACAACAAATAGATTTCAAAAGAAAATGAGCAGATAGAAGTCCAACATGCACACTTCAACTGTTTTGCGCTGGGCAGTCTTAACATGAGGGAACATGGCCCTGGACACATTTTAGGACAACACCACATTGTTGTCTGGTCCTGAAATTTCAGGACCACATTGCATGCCAGACTGGAATGTAGGTTGGATCATGGTCCTGAGAAATGGGACAAGATCTGGAAGGTAAGTCAACCCATGTGTTCAGTCTGAGGCCTCAGGCATGGGTCTTACTTGATCTTGGTTGTAGTGGCTTCAGAATATTGTTTTCTTCAACAGTCTCCATGTTCTGATGAACACTTCAGTCATTCAAATAACATGTGACAATTTAGAAGTTGTTGTGGTGTACAACAAAAAAACTGAGGGGCTCTTTCCATGTCATGAGCTGGAAAAGAACTCTGAAAATAGGCCAATGCCACTGAGGGTACAAATCAGTCTGGCAAAGTCAAATATCAAAGATTTGTGTGTTGATTGTTATGTTCAGTAAAAAAGTCTCTTTGTGACATGTTGGTATGTAGCCCATTACAAATAGGTTTGGGAGGATTATCAGGCTGCACAAAAAATATTTGCCACTCTTTGTAAAGTGACAACAAACTTCAATTTGCATATGGTGCTCTGCATGATTCATCTGCTATGCATATATTGCTCTCTAATGCCCCAATGGATTATCACTTGATATGAGCTGATGATGTCACAATGTCTCAAAAAATAGTTTTCAAAATTTTTGGTCCACCACAGTCACCCCCTGGGACTTGAATTTATTTTAAGGGGTCAAAAATGTTCTGGCAGCCTGTGGTGTTTAGGTGACACCTTCTGTGAATATGGCCTAATAATGTCAAGATGCCTGCAGCACGGTGACATTGTCAGCCCTGTTCACCTCACAACTCTCACTGCCAATCTTTGTTCCTCAAACATGAGGACATTATGGTGCACTGCAGTGTTCAGTAAAGCTCTGTATGTTGCAGGGAAACCAAGAGCCCAACAATGTTTGCAAAGGTAAACTTGGGTCAGATTTTTTGTGGAATTCCAAGTGAACCATGTTATGAAAACTCAAGCTGTGAAGCTCCCATTCACATGAAGAAGTCTCATCAGAGATTTCTGTGCCCTGTATACAACACCAAAAGACAGGAGAATGTGGTGCAGATGCCTCAGGTTTCCAGTGTACACTCCATATGTGCCATGGGGTGTGAAAATCTTGAACACCAGGATGACACATGTATGTTTGGGGTTGACAGCAAAAATTCAATGTTAAAGTATGATACCCATGTCAATGCACAAATAAGGGCTCCATGGAGCTCCTGGTGATTTGAGAAGAATCAAAACACAGCGAAGAATACACAGTGACCCAAAACCCAGCAACCAAAACACAAAAAAGTGCCTGCACAAATTATCTACTCCAACAAATACTATCAATGAAAATGTACCCAAATCTACCTGAATCATCTGTACAATGAAACTTGTCACCAAAGCTTGCCAAAATATTTGTCAAATATCTATTTTGAACATTTTCCTAAAATCCCAAATTTGTACCCAAATTTTGGCCCAAACTGAAAGCCATGTACCAAGTTTTGAAAATGAAAAAAATAACACCAGTCCAACACTTAACCAAAAACTACTTTTCATCAAATACATCCTTCATCAAATTTGAAGTGTTTTGAGATACTATTTACTTCAATGCAGTAAAGTCTAAAATTTATCAACCCCCAAAATCTGAACTTTTACCCTCAAAAACATACAAATGCTAACTTGACGAATTCCTTACTGGTGTATTATTCTTGACTTATACAAATTCAAAAAGACCAAAAGATCCAATTTAAATCTATTTTGACTACGAAACTGCTCTTGGCATACTTTTGGTAGATGCTGGTGATTTGTTTCGGTTGCCTTGTCTAGATCCCTCAAAAATTGAGCTCCCTACAACAGCGCAACCTCCTCAAATCACCCAGAAAGAGCCTGCAACACTCGGTATTTCCAGGCGGTCACCTAATGTGAGACGAGAACTGATGTATTCAGCCAGGTGTAGTCGCAGGCACAGGTCCAAAATCCACTCGCAGATCTCTTCCCCTCTCCTCATCTCATTCACCCATCATTTTGTCCTTTCCCGGAAGTGGTGTTGCACATGCGCACTCACCCGGCACGACGTGCGGCCAATCGCAGATCTCGGTCCTGTGGTTGAAAACGAGGCGCCCGTTGCAGGCCACGTGATACGCGAGTCCGTTGGCGCACTGGTAGAAGCGCGAGCAGTCGGCCGGGTCCCGGAAGTAGCCGTCACGTGGGCAGCGGAACGGGCCAGAGGGCGCCACCGCCGGGGCTGAGGCTGCAGAGAAAGGAAGGGAGGGGTGTGGTCTGGGGTGAAGTTTCAAACTTCCTGACAGAGTGTTTCAGTGTTTGTGTGTGAGCGACGAAATATCAGTGACTGTGTTTTTCACTCCACCCTGTTTCTTCCTGCATGACTGGTGGTTTCCTGGTTGTGGTGTGGTGTCTGTCTGTCTGTCTGTCTGTCTCTCTGTCTCTGTCTGTCTGATTGTGCAAAGTCCCTTCAGAGCAAAGCACCATGCAATAGTGCAGTATATGGCAGCTGGACTGAAATGTCCCCTGCCCCCTCCCCCAGATCCCCCTCCCCCCTGCCGGAGGCAGGACCCCCCACCAGAGGCAGGACCCCCCCCCACCAGAAATGGGACCCCCCCCCCATGGACAGTATGACTGGTGGAAGACAAGGAGGACAAGGAAGAATTGATGAACAAGGAAGAATTGATGACATTACCAACGCCGCAAGGGACTTTGCACTGCAGTTGCCTTGAGCACTGCTTCTTGTTGTCTGTATGTTGGTGTGTGTATGCGTGTGTGTGCCTCTGTCTGTCTGTCTGTCTGCCTGTTTGTCTGTCTGTCTGTCTGTCTGTCTGTCTGTCTATCTCTCTCTCTGTCTGCCTGCCTTCCCAGCTATGGACAAGTCTGTGTCAGCAAAGCATGCCCCTCCGCATGTCTCACCTGCAGTCTGCCCGCTGTGCTCGTCTCGTGTCCTTGTGTTCACCTCCAGCCTCTCCACCTCCTCCTCCAGCACCGGTGGGTTGTCCTGGATCACGGGAGGAGAGGCCCCCGGATCCAAGGTCCCGGATTCAGACTCCGGGTCCTGGAGCTGCTCCTCCAGCTGGTCTATCAGCCGCAGCAGGTGCCCGTTGGCTGTTCTCCCCCCACTCACTGGTCCCCTCTTCCCCTCTGGTTCCCCTTCTTCCAGTGGCTCCGTTTTCCATTGTTTCTTGCCGCTTGCTCCCTGGAGTTTCTTCATGGTTTCTTGGATCATCTCGTCAAGGTCCTTGTGCGTGGTGGTGAGGTCCTGCTCCGCTATGATGATGATTTCTTCATCTTTGTTCTGTGGGTTATTTGCTCCTTCAGCTTTGACAGTTCTTTCTGATGTGGCTTGAGCCACAACTTGGATTACAGGTGTGATGGGTGGTTCTGTGATCTTGACTGACGTATGTTTCTGTGCTGGGTGATTTGATGTCTTTTCAACGTTGGAAATCTGAAAGTCACCAAAGACAACCAAGGTTCAGGGAAATATTAGGGAGGTTTAGTTGCAACACGTGTGACGTAGCCGTGCCACGTGCGACGTGGCATATCACCCTGGGAAAACAGGACTAATTTTTTTTCCTGCTTGGTGGTGACTTATTCCAAATTCTGAATTTCTTTTTCTACAGAAATAGAAAAAGTTTGTGAAAAAAATAACGATTTTTTAAAAGGAAATTAGTGTCATGTAAAATGTACTTTGTTTTTAAAATTTGAAAACAAGTATATAGAACTGATTTCCAGTCTTTGATGCCACGTCGCACGTCACAACGTCCCCAAAAATGTTGGGAAGCAAAGGCATTCCGACACGAAAAGTCACACTCAGAGGGCGTTTCAAGTTCAAATGGCCACGCCCATTTTTGCTGAACGATTCACATCAACATCAGCGTCCTGACAGTCAACGGACTTCGCCGGTTTTTTGAGTCGCTGTTCCCACTCACAGGAATCTTGGGGAGATGACTCCACCAATTTAGTGCCTTGGCTATTCTCCTGATGGATGCTGGACCTGTCTTGTCAGTTGTTCAGAAACACAGAAACTGGGTGTCGTACCTTGACACTGTTGTGGTCAGGATGCAGTGGAGGCAGGAGAGAGATGGGGACGGTGTAGTCCCTGCACTGAACTACCTGCGTACAGACAACAGAGAAACGCTGTGAGGGACGGGCCATGGTGAAGTCACGACTCCTACAGGAGGGGAACAGGACAATGCAATGAACGTGTGTTTGTGGTCACCACGACAAAGACAACAGTATTGTGTGGGGTGTTCCACCCTGTACCCTCGGGCGTACCCACAGGTACAGGGCAGTCACCACACAGTATCCCAAAACCTCTTCACAATGCAACTCAAACTTAGTATGGAGAAACTACAGTCAAAACTACCAGTTAACTTTATTACCAGCTCCTTCTACAAAGTATCACAGTCTAGAACAACCCCAAGCTGCTCACAGGCCAGGTTCATATACCTAAATTATCTTTGGGTACACTCACAGGTGAAGCCATACCACAGCTTCAAGCAGGGTTGGTGGGAAGGTTCAATAATGAGTGAAAACATGCGGTTCCACACGTGACAACAGACAGGATGAAGAAGACCAGAGAGGAAACAGGGTGGGGCCCAGAAGATCCAGGAGCCAGATCGCACCCCTGAGGTCCCGCCTGCTCCCTGACCCTTGAAACGAAAACCCCGCCTCATTTGTTCTCTCCCCCCCTCAGAATTTCCTGTTTGCACATTGAACAAAGGTGACGTCAAAGGTGACGTCAAAGGTGACGTCGCCTTTCTGAGGGGTCACCCGCCTCAACGGACCAATTCCTGGATTCGCCCCTGTGTGGAACTGACGTTCGCTTTTTCTCGCCTTCCTCACTTCCTGTACTCTGAGGAAGACGTCTCCACAGAAATTTTGACAGGTGATAATTTTCTTGGAATTTTGATATGTCATCTGAAATTACACGAGGGTACTGCCTTGACACATTTGTCCTTGACAGAAATGCAAAAATCTCAAGCAATCTCCTGTCTCGTTCACATGTCAAGATATTCAGAGAGATTTTTCCGGGTGAGGGATTATTTTTCCTGAATGCAGGTGATGATGGAGGAAGGTTCTGGTGCCTGGACCATGCACATGGATGGTGCCTGGGATAATGGCGTTCGTGATTGCCACCTGGATTTCGTCTTTTTGAAGACAACACTTGTGAGAGAACGTCTGACAAGAGTGGTGCTCATGCAGGAGGGATACAACTAGTGAATGAAAGCACGGTACCTGTAAAAGGTTGTGCTTAACAGGTAAAAAAGACTCGTGAGAGGTTTGAGGCCAGCAAACCGTTGGAGCACTGGTACCAGTGCCGGTGGTATATACTTGTGAGGATCGGTGCATGCGAGCACCAGTACCTGTGTGGGGTAGAACCTGTTGGGGGTGGTGCCAGGACCTGTGAAGAGCAGTACTCAGATCTTCGTGGGATAAAAGAAAAAGGTAGCACTTGGGATTGGTAGTTCATGCAAAGGACAGTACTCGTACTGAGAAGCGTACCCAAGGCGAGGGGTACCTGTGAGGGGCAGTACCTGTGAGGGGTAGTACCTGTGAGGGGTAGTACCTGTGAGGGGTAGTACCTGTGAGGGGTTGTACCTGTGAGGGGTACTACATGCGAGGGGTAGTACATGTGAGGGGTAGTACCTGTGAGGGGTTGTACCTGTGAGGGGTAGTACCTGTGTGGGGTTGTAACTGTGAGGGGTTGTACCTGTG
>JAAUXT010084219.1_pt1 | contig 17116 bp, 17 predicted proteins | sample 7278171 | NCBI WGS metagenome assembly JAAUXT01 (sample SAMN14350112, study PRJNA611818) | marine sediment metagenome | isolation source: surface marine sediment (1.8m) | place: French Polynesia: Moorea | collected 2018-08
AACTTTCATGTAAGAATGTTGTGTTGCTATTGGTCTTTCATCATACAGAGATATGAGCAACTCAAATTTGTCATTCTTGAAATACGACAGCCAATCGGTCACTTAAATTTTCTGCCTCGGTATTGCTGTGAGAACTCCTACAGATGAAGAAACATAAAACGAGGAACATTTGACAAGGCAATGCATTTGTTTCCAGAGCTGTTGATGCAAGTGAATTGCGTCACTGACTCACTGGTGCGATGCGATCACAGCGAAATTCCGTGGGAACCTTAGTCTGCAATTCTTGGAACCTCGCAACCATTGTCCATATCCAGGCTTTTCGGGTTTTGGTCTGTTGAAAGTTGCCCGCAGCACAAAGGCACAGCAAAATTGCTCCGGCCATGGAGATAGAAATTGTCACGCAGGTCACATTCACCTGGAGTGTCAGGGTTACCAAGAAACAGAAAACAAAAATAGTTGTGTTTCTGTATCTCCCAGGGAAGTTGAAGGAGCTCGTTGTTTTTCACAGTTTAAAAATTCAGCGCACTGGAAACGAAACCATGTCCCCACCGATTCTCTTTTGTGATGTGCTCTGCTCGGTTTCAGCTGTGGGCGATCCTGTACATCTTGATGATCCTCACGTCCGTGCTCTCGCTTACATTCGACACGCACGAGCACTTCCGCGTCAGAGTGTCGGACGAGCAGAGCCGACTCCAGAACGAGTACATCAACGAAACCTGCGTCGATATGAATGAGAAGGATGAAAAGGTCCGTGTTCAGTTGCAAAGACTCCCAAGTTGCCGCTGCTGTTTCTCTTGTTGCTCTCGGTGGGGGCTGCTTGCCAGCTACTTAATGGTGCATTCTTCTGCAAATTGTTGTTTGTTATGTCTCTGGGGTGTCGATGGTTGAAACATTTACAAGGTTGTAGTCAGGAAATATGCATACAACAAGAGGACTGAACAAAAGCAAACGCGATTCAACCCCCGTAAACTTGCCTTTCGCCCAAAATTTCAACTTGGCTCTTACAATTTGAATACTGAGCAACAACACTTTGGATGTTTGTTTCCCTGGTCAATGCATGACATCATGTGCTCTGACCGTATTCGGGGTGTCCCGTCGCAATTTGAAATTGGCAAACATTCGTGCACTTCACTTGTGTCTGAAGTGCATCTCAACACCGCACGAAACAGCAAAGCAGGCAAAGAAACTACCTGAATGTCAAGGGACACATTGTGCATTATCTATCAAAACAGAATGTGGTTGTTTCTCGCCCAATCCAACCAATGTGATGCACTCCATCTTGCTGCGCTCATTTTACATGACGAAGGGGCACAATGAATTGGGAAGTTGTTTCACGAGTCTCGGGCATTTCCTGTTTGACTGATGCGCTATGAATGTTGTTTTTTCGCCATCGCTGCAGATCTACGTGCGCGACTGTACGAATCCTCACCCCGCCATGTACTGGACGGAATTCATAATCAGCACGCTGTTCGCAGCTGATCTCATCACCAGGCAAGGGGGTCCTTAGAGCAGGACCAGAACCAATCTGTTTTGCGTTTGGCATAATCCTCGCACAACAAACACAAATCGCAATGTTTGAATAATTCCCTGTTTTTTGTTTCAGGCTGATTGTTTGCCCAAATAAAATCAACTTCTTGAAGTCATATTTCAACTGGCTGGACATCCTCGTGGTTGTTAGCCAATGGACTGTGCTGGGTACCAAGTTCTTTCTCTTTCTGCTCCATTTCCGGTGTTTTTGCAAAACTGTCCAAATTTGCTGCCGTTGAGCAAACCGAACCACAGAGTTGTTTCCTTGCAGGAATTGCTATGCAAGACAACTTCTGGGAGGACAGCACACTGCAGACCGTCTACAGGACATTTTCCATGGTTCGAATCTGCAGGGTTTTCCTGGTCTTCAAACTCGCTCGACACTACACGGGGCTGAGGATATTGATTCTGGCGTTGAAGGTTCGTCGTGTTTCATAAGCTCGTTCCTTTCAATAATTTAGAACATTTTCTGACTTACGGAAAGCCTCTGTTAAAATTTTATGCTAAATTATGAGCATCACAGAAAAATGTTTCCAAAATGAATGGGGTATGTACTCCTACAAAGGACGGCAGACATGTCTGCACGAATTTTACAGGCCAGTTTCAAGGAAATGATTCTGCTCGGCATCTTCATCATGATCGGAATGGTCATCTTCTCAACTCTCATCTTCTACGCCGAGTTCAACCGCAAGGAACAATTCCACGATATTCCGACCGGATTCTGGTGGGCCATCGTCACCATGACAACAGTCGGCTATGGAGATGTTCACCCGAAAACGCCAGGAGGATATGTCGTTGGTAGGTACCATAATCAAGTCGCAAAATAGTTGTTCTGAGATCAGCCATAAGTCCTGAAGTGGTGGTTGCTCAGAGAGCGAAGGACTTGACTGCGATGTGTTTTGGTGATGAATATTGTTTCGAGACCGTAAAGTGTCTGGGCTGCAAAGACGAACTCTCTCTGACGAGCTGTAAAAACGGGATGACGGCGATGAATCAGAAGCAACTGCTGCGGACGGTTTGATGGGAACTGACAGTCTGAGTCCAGCTTTCTCTCGGCTCATCCATCCTGGCATAAACACTTTCAAAATTGATGCAGGGTGAATTGTGCTTCCGCACAAATACGCCTTGTTGCTCATCGCCCTCGAGCAATTTGGAAGAACAACAGCTTTTGCTGTTTCAGTGATAGATCTTCAGTGCAGTGAAGCGGATGTTTCCTGCATTGTTTCGTCTTTGTCGCTAATCTCGACACTACCCTCCCTTGGCATCAATACAAAAGCGAGAATTACCGACCAGGAGAGTTACGGAGTCGTTTCAAACTTCAAACCGAGCCTTATTTATGGACCTCATATGTTTGTGCAGCAGCATTCATGGTGTCTGGTGATACGTTAGTGTGAGCCTGGAAGCATATTTGATCCTTACATTACAGGAGCGCTGTGCGCGCTGTCGGGAATGCTGGTGACCGGCCTTCCTATTCCCATCATCGCCAACAACTTCTCTCTCTACTACACGGTCTCCAAACTGAAGCGACGCTTGGACGAGAGGGAGGAACTCAAGAGAGTCACGTCCACTGAAGTGCTGAACACCATGAAGAGTATCATGAACAAAGTGAACCCTCTGGACAAAATCAAGGGATTGAACGCGATGGACAAAATTAAGGGTTTACAGCAGTTCAACCCAGTGAACAAAGTCAAAGACCTGGTCACCTCGAATGGCAAACAGAATTCCGGAGACAACTCTAGCGCTCATGCCACGCCGGCGGTCCCCAGGCGGACCCCGTCCGAGACGCAGATGCTGTCCCGCCCGCTGGGGTACGGCGCTTTTCGGTCGGACGCCCCTGAGGAGTCGCAGATTGAACTTCCGGAAGTCGAGGCTGGGACTTCCGGTCTGCCTCCCGTCACCACGGTGCAACCAAGGCAGCGAGATTTCTAGTGCACCCACACGTTATTTCCCACGCTGGACTATTGACATAAAGTCACTTTCCAGTTTGACTTTGCAAGCGTACAAACGATACTTGTATGTTTCGTGACAACGGAATGATCAGGTCAGGCAATCGTTCTTATCAACATCACTAAAACCAGGGTTGAAACACGCGGGTTTCAAAATTCTCGACAATTTACAGAAGCGTTGAAACACTGAAACCCGAGGCCTTTTGTTGGCCTTCCCTGCATCAAAACCTTCGTTCCTTCGCAGGCTGCTCAATTTATTGGCATGTATGTAACGTGTGAACACGAAAAGTTCTGAATGTTGCTAAACTAGCAAATGGAAGAAAACAACACAAGAAAGAAGAGCAATGTGGTTTCATTGTTTGTAGCAGGCAGATGTTTTCAGCTGCAGTGTGTCAGACAAGTGTGCGAGGGATGTTCACCAAAAATGTAGCTTCAAAGGAAAGCTAATTTTGTGTCTTGGTTTTGACTTCTACAACACTTCCACCCACTTTTGTTCTAAAACTTCTCCGATTCAAACGCTTTGTTGATGGCCCCAGGTTCAAAGCTTCCATTTTGATTCATCACACTCGACTCCAGCCAATCGGAGTCGACAGTCTGTACACTCTTGTGGACGTCCGGCCTGTGCTCAGGCAGTGCTGGTCCCCAATCTTCTGTCGGCGAAGTTGCGATGGTCAAGCATTGCAGGAAGGTGACCCCCTGAAACACAAATTGTTTGTCTTGACCTGGGTTTGCCAGTATCAACAGACGGGACGCATATCATTCACGAACAGCAAACAAACCCTGTTTTGCAGGAATGCTTTGACGACAGCTACCACCATGAAGATTGGGACCCAGATGAGAGTGAGCACTGTGAACATCATGCCTGTGAGGAGCATGTGAAAACAATGTGAGATCACGTCGTGCGAAGTTCAAACTGATGTTTGTTTTGCTGAGGTCACGTCAGCTCACCCACAATGTCGCCCCATTTCGGGTACTCGTAGTCTCCCAGCGTGATTGGGGTGAAGTCAACGATCAGAGAAATCAAGATGAACTGCATGGAAAAAGAATATTTGTACCACTCTGTCCGAAAGGCATTGAAACCAAATGAAATCCAACATTGAAACAAGTATCATGTCCTTCTGCAGCTGTTGAAATTTTGTTGAAGCAGTGAACAGGCCACACGTTTGTCACCACAACCTGATCTCTCAGCAAAAACATCACCCACCCATCCTTTCTGTTCTATTCTTTGACATCACAAATGTCGCACGGTGGGAGTCAGTCCTTTTCATGACCCTCTGGTTTACAATGTTGGTTCATTTCCTGCAAGTACATGTTTGATGGTGGAAGTTGGAGGTGCAGCCATTCTCACCATCACAGCCATAGGTGCCAGCAAAGTCCAGCAAAACTTCCAGTAGAAGTTGGGTCGAAATCCCAGCATCGTCTGAATGTCCGCAGCAAATCTCCGGAATTCTGGAATCAAGGCATTTCGTACTGTGACAAAAGTTTTGTCAGCCACGTTCACAGAGGTAAAGAAAAGGCTGGTCTCAAAGACTCACCGTACGCCTGCATGAGGGCAAGTAGCTCCAGGAGAGCGACACCAAGAAGCCCGTAACTGGCCGAGTACCAATCAAACAAGTTCATGACGTAGATTCCACCCTGAAATAATGCAACAACCTCGCATGGATCACAAATTGAAGCAGGGCCTTGACGTTTGGTGGTGTGGGTAAGGGAGGTCAAACTCCAAGCTGGAAACTCGTGCAACAGATCCTTTGTGTTATTGCCCCCCCCCCCCCCGGCAACATATAGTCCGACTATTTTCAAATTCTGTCGATACGAACCTGTGTGCACATGGACAAGCCGATCAAGTAGAGCACCGCAGATACGAGCACGGTGAGAAGCATCTTATTTCGTCGCAGCCTGGTGAACTCATCTGCCAGGGAAGTTGTGATGACTTCCACCAGAACAAACTGGAAAAGAAGCAAGGCATTTGGGTTCCATACCAACTTTAGTCACGAGGCTTGAAGCATGTGTTTTTCTTTTCAAACATACCATGCTGTCCAATCCCAGAGTCCACAGCATCAAGAAGAACAAAATGCCCCACAATGGGGTGACCGGCATCTGCGCTATTCCTTCCGGATATGCTACGAATGCCAGCCCAGGTCCTGGCACAAACAAGAGGTGAAAAATGCTGTATTTTTTGCGATTTCTCAGCATGCAACTTGAGCTTGAATGGACTGTGTGCGATAACAAAGAATAAGGAATGTGGTGTGGTACGCACCACTGGCTACTGCGTCCGACACAGCAATTCCCTTTTCGTGCGCTATGAATCCAATCATCGAAAAAATGACAAAACCAGCAAAGACCGACGTTGAACAGTTGATGACTGCCACCATGATCGCATCCCTGAAAACAACCAGCAGAAACGAGTGGTTTTTTTCGGACAAAGACACCTTTCCAAGTTTCGACCTCGATCCAATGATGTGCTTGAGATTCCAACCAACCTGTAGACGTTGTTGTGAAATTTGTTGTAACTTGACATCATTATGAGTCCGCCCCAAGACACACCCAGAGAATAAAAAATTTGAGTGGCAGCGTCTCCCCACACCTGGAAAAGGGCGCAAATGTGAACCACAAACTTTCTCGCACAAAATGCGGAAATGTTGCTCTGCTCAAAGCATCAACAAACTTGAACTGGTCTCTCTTTGACATTTTAGGGGCAACAGTTGGGCCACGTGCGGAACAAAATTCACCAAAGCGGAAAAAGGTGACAGCACTTTGGATTTCGAGTTCCTGGGTTGAATACCTTTGGATCCTTGATCCTGTCCCAGTCAGGAGTCATGTAATATTTGATGCCTTCTCCTGATCCTTCCAGCGTCAGGCCCCTGACCAGCAGGATGATCAGCACCACGTATGGAAACAACGCCGTGAAGTAAACCACCTGCATGTGGAGAACACCATCAGCAGTCGCAAATCATTCCCTCGTGCAAGAAAAAAGGACTTTTTTGTGGCAAATACAGCACCTTTCCGCTCGACTTGACTCCTTTGATGATGCACAGGCAAACGACAATCCAAGCCAGAAGAAGGCACAGAGCCAACTGCCATCTCATTTTTCCTGGGTTGTCTATACTATCTGTCATGTCCAGGACGTATCTTCTGCAGGAGACAGTGTGCCAGCACTAATGAGTTTTCGGCCAGAAGACACAAAACGAGAGAGTTTCGAACAGACCCGAAGATTTGGAGAACCAAGCGGCCGTTTTTACATTGAGTTCTTGGATGAATCGGGCTGTGAAAAGAGAACGACAAAAACATTTTTTGTCCAAGATTGCTGCAGTGTGCGAGAACTGTCGGTGCCACGAAAAGAAGTCGTGTTACAGTTTGACAACAGGCGATACTTACTCCCAGTATTCTTCTGCTGGGGACCTTGGGTTCAACCCGAGTCCAAGCGTCGGTGACTCTGACCAAGGAAAGGCGCAAAGTAATTGTTCAAAGCGAACAATCCAATGAAAGACTATAATTCTTCACTGACTCTGACAATTTCTTTCTGGTCTCTTTCTGATGGTGGTTGTTGTTCGGTCAAGGTGATTTGTGTCTTTTTCACAAAATTGGGCTGTTTCACTCACGTCCAGGTTCCAGGCAGGAAGCTGTGTTCCAGTCGTTGTTGCAGCTTTTCCACGGCACTTCCTTCATGTGTGCAAAAGAACATACGCTCGTGCAATTTTTGGTGCTCGGTCATCAAAACACAATTGTCGTGTACTGACCAATTCAAAATGTACAATTTGTGTTGCAGTAAAGCAGAACGAATGGCAAACGAGCTGCAAGAACATGCCTGCTGCTCAATGTTGGGTTGTTTCGGAAACTTTCTCTGACTGTACCTTGGCGAAGGAGGCAGCAAGGTAGAAAATGGCGTACGATATGACGATGTTGTAATAAATGGCTACAAATGTTGAGACTGCAACCATTCCCACTCCGATCCCTGCAGACAGATGCATGGGCTTTCTGGCAACGTCCTTCAAGGTCAATTCAAACCTCCAGCTTTTCGGTGAACGCACACATACGGACACACACGCACACATACCCTTGAACATTGGGCAGACTTTCCAAACAGTTATGGGTCCCAGCGAAGCAAACTGCCCAAGCGCCAGCTCCATGAAGAACATAGGAAGGCCGACAATTGCCAACATGATCGTGTATGGAATCAAAAACGCTCCTGAAATAAACACACAAAACAAACGTAAAACAACGCGTCGGTGCAGGGTGACTTGATCATTGAGTGTTTCATCGTTGTTGTTGCGCGTCAGTTTCTGGACTCTACCTCCCCCATTGCGGTAGCAGAGATAAGGAAATCTCCAAACGTTGCCCAGACCGACAGCATATCCAACACAAGCAAGAATAAAGTCTATTTTGCGGGACCAGTTTCCTCTGAAAATGGAACACAACCTTTCAATGAAGACAACACCTTGCGAATTTGGAGTTAAATTTTCTGAACGCAGCCGCAAATTGCGCGCGAAAGAAATGTCTTTCCAAACCCACGAACGGAAAAGTTCAGTGTTCAGTGTTCGCTTGATGCAAAAACCAAAACTGTAAAGGTTCTGTGCAAGACATGAAGCTGCAGTAGTGACAAGGAGACTTTGGGAATTGAAGTCCCCCACAAATGTGACGAAGTTTGTTGGGAATCCACGTCAGGCACAATTTGTGGCCTCGTGCCTTGTGTCAACACAAAGGGAACAAATGAAAACGAGAGCAAAACGAGATTGCACCCAACCTCGGACTGCTGTTCATTGCAAAGCGCGGTTTTTTGTGACTGCATGTGCACGGTTTACTGAGTTTTAGGATCGTGATTGTAGGTGCATTGTTGTGTTCGTTGGTGAGGGAAGAAACTGATAAAACACACTGGCATTTGAAATTGTGCGAAAAATTGTCGCAAAAAGTTGTGATAATCTACGAGAACAAGAAGCGAGTGGTCTCACCTCTCCTTGTTCTCGTCCCCGGACGCTCCTTCGCTGCTCGTGTCGTCCGAGGAGCGAATCACCATCTCCGTCTCCACGTTCGTCATTCTGCTGCAGATGGACAGTTCCGCTCCCTTTTGCGTTGCGTGCAATTATTTTTTTCCGAAAGAGAAATATGATGCACAGTGGTGACAAAAATGTTTTCGTACGCAAATGACCCGAGCGAAACTGTTTTTCTCGACGGACGGACAACAAACCAATGACTTACCTGGGAAGAATTGCGTTCTGATAGGGCAGAACGTAGGTTTGTTCGGTTCTGGTTGATTCGCCTTTTGGGTCTTCCACATCAAAACTTTGTGCGTCTCAAAGTTGTGTAAAAGCCAGCGAGCGCATCGGAGTGTTGGCTGAAAGGTACATTGCTCCCACAGAGCACACTTCCAATCCAAAAGCTTTGCTCCCCTCGATGCTGCACAATACTCAACACCACGCCGAAGTTCTCGCCTCAATTGTTCGATGCGATGGATCTCGCAGCGACACGAACAATACGATTTGAATTGTAAATTTACTCGGTGCGTGACAAATGACTCATGCTGTATGAAAATCTTTGATGAGGTATTTGCTTGAATGACAGCAGGGTTCCTCGATGCACGCAAAAGAAAACAAAATTGTCAAATATCCTGCAGGACGAACGCTACCCTGTCTCAGCGCTCTTGAACCTTTGTGAAGAAAACCGGTTTCCAACAACACCCAGGCAGATATGGTGTTGTCAAATGAAGTGTTGTCTGTCGCTCACAGTTGTAATGAAAACAGAATGAGTGGCAAATCTACGAAATGTAACGACGCTGGCTCCACTGTTTGAAGAAAAGAAAACTGTTATTCATACAGGTTTATTCAAAAGCGCACAAAGCCTACAAGTTCAACATTGGTTGAGACCTACAAACATTGAGAAAAACATTCTGGCAATAACTATGTCACCATTTTCCAGTAAATGTATCACAAAATGTTGGCATTTCATCTGCATGGAACAGCCGCGACTACTGGTAGTAATCTCTGGGCGATTTGGATCTGCTTCTCCTCCTGCGGTTGTGTCTGTCGGGCTGCAGTTGGTAGGCGGCGGGGGCGTCGTAGTTCTTGTGTCGGGAGGGACCACCGCGCCGGCTGCCGGACCTGGGTCTGTCGGGGTTGTGTTTGGAGTGCGGGCGCTTCTGCCGAGGCCTGGGGATCTCCGAGTACTCGGGCTCAGCGTACTGGTGATGTGGGTGAGGAGGGTGGTAGAACAACTCGTCGTCAAAAGGCGTGTCCATTTTGTGAGGAGCTCGCTTCAGCGGTACTGACTGGGGGTCGTTCGCCCGCTCTTTCTCCTTCTCGGCCTTGCGTTGTTTCACGGTGCGTGCTCGACGCTTGGCTGCGTGGTGCAAGAACACGTCCAGGAGTTCGAATACGGTGATGGCGCTGGCGCCCAGGAACAGAGCCAAGGAACCGCCGATGTCGCCTGAAAGACGTTGCACAAATGACAACTATAAAAACATGTGTGCGGTTTTGACATACGAAAGCAAATGACTGCATGCACAAAAACAACAGAAGATGCTTACTCCAAAGGTTTGTCAGCGTGTAGGCTTCTTGCTGAGTGATCTCCTCAAAGCTCAATTCCCTCATGAAAATATCCAGATGGAGGAAATTTTCCCTGCGGAAAGAAAGCGTCAAGGAAGAAGATGAATCTCAAGGTCCTGAGTTGAAAGTTTCACTGAAGCCAATACAACCCAACAGGCTGCACGCACATCTCTTCCTGGACATTTCGTCACCTGATCAACAGGCGGAGGCAAGCTCATGTTAACTGCAGCCGATAAATTCTTTGCGGAATGTACTGCATGAGCAGCACCATTGACCAGTTTTCACTCACATCCAGCTTTTGCGCAATAAACAAATGAGTTTGGACCCCTCACCTGTAAAAGTCAAAGCTCAGTTCATTCCTCATGATGAACTGGCGCAGAGAGTTTTGCAGGGTCCGCATGACGGTGAGGAATGCTTCGTCTCTGTCCCGAATGTATCTCACAACATCAGACTGTTTCTTCAGTCTATCAAACATTTCATCTACTTCTTGCATTTTGGAATCCAGGCTGGTGTCCGGAATATCCGCATTGAGCATGTGCAGAAACTCTGTCGCGTTCGTGCCGTTTAGCACCTCCACCTCTACTTTCAGCAAATCAGCGAATATTGGAAGAATTGTTTCCGTGTTGTTTTCTGGATCATTGATGAGCAGCTTTGTGTCGTTGTTGAGGATGGTGTAGAAGTCTTTGGTCGTCGTCTCCGTTATCATGCTCCTCCACAGGTTCCGGAACGACTGCTCCGTTTTCACCCACTGATCCAACACACGCGTCGCTCTGCCTCTCAGGATCGAGAAAAAGTTGTCCAGTTTGATCAGGTCTTCCTGAATGCGAGCTGAGTTAAGGTACTGCGCGAGGTCTGTCTTGCTGGCATTGAAGTCCAGCATGTACGCGTTGCACTGAAATCCAGCTTTTCTCATGCGTTGCCACCGTGTTGTTCTCTGATTGTTCACAGAAGATGTCGTGCCATCAACGAGATATTTCAGGTTGTCGCTGTCAGTTTTCAATGTGTCATTTGATGAAACAAAGTCAGAGATCTTTTCACGCACAATCTCCAAAGACTTCAACACAATTTTGTCTCTGTATTGAAGAATCCTGTGATTCACACCTTTGGCAGCGTGGATGAACCTCTTTTTTGCTTCCCTGTATTCTGTGTTGTCCAGCTTTCCATCGTTGGCATATGTTTTGCCAATATCCCTCAAGGTGTTGACATTTTCCACGTACTCATCTATCGCACTCATGATCTCCTTGAAATAAAACTTGCGTTTTTGCTCATCATGATGCAACACATCCGTGGGCACGAAGGATCTCTCATACCGGTTGTCCTCAATGTACCTGAGGTTCACGATTGGCTTTCCCATTTCAAACGCGGTGTTCACCTTGCTGATGTTGGCCCTCGCTCTCTGGATGATCTCCAGCCTGTTGGCCAAATCGGCATCGATGATGAGCCAGAGAACGTCCCTTCCCTGCGACACGTCCCCGGAGCCGTCTCCGCTCACGGTCTGCTGCTGCAGGAACCGGTCCATCGAGTGCAGCACTTCGTAGAAGCCGGACTTGAGGCTGTCGAGCGTCCTCTCCTCCATGAGATCCCAGACGCGGACGAAGTGGTGCTCGACGGTGTGCTCGACGCCGCGCAGAGCGACGTCTCTGTGCAACGACACTCGCTCCCGCAGCTCCTCCTCGCGCTGCGCCAACTCCTCCACAGCCGCCTTCAGGTTCCTGTCGATGTCCGCGAACGTGTCGTCGATATCGCGGATGACATCACCGAGATCTTTGATTAGTCTCCTGAAACACAATTCTGAGTGTGAACATCCCACTGCAAACAAACGTTTTGAGCCTCGTACACACAAACCCCACAGCAAAAAGAAATTCACCTGTCTCTGCGAACTGTGCTTGGGTTGACTTTCTGCGTAATTTCTCTTGCTGAGTGATATCTGTCCTGCAAATCTTCGAAGTTGTTCTGGATGACTTTGTCCATGTCAAAGTTGGAATTTGCAGCGTACGTAATAATTGGGTCAAACAGACTTCGATCACAGGGAATCGGGCATTTGCACAACTTCTTCCTCTCTTCTTGCTCAAATATGGCTGCAAAAAATGAATGAAACAAACTATGTAAACTTCAAATGTTCATTTTCTCTTACAGCTCGAAACGTTTGGCTATCAATTCGATATTTTCTGCAGGCTTTTGATAAAAACGCGAGTTGAAGGGGTTCGTACCCAAGGCCGGCCGCACACATTGAACGTACTCGGTCATCATACACACCCTCGTTTCCTCTGCAAAACACCAACAAATTATCAGAGTCAAAGAGATATATTTGCACAAAACATACAAATTGCCTGCAGAAGCACCGAGTACACTCGCGCAGTCGGGAATGCAAACAGCAGCTTGTTATCCAGAGAGAACACACCTTCCATAAACAGGCCTGCAGGCATGTAGAACTCCCTGCAGCCGCACTGCTCCAGCAGGTACTTCTGCTTGCAGTTGATGTAGCAGGAGGACAGGCTATAGGAGTCGAAAAACTCGAGGTCGATCGTGTCCTCGCACTTGCCGTACGGCTCCTTCAGGTTGTGGACCTGCCCGAAGAAATCGGAGCGATTACGCTCGAGAAAACAAAATACCAAAAAGACAGGTCCATTGGAGAATCCATTGGCTCTCTTTCAGCGACAACTTTCTCTTGACGACAGTCTCTGGTGCCCAGAAAGCAAAAACATTCACTCACGGAGAACCAGGTCCTCCGAAGCCGAGAAAGAGGTTTTGCCCAATGATTCAAAAGTTTCAGCTGCTTGTCCAAAACCTTCGAGTCTCCATGGATGCGTTGTAGTCGCATCAACCTCTGTGCAACGCAGCAGAGACAGCGTGTCTCACCTGCAGCATCTGGATTCCGACGAAGGCGTGAGCGCCGGGCGGCACGGCCTGGCCGAGGTCGCGCACCAGCGGGAACTGGTGCTGGGCGTGCACGAGGATCTTGAGCCCCGCCCCTTCGTTCGGCCCCGTCATGTACTCGTACTGCTCGATGTTCAGTCGCAACCGCAACCCTCGGTCAGCGCCTGCAGAAACGTCCTTTGAGTTGGGGTGACTACACAAACAGAAAACTGATCGCACGAGGGATGTGGCGCAAGTGCTGCCTCTGGAGTCTTGCCTTCCGATGGCGCCGGCTGAATCAGAACAGCACGAGGGATGCGGCTTCGTCAAGCCACATTCCTCGTCTGTATGATGAAGGATAAAATTATAACACGTAAATCTCACGTTTTGCTGACGCTTTTCGGAAACCATTTTCTCTTCTTGAACTCGAAGACACGACCACCCTCCCTTGTCAGTTCAGATGGGTTCATGCACGGAACTGCGTGGCATTTACCGGTGTGATAAACACGCAACGCAGAGCCGTTGCTGGCGCCGTTGAAGCGGTAGCACACTCCGTGGTCAGTAAGAACCTCCTCAAAGTCGTCCGCAGAACACTCCTGCTGGTCCCACAGACAACTGGAAAACATACAGATGTGCTGAAAACGTGCTGCTTTTGTTGTGGTTTTTGCTCTGCCAGATGCCAAAGGGCAGAGATCGGCGAAAGACAGCCATCGTCTGGGATTGATTGATGTGGCTTCTCTCCTTTGCTCATTTTGGCCCCGGATCTTTGCGCACAGTTTGCTTCAACTTCGTTTCTGAGAGCAGCGCGCAGAAGTAACGTGTCACTCAGTGGGATACGGCTGAGTGGGTGCGCGCCCCGGTACTGACTGAGTCCTGTTCTGAGGGAGCTCCAAACTGACCAAGGTACCTTTTGATTGAGTAAAGGAAAACTCAATTGTACGCGCATGTGAATTTCTTATTTTGGATCAGACTGGGATCGGGCTCTCGGTTGATAAAAGAGTGATCATAATTGTTTCTTTTGCTCATGCAGTTTGCGAGCAGTAAGCTACGAGTGAGAAACTCATACGAAAGCTCCATCACCAGTCATTGCGAGTGCAAAGTACAGTTCGGATTGGGCATGTGCACCGCACTCACTCCACTATGAGGTCGTGTTTGTTGTGCGCCGATTCCAGGTAGATTTCTTCCATGGTGAGGTTGCCTTCCTCTCCCGTGAAGAACGACATCGGGTCCCGACTGTCTTGCATCGTGAACAGATGCGATATCATATCGTACCGACCCTGCCGAGCCGCCACCGAAGCCCTGTGATTTATCAAGAAAAACAACCTGACTTGTTCTCGTCAGAAATCAACGAATCAACAAGTTCTGTTTCAGTCTGTTCAAGAAGGCTTGTGAAAACAACGACTATCTTGGAAGTAGGAGAAGGAAGTGAGATCGAAAAAAGACAGATCTGAGTTGGGACTTGGTGGAACAGAATACACAGGAGAGTTTTGGGCACATTGGTGCGCCTTTTTTTTGCATCCGCGCGAGCGAAGGTTACAAATGTCCGTGTGTTTTGCCTTCCTCACAGATCGTGGCTCAGTCAAGTGAAATTTTTGTGCCCCTTAAGGGGTGGCCACACAGGACAAATTGACGCACGTCAATTCTGGGTTTTGATGCGTGGTTTTAACCCCATGTTGCTCGAGGCTGCCATTGACTTTGCACAGGAAAAACATCTCACCAGACATTTTTTGACGCGTGTAAACGACGCGTCAAACATCAAAGTAAATGTGCCAGTGTGGCCACCCTTTTAGCTCAGCATTGCACAGGACGATTCATGGAAACAGATTCCGCAGAATCACCCTGCCGCCAGCTTGCCACACGCTCTGCGGCCAAAAGGAACGCAGCATTCGAGCTTCAACATCATGGGGTCTCAAGGGAGGTCCTGCAAACCCAGTAACAGAATGATTTGTCAGTGTTGCGACGGCTTCCCCAGAGCAGAAAACGTTTTGGTTTGTTGCCCCACTGAAAGAACCAAACCAAAAACAAAAAGAAAGTTTTCCCCATCCATGATGCTTTGAGTTGCAGCACGAGGTGGGGCTGGGTCTTTGAGACTTCTGAACACCACTGGCACCAGCCAAGAAAATCACCTGAACGAGTTTATGTTGCACATCGTTATTGCGGGAAACAACAGCGTATCGTTGTAGTTGATCTTCACATCGACAGCGACGGGGAAGGTGCGGTAGAAGAGGATGCTGTCTACGAGCTGCTTGATGAAGAGGATCAGACCCGTGAGAACAATTAGCACCCAGATGATCCTGCAAACAAACCACTTAGCGTCGCTGCAATGTTTCAACGTTGTCATCAATCAAATCTCCAGAAAGAAAATTTTCTGAAAGATATTTTTGGCTTGGATTTGGTGAACTGTACTGGAGCACTTTCGCATCATCATTTGAACCCGGATCGATTTTCAAGACAAGAAAGGCCGCACCTTCTGAAGCGGAAGGAGCTCGGCTCCCAGATCTGCCTCACTCCGTGCACCGTGGTCACCTCGCTGTGACTCTTGAGGCGCGGACCCCATCTCAGGTCCTCTTCCTTCTTCTCAGGCTCCTTGTTCGTCTCCTGGTGCGTCTTTGGCTTTTCTGGCAGCTCTCTGTTCTTGTTTCTTTCATTACGATCTTGCAGATTCTGCGCAATGGAATGATTGATGCGTGCGACTTGAAGCGAGAGACAGCACGGGGTCTTGGCATTTGGAGCGATGCAACGACGGTGGAAGGGTTCGGTGACCTTTGATGGTGCAATCAGTTGGAGTCAGACCAAAAGTTCACACCTGCTTTGATCTTCTCCAGATGGTCTTTTCAATTTTCAGACATCAAGATGAAAAATACCCACGTATATTTTGCGTCACACAAAACAATCCACACCCAAATCAATCAACCAAAGGCTGTCGTACCTTCATCTCCATCTCAGGGTATGTTGGCTGGTTCGGAGCGTAGTTCCTCTCCTGCGGTGAGTGGCTGTTGTACATTCGATCATGTGCGGCATCCTGTGGGTATGTCCTGTCTTGGTTCGAATTGTTGGTGTTCGGATACCCTGGGTCCGGCGTGGTACTGTCCGGGTACAACCTGTCCTGGGTACCAAGGCTTCCCCTGTGTTTGTCGTGGTGGTAGTCATTCCCGGGTACAGAGTGGTAGGGTCCATTGCGTTCCATCTGGTGCCGCTCAAGTCACTCTCCTGACTTTTGTGAATCTGCCAAACAACATCAAAGCAGCAGCATTGCATCTTTTTGTCAAAAAACGGTTTGTTTTGGTGTAAAAGGCAGGGTTTTCAATTCCTGAGATCTTGCCGCAGCTTCCAGTTACAAACAAGAGTTCCGTTTCAAAGAGGCGGGTTGCAATGAGACGAGGCTTTATTTTCTTTCTCGCACCTCTGCAAGTTAAACACGTGGAAGTAAATGTTGATAGTTACATGAAGTTTATGACTCTTCCAGACTTTGGCGAGATAACCTACATCCTGGCTGTCGATTGGTTCTGCCTCTGCGTATTCCAACAGCTCTCAGCCTGGTCGGAAAAGAAGCCGAGCAAAATAAAGTGAAAAATCTTGCAAGTATTTGGAACAGAAATCAAGTTGTTGTAATGGGTTCTCCAAATCTTCAGCTGCTGCGTGGCTGCTGCAAACAGAACTGCAACCAGAAAGTCGGAGGTTTGCATTCCGATAAACTTGATTTGTCTGAATTACTAAGCACTGAAAGTGAAGAACATTGCTTTCGTCTTGTTGGACCCGTCCGTCTCACTCATTTCGCGGCGTCACGCAAAACGTTGGCTTCTTGGTCCAGCAAAACTTTTCAATTGAGACGAGGGAAGCACCAATTTCTCAGATCTCAAGCGTGCACGTTTGTTCTCGTGGAACAAGCTCTTGGCCAGACCGCGGCTGCTTTCCGCACACCCTCCACCGCTGATCCCACGCAGACCTCGTTAACTTTCCACTGAATGTACACCTGTCCAGTTCAGAATCAACACTGATAAAGCCTGACGCAATAGAACTGCTCCCCCAGAGCTGCTTCGCGTGTTCGGAACGAATCCGAGGCTTCTCATCTGGAGAACGTATCAATTGGTCTGGGAACATCTGTTGCGTTTAGACCAGAACTCAGCAGCTACATTCGCAATTCTACCACGCTGCCGTCACACAGCCTCTAGTATGTGACCTCATTGTGGTAGAAGTGAGTTCACCCACTGCAAAAAAGGTTCCTGTTCAATCATACAACTCTTTTCTCGA
>JAAUXT010119635.1_pt1 | contig 17115 bp, 18 predicted proteins | sample 7278171 | NCBI WGS metagenome assembly JAAUXT01 (sample SAMN14350112, study PRJNA611818) | marine sediment metagenome | isolation source: surface marine sediment (1.8m) | place: French Polynesia: Moorea | collected 2018-08
ATAGCTAAAAGGACAATTGATACTAATTTAAATGCTTAATTACTGAGTATTCAGAGATCATTTAATTTTGACAAATGACTGAAATGATCTTTAGTACCTTTTTTTTCTGATAGTATAGGCAAATGGGAGTTGAAACCTGAGGAACACACTCAAAATTAGCGACGAACCGGACTTCGTGGATCTCCCTCGTAAATGTGACAATGCCCAACTTTGACACGCTCGCAGGTTTTTGCAACATGTCTGTGCTCAATTGTGCGTGCAAAGGAAATGAAGGAAGGCCCACCCTGGGAGCTCATTTCAAAACAGCAAGTTCAACTTGTAAAAGGATCACAAAAGTCTCTTCTTGCTCTGACGGCAAACAGATCAGATGACTTGTCCGAAAAATGTGGAACGTTGTGTTGTTGCAGACGCGGGTTGAAAGACCAAACAAAATGCATTGTGTGTGTGTGTGTGTGTGTGTGTGTGTGTACGTGCGTGTGTGTACGTGCGTGTGTATGCGCGCACCCACGCGTGCGTCTGTGCGTGCGTGTGCAAGAAATTATGCTGTTCAACTCCTGTGTTTGTTTGGTCTTTTTGGAACAAACCGACCGGAACTCGTATCACATTCCAATGATTTCGCAATGGGAGATTCGACGCATTTTCGAGTCAGCCGTGAAACCGAACAAGCCGAGTTAGAGTGTACTTTACCGAAGCCTGAACCACAACAACAGCATGAGGTTCAATTGAGGGGACAAACAATATTATGCATTTTCCATGTTCACCAAACAGCCCAAGCAGGTCACGTCCACACGATCCAGGCTCAGCACTTCGTGCGTGTGTGTGTGTGTGTGTGTGTGTGTGTTTGTGTGTGTGTATACGTGCGTGTGTGCGTGTGTGTGTGTGGCTTTGTTTTTACCACCATGACAAATCTGTGTTTGGTCATTCAGTCGATCCGGGAGACCGAGTGCAGGCCTGACCCCGGATGGTGATTATGGGAATGGCTTGCTGTACACCACAAGAATAAACTTCTGTCAAAGAAATGCTTGCTTCCCCATCCCCAAGAACCTGCTCCAGGCGTCTTGATAAGTGTGTGGCGCCACCCAACCACAATTCCAGGCGCTGCACGAAGCTGCGACACACAGAACACGTGACAAAAGTTATACCCCCGAAAACTGGATGTGTGCGGTCATAAGAAATGAACTTGTTCCTGTTGTGTGTGTAAAGTCTGGGGCACATCTCATCTCAACACCCGCAGAGCTACCATGAATCAAACTCAATCCAAGTCCCAGTCTGCTTGTTACTCCGGCCACCCCTGTTCTTTTGGTGGGCAGAAACATTGTTACGACCAAAATTCTCTTCCTGTTGAAGAAATGGGAGAATCATTCACCATATAGAAACACGCATCACACTCTTCAGCTCGCGAAAAGTAGATTCTGATGAAATGTTCAAGATGCGCGAGTCCACGCAGGCTGGGACTGAGACGCACCTGTTGAGTGAAAGGGGCTGGCCCAGTCCAGACCAAGAGGAAGGGGGGAAGGGGCTCAAACTTTTAATAACTTTGTGTGAAAAGGCAAAAACAAAGTGTACTTCAGTTCAAAATGCAAAAGGGCCGGTGAATTTTTGGGTCCTTGTTTGGAGGGGGTCTCCGCCCCTGGATCCGGCTGAGGATACACACAAATTTTGGGGCCCGAGTGAAAGGGGGAATGTGCTCGCCCTGCGTTTCCTCAGGAACAAACTGCTTTGAAATAGCAGGATGAAAGACACGCTTTTGAAAGGAACGCGACACCGAACACAATGTTGTCAAACAAAAATGCCCAAGAGTTTTGGCTGTCATGGAAGAATTTGACACAATTCGGTGGTGGGGCTCTATGCCTGAAGTGGAACTGCCTCAAACCTTTGAAAGGAAAGACACGGATTCTGTCACTCCACAACTTCAAAAGAACTGGAACATGCTTCACTCGAAAAGCAGGCCTCCGTCTTCCATCAGGCAAACTCGAATCCCCAGCAAAATTCTTCAAGTCTTTCACAAGAAAAACAGTTTTGTTTATTGCAGCATTTCTCCTGACTCTGCAAATTTTATGTTTCAGTTCCCGTGAACGCCATCAGTCTACGTGCCTCCATTTATCATCGACACGATGCCACCGTTGAGGAAGCAATGTTCCGCACGGCGGGTGTAGGGCACTGAGGATGTCGACCGTGATTGCCAGCGGACTTCTCGTGCAAACCTCCCTCGGCCTCGCTGCGTCCGAACACAGAAAGCGAAGAAAGAGAAAAGATCGCAAGCAGCGAGGAAAATCTCCGACAGCAGACCCTGGTAAAGACCAAGAGATTGAGATTAACACACGCAGCAAAGGATCCGAATGTAACAGAGACAAACTCTATCAGTTTCAACCCGATGTAGATTCAAACTCTTCAAAATTTTTCCCTGTGGTGGGACCAAATCATTCCAAGTCTTGCCAAGCTTCAAAGAACGCGCACACCGAAACACTGTCTGGTTTTGAAGAGAAACAGAAAAACCTGCCCCTCAAGAAACGACGGAAGGTTCTAAACAGCGGCAGCAGCGAACCTGAGAAAAACCCAACGGAAAATGTGGTCGAAACTCAAAGCGCCCAGTCAGCCCAACCATCTCCTGCACATGTGACCCGCCCGTATGACGCGACAGGTGAGCAGGAAGAAACTGCAGCAGGGGAAGTCAAGGAAAACCCGAGCGAGGAAGCGCTCGATGCGAGCAATGAGCAACGCGCGAGAAACAGAGATGAATCAGAGGCTGAACAGAGGGAAAAGCTCATCGGGTGTGACTCCAGCGTTGGGACGAGTCATTCCGAACAGACCACTTGTAGGGACAAAGACAGAAGAGAAAGTTCCGGTGTGACTTGCCGAAAACTGTGCAGTTTGGAAGAGAACGAAGTTTGCCAAAAGAGGAAGCAAACGGATAACGAGATCGATAAGCGCGCGGCTACTGCGCATGCTAACTGTCACAAGTGCACTGTCGGAATTGGGAAGAAAACAACCACACGTGGCTTTCTCAGTAACCACCCACACCACAACAATGGTTGGGTACTCGTCCCCATCGGTGAGACAAACGATTTTTATGCCGCTGAGCAATTTCCAAGAACTGGCTGGGTTGGATTTTCAGAATTCTATCAGGGGTTGTGCCATCTACCAGAAGGAAGGAACTTTGACTTTCCCAACAGTCCTCTTTCGATCCCTAGTCCCCAGGCATGCAGGAGCCCCACAGTTCCCCCACAGACGTTTTACGCTGGAGGATCTACAACGTTTTTCGCCGATCGCAGCTTCGCTGTCAGTGCAGCAGGACCCGACATGAACCAAGGTCAGTGACAGAAGTTACGTTGTTTTGTTTTTGTTGAGGCAAGCGGGAGGACCTGGAAGAGAATGAAGTTCAGAACCCCTCACGATGTCGATATCGAAGCAGATTGTTCCATCAACTTTACGTCACATTCCTTTACTACCAGCGCCAAAACGAAAATTCACACACCTGATCAACCAGCATTCCCAGCACGTCCCTTCCCAGGGTCTGCGTGCAGAGGTGGGGAAATGAGGCCGGTCAGGCCCAATTCCTCCAGCTTGGAGGCTGACCCTGGATGTACTAACAGGCGCCTGTGGCGCAAAGTTTGTGAGCTTTTGTGTCCATGACAACTCTAAAGGTGGAAGTTGTTTGTGCACAGGACGTGGTGGTACGAGTATTGCACCCGAACCAGATTTAAGTCGTGCTCGTCGAATAACATCAGTTTTTCTGGTGGCACCCTGACCTTCAGCCTTGACAAATTCTTATCAGAAAGTCTCTTCTTCGAGAGAATCAATGAGGGACGAGACCAAAAAGCAACGGAATGGGAGATTCCGCTGCCTGCTGGAACTTATGGCACGAAAAGGAAATGATGCAAGACCATATTTGTCCAAAAGACACTGGACCAGCCTTGGACGTTGTCATTTTTCGCCGTGTAACCAACAGCAGTGTCTGTTGGTGGCGAGCAAGTCATCTCCAACAGAGTTGGGGACTCTCGACTTTTGTGGGATTCAAACCAAACCAGACGTTTGTTCAACTTGTAAAAACAGGTCGAGCCGCTCCTAGATGGGAAAAAGGGTTTCCTTTTGGGGAGTGTTGTTTGTCAACAATAAAACTTTTTGTGCAAACGAGTAGAACCTCGTACATTTCTAGAAAACAAGGTGAGGGAGCTGCAGTCAAATAGCTGGGTTCACTGGTTCTGGATTTTTCTGACCCGCGAAACAGTTTCATTCTCCTCCTTGTGGAAAAATGATGGGGATTAGCGTGAAGAAAACGCCTTTCCCGACCCAAACAAGTCAGTCGAAGGGGAACGTTCTGACCCGAAGTCCACTTCCGACCACTCAATCGTGATGTGTTTGTCGAGACAGTTGTGTCAAGCTCGTCGGAAGTGCTGTCGTTTAAACTTTCGGTTTCCTTTGCAGTGTCGTTTCAGTCACAAAACCTTATCTGACTTTGGAGTACAGAATGATCAGTTTCTTTCGATTTCAATGCATTTCACGTGGAAACTGGCGCAAAGAATTTCGGCAATGAGAACAGAATTGTGAGCTGCTCTGTGAGGATATTTTTTAAGCATGCCATACTTGGAAGTGGCACCATTGCAATGACAGAGACGCGCGAGAGTCAACGCACGTCAGCAGAAGGTGAGGTCAAGTACACGCCTGCCCCCATGGATACATCCAGGCAACAACCGGTGCCCTGGAATGCCTTTACGAGCAGTGGATGTGCTCCCGGAATCCCAGCGTTCCACGTCTGAAGATCCGTCGTGTGCTTTGTCTGCGAGGGATGGTCAAGTTATGGTTACCCTGCGCTCAGAGCATTTTCGGCATCGCTGGCGGTGAGTTTCTGTTTCAACTGGCGTGCGGCGACGCCGACCACGCTGGAGAGTGCAGGAAATACCAAACTTGACCACCCTTCATGTTTGACCGCCGCAACGGATACTCATGCTGTGGGCCTCGTGCATCTCTGGATCTTGAACCACCCGGACAAGGAATGCTGCCGCATGATCGACTGTTCTTTTCTGCGCAGGGTCGAATCAACAGACGCCTGCGCCACCACCGCAGCGGCAGGAGGATGACGCCGCCCCGCCGAGGGAGGACGCCCCAGCGCCGCTGGGGGATGGGGACCTGGCGCCGCTGGGGGAAGACGACCTGGCACCGCTGAGGGAGAGTGACCTGGCGCCGCAGCTGGGGCCGAGTCCCCCGCTCCACCCCGAACTGCAGCTGGCCATCACTCCGGATGAAGACGGAGATTTGTGAGTCGCTTTAACCTTCAAATGGATTTACAGCTGATTCGAGTTTTTGGATTTTTTATGCACAAGCTCTGGACCGTTGGCTCGCTGTGACGCCACGTAGAAAAACACGTTGAGTTCGGGTTGACCATGTGCGTGGTGAAAGGAACATGCAAAGGACAAAAGCCAACGTGGAATCATGGAGTCTGGACAGCCAGATCCCAGTCCGCCATGTCAGTCAAAAATTATTGCTGGCTCGGATTTTGACACCTGGGGTCACATCAAATCTTCTGTTTGTTGCAAAAAATACAATTTTTCAAACGGTTTGTAAGCTCTGTCGCTCTTGCGCCTGGCCCCGCCAGAGGTGCACTCAGAACAGAACGATGTTTCGTTCAAATGTTCGATGCAGAGCAGTTTGGTTTGGAACTCCCCAATCAAAATCTTGTGCCCACACCCCAAATTTGACCCGCAGAAGAAAAAAGACAACCCCACTGTTTTCCCTCACTGTTGTCCTCAGACTGCACATGATTTCCTTTGAGAAGTGTGGCGGATCACGTGCACGACTGGAGGGAACAGTCGTTCTCTCTCAAACCTTTAACAGCCTCAGCCTGCTCCTGCTTCACTGTGTCACATCCCGACCTCAGGCTTCCACTGAATCCAATTCCACTTCCGCGAGAGATCCATTCGCGAGCGACATGGACCCCAACTTTTTCCGAAAAACGGCTGCGCGGTGCCATGTGTCAGAGGGTCTTGCTTCCTTCTCGCCGTCAGACCGGTCCACATCGCGGCTGCGCAGGAAAACGTGCAGCTGCTGCGGCGCTACCTCCACCTCATGGCGCAGACCTCCGTCTCCGTCGACGCCCTCAACAATCTGAGACAGGCAAGACGCATTCCGAAATGTTCCCAGTGCTCTTGCGGGTCCAGCTGAAATATTTATCCAGACACACATCTGCACGACAACATGGAACTAGAACATTTCAAAGCAGTTTGAAACCAGTTCGGGCAATCACACAAATAAACCGGGCCTTGCGTTGTTGTTTTTACTGTCCTGTTTGAGACGGACTCTCACCCTCCGCAACTCCAGATGGTGACAGTGCGAATCGTCCAAAAGTCCCCAGATCAGTTTGAAAGTCATTGCCTCAATTCACTCTCACGATCACGGCACTCTTTGAGACGAGAGTAGAATTTGGTCGAGGCACGCGAACACCAAAAAGGGGCCGTCCCACTCCGAGCACGGGAAGGAGAGATTGTTCGCGCAAAATGGCAAGGGCAATTCATCTTTCGCGAGAAGGGGTTCATTGGAGACCCGCGCACGGATACTCTTCCATCAGAACCGTCCAAACCCCATTCCTGCAGACGACATCTCATCAAGAGAACGCCGCGGTCTTGGGATGTCAGCCGAGCCACAGAAATCCTGAAAGTTATTTCAAGCTTTGCTCCCACCAGACGGCGCTTCACGTGGGCGTCATCACTGGCAACCGCGAAATCGTCGAGTGTCTCATCAACGCGCATGCGTCACCGGACGTGCAGGACCGCAACGGAAACTCGTGCTGCCACCTGGCGGTGTGCTACGCGCCGCCCGCCTGTCTCACGGCGCTCATCCGAGCGCGCAACAAACCGGATCTCAACGTGCACAACTACGACGGTGAGTCGGCTGGACCCTTGTTTTGAAATTGAGTGTGGAACGGTCAGACGCGTTCAGATGCTACACGCCTGCGTGTTACTACTTATTTGACTTGAGAGGGAGAGGAGTTTCGTCTTGCACAGAACAAAACAAGAAAATGTGCTTCCACGGTTCATCCTCTATTCTGCGCAATCCCTGATCTTCCGGGGAGTCTGTTTCTTCTTTTCTTTTTCCTTCCACAAAGAGTGAGATTTTGAATTGTGAGCCCTTTGCTCCTGTTGAAGCACGCTTTTGCACTCTGAGCCGGGTTCTGCTGCTTGACTCTGTCTGTCTGTCTGTCTGTCTGTCTGTCTGTCTGTCTCTCTCTCTCTCTCTCTCTCTCTCTCTCTCTCTCTGCTGTCTCATTTGCTCACCATGATGAAGCTCCTTTGGGATTCAAGTCACTGTCGGTGTGTTTATCTCCAGGTCTGTCTCCTGCGCACCTGGCGGTGGAGAAGGGGCGGCTCGACATGCTGCGCCACCTGCTGGATCTCGGCTGCGACGTGAACGCCGTCGAGGGGAAGAGCGGGCGCGGCGTCCTCACCCTCGCCGTCGAGCGCGGACACTCGGACATGGTCGCTCTGTTGCTCACCAGGGGCGCCAACGTCAATTCTCAGGTACATGCGCCTCTTGAAACACACACGCACACCCCCACACACACACACACCACTCTTGTTGTACCAATGGATTCAGAGATAGCCCAAGTAAGAGCGTTGGACACACCACAGCAAGCAATAAATTCTCCACAGCAGGGGACATGAGGCTGAGTCTCCTGGGTCCACTGAAGCTCGGTCTTCACCGTGGATTTGTCCCAATGTCGATGGGCCCCAGACAGACAGACACATACACACACGCGCGCGCGCACGCACACCGCTACTGCAAGACCTCTTTGCACTCAGCAAGCCCCCCCCTCCCCAATAAACTTACGTGTCAATGTCCCAACCCCCTGAGTGGTATCTGACTGCATGAAGCAACGCGTGTATTTATTGGCTGCAGAGCTACTCAGGCACGACGGCGCTGCACATCGCCAGCGGTCAGGGCAACTGCGACATCGCCGTGCAGCTCGTGCGCTACGGCGCCGACACAACGCTCAAGAACTTCAACTACGACACGCCGCTCTCACTCGCCAAAAACGCCGAGGTACGAGGCATCTCATGTCCATTCAATATATTTTTGCTTTAGCAAGACAAATTGTGAGCTGCCTCAGGTTTCAAGAACTCGTGCATCATTTTCTTCCTTGTTTTCCTTTTCCTGCTGATCTGAATCAGCCACTTCTATTTCGCAGGTCGCTCAGACGATACGCACAACAGTGTACGAAGCCAACTCGAACCAGGTTCAGTCGCGCAACAAGCGGCAGCGGACACACTGACGGCGCGGCGTCCGGGCGCGGCGACGATGGCGATGGCGGCGGCGGTGGCGGCGCCAAGCCAAAGTTCGCACAAGTTGCACTGGGATTGGTGCGGTGCAGACTGAGGATATCATTTCCACCGACTTTTGACTTCCCGACCAGGACTTGCATCTTTCCAGCCAAATTTGTGTATTGACAAACTTGGTAAACTGTTGCCATTTTGTTTCAAAACCAATTTTGTCCTGGACCACTACCTCAAGCTCAAACAAAAACCAACAAAGAAAACGATATTTGTGGTTTCATTTCTGCTGAAAACATCGTATTTTTCTCCCACCTCGTGTGTGCCAACAAAAACATCTTTTCTGAGGACAATTTGTGCGAAACCTGCAAACGGCTTCTGATGCAACGAACTGCCTTCTTGTCTTCTCCGTTGGTTACAGCATTATTGTTGCCTGTGATAAACCGAACCACTGCTCAGATCACAACGAACTTTCACAAAATGTACATTTCATAATAAAAATTGCAAAACTTGTTTTGCCTGAGTGCGAGTGTTTTTCATGAGATAGAAAGGGTTTATCTCACACCTCCGACTTGAACAGTGATAGAAAATGGGCTCTGCAGTGCAGTGCTCGCGCGATGTGCTTTCAGAAATCACAAGTGCTTCTTTTGCGCCTTTTCTCTGGTGAGGTTGCTATTTTGTGCCTTTTTGTGCCTTTTTCGGACCACAATGTGCTTTTCTCAACCACGACTGAGTCTGAGTAAAATTCGTCACTTGAAAGCAATTTTGAAAAAGGTAAAGTTTGTCACGGTACGCCACGAAAAGGTGAGTTCAGCGAAAAGGAGATCTGTTTTGAAAAGGAGAGTTTGGCCAAAAGAAATAAATTTAACATAATGTGAGAAAAATCAAGTGCTGTTTCTGACACAAAAGAACAAATTGCACAAAAGAGCGCTTTTTTTGTTGCAGAACATGCCTTTTTCACTTTACCCTGCTCTTTTCTTTGCTTTTGCTTTCAACAATTAGCGTACGAGCATTGTCAAAATTCACAGCCACAGAAACCGGAAGTCTGGTGGACACGTGTTTCCGGTCACTCGATCTCGTCGACGTGGTTGAGCTGGACGGCGCTCCAAGTGTGGTCGATGTACCTTTGGCTGAGCCTGCCCTGCTTCATGGAGACCCGGAGCACGGACCCGTTCTTGTTGTCCTTGATCAGCTGCATGCACGCCTCCGCCACTTCGTCCGTGCTGCAAAGACAGTTCCGTCACAACTGTTTGCTGTGTCAGGTGCGAACAGCTTAAAAAAGGTTTGATCAGAATGCAGTATTTTGAATCTTTGTGGTGAATATTGGTCTCGCATCTGAAGGAAGCAGTTGGCGTACACCTGATGGCAGAGATCGTGGCACTGTTCGGGTCCAAGGTAGAACCCCATCCTCGCACCCCAAGCCTTGCACTCAGCCAGGTTCTCTGGTTTTCAGATCACAGAGCCTTCATTGACATACCCTGCCCCGTGTTGAGCGACACATTCCACCCCATCCCTCAGTGACACAAGCTCGAAGGCAGGTGGCCTTCTGCCCGTTTCCCCATCTCCTGGAGGACCACTGCTCACCTGAGAGTGCTCTCCCAATGTAAGGAGGACCGGCGGCTGCTGTGACACGCCGCAGGCACCGTCGGCGACTGAATCTTCTGCGCGAACACGTAGAACAACGGCGACCCCACTTTTCCGGGGCACAGCGTCAGCAGCGAGACGCCCCAACTGGGTTCCGCGAGCTCCACCGACGTCTGCAGTGCGAAGAAACGTGTAAAGCCAGCAGAGAGGTGGGATCAGAGGATGGAACTGATGTACATCTGCACAGACATCGGAAATGACACTGACAGAACTTGTCAGAGCCCAAGTCAAGATTGGAAAAATGGTGTCCAGGAACTCAGGTCCAACCCAGGGATGGACGTCACACAATTTTATCGGAAAACGAATTTGCGCCTGCAGTGAAACACATTTTGTGTGGTCAGGGGGTCAGGGCCTCCCTGAGCTTGTTGCTGGTACGTATTTGCTCCTCACTTTGATCTCAAAATGAAAGGAGCTTGTCTTGAATGCTCACCGCCATACTCTGGGTGAAGCCGAGAACGGCCCACTTGGAGGCGGCGTAGACCGCGTCTCCCACCACCGACTTGAGCGCTGAAACAGCGAGTCTGACATGTGTACGAAGACACTCAACGCGACATTGACCTGCTGGTCACAGAACACTACGATTCGAGGTCACCGAGTGGAAAAAGATACAAACTGAATGACAATGAGATTGAACTGGACATGTTGCTTTGCTCCTGGAGGCAAGTGTTCAAAGCAGGTGAACCAATGAACGTGTCGAATGAGGTTCAACAATTCAGGTCAGAAGTGAGGCCTTCGCCTGAAAGTCAGAATGTAAGACCGGAAGTCTTGGACCGGAAGTACCTGCAGCGGACGCGACGTTGACGATGGTGCCTCCAGGTCCGCCCTGGTCCCTGCGCATGTGACTCACAGCGAGGTAGGTCAGGTCGATCACTGCGTGCTGCACGTGGTGTCGAGAGAAACTAAATTTCACAAGGTTGGTTGGTCAACCCGACAACAGAAAACACGTCAAAGTTTGTGCACTAATATTTCTCCAAGCCTCTTTGCGTGTGCAGAAACACAGAAATAAAAAAGGCTTTGTTCTGCAGCCCACAGCCTCACAGTGTTGACGTCCATCATGTGACGCCAGTTGATCTCGTCGAGGATTCCAGCGTTGTTGACGACGAGCGTCACTTTGCCCAGGGATTCCTCCACGCGCGAGTAGCAATCTGGGGAGATAGACGAAGAAATACGTGTAATATTTCCAGTAGAACCCTGGACAGCAAAGATAGAAACTGCAAGACAATGGCAAATCCAAGGAAGGGAAGAGATAACCGGCTGGTCACCGTGTGGCAAAATGAAAGTTTTTCACCGTATTTTGAAAAATTTTCTCTGAAAATTTGTGAAGTCCTGTCGTCAATAGTTGGAGGGAATTTCCGAGCACAACTCGTACCTGCCAAGAGGTCATGGTTCGTTACATCGCAGAAATAACAGACGCAGCAGCCTGAGCCAAACTTCGTGCACAACCGTTCAGCCACTCTCGATCCAGCCTCTTCAAGAATGTCAAAAATTGCGACCTGCAAATAGAAACCCTTAGGTGAAATTTCCTTCTGATGTTCAGTTACCCATCACACTTTGCGAAATGTTCTCCTTGTCCAGGCTTCCAAGGGCCTGGACCTCGCTCGTTCCCCCATGAACCAAAATCCTCAAGCGGGCAATGTCACCTTTCTCGCACAAATTTGTCAAAGGAGAATTTAAAGGCTCCAAAGTCAGACCCGGTTGTACCTGCACGCATCAAATTCCAGATCCGTCAATTTGGTTGTTTTCGGACAAGAAACAGCACGGGTGATCCCTCCACACACACACACACACACACACACACACACTTCTCTTCACGTGCAGGGCACGATCGCACGATCTTTACCGTGTACTGTCGGGTCTCGGTGAGGGTCTCGGCGATCGCACGCCCGATGCCCTGCGAGCCGCCGGTCACGATCGCCACGGCGCGGGCCTCCATCGCAGCGGCGGAAACCGACGCTGTTCACTCCTGGAACGTGTTCTGGTCTTGCCTCTCGTCGTCAGGTACGTTCCAAAAGAATTGTGTGGAGTTTGGAGTTCTGTGCCTTTCTCGTTCTCCCTGTGAGAAATCCTCCCAGTCAAAGAATTATGCGTCCACCACTCTGTTGCTCTTCATCTATCTGCCAAAGTCAGGTCTCGTCTCACCAGCGATAATTTGTGTAACTAATTTCGTGCTGTTACAAAATGGTATTTCGAAAGACTCGTCATTTTGGCAAGTCTTACAGCCTCGTCGTGGGCATGACGCACGCAATTCACAAATTTGGAGCAATATGTTCATTAGTTTTCACCAGTTTTCACCCTTTGCTGGAAAAGAATGAGCAGCACCTTACAATTGCTGCTGACGTACTTTCTGCACCGTTCGGTTCGTCAATCCGTCTCTCAGGGTCCATGTGTTGCATTAGACGTGGCCTCAAAGACAACTCATGCCAAGATTCACGAAAAGTGCAGCACAAAGCAAAACTGTGGGCTGGAAAGGTTCTTTGAGGTGAATGAGAGAACAAGCCAACCAAACAAATACATGTTTATATTCACATGTTTATTTTCAAAGGGCAAGACATGCGACAAAAGTTTTGTTGTTTGCGAAACTCGGATGATAGAACGACAGACAGGTGCTTATTCGGGTAGATTCTGCTTCATGACTGCCACCTTTTTCAAAAAATAGCGCCATGGAGCTGGCGGTGATTTGAGGAACCAGAATACATAGTGATTGCATTGCATGCAACCAAAATGCATTGTGAGTTAGAACGCACCCAATAAATGTACCTGAAATAGTCTGTACCTCAGAACTTGTTACCTGATTGCACATAAAGCTGACCAAGATTTTTGTCAAGTGTCCATTTCAAACACTTTGCCAGAATCCCAATTTTGTACCCAAACTTTGACCACACAAATTTTTGAAAACAAAAAAAAAAATTTTTGAAAATGAAAAATCAAATGACACCAGTCCAACATCCAACTAAACTTTCTGAGATATTGCCCTCCTTATGTAGTGAAGTCCAAAATTTTGCAACCCAAACATTTAAAGTTTTTGCCCTCACAAACTTGACAAATTCCTCACTGATGCATTATCCCAAACAAATTCAAAAAGACCCCAAAGATCCACATCTTCAGCAAGAACAAGAAATAGGTGTTCACACGTTTTGTTTCAGTCACCCACATTTTGATCGCTTTTGAGCGACCTTCAACGATCGTGCAACCTCCTCAAATCACCTGAAAAGAGACCACTCCCTCAGCTATTTTGTCCACATGGAAGTGGCCAAAATTGATCGCAAGCTAACAGACTCTCATCATGAACTTTAGCTGCTTCAACTGCCTGCAGTCGCACAAGATGTAAGTGGCTTTTCAATCGAAAAAAAAAAGAATCTGTCAAAAACAGCGCATCACAGTCTATTTCACAGCACAATCACACCGCTTCCAGGCAGAAAATATTTGTGCAAAATGTCACAGTGCCGCTTCTTCGAACACGCACCCAACAAGTCCTCATCTGCTGTGGCTGATTCTTTTCAGTGTCAACCCAGTGTGGGAGCTGACAAGTTCCAATGTGAATGGGTAGAGTGGCACAGAAACTCAGAAGGCCATGGTTCTTCAGAACTCCATCATGATGAGGGTGTTGTCCTGCCCGGCTGTCGCAGCCTCCTCCTCCCCCTTCTTCTCCACCTCCTCCTGCCCCGGCGCTTTACTTCCGGTTTCGCTCAGAGAGTCATGTGACCAGACGGACGGACGCATGCGCCGTAGACAGGAAGTCTTGAGGAGATGCGCGAAGCCCCTGCGCAGATCCTCCCGGAAATACGCGAAGACGATCAAGTTGAACCAACTGTTGCTGTAGCTGAACATGTAGACGGCGTTTTCTGCAATGAATCCACACAATCAAAGATATTTTTCTCACAACTGCACCAAGCTGCATGGCTTTGAATCCTTTCTTCCTGTACGCACGATGAGCCTCCAGCCTTGGGAAACGACACCACAAAGGAACAACTCACGCGCCATGGGGTGAAGCTACAAGTACTTCACGTTCGTGCAATTTCAATGGGGTAAGTTGCACTGGTCTCGTATGAGAACCAAAAGACGATTGCTCACCGACCAGGGTGACGTTTTGAAAGTACCCGGGGCCCCACATGATGTAGAAGTTGTAGATCATGGGCGCGACGGTGCAGACGCAGAACAGGATCATGAGGATGAGCAACATGCGGATCGCGCGCAGGTTCTGGTCGTTGCGCTTCGTCCGAGCAGCCGCCGCCGCCGCCGCCTCGGCCTCCGCCCCGCCGCCCCTCCCGCCCCCACCGCCGCCCCCGGGGTCCTTCGCCTTGCCTCTCGGTTCTGCCAGGGACGCGATGACCTGCAGAAACAGAACAGAAGATGTGTGAGGAAGATTGAACAAGGGGCCTTACTGAACCCCTGCCTACAGATGTCAAACTGCGACCAAGCCCACTCCTCCACTGAAGAAGAAAATGAAGGTGCTGCGTACAGGAACGAGTTGAAGTTTGCCGTTGTCGCAATTCTGTGGATTTTTTTTGACGAAGGAACACACGGGAACGTCACGCACAATCACCTGTGTGTAGCAGTAGACGATCATGGCGAGAGGGATGGTGAAGAGAAAGACGAAGTCGACGAACACGAAGAACTTGGAGATGTGAACAAGGTCCGGGGAGGAGGTGCACGACACGATGGGGACGCCGGCCGCGTCGATGAGCTCCAGGTCGTTCAGGAACGGAGACCTACGGCAGCACGACGTACGGACACTCAGTGTTGTGATCAAAACTTGTTGTTGAGGCAAGCTTGGGAGTGTTTTACCATTTGGACCAACAGTGAAATGATCTTTCTGCAGGAAAGACTTTAGTTTTCTGTGCGACAAGGACACGAAGGTGGCAGCGAAAGGAAGTTCATCCCAGTTGGGAGTTTCAGCAAAGTGCTCCGTAGACATAACACGTACACGTAGCACGTAGCCTATTGATACAACTCCCCTAATTTGGAGCAGTCTACTTTAAAAAAAAAAACAAAACTGACAAGACTCAACTATATTGGAACCATTTCAAAATGTGATGCTTATTAAAATTTTCAGAGAAAGAATGCAGGTTTCTGACTCTAGAATTAAACACAAAAATGATTGTGGACTCTTCCAGATAAGGGGAGTTGTGTCTGTAAGCTACGTGCTACGTGTACGTGTTACGTCTGCAGAGCACTTTGCTGAAACTCTCAAGTGGAAGTTCATTCGTAGCGAGTCCGACACACTGAGTTCGCGCACCTGATGGCGTAGGTGAAGCCGAGGATCCAGATGGTGGCGATGATGGCGATGCTCTGCCTCATCGTCAGGCTCACCGACTCCCCCACCTACAACACGTGCGACGCGACGCCGTTCAAGTGCGTTTGGGTTCAGTGCAAACACAAAGCCCAGCCTGGAGGCAGGGGGCGATTGAGGTGTTGGGACCCTCCTCAAGACTGCCCCCCTCCAGACTCCAGAAAGGTGAATTGATTCCCCAGTTTGTCAACAGTAAAGTTGACAGTGTTTTCTGAATATACACTAGATTTTTGAAATTCCGTGCCCATCTCGCTCCAAAAGAACCAGAATGACCTTGGTGACTTGCCACCAAAGAGTTTCTCTGATCCCGTCGACTTGCCAGGTTTCCTTTGGTGCGGTGTTTAATTACCAGAAGCAATCAAACAACCACCTGATCCACCCAGGGAAAACAGGAAATTAAACGGATTTTATCAAAGACGCTCAACTGCTTCAAAGGCCAAAATCTTTTTATAATTTCTGCTGAAAGGTTCTCCCATTGCAGGAACTCAGATGTTCCTCAGAATTTGTTCTGGTTACCACGCCCACCAAAGTTCTGTTCGATAAACACTGTCTGCGTCGGGTTTATTTCTGAAGATCCCATATAAACTTTCAAGCAAATTACGTAACCATTTTTCAACCAGTCAGATTGGCGACACTCTGAATCTGAATCTGAAATCCAGGCACCAAAACCCCCATCATCGTGGTCATTCTGCACTTGTGGGACAAACACACCGGTGCCTTGACCTGGACTGACCTTGGCCCTGTGTTACTTGACCTGGACTGACCTTGACACTGTGGTACTTGACCATGGCGATGGCCACGATGCTGAAGACGCTGGACGCCGTGCTGCCCATCGCCGCGTAGTGGCACAACTTGCAGAGAATCGAGCCCAGGTACGCCTCACTGAACATGCCTGAAAAGGAGCAAATGAGGTCAAATGGTGAGGGACCAGGGCAGAGGGAGCAGCCGAGAATGGGGCAACAAGCTGCACTGACAATGCACAAAACTGCGAATTTCGGGGTCAACAGGTTTGGTTTCACTCTCTATGGTGCGCGTGTCAAAAAGTGATCAATCACGCGAGTTTTACTTTCCCATGCTGTACAACAACCTTCAGCACGAGAGCAACATCCATCTTCCTGACTCGTCTCGGGCTCCCGAGCCTTGGCACGTCGATCATGTCTGGTCTGCGCACAGCCAGCAAGCACGAAGGTTGGGACACACTCTTGTGCCCACGGGAGAAGTGACTCAGGGACACGAAAGGAAGAATTGAAAAAGTTTCAAATATTTCGTTGCACCGTCGCTTGTGCAAAAAACTTGGTGAGACGGGAGCAGAGGCGTCTTCGACACCTGACGTTTTCTCACTGGTTTGCAAAACATTCTCCGTCTCCCCTCTCGCACAATTTAATCGCATTGCCCCTCGTTCTGCTTCTTCTGATCGCGAGACGAAGAGAGTATCATAACAAAACCAGACAAAGAGATCAATGTGGAGAGGGAACGGTGAAACTCCTTTTGATCGAAGAGATTGTCTGTGTCTCCTATTTGTGAACATAATTCTTCCATTCTTCATACAAGAGACTGATCCACGTACCTCGTTACACATGCCAAAGTTTTTAATTGGGAGGGACACACAACTGCCTTGGAAGTTTCATTTTGTTGACGTCACCTGTTCGCACGAGTCTGTGGCGGTCCGAAAACAAGGTGATGTTTTTCATGTTTGATCCTGACAGTCCAGCCCCAACAGCAGGGTCACGCTGAGGCTGATTTCATATAGATTTTCTGCGGCAACAAATTTGCTTGGCCTTTCTTCTGTGCGGCAAAATTTAACATGACGCCCAATGTGCCGCAGGTAGCTTCTGCAGATAATCGCTGCCAATCGATTCTTGACGCAAGAAATGTGGGGACACAGGAGTCAGTGATGCCGCAAAAACGCATGACGCATAC
>JAAUXT010019832.1_pt1 | contig 17113 bp, 22 predicted proteins | sample 7278171 | NCBI WGS metagenome assembly JAAUXT01 (sample SAMN14350112, study PRJNA611818) | marine sediment metagenome | isolation source: surface marine sediment (1.8m) | place: French Polynesia: Moorea | collected 2018-08
CCACACAGGACGCGTGAATTTTTATTTTTACGCGCGTCAAAAATATATCCCCCTATTTTAAATCATGGTGGCCACACAGCAAGCGTTTATGAAGCGTTTATTTTTCAGAACATCTCAACAGATATTTTTGACGCGCGTCAAAATAAAAATTGACGCGTCCTGTGTGGCCGCCCCTTGAAGTCAGAAACAAAAACCTGCCCATGGAAAAATTTGTCTGCAATCGCAGAAGGAAGACACTCGTTTGCAGCAGGACCGTCTGTGCCTTCGTCCGAGAGAGTCTCGCCCTGACCAGAACCACTCGGCCCGCGGTGAGTTATGAACCAATACACTCGACCAAACCGACGCCGAGGCTTCAAGTCAATGAAGTTTTCTACAAGATTTATGTCTGATTAATTCAACGCTTTGCACACGTCGCTGTGTGCGCCGTATCGCTCCATGATCCCGAGGATTATGTGCGTGCGCGGCGCCCCCCAAGATAAATGAACACTTTGAAAGGCGAAATCTGTTGGGCGGAAAATGTATTCAGATGCGACGTGCCTCGGCGCAGAGGTTTGTGGCGGCAGATTCCCCCCTGGTGAGTCCATCACATTCGGAAAAAATCCCACCGTGGAATGCAGTTATTTTTGTCACGCCTCACGTCAAAAAGACATGAGGGGTAGTCCAGAACACAGGTCACGCTTGTCCACTTCGAATTAACTTGCGCATGCCCCGCCCTGTTCCATTGCACAGGCGCCGACGGATTTGATGCAAAAGAAAACCAGACGAAATTGGGAGGTTCAGCACACCTTAAATTTCACACGTGCGGTGCCCTAATTACCAGATCAGTGATACAGATACCAAAACAGGTTTCCAAGCTTGCTCTAAGACAAGTGACCAAATAGTATCTGTGCCACCAATCTGGCAATTGGGGCATGTCAAAACATTACCGGACGTGTTTGCTGAACCTCGATTTCACTCGGCCAATTCTATCACATGATGATTTTGAGAGGCTCCAGCTCCGATTTGACTGCAGCAGATCAGACCAACCGGACCCCTGGGGAGCTGGACCAGACGCACGAATCACTCATCAACGCCACGCTGCCGGTGCCGTTATGGAGAAAAGAACATCGCACATATTTTCTCTTCCACTGCAAAAACAAACAGAGAAATTAGTTGAGGGACTCAGGGATTCCGCTCTGGGGTCCGCGCTACAGCAAACTGAGAGCAAACAAATTCACTCGAATGTTTTTTGCTGGGAAAATAGGGGAGGCATCAAGACGAAGCTTAAAAAAATTTGCCAGACGCAAGCCAGGATGGTTCCCGGCTTTTGTGTGTGTGTGTGTGTGTGTGTGTGTGTGTGTGTGTGTGTGTGTGTGTGTGTGTGTGTGTCGATTGTGGTTTTGTCAAACTCATGAAGCGGGTCCAGCATGGATTCAGGTCGAAACACAACAAGGCTCAGCTGGATAAGAAACCACTTCTCGGGGCTTGGACGTGCCATCTCCTGACACATCAGCATCAACCCAGTTCAACACAATCGAAGATGATGACCTTGTAACAACTGGTCTGGAATGCCTGTCTCCAGAAACGAGTTGTCAAGGAAGGAAGAACGGTTCTGTTGAGTAAAGAAATGTTGGCGGAACCAGATTTTGTTTGAAGTTCGGTTGACTCGTTCCAGTCGTGTGTGTGTGTGTGTGTGTGTGTGTGTGTGTGTGTGTGTTCGTGTGTGTGTGTGCTGTGTGTATGTGTGTGTGTGTGTGTGTGAGTGTGTGTGTGAGTGTGTGTGTGTGTGTGTCTTCGAGACCTTCTTTTTTGTAGGGGTCCAAAACAACTTCACGTCCAGTCGACAAGTTTGACCAGTTCCCGTGAACGGCGGGTGTCCCTGTCATACGCTGAATGCGTCATTGCGGACGTGAGAAGCCAAACCAAGGAACCTCAACCTGAAAGCAAAGTGGTTCGGAAGGGCTTCAGGTCTGTCATGCCGGTCAGCAGAACAAAGCAGGGTTTACTCTGGACCTTCCTGCTCCCATTGTGTCAAACTAAAGACGCGCCACTCGCGAGCAGCAGACCTGACATCTTGATTTCATTTCTCTCTTGCTTCAGTGACCGCATCTTTCCAGAACAACAAAGACTCAAAAATGCGAGATTCATTTAGATCCTCAGGCTGGGAGCACACTCCCAGCGACACGGCAACAGCGACGCAACCAGCGACGCGATCCTCCCGTCACCCCATTGGGCCAGTATTGGGCTGCTTTTGTGTCGCCCCAACCTCTCTGGTTGCAGCTCCATACAAACCCAATGGGGCAACACCACAGCACGACGGAGCAGCAGGACGCTGGTTGCTGCGTCGCTGGGAGTGTGTTCCCAGCCTCAGATGACCCAGGAGCCGGGAAGCACGGACCGATCCGTCATGTCTAACCACAGCGCTGGAATGTTCAGCGCTGGTCAGTGACAGAGGGGGATTTGGCTCCATTGACAGCGCGTGGAACTCTTCCGAACGATGAAGATTGAAGACTCCGGAATGACGCGCCTTGTCGTGGCTACCCACCATGCATCAGGGCACACTGCTCTGGCACGTAACGCTGGTCCTGAGAATGAATACCGTGTCAATTCTGGCAAGTGCTTTCCATCCAAATGTGAGACAGTGTGTGAATCAATGGTGCAATCTTGAGACCAATCCATACCAGACAGAACAGCGTGTGTTTGATAACACTCCAGACAAGACCAGTACCGCGGACGAAGTCAGTATCGTATCTCTCTGAGGAGAGTCAAGTGTTTTTGTGTGGCCCACAAAAAAATGAAAAAGTGTGACAAATTATTGATCAACGTAAATGTGACACTGTTTCAGTGTCTGCCGAGTGAGTGAGAATTGTCTGCAAGGAACGTCGATTTTCCAATAGAATTGAAATGATGCGGCTACGAAAACAGTGAATGGTGATCGTCAGCGGTATGAGATCAACGTTCTCTTGTGTCCACTGCTCCACATGTTGTTGTTGAGTGAAAAACGTGGGCAACTGTCCGCAGCTTGAGTGGGTGCGTGGACCCTATCCTCATCCCCACCCCAACATTCAGTACCTGTGACTGAAGGTTTAGTGTTATTTTGAAGCGGTTTTCATTCACATTGGTGACGCGCGGTCGTTTCTTGACATTGGCGTCAAAGTTTTAAATTGAACCCAATGGTGGAATTTTTGACGTCAGCCCAAACAATGACCGCGTGTCACCCAATGTGAAAACCCCTTCACGTGTGTGGACACTTCTACAACACGTTGACTCTGAATACGAGGGACGTCTCAGAAGTGTTGAGCCCGTTATTGAAACGAAATGCGCTGAAACTCGGAACACTACATTTTGTGACCTGCACATGAAGTTTTGAATGTTGTGAACACGATGCAAATTTGGAGACCCTTTCATGGTTCCAGCTCCGGGTGGCTCTGGTTTGCCTTCCTTCCCCATCAATCACTCCAGGCTCCTCGCTTCTGAAATCTCCCTCCTGTAAATTTCACACGATTGGAATCTCTGCAATTTGAAAAAGGCCGGATATTTTGCGGGCAATCTACGCTTCGATCGCTAAAGTCACCCCTGCAGTGTGGAGCACATGACGTTCAAGCCGTGGTGAAGTTTTGCACGTGCAACGTGACAGATTGTCGCAGCATCACTGTTGGCCCGCTTGACATCGAGGTGAGACAAGACATCAAATCCCCATACATTTCAGTGTGCACCAACCACACTTTTTTCAACACACCCAATCCCCCTAAATTCCCCTTCAATCCCCGAATCCCTTTTTCAACATCAGTCAATCTTGCCCCCCCCCCACCTCTGTAGCGTAAACGCAGAGCGACCATCGGTCCCACCCAACAAGGGCAGGTCCCACAGAGTAAATTCCAGTGTTGAATGCCTCAGAGCCGATTCTCCAAGGTTATGTACCACACATCCCCCACGTAGCGTGTTAGACGTCTCCCAGGTTATGTACGTACCAGACATCCCCCAGGTTACGTACCAAACGTCCCCCAAGTTACACGCCAGACGTTTCCCAGGTTACGTCCCCCAGCTTACATACCAGACGTTCCCCAGGCTACGTCCCAGACGTCTCCCCAGGTTACACAAGCAGATCAATCAGGCGTGTGACTCCTCATCGATCTCCCCGGACCACGTGACGCTGTCACCAGTTTAAATGTGACACGCGCCGAGTGGTTCGTTCTCAGCTGCCTGTCCACGGAGCCCTGGGAACAAGTGGTCGGCTGAACTCGGCTGAACTCGGACATTTCCGTATCAATTCTGCTTTCCTGCTGTGCTGCAAGTAGGTGCAACAAGTTTGACTTGCATATGAATAAAATCACTTCTTGACGAAGTTGATGACTTAGCAATTCTTCTGGAAGCATCGTGACGTTTATGCAGTAGCGTCAGGTGCAAGCAATAGGGGGTTTCACACAGACAGATTTCTTGACGCTGGCGTCAAAATTTTTGACATGCGGGCATCAAATTTGACATGACGCCCAATGGAGAGTATCAGAAAAACAGTGCGTTCCTGCCATCGCGTCAAAATTTTAATATCGCGTCATCTGTGTGAAAACCTCTCTTCTCTTTCTGACCTTGCTGCCCCAAAACGAATCAGTGCCATCGTGTATCACGTGCGCATGCGCATTTCGCTGCAGGATGTTGAAGGCGGTGCTGCTGCTGCTGCTGGGCGTGGTCGCCTGTGTGTGGGCGCGTCCCGGGGACGCCTACCTGCGCTGGGAGGGGGAGGAGCCGGAGGCGCTCGCTGAGGTCGGGAACGTGCTCGAGGAGGCGGGGAAGCTCGGGCTGTCCCGGCTCGTCCAGGCCGTGCAGGCCGCCGGGCTGGCCGAGGTCGTCACCGACAGTGAGTGCGCCGTGCGCGAGTGAAAAGCTGACATCCCAACGAACCTCCAATGCTCTGATTTTGTCCGTGCTGGTCACAAAAGCGGAGACGCACGTCACTGACAGAGGACAGACTGCAGAGAGCCAGTCTTAATGTTGATGTGTCTGGGCCCCTTGGTTTGTGAAGAAAGGGGTTCAAAATTTGACCTTGAGCCTCTCTGCACGTCACCGACAGTGAGTGCGCCGTGTGCGAGTGAATAGCGAACAGCTTCCCAATTGGATACAAAACCCTCAATCCTCTGGTTTATGTCCAAAATGTTGGTCATTGGACGGGGACGCACGTCACTGGCAGAGGACAGACTGCAGAGAGCCGATCTTAATGTAGGTGTGTCTGGGACCCCCAGACTCTTGAACGATGTCTGCTGGTTTGTGTGCAGTGTTTCAAAATTTGACTATGAACTTCTTGGCGTGTTGCAGACACCCTGACGGTGTTCGCCCCGTCTAACGAAGCCATCGAGAAACTACCGCAGCACGTTGTGGATTACCTGAGCAAGAACAAAACTGCACTGCAGGTGAGTGTGATTAAGGGGTGGCCCCAACAAGCCAAACAGTCGCGCGACAACCGAGCAAGTGTGTTTATCCAACATAGCTTCAAATGAGGGTGGCCACACTGGCTGCGACAACATTGTATTGTTGCACGACAATCAAATCTGTAGACTGCCTTTTTGTCTCACGGTAATGCATTTTGCTCACTGAACTGTTTGGGTTTGGTGTTGCCCCGCCCAGCATTTTGTCGCCAAGTTGGCGCGCGACCTTTGTGGTCGCAGTTCCGGTGGGGCCAGCCCTAAAGTTCCAGCGCTCGAGCGCGACAGAGCAGGCCCAGTGTGACGAAATGGCCAGACACCCGAAATGAGGAGGCATGGGGTGAGAGGGGGCCCATGCTGAAGGTCAGGCAGGTCTGGCTGCAGCCTCCTTGCCTGGTGCCTCCTCATTTTCAATTTTCACCAAAAATGACCAGAGAAAAATCAAGGCTCCAAGTGGCCTTTGCCAACCAAAGAGGAGGCATGAGGTAATGGGCAGGAACCTGCCTCACCCTGAGCACAGCATCACAACCTTCATGCCGTGTCAAAATATGTGGGGTGTCTCTCCATTTCGTTGCACCGAGCCAGGCCGACTGCCCGTAAAAGGAGATGCGTCACGCGACGCCGTTGTGGCTGCAGGAGCTGCTGTCGTACCACGCCGTGACGCAGGTGGTGAAGAGCGCGCAGATCGAGAACGACATGCTCGCACCGTCCGCCGACCCCAACACGGACAACATCCGGCTCAACGTCTACATGAACGGCATGAACAAGGTGGGCTCAGGGGTGGGGCAGGGGGGCGGGCGAGCAGGGGGCTTCAGAGCTGTCTCTGCTCACTCTGTTCTTTGGGGGGTCGCACACTGCGCGTCATTCAAAGCTGGTTTGACCCTCAATGGCGTGCCATCAGGATTGTAGTCAAAACATTGGTTGAACTTTCAAGCTTTCACAAACTTTCACAAAAGATGTTGAAAGCAAAAGATATTAAAACTCAGAGAGAAAATCTTCCTCAAACTTCCATTCCTCCTCATTCAATATTTGCCTTGTGAAAATAAAAATGGTTTGTTTGAGAGTCAGGGTCAAAATTTTCAACTCGACGCTCTATGCGCGCCCAGCCTCAAACGTCAATTTCCTTTGTACGCACAAACGTTGTTATGAGCCGCATGTGATAAGTGTAACACTGTGTGTGGGAGCCACTGTCCCAGTTTGGCGTCTTGCCCTTCAGTTTGTCTTGACCATTCCTTCACACCTTGCGCTGGCGCATAGTTGGGGTTGGGACCCATTCTCGATCAGGGTGTTATCTGGTGCACAAGAAAGCAGTTGGTGTGAAAACACCACTTTGCGTGGGTGAAACCCAATGTGGTGTGCCGCGACCTTGGTGTGCGTGTGCGCTGTGACCTTGGTGTGCGTGTGCACTGTGACCTTGGTGTGTGTGTGTGCGCTATGACCTTGGTGTGTGTGTGCGCTATGACCTTAGTGTGCGTGTGCGCTATGACCTCAGTGTGCGTGTGCGCTATGACCTTAGTGTGCGTGTGCGCTATGACCTCAGTGTGCGTGTGCGCTGTGACCTTGGTGCGCGTGTGCGTGTGTGCTGTGACCTTGGTGTGTGCAATGCGCTGGCGCACACGGTATGATAAAATGAGGGGTGAGGATATCCCCTCGTGCTCACAGATGGTAGACGCGGAGGGCAGTAAGGTGGTGGTGGCGGACCATCAGGCGAGTAACGGCGTCCTCCACGTCATCGACTGCGTCATGTACCCGATCCCGAGGCTCACGATCGCGCAGTACCTCAAGCGAGACCGCATGTACTTCAGTACCCTGCTCACCGCGTTGCAGGCAGCAGACCTCACCGACATGTTAATGGGTACGTCGCTGTTCATGGGTATGTCGCTGTTCATGGGTATGTCACTGTTCATGGGTATGTCACTGTTCATGGGTACATTGCTGTTCATGGGTACGCCACTTTGTGGGCACGCCACTCTGTGGCCAAAGGTGCGCCACTCTGTCCATGGGTACATCAATCTGCCTGGGGAAAGTGACTTGTCTCTGTGATTCTGGTCCAGGAAAGGGCTTTATGTGTTGAGAATTCACTCCCCTGACAACAGCAGATCAAGATGGACAAATCTGCATCGTGTATCAATTGATCCTGGTTACGATGAAAACTTTAGTTTTGCCTTTTTCAGGTCAGGGACCGTTCACCCTGTTCGCTCCGGACGACGCCGCATTCAAGAAACTTCCGAAAGGAGTTCTCGACAATCTGCTCAAGGACAAGATGAAACTCAAAGGTGAAACTCAAACACATCGTGCGTTCGTTCACTGAAAGACTTAGGAGTTTTAGCACGACGCTCCGTAGCCACAAAACGTACACGTAGCACGTAGCTCACAGATGCAACTCCCCTTTTCTGGAAGAATCCACATGTGCAGGTCTGAAAACAAACAAAAATCTTGTTATGTTCATTGTCTCACTGTTTGGTTTGTGGTTTGCGAGTTATTTGGATAGTCAATACCTTGAACATAAAAAGTAAGATTCCTCAGGTTTTGTATTTTAGAAAGGAATTTTGAATTGATTGTAGTCCCTTCCAAAACAGGGGAGTTGCACCTGAAAGCTACGTGCTGCAGGTACGTTTTGCGGCTACGGAGCGCCGTGCTGAAAGAGCCTGATTTGACCAACTCATGCACACGTTGTGATGTCTCCTGTCTGAACATTTGTAACGCTGGGATCTCTCTTACCGTAGCGGTGCTCTCCTACCACGTGGCCAAGATGACCTACTTCGCGAACGGATTGCCGAAGAGCATCAAGACGGTTCAGGGCGGCAGCCTCATGGTGAAGATGATGGACGGTGAGATGTTTCCATTGAAATCAAACGTCACATAGATTTGCGATTTTTTTTTGGGGGGGGGGAGGGGGGGTCCACAGTGAACATGCTGCTGTCAGATGTTTCATCACTGAGTCTCTTCCTTCAGACAAAGTGATGATCAACAACGCCGTCGTGGACTACCCCGACCGCAAAGTGACCAACGGCGTCATCCACGTGATCGACCACGTGAGTTAAAATCTCTCGGGCGGGTCCAGCGTCGGGGTCAAGGCCGACCTTGGGCTCAGCTGGACTCTGATCATCAAGGGCTCAAAGCTAGGGGACCAACTTTGTTGAGGTTGACTTGACTTGAAAAAATCGTGAGAAAAGAGAAAATATGTCTTGCAGTGCAAATATGGGGAGGCAAATCAAGTAATTTTTTCAAGATTGGATTGAGCGACGTCAGCCATTTTAGCCAGCTGCAACGCGCAAATGTAACACACGGAATGCCACACGGCGTGCAGCAAAAAAAGAGACAAGATTTCTGTGTGTGAACAAAAACAGAAAAAAAGCCTCCACAAAACTTGCGCGTTTTTCACGTTGGGTGATGACGCGCTTTCGTTTTCTGGGCTGCCGTCAAAATTCCCTAATCAATTGGGCACAATGTTAAATTTTGACGCTGACGTCAAGAAAACGACCTCGCGTCACTGACGTGAAGACCGCTTCAGGTGCTGCTGCCCCCGACGCTGGACGCCGCGGCCCCCGACGCCGGGAACATCATCCAAGAGGCGAGGACGCTCGGGCTGAACACGATGCTCAAACTCGCCGACACCGCCGGCCTCACCGAGATGGCCGAGGAAAGTACGTGCTGTGTGCGCGCGCACTCCGCCCTGCGCGACTGCGTGTGCGAGTCTGTCTGGAGCTGGGGGAAGGGTGCAAATGGGGGAAAATTTTTCAGACCTTCGAACGTTTTTGTCAGAGAAGAACGAGCTTACGGCAGCCAAAAATTCTAAGTTGGCAGAAGATTACCCAATCTAGTGGCTTTCTTGGTTGTTTGAACGAATTTAGCTGAAGGACAAACTGATAGATTTTGAAACGCACACTGGGGACTCACAAGCCAGGCGTGAAGTTTCAAGTGGGGCCCACGCACTCCGTGGTTTTCGTCGTCAGTCATTTGAATTTGGAGGTCTCTTTCCAAAAAAGTCATTCGACTTTTCACGTGCGCACGTAAATCAGAAATCAATGAAACAAAGTCAAATACTGGCCGAGTGGCTGGTGCCAAAGGTCACGTTGTCGTGGTTCCACGTGACCGTGCGTGACGTGACGTGCCCCACCCCGCACGTTGACGCCGGCTCCCGCTGCCGCTGCTGCTGCAGACATGCTGACCCTGATGGCGCCGACGGACGCCGCGTTCGCGCGTCTCCCGAAGTCGCTGCTCGACGAGCTCAACAAGAACATGACGCTGCTGCAGGAGGTGCTGTCCTTCCACGCCATCCCCGACGCCATCGTGAGTAGCCACCAGAACGGGTTTTCACGTTGGTGACGCCGTCAAGTTTTTTTGACGCACACGTCAACTTTTTTGACGGTGTCAAAGAATGGTCTGGACCGTTTTTGTGATGCCCACCATTTGGGTGTCAGGTTAAATTTGACATTGATGTCAAAATTTTGACGTCTGCGTCAACTTATTTTCACGCTGACAGCACCCATGTGAAAACCCCTAAAGAAGCGTTCGATTTTAGTGCGAACCCAGTTTGGGTTCGATTTCTGAGTTTGGCCCTGTTCGATTTACCTGCCCACCAGAAGCCACCATAAACCGGAATCTCTGTGTGCCTGTTGGCTGAGAGCACCTCTCCACCAATCACAAGAGAGATTTGGCGGTTTACGGTGGCTTCTGGTCGGTAAATCGAATAGAGCCTTTGTTTCATCATTGGCTTGGATTTGAGGGCAGACTGGTGAAGGGGTGTTTGATTTGCATGAGTCTGAAGCCACTCCATGACAATTGGATTGGAATTCACACTGTTTGGATTCATAAATCGAGCCAATGGCTTGCTTACACTCAATCCAACTTTGGGGGGGGGGGAGAGGTGCAGTACTTTGAAGGGCGCAGTTTTCTTCGAATGCGAAAGGAAAAACACAGAACTGGAAGTCTGATTCCATTTGACCTGGAGCCGGTCTACCTGTAGCACAAAGAGTTGTTCTCTTTCGTCTCGAGTCACCAGTCACTGTGTGGGCACCATGCAGAAGCTGTGTGGCACAACATTTGGCGTGACGTTTTGAGACACGTGTTCTCAGACCGCTCGCTGCCGTCAGAACTCAGAACAATAGAAACTTCCCACTGAAAGTCACAAAACGCTCTTGGTTAACAGGACAAAGCGGCTGTCCGCTGACTCCTGAATAAGTGATAATGTCCGATGTAAGTGCGCTCGCTTTCATCTGTTTCTGTGTGGATAACAGTCGCCACAGGGAAGCTTTTTGTTGCGTAGTCTTTGGTTGTTTTTCCTATTTGTTCAGCCCATATGCCCGTCATCAGGATTTCATAAATTGGAGCCTCGCTTTGCGCAGAACCTCAGTGTGTTGTGCACAGCTCTGTTCCGTCATTGTTGTTTGAAGATGAAACCCCAAGAATCGAGAGGTGCGGAGACTTTCTCAGGCGAGTCTGGCCTGATGACCAATGCGGTCATGCGGTGTCCCTGGATTATCTCACAAGGGAGTCAATGATGCCTGAAGTCCGATGGGACCGGACGGAGTTCGCACGGTCTGTGTCCAAACCTCCCTATTCCTGATGCACGGGCTGTTATTGTTGTTATACAGGTCATGTCCAAGGACATCATGAACGACGAGTTGGCTGCGTCCGCTGATATGATGATGGACAACGTCCGCTTCAACATCTACAAACCCAAGATGGGCGCTCAGGTCAGTCACACTGGATCACTCGTGCGAGAACCAGCGTTTTGTGGCTGACAAAAGTTTGTAAATCCTATGGAGAGGTAATTTGCCTCAACCTGTTGTGTTCTTTTGATGTGTGCACAATGCACCGCGACATAATGACTCAAAGGGGCTTCTGGGAAGGTGACTCCGTGCAGCGAGTGATGATCACGTGATGAGACGCGCTTTGTTCGTGACGTCGAGTTTCTCCCGCACTCGAACAACAGGGGTGGATCCCAGATGACGTCAGAGGAGCCCTGCAAGATTGGGAACGAAGGAAATTTGTTTGAGGGTCAGGGGGTCCAGGGCATTTTGGACCCTTTCCGGAAAGGAAAAAACACGTAGACATCATCGACACGCCAATTCCTGATATTGTTCAGATCGTCACTTCGGACGGCGTTCGTGTGGTCAAAGCGGACAACATGGCGTCGAACGGCGTCATCCACGTGATCGACGGCGTCATGTTCCCGCTGCCGACAAGTGCGTCACGCCGCCGCGTCGCCATGCCAACAGCCTCTCTGTCGTTCGCTTTTCTTCTCTTCTTCCTGCCTTTTCTTCGGTGGAAAATCGATCCGCTTGACAGAGATAGAGTGCAGCCACCAGGAAACGAAAGTTTGAATCTTCTTCTGAGGTTCATGCCGTCTTGGAGATGTCTCCCCCCCCCCCCAGAAAAAATGATTGGGAGGAAGGCTGAAAATGCGCGAGTTTCCGCAGGACACTGAACGTTCAAGTGCTTTGACACTGGGAGTGAAATGGAACAGCGAGCCGACGTAATTTCTTGATTCTGTTCATGTCACGTGGAATCAAAGACACGCCTCTGAGGGCGCACTCGTAAAAACTCCTGCCTGAGTGCACGTCTGGCATTGACCCTTCCCGTTGTACCGATCTTGGGCACGCTTTCTTGTTGTTGCCCTGCTCCTGCACCTGCTACGGCCCAGTTTCCTGGGCAGACTTGTTGATGGTTGTTTCTCCGGCTGCAGTGAACATCGTGGATCTGTTGACGCGTGACCAGCAGTACTTCAGCACCCTGCTCGACGCAGGCAAAGTCGCAGGGCTCACCGACCAGCTCACCGGTGCGTTCACGTCAAGTGGCGCCAGCCAATCAGGCTGGGCGCGCACAGCGCGTGTAATGGCAGCGTGTTGACTCTGAGTGACGTGTCACAAGGACTGTCATGGACTTTGAACAGTTGTTGATCTTACAACTCAGAAACTTTCAAAAGACAAAAGTACTGAAACATGTTTTATGAACAAAGAGATAAAGTTTCTCAGAGTAGGTCTTTTTTTTGACTTGTGTGATTTTGGTGAATGTCTCTCAGTGAAACAGCAAAGAGTTGACAACAATCCTAACAGCATGTCATTCAGGGCCAACATGATGCTTTGACATGCCCAGCCTGATCAAGGTTCCAGGAGGGGATGCCCGACCTGAATCTTCGCCAGCTTTGACCCTCGTAGTGGAGGCTCAAACTTCAGGGGATAAATGTTTTTGGGTCAGATGGGGTCCGTCTTCAAGTGCTTTAGACTCGGGGGGATCTTTTCTGGGGTTCAGTGACGGGCCGTGTCCCTTGGTTCCAACAATGATTGGGGGATCAGCTTTCTTGTCGTGTTCGTTCCTGTGTGTACAAATTTTGTCTTGTTGTAGGCTACGGTCCGTTCACCCTGTTCGCTCCCGACGACGCCGCCTTCAAGAAACTTCCGAAAGGAGTTCTCGACAACCTGCTCAAGGACAAAGCGAAACTGACAGGTGTGTGTTTTCAATTTTGTGCATTACCAAAGAAATCCTTCAATGCCAGTCGATTTACTTTGCAAGTATCGATTCAGTGAACGTGTGTCTGAATGGGGGTTGAACTGTGTTTGTTCGTTTTGCAAGTTGACACCGCACCTTTCATTGTCTTGGGAACAACCTGATGTTCCCGCATCTGGTCTCCATGGCAACTTCACGCTCTCTCTTTTGGACACGCAAGTTGCGTGTTTTCTGCTTTTGCAACGTGTGTTCTTGTTTTGTTTTCAGATGTGCTCATGTACCACGTGCTCGAGGGGACGGTGTACTCAGCTGGGCTCTTCAACGGCACGTCCTACATGACGTCAGAGGGTCAGAACGTGAACGTCAAGGTCATGGACACGCCCCTGAAACGTGAGAGTCACGTCGCTTATCTTTTTGTTGTTCGCCATTCATTGTTTTCCATTTCCATCCACCTTTATGGACCACACGATCACAGCTTACATTACCGAACGTTTCACACGGCCAAAAAACGCATTTCGCCTGGGTTCTTCCTTTTTTCCTTGTCGTCACAACTCCACCCCCGTCTTTTGCAGCGATGGTGCATGTGAACAACGCCATGGTGAAGTACGCCGACATCAGCGCCTCCAACGGCGTCGTGCACGTGATCGACACGGTCCTCATGCCGCCGAGCATGCGCTGAGCGCCGTGCGCGCATGCGCCGCCGACTCCCGCCCAATCAGATCCAACCTCGTGATTCAGTGTGTGAAAATAAACGTTCAAGACGCTGAATTTGCGTCTGAGAAATCTTACTTTGCATTTTGTCCTTTTTCTCTCTGAGAACGTCTGGCTGTACAAGGTTTTGTCTGAAGAGGGATGAATTTGCTCTGTAGATGGGCGTTACCCTCAAGACGCCAGAATTGTGCGCGTTATTTCGTGCATCCAGTGTTTCGTGTCCGGCCCTTGTCGTTTGTCCCAGATCTCGCCTGTGAGCCTCCATTGAGCCGATTTTTCTCAGCTGCCAGGTACACAGATTAACCATGCAGGCTGCAGTGCAGTGACAACTCTGTTAGACGGTCAACGAAGGAAGATTTTTTGGTCAGATCATATTGTTTATTCCGTACAACAGCGGAACGGCTGCTCTTCACAATCCTCAGGTACAACGAATACGACACGTACACGTCATGTGCTGCACAAAAAAGGTGCGAAAATGAAACAGTGATCAGAACAAATTATTAAGAAATCTGGAGGAGCAAGATCCCTGCGATTGTTCTTGGGAGTTTGTTTGGAATTTGACTCCAGACGAAGAATGAGCGCGCGGGTGGGAGGACGCTGGTCTCGGTCAACGTGAATCCGCTACTCAGGTTCTGATTAACCGTCTGACAATCTCCAAGTTCTTTCAGGTCCAAAGTGAATTTTCGTGCCTCTGGGCGCAAGAGCAAGGGCAGACCAAAGATGTGAACGCCAAGCAACTCAGAGATTTTTCAAGGTGCACTTCGTGTGGTTCGCTGAACGCGACAAAAGGACAAAAATATACAAGACAGCAAAAAATTGATATTCGACTGAAAGATGAGCTAGAAAAAGAGAAAAAAACAATGAATTCGACCACAATTCATTTTGTGACCTGACTACTAAATTGGAACCTATATCGGAGCAAAAAGGTGAAAGGGCATAACAAACACACAGCAGAAACAACAGAAATACACACATTGCTTTTCTCACATGATACGCACATGTTGTAACGTGACATTTTACACTTGATTGAAAATATGAAAAAGGAAGAAACATTTGTCATGACACAGTGAAACACATCTGGCCAGCCAGAAGTCTACCCAAGGTTTTGGCAACAAGTGCAATTTTCAACACAAACGAATCAAGGTGAAATGAATTTACAAGTGAAACTGCAGAAACATGTCTTGCAAATGAACAGAAATCTATTCGTTGCTGTTGTTCATCTGCGCAACTCTGTCTTTCGACTGTCAGCTGAGTAACACGTAGTCATCTCCTGTGAGGACGAATATTGGACAATTGCCAATTGTCCGTTTCCTTTTCAGGTCCATTCTTTCCACAGCTGCATGGAGCTGTTCTGCGTTTTGCGCTCTCTCTCTCTCTCTTCCACGCGACGACATGTCAGACAGAAGCTCATATATCTTTCATTTCTCGCTGTGGGAAAAACACACCCACTGGTGGTTCCCTGCTCTCACATGCAGTTCTTCGGTTCCTCCTCAGGTTTCAGTCGACAGGTGTATGAGCCTGAGGCTGGCGGGGTCGAAATGCTTGGTGCTGCAGAATTAGAGGTGCGTTGCTGGTGGTACCCAGTACTCCTGTCCGACTTTCACAGAATCTGGCATTTAAGGTCACACCCATCTTTGCTCCTCACCTGATGATCAAAACCACGCTCACTCACCGGTGCTTCTTCTTGATCCCAAACTCTTCCACCACTCCACAACGGGTCAAAGTGTTCAACGTCGCAACTCCACCGGTTTGGTTCACAGTAGACCTCACTGAGGATCCTGCTTCAGTGAAGGCGCAGTGAATGTAAGTGCGTCGCAAGCACGCACACCCAACAAGAGCGTGTGGAACAAACCATTTTGCGCAAAGCTTCTTTGCATGGTTTGCATACATGCCAATCCCACAATGGTCACCAGGTGTGCATTGTTTGAGCTCTGAGACTCATTCCTTCGACGCTTGTTAAATTTGCGACCGTCTTTTGTCCAATCACTTGCTCCTTTGCAGTCACTTCCGTGGCGATGTCCACGCACCCACAGTGAAGCCCAAGGGATATGCAACAAACAGTTCTTCTCCCATAAATGGACCGTAGTCTTTTGAGTGTGCACCCGTCTCGCACAAGCCACTAAATCCCATCAACAAATCTCAGATTTCCACGGGAAGGTGGACCACCACGAACATCACCGGTTCTGGAAGGAGCCAGCAACCAGGGAACACCTCTCGTGTTCTGTTCACACTGAGACCATCAGTTCAATCTGATTGCTTCCTCATGGTGCACTGGTTGGAGTGGCAATTGCAAACACAACTCCACCCGCAAAGCTACATTCTCACCAACCTGTAACGCAGTGGATGAGACGTACCCCCGTATCAGCGAATACTGGAGGCAATGGACTCGCTTGGTGTTCAAGGAATGGGTTCTGGGATGAGTTTTCTATCACCTCCCCTGTGTGGGGAGTGACACTTCCTTCCCTGCTGCTTCCGCTGAAGAGAAGTGTTGGCGTCACAGAGATACGGTGAAGGCGACGGTGTCTCCCACATCCACGAACAGAGCGATGTATCCTTCAGGCTGGAACAGATTGAAACCAAATAGAAAACGTCACTTGGAGCAATCATACTTCACGCGAAAATGTGCAGTGCGGCGTAGACTGCCACAAAGTTACAGGAATTGAACGAGGAATATGCCAGAGGTAACCAACAGATGACAGAAGATTGATGAATCTGAGGTGAAGCTGAGGATTTAATGAATTAATCTCCTGTTTTCTGTCAACTGGTTACCTGTTGCAAGGCACAAATCAGGGCAACCAAAAGTGCAAAAGGGTCAAACCATTTTAGCGACAATTGGAGATTACTTGTTTTGTTTTTCAAATATACCCCTGACGAAGTGCTTAACCTCAAGTGATTTAGAGCCACAGCCCCCCACCTCCCAAAGGAGCTTTATCACTTTGGACAACGGGTGCAAATTGTCACCATATGCAACTTTGTCCAAGAAAAAGTCAGGCCTTCCAGACGTTTCATCAGGATTACCTCTTCTTGAATACAAAAGGACCAACAAAGGACACAAATTGGAATTGCAAATCCCTGCGTACCACGTAGAGAATGTCTCCCATGTGTTGAATGCACTCCTGTATGGCGTGAGACTTGCCCAGGTCCAGATACTTCTCTTCAAACCATTTTCGCGTGATATCTGCAAGAGACACGTAATTTGTAGGCAGCGAGCTGCACGGCGCGACGTCAGGGAGTTTTAGCAGCACGCTCCGTAGCCGCAAAACGTACACGTAGCACGTAGCTTGCAGATCTATGCAACTTTCCTATTCTGGAAGAGTTCACAGTAAACTTGACAAGAATTTTTAGGTGATTTGAACCTTGAAGCATACATTATGTATAATGTATGGTGATGGTGAAAATCACCTATAGGCATCAAACGACTAAATCTGTGAACGCGAGTTTAAAAGTGTTCTATTTGTTCGATTTTGGTCATGTTTGGTTTTTTCATTCACTTTCAGGCTGTAGTTGATGCACAAAGTGTCAAAAGAACAAATTTTTGCTTTTACATATTTTTA
>JAAUXT010075322.1_pt1 | contig 17112 bp, 5 predicted proteins | sample 7278171 | NCBI WGS metagenome assembly JAAUXT01 (sample SAMN14350112, study PRJNA611818) | marine sediment metagenome | isolation source: surface marine sediment (1.8m) | place: French Polynesia: Moorea | collected 2018-08
CAATTTTTGAGTTTTGAAAATTTTTAAATGGTTTTTAGGTGGGGCTAAAGTTTGGGTCAAAAAGTCCTTTTTAATAGAAAATTTAAAAATGGATACTTGGCAATTCTTTTGGTTAATATGTGGATATTATTGTGAAACAATGTATAAAAGTTCCATTTGGTTAAATTTGTTCCATTTGGATATGTGCTAAATGAGTTCCCAAGTTATGAATATTAAGTGAAAAAAGTAAGAATTTTGACAAAAAAAGTAACCCAAATCAGAGCGAGCCAAATCAGAGTGAGCCAAATCAGAGTGAGCCAAATCAGTGCAACTGAAATTTCCTCAAATCACCGCGAGCTCTATGGAGCTATTTTTTCAAGTACAGGGAGTCTCCTGTACGCATGCAGCGTATGCTAGATCGGGCTGAGGCTGCACTAAAAACCCCGAAAGCAAGCAAAACCTCAACCTGAGAAAATTGAGAAAACAAGGTTGGCGATCAAATACATTAGAAAGAACAGCACAAAAGAAGCAGAATTTTGAGGTGGAAGGGGACAGTGCGCAGGTGGGGGGGGGGGAGTTCCAGAGGCCTCTGGTTCTGCCGTGGCATGGGAATGGCACCATATCTGCGTACAGTCCACGGAAACTTCTGAAACATTTTGCAAGCGTTTAAAGAGGGACATGAATTGTTTTGTGTTGAGAGTGAGAACTTTCACAGGCTCACAAAACCTTCAGGATTTCTAATTCAAGACACCATAAAAGAGTCACCAACCAAAAATAGTCAGCATCGCAAGAATAGGTTGCTAAATCTGAAATCTGCCATTCTTGGAAACATTTTTATTTTCGGAAACAACATCCTGTGCGATTAGTTCTATTTTAACGATGCGATCTGGTTTTGATTGGACCACGGGGACCAAATTATGGGGGATTCTGCGTCAAGTCAAGGACGAGTTTCGATCATCAGTGAAAAAAGAAAGATTTTGTTCCCTGGGATTTGCACAAAGCGCAGCTATCCTGGTAAATTCTTTCAATTGGCACAGGAGCGGATCCACGATTTACAGAGGATTGTCCCAACCGCAGATGAAAGTGTGTGCCTGAAGTCGCACTTTGGGCAAAGAAAAGTTTTTGTTTCACTCCGCCCTGACTGACACGTCTCTCTCATCGCGGGGATAATGAATCGAAGCTGATGAGCAGGATATTAGAGTCGCTCAGAGCTGAACCGCTTGGGGTGGATCCAGGGACTGGTGGGCCTCAACAGCCCGAGATGGGTCCGGCGCAGCTCGACCTCCAGAGCAAAGGGTGGATTCAGGGAAGGCCTGGCAGGAAGGCATGGATGCGGGCGTTAGTCCGACCCCAACAGCAAGAGATGTGAGGATTGGTCCGACCTCGAAAATAAGGGATGGATCTGTGGATGAGGCCTGGGAGCCAAACAAGGTTCCGGAGGGTGGGTCCAATCCGGGCGCAAGGACCTGTGCAAATTCAGTGGAGCTCACCCTGAGGCCCAGAAGCGGACACGAACCATTCTGCCTGACGACTAAATTTCACAAAAAAATCAAACACAAAATCAAAATTTCATGACGCAGTCTCCACTGGTTTGACCTGAAACGAAACGCATGACGCATTCAGTGTGAATCACGCCTTCAGCTCGATTGCTTCCCGGTCAAGGCGCTTAGCGCTGAACATCATTACCTCGCCGCGATTGTCGGTGGGTTTTTTTCACCTGAGACTTGTTATCTGAGCTCCGCTGATCAAAGCTTCGGTCCGGTGCGAGAGACTCCCAGGTCGGAACATGGCGCCCGCCTCACCGGAGAACACCGGAAGTTGCCGAAGTCCTCCTCCTGCGCCTCGTCCCGAATTGAGCAGTGACTGGGAAATGAAGACCTTGTGCATGCACTGTTTGAACGCAAGAGAGTTCGGTCTGGAGTCGGGCCCAGTGGAGGCAATTCCATTTGTGCAAATTTCTAACATTTGAACTTTGGTTGTTGCTTTTTGACAACAGTTTCAAACACGCGATGTACAAGGAGACTGTGCAGAGACTCTGGATGTTTCCAAATATCGTTCGCGGACGCTCATGCAAGAGACAATGACGCCAAATTGTTTTGGTTTTGGTGGCAAGAAGCTTGAAGACACAAGAAACTCAGTCCAACATTCGTTCTTCCGAACAACACACCCTGATCTCGTGTAGCACCAGCTCCGCTTGTCGTCAAGTACCAGCCAACTTATACACAGAGCTCCTCCCCCGCTGGGAGTGAGGGGTCTTGGTCGAATCCTGGGTGCACCTCTATGCACCTTCCAGGACCAATTTCCTGAACTTTGAGGTGAGATTAAGCGCACCCATTGTTTCCTCCTCGAATGGATTTGACAAATGGGAAAGTGCACTGAGCGCCCAGTCAGAGGCGGCTCCGGGACAGGGTGATGTGGGTCCCGCGCGCCAAGGTGACACATACTTGGGAAAATACGACTTTGGAGGAGCAACGTTTTTTTCTGGGTTCAGGCTGAGTGTTTTGTGGATCCCTCTGGATCTGTCCCAACCAGAAGTGTGAAACTGTTGACCTCACTTTATCCACCGTCTAATTTCCTGAAGCATTGACGTGCGATGAAGCGGACCTGTTGTTCTCCCCAGGTTCATCTGGTGTACGCATCCATCGAGTGAGATCCGCTCATGATGCTGACTCAGGAATTACCACTCAAAAACAGTTTGCAACAGCAACGCAGGCGACGAGGTTGTGTAGTGCCACAATATGTGGAAAATAAACACGAGTGTGGTTTGGCTCCAGTCAAGAACATCTGAGCGGGATTCACCATTACTTCCAATCAACCAGTCTCCCTGACTCTTTGTAGTCTCCGCCATCCTGCCAGTGAGGATGTTTCCCATTTTCCATTTGGTTTGAGACGGGTTATTCTGCTGCAGTTTTCAGGCTCAGGCCGCAGGAGTGGATCCAGGATTAGTTTGAGAGATTGTCCAGTTGAATCGAGGGCCACAGCCCAGGTTTGCGCAAAGTTCCAACCAGCAAGTTCCCTTTGTTCAGTGTTACAAGGGGCCACCCCAAGAAGGCAGCCTGAACTCCAAATGTGAGAAAATTTCAAGCGTTTGCATGCGCACCAGATGGCATGAAACCAAGAGAGCAAAACCAATGCCAGAAGACATTTGCTGGATCTGTCCCTGTATTCTGGAGGCTGTATATTTCCCCACGCCTCAGCCCCGGCCGAGGCTCAGGTGGTCGAGGTGTTTTCTGTTTCATGTCGATATTAGCTGCGCGGGGCCGGACAATCGTCGCTTGACACGTTAAAACGGAGTCAACCGCGGGACGAAGCTCTTCCGCTGCTGCTCTGACCATGACCCGCATTTTCCAGATACAAAGTTCTGTCCCAAGTTGAAAGTCCCTGCGCCAGCATTCGTTCTCATCGTACGACTCTGCAAGACTGAGATCTTTGAGGCGCCAAGGGACTGACGGAGAGCTCCCTGCTGTAGTCATGGGGGTTTTTTGCCCTCCCCCCAAAGGTTTTGGTGGTGTGTGCTGATTCCAACCAAGGAGATTGTGGAACTGCAGTGTTGTGTGTTCAGTTCAAGTTGTGGTGGGGTCTTTGGATGATTCCATGGCAATCCAGCTTGTTCCGAGTGCACCAAGGCGCGAAAGGGGCCAATCATCATTTGCCGGGTTGCACCAAATGACTTGGTCACTGGAACTCAAAAATATTCCAACTGAAGTGGGAGTGCACTCGAGTCAATCCACGAACATTTCGATCTGGTCAGGGTGCGCCCAGACAGCAGCTGTATGCCAGTGACTCGACAAGGGTGCACCACTTTTGTGATCAGAATGCACGCGCACAAACCACGTGAAACCACGCACTGTGGGCATGCAGCTTGATGCACGTGAACCCATCGTCTGCAGGGTAGGAACAGGTGCATCCGACCCCTGTGGGCGTTCTTCCCTGTGAGGTAGCATTGTCACCATCAGAGGTGCGGCTGAGAGTCACAAGGGTACAAGCGGGAGATGTGGATAGACACTGCGCCCATCGCCTGATTACCGCCTGTGGTGAGAATGTGTTCTGCGAGTGAAGACACAATGCCAATCGATCGCTCAATTTCACAAATGAGGTGCTCACTCCCCGGGGCTTGGTGTGCTCAAGCGGAGCCAACATCGAGGTGGCGGGACGATCGAGTCTTGGCTGTGGTCTGGCCCTGGGAATGCTGCAGCAGATACAGGATCCGGTCCTGACTGCATGAGGGTCTGACTCCTGGAATAGGGTTGTCGGGAATGACATCGGGGATCGATTCGACTCTGCCTGTGGGCCAGTGGATCCAAGAATGCAGAAGAAGTCGAGAGGTTCGCAAACAAAGAGTTTTCTTGGCGGGTTCAAGATGCAGGGTTTCTTCACGCAGGCAGGAGCTGAAGGGGATCCAGGATCTGGGTGGTGCGCGGCCTTCTCCTCACTTCCGGTGTCTGATCCTGTGGTCCAGATTATCCAGGATTTCGATCAATGGGTTGGCCCTGTGACTTGGGTCCGACCTTGGGATGGACTTCAGTGCACAGGATCGCAGTGGAAGATGCACAATACAGGTTCTGGGTGACAAGTGAGGCCCAACACACATGCACAACGAAGAAATCTGACGTGTACGCGTGAAATAGAACAAGTCCACGCCACGCGTGTATGATAACAAAATCTGCGTGCTGACCCTTGGGGAAGGGGGCAACTCAAACAAAAATAAAAACATGTTGCGTCGCAAAAACGAGTAGAAATGGTTTTGGGACGGGAGCGCACCCTGCTGAACTCGGTAGAGACCTTGTATCTTGTGCTGTGACAATGCATTAGTGTCTGTGGCTCCAAGTTCCATCTCTTCTTGATTGACCTGGATTCAGGGAAAGATGCCGCTCCCGCCATTAACCGCAACAATGAATAATTTACCGTGATGGAGGTGACGGACGGTGCGACCAAACGTGAGCGATGACGCCCCGGCCCGAGGCCCGGGGAACTGCGTGCGTCACGCGTGGCGTCCAGGTGGTCAGTGGGTGTTGAGACCTGAGACCGTGCAATTTCACATTTCGGCGGATATTTTGCGTCCGTTAAACACGCGCATGTGAGTGGACAATGGGTTGTAACTTTAAGAATCAGGTGGCCAGGCCGATTTCACGTGGGATGCGTCCGTGTTCTCTGTCCAAGTCGCAAGCGAGGGTACGAGTACTGGTCCCTGCGATGCTGCATGCACCGACGAACTGTGCAAAGAATGAAACGCACCCCACGTTCAGCACTGACGGGGGTTTCGTTTCCTTGACAATTTATTCACGGTCTCTCAATTCACTTTGTTCAATTGAAGTTTCCCCTTTCCGTGTGCACTTTCTGTTGTCTCATTGCAAAACCCACAATACGACGTATCAAACTACAGAAACCCAATTGATCGGTGCTTGTCTCCGTTTTATTTCAAAACCGTATCAGAGCCAAGTAACGTGCGCAGAATCGCGACGGCAAGACAAGAACAGGTGACAATCTGATTCAATAACAACTACTGAGAGAGAGGAGAGGCTGTTTTTCCGCGAGTCAAGTGAGCAGATAATTGCAGCAGACGAAGAGTCTGATTCAAAGTTTCAGTTTCGCGACAGGCACGAAGAACAGGAAAACGGCGAGACGAGGAATCTCCTTCCAACAAACGTGGTCGGTTCATGCGACGCACGGGAGACGAGCAAATGTGACGAACTGTGAAATTCCTGCTTTTGAGGAACGTCCTTCGTGGCGCATTTGATAATGGTTTGGTGGACAAGACATAATTTTAGACCCCACCAGTTGGTGTGGCAGATCAACACCTCACCAGTTGGTGTCGTGGATCTGGCCACACCAGCTGGAGGTGGTACCTCCCTTTGAAACTCTTCCACAACCTTTACTCAGCCTGGCGAACGCCACCAATCGAATCTGCTCGTCCCGAACAATAAACAGCTTAATTTATTCGTCCCGAGAACCAACCTTGCAACTGTGTTGACGTGACCTTTCAGAAGAGATTCACAGACAGCAATTCGACGCACGTTGTGTGCTGCACAATCCTAGGTACAGTAAATGCCACGAGGGTGACGCTAACGCCAAGAACAGTTTACACCGCGGAAGCCTGTTTGTCATAAACAAAAACTCAAGTTTTAACAATGGATAATGCTTGGATGATTCTCAACATTTCAAAGAAAAACGTTGGAGCACGTGAACAACAATCACAAAACAAGGAATGTCTCAAATTAGATTGACTAGAAAGGAAACACGTGCTCCGCAGAGTTTACATGCGCACCTGCTGTCGTGAACATGGGAGAAAAAACTGCGGACTGCAAACAAACCCGACCGCATAGCAGCGCTCAAGATACGAGCCAAAGACAACGGTTTGAAACCATGCTCGTCATAGAACAAGACAGTGCATTGAACAGATCGCGTCCGTGCACGCGGGTTGTTTTTCGTATGGTGCTTCAAGAGCGAATCTTTGAGAGGCAACGGGGGAAAAGTTCCAACTTTCAAATTTAACAAGAGCAAACGAGCTTTGCACCTGACGTTTCAAAAAGCAGGGGAACAGTGACATTTTTTCCATGAACTCCAGCCCCTGGATCCTCCTGGCTTCAGTTTTACATTTTGATCACTCGCGGGGGAAAAAAGTGGTGCACCGCAAGCTGACAAGACCTCGACAATTCAACAAGTCCTGATTTTCAACATTTGTTTGCATCACGACTGGCAAATGTCAAAGCGACATAGCGCAGCCGTGAGATCCCATGCCAATTCATGCGACAGTTTGGAGTCAAATGACCGTGGAATTCTCAACGTAAATCTTGGTGAATAAGTCACAAAAGGCACATTTTGGTGACGAGCACCTCGGAACAGAACTTCATGTGGCAGACGAAGGCAGACAGATCACAAGTGTTTGTACAACTAGAAATCACCTCACACACCTGGCACCCCCGCCACCCCTCAAAACGTCCAACCAAAACCCTTCAGAAACGGAACAGTACTTGGAACACAACAATAGAATGGCAACGTCGCAAACGTTTTTACATATGAAAAGTATTTACACCCAGGGACAGATCCTCCAAGATACCAATGCTCGCTCCCTATCTGACAAAAGGAACCAGTACCCACACGATTTGCACATCATTTCCGGTACGTACTTTCGGGGAGCTCTTCTCGACGAATTTTGGATCTGCCCCTGACACCAACAATGTTTAAAGTCTCCTGGACTCTACAGGCACTTGAATTGCACTTTGGCTGAATACTACTCACGGGTGTAAGTTTGCAGTCAAATCTCTTTCCATGTTGGGGACTGTAGCCACGAATGGGACATTTTGTCACAATTTCTTGTGAATCTCTAACGACGAATGCAACCTTCAGATAAACCACAATGCTAACCCTTCACGCGTGCAAAGACCGTGGCGGTGCAACAGCTGTGCTTCGGAAGACAAGATCTGCACTTAATAATGAGTGGACCTCGAGGCCAGGGTCACACACACAAATGCATAAACATCGGCCAAGCACAGTTCAATGGACCTGGCGTTGCAAGTGATTTCCATTGACTTGCAGAGACGCAATGCTTGACGCATCCAGGGCAAACCCAGCTTTTTGACCACAGATTCAGTTTTTACAACTTCGAACACAACTCTCTTCAACCTTCCACTGTGTCATGTTTCAAGTTTTACAGAAAGCATGTAAAAATGCTGACAAAAGTTTGAAAAAAATTCCACATCAAGAGGTCAAGAAACTTGAAAACTTGTTTTGTCATGAAAAAAAATGCATATGGAAGACAATGTCTGATGTCTGTGAAAGCCATCAAAAAACTGCAACGTTTTAAAAACTTCAAGTTGACCTGCTGGAAGACGATAATATTTTACAATTAACCTGCGACGCAGCGGGACGAGCGACGAGTTGGGTGAGAATCGTGACTGCGCAGAATCCATCAGCTTCACCATCTCGTCCGTTTCTCCTTCTGTACGCGTTCGATTCACGTCTTTCGCGCACGAGGCTCATCGAGCACGTTTGATTCGATCCTCCTCATTGAAAAAGTCTCCAGTGTGCACTCAAGTCGGTGCACACCAAAATTTGTTGTGTTGGTGCCGAAGGTGCAGACACTGCCTCAGATTGCCGCAAGTGCCTCAGGAAAAGCAAATCGAACGCGCCCAGAGCACAAAAATATTCGTTCCATTGTCCGAGTTTCAACTGTCACGGGAATTACAGTTCAAATTGACACGAAGTTTTTGTTTGCCAAGGCATCAGCACGACAAATCTCAAACTGTGGACGAACACGGTGTTAATTAATTTCGTGTATCAATTTCACAAAATGATTTCACTCTGAATCACAGAAATTGAGTTCACCTTGAGTCCGCCTGGTCCGACGCGACTTGACAGACAAGGACAATTTTGTCTGATTGGGTAAAATGTTGGTGACTCATATTTCGATGCCTTGCATTTCATGATGTCAGAAAAATAGATTCACACGAAGAAATTTTGCCGCAAAAATAGCAAAAAGGACAAATCGGCTGAAGCGGACAAAAGCCGTCACACAGGATGCGTCACGTGGTGCTCATGCGCAAACGTACGGCCGCAACCGAAGACGCAGCGCCGACTGCACAGAACTGGGGCAACGCGCGACGCACCCCGTGTTGAAGGCGCGAAACCCAACACTCCCAGCAGCGCGGGCCTCGTTTCTATTTGGACCCGGTCTTCATGGCGACCTCGAGCCAGTCCTCGTCGTCGGTGGAGCTGTCGTCGACGCCTCGGTCCTCCTGCAGCAGCTTCGCGTATCTGACCTTCACCTTGCGCTTCACGCACTTCTGCACCAATAGGAAGACGGCGCACCATGCGGCCACCAATACGGACGCGCCTTGGAACAGCAGCGAGAAGCCCACGTGGTCGTAGAGGAAACCGGAAACGAAGCTGCCGACGCCGACGCCCACGCCGTGGTAAAACACGTGGATGAGGGTGAAGGCGCTGCGATCCATGATGAACGGGTTGATGCGGAAGTCCGGGAACATCTCGACGGCGCGCCACAGCAGTGTGAAGCTGAAGCCGTGCAGCGCCTCCCCGGTCAACACCACCCACGGCGTCCACAGGAACGAGTAGAAGACGAGGCGCCCGGCGAGCGTGATGAGCGCCAGCACGACGGCGCCCACGTGCGTGATGCGTTTCACCAGCGCCCCGCTCGTGACGTGCAGGAAGAACGCCGACGTCGCGGCGACGGCGACGCTGGCGCCAAACACGATCTCCCCGCCGCCGACGTCCTCCACCTTCCACAGCAGGAAGTTGTTGATGCAGGCGTAGACGGCGCCGAGCAGCAGCACGGAGACGGTCAGCGTCGCGCTGTGCGCGTCGCAGCACAGGACGCGCACGCCCTTCGCGAACCGCGACTGCTTGGGCGTGCGCTTGTTCTGACTCATCGGGTATCCGAACACCGCGAGGAACGCCAGACCGCCGAACGACGCGAACATGAAGAAATGGATCATGAAGTGCGGCACGGTGTGCAGGAGGATGCAGTTGGTTCGGTCCACGATCACACAGACGAGCGTCGGGAGCAGCACGTACCCCATGACCTGCCATACCCGGTGCGGCCCGTACCGCTCGACGGAGTCCAGCACGTCCAGGTACTCGAACCAACAGTCGTCCGCGAGTTTGTCGACGGGCGCCGCGAGCAGCTCCCCGAGCATGATGATGGCGAGAACGAGCACGAAGGTCTTGTGGCCCTTGACCTGGTCGTGCAGCAGTTCCTGCAGGCTGCTCACCCACGCCGAGTCCGACTCCGAAGACGTGTCGTTGTCAGACGATTGTCCTTCTTTGTCCGACTCTGGTTCGCTGCCAGATGCTGGTTTCTCGTCCGACTCAGACTGACTGTCCGACTCTGGTTTGGTGTCCGACTCTGCTTGACCTTCAGATGTTTCGCCCTTTGATTCAGTGTCCGACTTTGCAACCTTGTCGGACTGTGGATCAGACTCTGACGTTCCTTCGTTGTTGGTGCCCGGTTCTTTCGCGTCGTCGTCTGACACGTGTCTCGGGTGTCTCCTGCCGTGGCGCCCTCTGTTCCACTCAGTGTTCGTGTCGTCCCCGTCCTCGTCGTCTTCGAGAAGCGCGTCAACGAGCGCGTTGATCGTGCTGTTGATGGTGTCCTCATCTCCGTCGCCCAAAAGCGACTGTAACAAATCCTTCTCATGACTGGTCAGTCCATTCAGCTGCCCAAGGATATTCGAGACGTTCAGATTGACTTCGTCGCCGGTGGCTTTCCCCTGAGCGGAATTACCACCGTCGCTGCTCTTGTCAGAACTGAGGTCAATCCCCATATCGCGTAGTTTCTTCTTGACTTCAGCCAAGTCGTCGTCAGTCCCCTGAGAATCTGGTGTCGCGGTTTGCTTGCGAACTGGGGCGAGCGTGGTTGTGGTTGTGGTTGTCGTGGTGGTAGTGGTTTGTTTGTGTCTGTCTTTTCCCGTTTCAGGTCCTTCGTCAACATCATGTCCCGTTTCTGTTTCGGTCTCTTCACCTTCGTTCGCGACTTCCGTCTCGGGTTCATCTTTCGTTGATGCAACGTTGGTTTCTTCCTTCTGTTTCTCTGCAGGTTCCTCCCAATTGTCGCCTTTTCCTTCAGCTTTGTTGATTTCGTCTCCAAGTGCATTATGCAGTGCAGTGTTGTTGGTGGCGGCATCCACGTTGCTGACGTTGCCCTTCTCCAGGTGCGCGTGGATCAGGGCCGCGTCACCCTCCTTCAGAGCTCCAGATTTACAGTACAGGGCGGAAGTCTGGGGGTCTGTGGGCGGAACCAACGAAAGACAGAGGCTCGAGGCCAGAACGGCGAAGGTGGAGAATAGAAGGACGAACTTCTTTTTCCTGCAGGCCTTGGCGCACGACGTCCACAGCGGGATGCACCACAAGCGCACGAACGCCTGCGCGGCGAAAACGAGGCCCACTTCCGTCGCGGTCAGTCCGAGCAACCGGAAGTAGATCGTGAGGAACGGGAACAAGGACGCTTTGCCGGCGGACAAGAGGAAGTGGAAGGCGTGAGCCAAACACGCGGACTTCTCAATGTTTACTCGGTCTTCCTGTACCTTTACCATGCTGAGAAATGATTCGCAGATCCACTGAAGTGACGACGAAATCTGATGCAGTCACACAAGCCGCAGTCTCCGGGGTAAGCGTGTGGAGGGTGGGGGGAGGGAGGAGAGGGTCAGCACGACGTCGACGAGATTCCAGCAGGCAAGCGGGGCACCGAGGCGGGTTCAAGCAGCAATACGAGGGACACCAAGCGTCCGGCTACTCCTGAAAACAAAGACTAGAACGGTTATAATTGTCCCAAATGTTGAATCTAGAATCTTTCTGCGAGACCTACTGAATGCAGCTGTGTGTGGTTCAATGGACAAATTGTTCAATCATGCGGAAAATTGTCTCCCACTGCGGCGTAACAATTGATCGCCCGAGTAAGCTGTGCTACAAATCTTCAACAAGGAACCTTTGAACACGAGCGAGACGCAACCGCCCGATCCACAAGCCAACCGGGTGTGGAGTGACATGAATTCAACTCACCTTCAAATCGAGTGGGCCAGATGCCACACCAATCTGTTGAATATGTGATGTGGCACAGGGCCACAGTTAAAGCAGGCGACCACTGCCTGCACAACTCGAGGATCTCTCTTAGAGAGACCCTGTCTCTCTGCTTCCTTGCAAATTCTTCTTACCATGTTTTGTTTGAGTAAAGATAGCAGTTCCAGCTCCTCAAAAGTGATCTCACACATCTCAGCTGCAGCCATTTTCAAAAAGGAAAACCTTGAGGGGTCACATGATCACCTCATGGGGGGAGGAATGCTGGGTAACTACCAGCAAAATAGCAAAATAGTGATATTATGCATCTATTTCCTGTCTAATATATACAATTAATTATTGTAAAAATATTTAAAATATTTAACATTGGCTGTAGAGGCCAGCGCCCCCTGGTGGGGGAGGAGTGTGGTGTGACACACCAGCTGTGAATTTAGAACCATCACTACCAGATGTCACCACTGAGGTCAATAAATATGGAGGTTCCCACCCTCGGGGACAGTCTCTCCTGAGATACCAACCAGTGTGTTTGTGATATCACTACAGGGCATGTCCCAAGGGGGCTCGGGGTGGGACCTGCAAAACCGCCTTGGATGGCACGACGTCCTGTCCAGGGCGCAAGACCCCCAACTACAATCTATTGTCATTGCATAACACAGGCTCACCCCGATGAACGCGCCTGTGTAAACCAATGACAATCTCTTGGTTGACGGTCAACAGTGCAGGGACTTCACTCCATTCCTTGACAACAGCACGCTGACTATTCTGTGTGGATCGGTCCCACCAGATCTTCAGCTGGTGTGGCTAACCTGGCTCCACAAGTTGAAGTGGTGGATCTGGCTCACACAACCAACTGCAGGATTCCACGAGCCGGCACTGAAAGCCGTAGTTCTGCACACACACGCACGCACACACCTGAATCTGTTGGAGCGCGCACGTGCACGCGGGGGGTGGGGGAAGCGACATACACACACACCACAGACGCACCCATGCGAGCACACACAAAGCTTTTGTTGCTTGCAGTGTGCTGCAACTTGGACCCTCTGCTGGTGAACTTTGGAAGAAAGCATAGCGAAGAACAGACGGCACAAACGCTGAAATTCAACAAGGATTTCCATGACTTTTGTTGACCATAGAAACAAAGACACAATACATGAACATTCCAGAAACAATCCTGTGCCAGATGCATGCAATTAAAAAGCAAAGATTATTCACATGTCGCATAAAATCTCCAAAAATACAGAGGAAACAACCTGTTGCATCTCGTCACACCCGTATGATTTTCTTTTTACGACATATGACTCATGAGTACACCGTCTAAAGTTGGAAATACAAACTTGTTGGGAAATATATTTGCTGCACGCCTTTATTTGCACCGACATTGTGCACAGATCAAAAATAATCTTCCAAAGCCTTGCGTTTTGTGAAAAAAAATTCATTGTCGTAAAAGTTGTCTAGGAGACGAAAAGCCTGCGTAGCCGTTTGCGGTCAGTCTCTCTTCCACAAAGTTGACACAAAACAAGCAAAACTAGTTTTACAGCAATTCTCTGTCATCTAAACTACTTACCCTATCAAAATATGTCTCTTAAAGCAATAATTTTTGCAAAGCAAGTTCGGCTGGAACGGGCACTTGCTGAAAAGTCAGAACGGAAACTGAGGCAACGCGACCCGTTTACGGTGCCAGCGTGGAAATAACCATCATGGCGGATCAGGAACAGGCGACTGCTAACCAAACCGCCCCTGACATGGATGCCCAGCAAAATGCCGAGAAACATTCACAGCCAGAACCTTTATCCAAAAGGCTCGGTGTTCCGTCGTCGGGTATGGAGGCTGGTTTCTATTCGGTAAGTTGTGTTGCGAAGATTTTGCCGAAGATGTTTTGTTGACATTTCAGGCTGCTCCTGGCAATTGAGTGTCAAGTTTGCAAACACAAAAAGACGCCATAATTTCGATGCTTTTTGAGTCGAACCCACGATTGTTGTTGCTTAAATCTGTCTTCTTGGTACACTTGTCAAGTTTGAAGACAGAGCAATTCATTCATCACAGACTGGAGCTTCACATTTCAGCATTGCTTTGCCACCCCCGGTGTTCAGAAAACTGGTGACGTGAGACAGTGAGATGGGTGTGAGCATCTCCTGAGAATCAGGAATCCTTTGTTCCCAAGACGCGTTGATGGAAAATGCGTTCTGCACGGGAAGAAACTTTTATGCGTGTTGGCAATCGCTTGCCTGTCATGAATTTTTGGCAATTCGACAAAATGACTCCAGACGTGTGCAAGTGTGTGCATCAGCCAAACAGGTCGAAGTCAACGGAATCACTTGTCTTTCAGAACTTCATGAACCCAATGTTTGCCAAAATGGAGGAATCTGTGAAGAAGAACAACGAAATGCTCGAGCAAATCCAGAGGTGAGGAAAACGTGCTGGAGCAATGGACTGGTTGGACAACGAAGTGCTGTGTTCGGCAGTAAATTTCACTGGCTTTGGTTTTGGTTTGCAGGCGAATGGAGGATGAGAACGAGAAGAGACGACGCGAGAGACTGAGCAGACACATTCCAGGGCCGCTCCAAGGAAAGTGAGTACCCGCATTGAAGACATCTCTGAGACAGAATTGTGTGTTCTGTTATTGTTTTATTGCACTTAACGCGTCTGCTGCAATTACAGGGGGAAGTCTTTGGAGGAGATCATGACGCACATTCAAGATCTCGTCATCTACGAGAACTATCGCGAAGACGAGGACCCGGCGAGGCGACTGTGAGTGCCATGCCAAAGCGTTGATTGTTCATCCCTCTGGTGCTCCTGGGAAAACATTTTGTCGGATTTTGTGCAATTTCTGTCTGTGTAACACTGACAAATCTTTGCTGTGTTTAATTTGACACAGTTGTGCCATGTTACTGTTTTACGTTGAGCCTGGAACGACCAGACTGTGTCCCAAAATCTCCTGTCGTGGTCTGAAGAGAACACCGGTGCGCTCAGAACGCAGCGTTTGAACGCACTGGAGAACGGTGGTCCGAAGGCGATGGGAAAGTTTTGGGGACCGTCGTTGCAAACTGAACCCGCATTTCCCTTTGTCAGCCCGGCGAAGCTGAAGTCCCTGGACGAGCACGCGGACGTGGCGGTGCTGGGCCACAGCGTGGCGGCGTACGTGTCGACGCTGGAGCTGTCGCACCTTCGCACCTTCATCACGCGCATCGTGTCGGACACGACGCTCTGGGTGTCGCGCCTCTTCAGGTGCTCAAGACTTTTGTGAACTGGAATTCCGAGAAATTTTCTGACATTGCTGTCGTTTGACTGATTTTGCTTGGTGGGGGGGGATGTATTCGTTCAGTGGGGACGAAAACTTGAAGATGTCTGGATTTTTGTTCAACGCTGATTGAGTTCCAATTTTTCTTGAACATTGTGCAGTGTAACTTCAAATGCACTTGAATCGATGTGCTTCTTCGTTCCTTTGTCGACGGTGAAATGACAAGCTGGTCTGCGTCCACTGTCGCCAACATGTTCACGATGTGTGTGTGCGTGTGTGTGCGCGTCGTTTCTGTGTTGCTTATTTTCATGTGGCCATCATGTCGTCCTTCAGGTTCAACGACGCCTCGTCGTATTTCCACGAGGACGAGCGGGAGGGGCTGGTGCGGGTCGCGCGCCTCGCGCTGCACCAGAAGTTCCCCAAACTCAACACGGACGGCTACGAGGCCATGTACTCGAGGCCTCCCGTCATCTACATCAGCGCCGCCGCCAAGCCGGGGCTCGGGCTCTACGTCTGTTCACAGGTGTGTGTTGGCTTCGGCCGCGCTGAAGAAAATGTTGCCATGACAAACAATTTCCGAAGTCGGGATTGTGTTTGTCACGAACAATGCGTCCACGCCCAGATTGGGCAAGTCTGTTGGTCACAATGGTCATCATCTTTTTCGCAATTGTTTTGCAGCTGGGGATTCCATTGTCCTGTCTGTCGACTGTCCCTGTGAATCTGAACGCTGAGAGCCCATATGCGATGGTGAGTGGACTTATCTTTCCTGTTAACGTTGGCAATTTTCACTCAGGCGCCAGAGAAATTTTGTGATTTCTTGTTTTGTGCGGATGTGGAGGTAACCGCTTGAAGTGTTCACTTTGTAAGTTTGCTCTTTTTCGGATTGGTACAAACATTTGAATGCGCTCAATGCCCGCTCTCCGCAGGATGTTTCTGCGCTGGAGGCGCTGGTTGAGGAAGACAACGCCGGGCAGCGGACGCCGGCGCTCGTCATCGCGTACGCTGGGACGCCGCTCACAGGTCACGTGGACAACATCGACAAGATCAACGAGATCTGCAAGGCGAACGGCATGTGGGTCCACATCGAGGGGTGAGTGAAGGCAATCTCATTCAGGCTGAAGTTTGCGATTGGATGCCAACTTCATGGTTCAAAAATTGAGATTCTCTTTCCATCAGGAAGAAAAGGCGTTGCCATTTGGTCTGATGTTATGTTTCTGTGCACGTTTCAGGAACAACCTGGCGACGCTGGCGATGTACTCGGTTCCGACGGCGGTTTCTCCTGCGCGCTCCGGGGACAGCATGACGCTCAACCTCTCCTCCTGGCTCGGGCTGCCGGCCATACCCTTCATCGTATCCTTGCGCAAACACGTGTGTGTCTGTGTCTGTGTCTGTCTGTCTGTCTGTCTCACTGCACAAAAATTTGGCGTTTGAATTCTCTTGTTCCAACGTTTTGCCTTGACTGGGCGCGCAGACTCTGTACAAGACGGCGGACCCGGCGATGGCGCACACGGTCGGGCTGACGACGATCCACGCGCGCTACAAGCTGCACAGCCTCCCGGTCTGGCTCTGTCTGCAGAGTCTGGGCCACGAGGGCGTCGTGGAGCGCGTCAAGTTCTCCCGCGATCTGGTGAGGGGAATGTGTGTGCGTGTGCGTGTGTGCACCAACCTCTCCGAAGATGACGGGGGAGGGTGGGTGACGTGTACGCGCGCGTGTGTGGGAGAGACGTACGTTTCATTGATCTGGTAGTTTCAGTAAGTCCGGACACGGGACTCCTGTTGTGTTGTGGATGATGTTTGTGTTCTTTTCTTCAGGCCACGAAACTTGCTTCCCACGTGGAGAAATTGCCCATGCTGAAGATAGTTGTGAGTGTTCGACATTTCTCAGTTCAGTTACTCGGGGCTTCTTCGATTTCGCGTGCTGCAACACAACGCTCTCTGTGGTGTCCTCACCGTGCGCATTGAGCGCTTCTGGTACACAAGATCGAACTTATCGTCGTTTCTCACCAGAGGGAAACATGGCATCGTTTTCTCATTTGCTATTTACGTAGGATGTCCAGGAATTCTTAGTTTTCGTCCAACAAGAACGTGACAATGGATGTGCCTGATAAAATTTAATGGTTCAAAATTCAAAACACATGCACAGGGACACAAGGAGAGTGCATTCTGTCCAAATACTTTGTGTAACCTGGACCAGGACTGGGTGGGGCTGAGTCCATTTTTAGCCAGGAACTTCAAGACTGTCCTCTGTTCACTGTACTCCTCTTTGTTTGGCACTTCCACAATCCAAAACAACAGCAGGAACCATGAAAAGATCCAAGGAATTCTCAAACTAGTCACCATTGAGGGACTTGTTGACCTCACTGATG
>JAAUXT010099191.1_pt1 | contig 17111 bp, 20 predicted proteins | sample 7278171 | NCBI WGS metagenome assembly JAAUXT01 (sample SAMN14350112, study PRJNA611818) | marine sediment metagenome | isolation source: surface marine sediment (1.8m) | place: French Polynesia: Moorea | collected 2018-08
ATGAAACTGCTGCTGACATACTTTTGGAAGAGGCTGCCTATAGGTGCTTCGATTTGGCTCGCACCGATTTGGCTCAAATCGTGCAACCCACCTCAAATCACCTAAAAAGCATGGACACAAAGGACCACCTGTTGGTCCATCACTGACGGGTCTGCCCCTGAACTTCACCCCAGAGACCTGATCATGGGTGAACCCACCTTTGGGAGACCAACTTCAACGAAAACAATTGAGGTGTTACGAGCGTATGCTAGAACAGGGATGTAGATTTTCTGGGGTCAGGGTCAGGGCCCGTGGAATTCTCCCCTGCTGATTTCTTCCCATGACATACTTCGACATTGGACTCTGCAGCTGAATGTGTGTGTGTATGTGCGTGTGTGTGCGTGCGTGTGCGTGCGTGTGCGTGTGTATGTGTGTGCATGTGTGTGCTGTGTGTGTATGTATGTGTGTGGTGTGTGTGCGTGTGTGTGTGCATGTTGTGTGTGTATGTGTGTGGTGTGTGTGTGTGTGTTTGTGTGTGTGCGTGTTGTGTGTGTGTACGTGTGTGGTGTGTGTGTGTTTGTGTGTGTGCATGTAGTGTGTGTGTGTATGTGTGTGGTGTGTATGTGTGCCTGTGTGTGGTGTGTGTGTGCTTGTGTGGTGTGTGTGTTTGTGTGTGTGCCTGTGTGTTGTGTGTGTGTGTGCATGTGTGTGTGTATGTGTGCATGTGTGTGTGCGTGTGTGTGTGTGTGTGCATATGTGGTGTGTTTGTGTGTGTGCGTGTAGTGTGTGTGTATGTGTGTGGTGTGTGTGTGTGCCTGTATGTGGTGTGTGTGTGTGCGTGTGTGGTGTGTGTGTGTGCCTGTGTGTGGTGTGTGTGTGCGTGTGTGGTGTGTGTGTGTGCCTGTGTGTGGTGTGTGTGTTTGCGTGTGTGTGTTTGCCCACCTGAGGCCGAGCAGCTTCGCCATCTCGCGGCGAAAGTGCGTATTGAACACGGCGTACAGGATAGGGTTCATCCACGAGTTGGAGAGCGCGAGGATGATGGTGAAGAAGCGCCACCCGTCCATCTCCTCGCTGCTCTCCTCCTCCGAGCTCTCCTCTCCCTCCTCTCTGTGAGGAGACAGTGGTGAGTGAAGACCTGTCTGTCCTATTTTGCAGCAAACAGAATAGCACAGAAGGATGTTTCACAGGTGGACAGAGCCACACAGAGGTTGACAGACAGAGACAGAAGCTTAGGTCAAAGATCCCGTCCATTTGTTGGGAAAGGGAAATGGCCAAGAGGCCGACGGAGGCAAGACACACAGGCATGCAGACAGACAGACAGACAGACAGACAGACAGAGCTCCCCTCCCTCACACATACCACACACACACATACACACACACACACACACACACACACACACACACACACACAGACTGACCCGAAGATCTCGCCGGCGTCGTAGATGATTTCGGTCACGTGGAACGGGAACCAGCACACGAAGAAGAGCAGCACGACGAGCATGAACGTCTTGACGGCGCGGCGCCGCTTGTTCAGCGTCTCTGCGCTCAGCTGCGTCGACTGCGAAAAAAATCAACGCTGCGTCGATTCTGACGTCAACGTCTTCGAGCGGCGAGGCGTGACACAGTGCCGACGAAGGCAAATAGAAGCCCAGGTGTCTTTGAACAACGTTGAGTTTGAACAAGGACTCTTACCTTGAACAGGACCTCGACATTGAGTTTGACCGTGACCTTGACCTTGAACTGAGACCCTGAACTTGAGCTGTGACCCTGACCTTGAACGGGGCCCGTGACCTCGAACTGTGACCCTGACCTTGATCGGGGGCCCTGACCTTGAACTGTGACCCTGACCTTGAACTGTGACCTGACCTTGAACCAGAGCTCGTGCACGATGATGGAGTAGATGACCAGCAGCGCCCCCATCGGCAGCACGAAGAGGACGGCAAAGTCGACGATGCGCACATAGAAGTCTGACTGCGACTCGTCCGATAGGATGTTGCAGAATCCAGGCACCGCCTCCTCCTCCTCCTCCTCTCCTTCCTCCTCTTCTCCCTCCTGGCCCTCCTCCTCTCCCTGCCCTTCCTCAGATGACTCCCCTTTCTCGTCTTCTCCCGTCCCCTGCATGTCCTCAGAGGATTCGTGCAGTTCTCCACTCGCTGAAGAAGACGCACAAAGGAACAGTGAAGAAGAACAATCAAGACCCGCCCATTCTCCAGACGGGTGGTTCCTGCTTTAGTGAGACCTTTTGAGTTGCGTTGCAGGGAGCCACCACCAAACATCTCAGTAGAAGTTGTTTCACTCAAATTTTCAGTTGCATAAGACCTGACTGCGAATCACTTTTGGCACAAGGAAGACAAAATTCCCCAAACCTTCGTCACTCTCCTTGGTGTGGTCCTGGAGTCCGGGCGCCATGGTCACGTCCACGCCTGATACCGCTGCTGCAGCCCCTCCTGCCCCGGGCGGAGTCGCTAGGCCCGCGGGAAGGGCAGCCATGTCCCCGGGCAGGTGGAGCGGCGCGGGCCCGGCCTCCTCCGACTCCGACCCGGTCTCGTTGCCATGGAGACTCGGTTCCGTCTCCGTGACCAGGTTGTCGAGGGGAACGAACATGCGCATCGCGTACAGGGCGGCCAGGAACCACACCTGTGGGACATGAGATTTGCGTGTCAGTCCAAACAATCAAGGGGTGTCTGGGGCAAAGGCCATGAGCCCCAAACACCTAACTTCTGACCCACTACGTTTGGGCCAAAGGCTTGTGCAAGAAAAAATTGCTGTCTTGCATGATGCGCGATTGTTCATGAAGTTGACACGCACACACACGTACACACACGTACACACACACACACACACACACACACACACACACACACACACTTGAGCCTCTGGGGCTCAGCACCTGCTGAGACTGAGGCTCCCAACCGACCTTGACCCTGGAGTTGCCCGAGCAGCAGCCACTGGGACAGGTCCGTCCAACAAGAGGTCCACGCCACCCAACGCCCAACAAGCCCTTTACAATGTGCTGTGCTTTGGAAGTTACACATTTTTGGTTGTGAATTTTGAGTTTTTCTGTACAACAAAGCAAGCTGAACAAGCAACCCGAATGATCAAATCACCGCGATGTTCCAGGGCCTTTCTTACAATCTCATTGTCAAATTCTGGGCTCTTCCGGGGGGTTGGACCCCTGCCCCTCCTCTTCCGGTTGACCAGACCCTGGGTCCACCCTGGGATACCCACCACGACGACCATTTTGACGGTTCCGCGGTGTCCGAACTTTGGTTTCCCCGGGTTGCAGATGACGCGGTAGCGCTCCGCTGCTATGGCGACGAGGCAGAAGATGGACGCTCCTATGGAGACGACCTGGAGATAGGGCACGGCGCTGCAGCGAAACCCGTTTAGGTGTTCGGTGGGGTACAGGTTCTCGTCAATGCTGAAAGACAAGGGAATGACCAACTTGGTTTGTTTCTCATGCATGTTTATGAACAAAAACGTAGACAATAGCGAGCAAATGCACCACGTTTGAAATTGAAAACATCAACGTAAATGTCGAAAAAAGTTTTTGAATACCTTGACTTTTCCACATTTTGGAAATAATTCTACATTTTCAAAGTATTGTTGAACAAAAGTGACCAAAAACTAGGGTTTCTCAAGCAGAATCTTTCTGTGTAAGGATATCTAAAGTTGACATGACATTGACGTTTACAATTTCAAACGTCGTGCTTAAACTCGCTGTTGGTTTGAAACTGCATATCTGGGCAGCTTGCCTTTTGCCAACAAACATCACAAGGAGAAGAAAAACATGTTCGTGTCTTGCACCTAAAGACCAGAGAGAGACCCATGTCCAGAAGAGGAGAACCAACAGCGTGAGATTCAAACTTTGGGTATACGTTTGGGACGTCACTGAACTGCTTTACGCACGGGATTATGGAGTCAACTTGGAGTCATTTTGTCCCATGTAACGCAGGGCGAAAACACCAGGATAAAAATTATCCAATTCTGTGGAAAATTTTGCCCACAGGTCTGGTGGATCCAGGGTCCACCTGGTGGCTCCTGAATCCTCCAATGTCCCACAGTTTTAATGCTGGTCCAACCCTCAAGCCGTGGTGCCGTGGTGGATCTTGGATCCTCCCACTCTCACCCCACCTGGTGGGAATGACGAAGAGTCCAACGATGATGTCCGAGACGGCCAGTGACGTCACGAGGTAGTTGGTCGGAGTGCGCATGTGCCGGCGCAGAATCACGATCAGGATCACCAGTCCGTTGCCAAGGACAACCATCATCATACTGAAAAACGGATTTGTTGAAAGTGGTGTCTTCCAGAGTCACGAAAGGTGGTGTCAGCACATCTTTTTTCTTGGAGACCACGTGCGTTAAAGTAGGGTGAATTCAGGGTGGGTGGTCCAGGCCCCCCTGGCCCAGTCCCGAACGTGATATAGAATCACACCTCATCCTCAGTTGCGCCCTGATCTCGAACACAGAAAATGCGTCAGGTACATCTCAGTTCACGTACAGATATATCCGTGGGCAACCTGAGGAACCAACCAACACTGCAGGCAAGCAGGCTCCATCAGTTCAAACACGGGAGAGACCGAACCGTGTGGAGGCCAAAATCCAATCCAAGTTTTCACAGACATTTTGGCTGGGAACACAGTCTCAGCGACGCAGCAACCAGCGTCGTGCTGCCCCGTCGTGCTGTGGCGTCACCCCATTGGGTTTGTATGGAGCTGTTGTGTCGCCCCAACCACTCTGGGAAGGGTTGGGGCAACACAAAAGCAGCCCAATGCTGACCCAATGGGGCAACGCAACAGCACGACGGAACGCTTTGAACAGTGAGTCTGCAGCCTTTAGGTGACACGTTGAGACAACAATGTGCGCATTCGCCGGTCAAGCAAATATCTTTTGTCAGGGACGAAGAGCACCAGATCCCGAAGGGCCTCATGTCTGACCTTTTTTCTTGTCCACCTCCTGAAGGGAACTGCGGCATAAATATTTTCTTTGTCTGCATTGTTGAGTGCTGACAACTCTCTCCTGCTGTCTTGGGGCCTTTTGTCTGCGTCATCTGGAGGGCAATTCAGATGGGGTTCTTTCTGCCGTTACACACCGCCCCGATAGAACCGGAAGCAGAAGGGAACAACCCTCAGGGTCATGGTGGGGTTGGTCCCTCAACCAGCGGGGGGGGGGGGCAACCGACTATCAATTTGAGAGGTAATTGAACCAACATATCGGACGTGGTGCAAAACATGAAACTGATCTTTCACGGGTCAGGTCAAGGTCCTTTCCCTTTAATTCGTTGGACAAAGCCGGTGCCCATGCAGTAACGAGGACGAGTTCTTTTGTCCTGTGAACCTTTCGCTGTCTTCTTCTGCGTTTCTGTCTTTTCAAGTGTTTTGTTATTGTGCAGGGAACAATTCTATGCACTTCTGTGTCCCTTCGGTGCCTGTGTTTTCTGTATTGTCCCAATTTTTCGTTTTCTTTTTTGGTTGTTCCAAGATTGAGGTCAGGTGATCTGGGCCTGAGGACATCAAGAAGAAAAACAACACGAAAAACAGTTTTGCCCTGGCTGTACCAAGCTCGGAGGACAATTTCAATTTTTCGTGGACACACATTCCCTGGACCGGCTGCTCGCATTCAGAAAAGCGATCCGAAAAAAAATGGACGCCACTCACCTGACGATGTAGAGGGTCAGAAGCCCTGGAAGCGGAACCAGCAGATCGTCAGGCATCTCCAATCACGCTAAGCTCCTGCTCTAAACCTCGCAACGCTCCCACTCCAGCAGCAGATGAGCAGCAGATGGTGAAGTTTCTGGCTTCAACACCTCAGACCCGCAGTCCACGAAGACAACTTCCTTGACAGGTAAGAAAATCTTCGCAACGGACACCGATGTTTTTTTTCCGTTCTGATTGGCAGACTCACGTTACCAATTATGGAGCCAATCGGTGGACAGACTCCCAGCTCTATCCGCGTCCGTGTCTGCTTCAGAGTGACACCTGCCACATCCACACTTCTCTCTCCTCTTTGTGTTTTGCAACGGTCTTTCTCTTGAAGCAGGCGCAAAACTTGTGCCTTTTGATTGGGCAAAAAGTAGCTTCAGTCTCCAGGTCCAAGAGCTAAATCTGACATCTTCTCCAGGGACTATTTTCCAGGGGATTTTCCTCCCTCTGTGGGAGAGGACAGCCGCGCACTTGCACAGGAGTCTCATCCTGCGGCTCTGCACTGATTGGCCTCTGGTGGAGGTGCAAATAGGGACTTTTAGCTGTGGTGAAGTTTCATCGGTGAGACATGGCCCGCGCGACATGGCAACCAAACTGAACCACCTGACAACGAGGCAACAAACAGAGGACAAAAGGCACCCCGGCTTGAGGTCTGCAGGGGCTTCAGCACTGCACCACGAATTATGGTGTGTTTTTTTTTTTTCAAAACCTGTGCCTGACTATGAACACAAAATTCGCGCGCATGACTGACAGGGAAAATCGTGTGGGCCACAAATGAAATCGCCGTCATGCACTGCAGTGCTCAAAGTTTGTTGAACTCTGGTTTTACGTGCAGCTCAGTCAAATGCGCGCAAGCCTCGGACGACAGAAGGAAGCGAAGCCGGCCATTAGACTTGTGACAGCACCGCGACGTGGATGACGTCCGGTCCAACACCATCCGAGGCGGACCCGAGTGGGGGGGGACCCGTGGCACGAGTCCAGACTCCCAACACACACACACACACACACACACACACACACACACAAGCATGCACACACGAATACGACGTGCACCCACACACGTTTCACGTATACTCTCCTGCACTATGCACAGCACCCGTTTTATTTCACATCAGTCTGTAAATTTTGAAGTTGAAGTTGACAGGTCTGAGCTCTCACAAAAAAGCTGCCCCTCCTCGAATTTATATCAAACCTCCAAATGCTGGTCAAAACCATGGTCCCCCACGCACACAATTCCTGTCCTTGCGGGAATCGTGCCACCCGACCGAGTTTTCCCCGGGGGGGGGGGTGTTTCCCACCCATGGAGTTTGAACTGTTCAGCGCATTCTCGGAGTCCATGGATGTTTCTTGGCCTGGAGTCTGAAGGCATCACACTCCATTGTCCATTCCAAGAACAAGCACGCGCACACTGCAGCTTCTGTCATTGGTGTGTTTCACACACAGAATTTCAAGTTTTATTGTCTGCGAATGAGAACACCAAAGTTTTGCAGTGGAAAATTTAGAACGACAGCTTTGAAGTGAAAACTTTCAAGCTTTCGAAAAAAGAAGCAAAAGTGAATCTGAGAACGCGTGTAGCTTTTGCGGCGCTCTGGGTATACGGAAACTGAGCCTGGGTTCCCGGTTCCTATCCCTGTGTGCGCACCATCTCCTTGGTTTGGAATGACGAACAGCATTTGGCCGCTTCGCTCAAACATTTTCCTCGACAACACCTGCATGATGACGTCATGACGTCAGCAGGACCCTGTCTGCGCGTGCGGTGCCTTTGAAGACGGAACGCTACAGGTGCTGCACCCTGGGAACCAGGGGCGCAAGGCTGTCCTTGGCACAAGGCTTCCACACTGCGTGCAGGTGCAGCAGGATCTGCCGCTGCAGTGAAGGATCCAGGATCTGCCGTTGGATATTTTTCACCTGTAAAATACAAGAGAGCAAATTCATTTTTCTGGGGGGGGGGGCAGGGCGCAGGCCCTGAGGCCCCGCCCAGTGAATCCTTGCTCCCCCATCAGACTCCACAGAGAAACTTTCCAGGGGAACTGTCGGGTCTCTGAGGCCCCCAGATGCCCCCTGGCGGATTCCTCGCTTTGTGGCGGGTTCGCGCACTCGAGCGTCTCCTCTGCGCATGCGTGTGGTCCGGGAGTCGCTCGGTGCGGTCACGTGGTGCACCGGAAACACACGTGAGGAGAACGGAAGCTCATTAGACTTTGGAAGCCGCACGACTCCCATCCTATTTCCCACTCAACAGATTTCTTGCCATATTTGGACGCGTATTTTTGTGTTTTTCTCCCGAGGTTGACTCCACTGTGAATCCAGATTTGGCCAGAGGGGTGAGCCTCTTTTGCGGACACGATATTTGGCTGCCAGAGGGCAAACTCCCTTTTGACAGGCAAAAGCTTGGGGAAGGAGGGTCAGGGGACCGAAGCCCCCCCCCCCCTTGACTCAGGATCGCTGGAGTTCGACCTGAGAAAAGAGGTGATTTTTAGCATCTTCTGTGGGACAAGTGGAAAGATACAAATTTGAAGGTGGGGTGGGGGTCACTTGGCGGTGTCGTCTGTGTTGACTTTATGTCAGAGCCACAAATTCAGAATGGGCAAATCCATGATACCTGCACATTGTTGTGTTCCAAGGTGATCGGAGAAGATTGGTCAATTGTTCTGACTAGAACAATGACTGACCAGAACAAATTGACATCGAAAAGCATTGAGAATGAGAAATTGTGAACAGCACTTTCTTGGCCAAGACGAATTTCAAATTTGGACTTTTTGCCTTTTTGGTTTCATTGGGTTGAGGCCAAATACCGCAAAGGAATCTGTCAAGTTTGAAATTTGGGGACCTGTAAGGGCAAAAAGGTTGAATTTTTGAGTTAGCAAATTTTGGACTTTGTTGCACAAATTGGCCAATATCTCAGAAAGTACAAAATTTTGAAGAAGAATGTGTCTTCATGAAACGTGGTTTGTCGATTGGGTGGTGGACTGGTGTTCCATCTCTTCACACAAATTTGGGCAACTTTGGGCAACACCAGAGTTTGTGCGAAGTCCCTTCAGGGCAAGCACCCAGTGGCAGTGCGGTATAGGCAGCCTGGGCCAGATGTCCCCTGTTTGTCCCCCCATGGACTCTATCCCCCCTGCAGACTTTGTCTCCCTTGTGGACTTTGTCCCCCTGGACTTTGTCCCCCCATGGGTTTGCCCACCCACCCCAGGTATGGTTTAGGCAGAGCACCAAGAGCCTGGCAGGCCAGTTGGCCACCAGACTTTTTTTTGTCTTGAGATGAAACATACGCTACTCGGAACTTCGCTCTGCAGTTGCCTTGAGCACTGCTTCTTGTTCTTGAACAAATCTGATCTATTTGAGTGAGGTCTGTCTTTTGTTGTTGATATTGCTCACGCACCCAATCGCACGAGCCACAATTTCCACTTCATTTGATCATTTCTCAGGCAGCCTTCACCAGTGCTTCTTCAGTCTGTGCAGTGTTTGAGCACATTCTTTCAAGCGAGTGAGAGACAACAGCAACCGGCCCATTGGTCTGCTTTTGCTCGGTGTTCTCTGTTGACATAACATTTGGTGCTGCCACCTTCCACGAGGCGAACAGCGAGTCACGTGACGTGCCTTGAGCCGCCATCTTACAAATTTTCCAACATGGCGGCTTCAGACAGTTCGGGCACAGATGATTCTCTCTACCCTATCGCAGTCTTGATCGACGAATTGAGAAACGAAGATGTTCAGGTAAAGGTTAAAGTTGCGTAGCATCAGAAGAATATCACTTTGCCATGCAAAGAATGCTGTGAACTGAAGAATAATTCAATGGAGTGTGTTGCTGTTTCGTGTGTTTTGCCGGTGTCTCTTCATTCAACAGATCGGCATTTTCTTTGACAGGAAAGTCTTGTTGGATCGATGTCAGCATTTCTGATCACTCATTGCTTTCGGTCCTGACAAACTTGGAGGACACAAGTTGAACTCTTCAGCTCGATTTGTGCCTTTGTACCTTGTTCTGCTGTGTCCAAGTTTGCTGTTGCTCTGGACGTCTAGAATCTTGACTTGTCGATCTCGTTGGATTTGGATCGAACGAAAATCTCCCGCAGATTCCTGACCCTGATTAGTTCTGCGAATTTCATTGGAGCAGAAATTTTAAACTGGGACAGAGACAGTGGCTTTTTGAGCGCCGTGCACTCAAAATTCAGTGCACGACCAATCTGTATGTTGAGCGCAAGATACGACCACGAGGGCTTGTGATGTTTGGTGCAAAAAGCCATTTGATCAACACGACCTGAACCAATTCGTGGACCCGCCCCTTTCCTCACAGAGTGCATTCGACATTCCAAGTTCTTCAATCTGTCACAGAGATGCGTCAGCAGACCAACTTGACAACGATCATTGATGCTGTTGACAAGAGTCGAATTTGCCGTCTCTGATTGACTCACCACAGATAACAGGAGAGAAACCTGTCCAGTACATTGGATGTGCTCTGTTTGTATTTCCCGGGGGCGCAGTGTATTGTTCTGGAGCGTTTTCGTCTGATTTTAAAATCTTGTGAGGAAACACCCACCCAGAAAGTGTCAGGTGACGGGGGGGCACCAAACCAAAAAGAATGTGCTGTCAAAGTGACATCCAAGGTGTCAGATGACCCCTGATGACTGACATTGAAGATCTGTGATGTCACCTCTGGAATATCTGGTGGCGAGGGGTGGGAAGAAACTCAACATTGAAAAATGTTATTTCGGGTGACATCTGAAATTTTCAGTGTCGGGTGATGCCCCCCAGTCCCCCCGTGACGCGACAAACCCCGGCGAGTGTCCCACGCACACGTCGTGTTGTCCAGTTGAGTTGTGGTAACCACAGAACTTTGTTCATTTGTTGCAGCTTCGACTGAACAGCATCAAGAAGCTGTCTACGATCGCTCTGGCGCTGGGTGTGGAGCGGACGCGGATAGAGCTCATCCCCTTCCTCACAGGTGAGTTCCCATATCAGCGTCAAGGCTGAGGGGCCGTGTTCGATTCGTGCGTGTTTGGGCCAGCAGTGCACTCATTGCAACGAAATGGCTAGACCATGAAACCAGCCAACCAGTGCTGGTGGTTCTCAATGGGAGTGCGAATACAACAATTTCAATGGGACCTAACCCCAGAAAATCGAGCCAAGAGTTGTGGTGCGTCTTTTACAAAAAGTCGCGTTGTTTGAGTGTGTTACATACACGGGTCATGTTTTGCGGCTTCAGACACGATCTACGATGAGGACGAGGTTCTGCTCGCGCTTGCCGAGCAGCTCGGCTCCTTCACGCCGCTCGTCGGGGGCCCCGAGCACGTGCACTGCCTCCTCGTGAGTACTCACTTCCGGTGGCCACGCCCACTTCCGGGTTTACCGGGTTCGTCTTCGCTTTGGCGCAGCGTTTGGCACGAAACTGTGTGTGTGTGTGTGTATGTGTGTGAATGCTGTCTCATGAAATCGCGCGTGTAAGTGTTGCCAATCGCTTTGCTGATCTGTTTCGCCGATCAGCTGAGTGTTTTGAAGTTTCACAGTCCGGAATGTTTGTGATATACTGCGTCGGCGCCGCCGCTCCCCCCCCCCCCCCACCTCGCAGCCCCTGGGGGCCGACAGTTCCACGATGCTGATGTGTGACGTGTTCCGTGACGTCATGATGATTGGTATCTCCTCTCCATGCCGATTGGCCACGTGTTCCGTGACCTTGACCTTGTCGCTGCAGGCTCCGCTGGAGTCGCTGGCGACGGTGGAGGAGACGGTGGTGCGCGACAAGGCGGTCGACTCTCTGCGCATCATCGCCGCGCAGCACTCCACCTCCGACCTGGAGAACCACTTCGTTCCTCTTGTCAAACGCCTCTCCGGCGGTGAGTGCCGTTTCAACACCAATGCGCGGCACAAAATACAGTACAGTTGACACACGCGAGATCCGTCTTGCAACATCTCCACGGTTGGGGTGGGTGGGCCCGACCGCGGTCTGAACCGGTGTCCAACCAGGACTCGGGGACTCTCAAAAAGGCGCAATCTTGTTGGGGATTTGGAGGACCCACCCTTCTCCCGCTGAAGAAACCTGGGTCTTCCGATAAGATTGGACACGATACTTTTGACAAGCCTTGCAAGACCGGAATGTGTCAAAGCTGGATCACTACGTCAGAAACGGCACGTGACACTCTGGAGCTCTGGTTTCAGGCGACTGGTTCACGTCGCGCACGTCGGCGTGCGGCCTCTTCAGCGTGTCGTACCCTCAGGTCTCCAGCTCCGTGAAGGCAGATCTCAGACAGTGAGTACCACGTGAAAAACCTCTTCACTTCACTCCAGTTGAAAGAAACTGTCTTCGTCAGCTGGTGGAAATGGTGCAGTTTTCACCCACGGGTGCAAATCGGTTCTGATGTGTAAAAAACGTGAAAAATAAGGCAAATTTTGAATGTCTTGAGTGAGCCTCTCGCGTGATGGTGTCGGATGCCAAAATTCTCAACCCCTGCTTCACCCCACGTGCGGTGAGGTTTTGCTTCCGTCAGCGTTTTTTGCGGCAGTTTTGTTTGTACCATTCGCTGTGTGCGTGTATGTGGCGCACTCGATATGACCCGAGAGTGACGTCACGTGGCTCGTGTTGGGCAGGCACTTCCGGAACCTGTGCGGGGACGACACTCCGATGGTGCGGCGCGCCGCCGCGGGGAAACTCGGCGAGTTCGCCAAGGCCGTCGAGACGGAGTACCTCAAGTCGGACCTGATCCCGCTCTTTACCACACTCGCCGCGGACGAGCAGGTGCGTGTGTGTGTGAGGTATGCGTGCAATGAGATGGGGGGTGGGGCAGACCAGAGTAGATCACCTCAAGTCGGACCTGATCCTGCTCTTTACCACACTCGCCGCGGACGAGCAGGTGTGTGTGTGTGAGGTATGCGTGCACTGAGATGGGGGCTGGGGCAGACCAGAGTAGATCCACCTCAAGTCGGACCTGATCCCGCTCTTCACCACACTCGCCGCGGACGAGCAGGTGTGTGTGTGTGTGTGTGTGTGTGTGGACAGGGATGGCAAGAATCTTGAGGCTCTCTATTTGGACTTGACGCTCTTCACGAACAGGTTTGTGTTTGTGTTCGCGTTGCAGAAGATCATTCAATGCACGCCGCACATTTTTGCCCGGTCACTTCGCAGTAATCTTCAAGGGCCCATTGCTCGCTTCATGCCTGACTTCACGTCCCTCATTATCGCCCGGTCACGTTGCAGGACTCGGTGCGCCTCCTGGCGGTGGAGGCGTGCGCGAGCATCGCGGGGCTGCTGGACCACGCCGACGTGGAGGCGCTCGTCATGCCGACGCTTCGCGAGGCCGCGAACGACAAGTCGTGGCGCGTGCGCTACATGGTCGCCGACAAGTTCTCAGAGGTGCGTGCGTCAAGTGGGGCGTCTCCGCCAATAGCAGCGCTGAAAATACGTGGACGTTGGGGCCAGTGGAGAAGCAGGCAGAGCCGAATTTCAAACTGGGGAAGTTGTACCGGGTGACGAATTGAGAACATCATCCAAATCTTGAGGAGGTTTGTGGCTTGTAAAAGTGAAATTTGACATGGAACATTTCAAGCGGGCGTTGCTGTGTGCAAGTGTTCGTCATTGACCATCAAAGCTGGTCGCTTCTGATCTGGTGCGCGAAACGTCTGCGTGTCTGACGAACCGTTTGTGCGCTCGTGTGAAGAATCCAACCTGGCTAGAGTACGGAATTTCCTGCAGCGGTTCCCTCCTGCATGTTGCAGCTGCAGAAGGCGGTCGGGCCCGAGATCACCAAGAACGACCTGGTCCCGGCCTTCCAGTCGCTGCTCAAGGACTGCGAGGCGGAGGTGCGCGCCGCCGCCGCCAACAAGGTCAAAGGTGAGAGCACTCGGGCGTGTTGGGGTACTTGCTTGCTTGTGTATTTTAGACGTACTCTCTTGCTTTTGCGTGCGTTCTATTATTTTCACGTTTTTCCGAATCCTGTGCACGGATCCCCGTGTCCTTCCCCTGCAGAAACATTAGGCACTCTGTCTTCAGCTGAGGTCTCCTCCTCCCCCCCCCCCTTCTGGAAACTGAAATTGCGCAGACTTCTCTGAAGGTGTAAAAACATAGTGAGGCCTGAAGAAAAAGGATAGTCGTGGGGTTGGCGCGTGTCTACACCAGATGACCTGCTCCTTCTTGCTTGTTGTCGATTTTGCATGTTCACATCTCGCAGTGCAAACACACACCTGTGCACACACACACACACACACACACACTGCAAATTCTTGTGTGTAAGACGTTTGATTTGTGTCCTTGAAGACCCCTTGGTTCAGGCCTCCAAATCTCTCAAGGCAGCCAACTTGATACAAGCGAAGAAAAGGGTTCAATTGTTCATTCCTCGATTTGTTGGCAAAATTCTCAGCACTTTTCTCAGTGATTTGGCGGTGTCGGAATTCTTTTTGGCCCTACCGGGAAACTGGAAGGCTGCTGCAAAGTTTTGATGGGTGAACCCCCCATTGCTAACCTTTGCGACATTCTTTGCAGGCGGCACCGGATTGTTGATCCTCATTGTGGGATCATTTGTCGGTCTGTTTGCCCGCAGTGCGATGTTGTTTGCTGTTAGCGTAGCCTTTGTCATGAAGCACAGTACAAGGCTCCATTGTCCCCAATGTGCAATGCGCTGGAGACGAAAGAGAAAGAGGCGCAGGAACACCGCTGCTGAAGTCTTCAAGGCCGCAATGAAAACTGCTTCTGCCGTCTTGAAACGAGGCCTTTGGTGTGGGACACAAATGCACCAAGACACGTGTAGGGTGAACGTCGTTGTCACAGAGGAGGACCTGACCTGTGCAATACCCTGTACTGAAGATACAGCCAGTTTCAAGTCTGTTGGTGGCCAAGGGTGCATTTTTCGAGGCGAGGTGCTGGACAAACCGATTGATGTTTTGTACGACACGGGCGCTACGACCAGTGTCATGTCTGAGGAAGCCTGGAATGGATTGGAGAAGCCGAAGCAGCTGGTGTCCTGTCGTGGTCGAAGGGTGTCTGGTGCAGGAGGCGAATCGCTCGAACCCTTGGGCTTGGCGCACCTGGAGTTGAAGTTGGGACATCACGTGTTCAGTCACCCCTTCTTGGTCTGCAAGCACTTGGTCGGATCCGAGATGATTGTGGGAAATGATATGCAGAGAAAATACCAGCTGGGCCAAGGTTGGGAAGACGGGAAGTTTGCACTGACCATACCACACCACATGGCTGTCAATGCAAGTCTGCAAGATCTTCCGAGCTTGCATGCTGCGAGGGAGGATCCACCACTTCAGTCACAGCAAGAGGATCTGGGCGGTATGGGACACACAGAAAAGGAAAGTTTGGGCCCCAACTTGAGGAAAGAAGATCTGATGGGTTTGGTCAGCAAGTCACAACACCAGCAGCAACATCATCTGAACGTCGACTCGCAGCAAGAAGATCCAGACGTTGACACACAGCAACCAGATGCTGACGCACAACCACCAGATGCCGATGCACAACATCTGGATCCAGACGTTGACGCGCAACATCAGGTTTTGACCTTGTCAGGTAACAACAGGGTCCAAACACCGACTCGCAAACACAGGGTACAAGTGGCAACTACTCCCGACAGGGTACAGGGTACTTCAGCAAAACGGCAGACTTATTTTCTTGCAGCAGCGGAAAAAAAATTGAGACGTTCAATGTTGTGCATATTCCTTTGAAATAATTGTCAGCACTTGTCTTGCAGTCATTGATGTTTAGTTGTTTATTTCGTTGTTTTTACGTGTATTTCAAGTTTGCACGCGTTTCCCTTGACGTAAGTTTGGTGACGCTCGGAACGTGCACGTCTCTGCCTTTCAAAAACTCGGCCTGCACGGGCACACTTTGTTCTTTGGCTGTTGTGTCCTTTTGTACTCACTCTGAAAACCCTTGCGTTTTCTGTCCGGCATGACACTGCCCCGATTCACGGTGTTTGACTGACGGGTGTGTCTTCCCTGCTGCTTCCCGCAGAGTTCTGCTCGAACCTGTCCCCAGACATCCGCGAGACGACCATCATGACCAACATCCTGCCCTGCGTCAAGGAGCTCGTGTCGGACGCGAACCAGCACGTCAAGTCCGCGCTCGCGTCAGTCATCATGGGACTGTCCCCGATCCTCGGCAGGGACAAGTGAGCAATACACACGCACACACACACACACACACACACACACACACACACACACACACACAGAGGCAATATCGTCTTGCTGTTGGCAGATTTCAAATACACCCAATGGAAATCGCGTCGCTTTTCGATACTTTTTGTCTTTTGGGTGGGGTGTGCGGAGAGTGAAAATGGTGCGTTCTTTCTGTACGTGGGCTCGTGGACTGTTTGAGCCTGTTCAGTTGCCGGCGCTGGAGAAGAAAGTCTGTACGCATACCTGATGTGTACGCTTACCTGACTCCCACACACGCACATCTCTGTTGCAGCACCATTGACGACAAACTGCCGCTGTTCCTGACCTAGTTAAAGGACGATTCAATTTTGTGCACGCATACCTGACTCCCACACACGCACATCTCTTGCAGCACGATTGACCACTTGCTGCCGCTGTTCCTGACGCAGCTGAAGGACGAGTGTCCCGAGGTGCGACTCAACATCATCTCCAACCTCGACTGCGTCAACGAGGTGAGTTCAGCTTAGCTTCATCCTCCGGCTGCAGCGCCGTCCCTGCAGGGGGGGGGGACACGATGCGTTCTTCGTTTCCAAGCTGCAGTGCGGCATGGAGGGAATTTGGGTTCATCACAGAGAGGATGTGTTCGACTCCCCTGTGTCAGACTTATGATCGCAGTGATCTATCCCTGTTGTATCTCGACTTCATACGCTTCCCTTTGCTGTGGGCCGGCAGCTCCAGGACAAGTTCTGCTCCTGCAGGTTGTGATCACTCATCCACAAAGCCATTTCTGAACTTGAATGGATAGCTTTCTGGTTCCTGCTCCTTGGCCCATGACAAATTCTCATGCAGGTTGTGATTTCCAAACGTGAAAAGGTGTCGTATTCGTTGGCCCCGAGTCTTCTCTTGATGACAGTGGCGCCACGTGTTTTCACGTCGCACGTGACTGAGCACGTGTTGTTTGTTTTGGTCAGGTGATCGGGATAAAGCAGCTGTCGCAGTCGCTGCTTCCCGCCATCGTGGAGCTGGCGGAGGACACCAAGTGGCGCGTGCGTCTCGCCATCATCGAGTACATGCCGCTGCTCGCCGGGCAACTGGTCAGTCTTTTGATTACGAGCCGCGAGGCGTGTATTGTTTCTACTGTGAATGAATGTCTGACTGTCTGAGGTGAGACGGGGGGTCCAAGGAAATTTCCTTGCAAGGGTCAGAGGGAAATTTCCCTCCAAGGGGGGTGCAATGAAATTTCCGTGGACCCCCCGTCTCACCTCAGACAGTCAGACATTCATTCACAGTAGAAACAATACACGCCTCGCGGCTCGTACTCAAAAGACTGACCAGTTGCCCG
>JAAUXT010061746.1_pt1 | contig 17108 bp, 16 predicted proteins | sample 7278171 | NCBI WGS metagenome assembly JAAUXT01 (sample SAMN14350112, study PRJNA611818) | marine sediment metagenome | isolation source: surface marine sediment (1.8m) | place: French Polynesia: Moorea | collected 2018-08
CTATACTGGTACCTTTTGTTAAATCTATTACTATTGCTTTATTATTTTCATCTCCATCTATACTACTACTTTTTGAACCCTGTTTTTGTATTGTGTGAAAATTTTCATTTATCCCCGTCCATTCTGCGGTATCATCAACATTATCATTATTAATATCATTAACTAAATTAATATTTTTCTTACGTTTAATTTTCTTCATTTTAGTTTTTCTTATATATATATATATATATATATATATATATATATATTATATATATATATATCAAGTTTTCATCTATAATGGAACCTGAGATGGAGCTATTTAAATCACTTGGCAAGGGGCCATTGTTTAGGAAAAAGAAAGAAAGAGAGAGAGAAAAGAGAAATAAAGAAAGACAGAAAGGAAGGAATGAAGGAAGGAGTCTTCCCCCTGCCCCTTCCCCCTGCCCCTTCCCCCTGCCCCTTTCCCCCTGAGCCCCCTGAAAAATTGAACTAGAGGAAGGGGTGGGGAAGAGCCAGGGGAAAATGTGGGACATCTGCCCGACCTTGCCCAAAGCGCACAACCACTGAGTGCCCTGCCGCAAAGGGACAGAGCAAACCAAGAACGACTTCATTGAAACTGTTGAACAAAATACTCTGTTTTCTGGGAGAGAAATGGAACGCATTCACCTGTTGAACGAAAAATACCACTGGTGTGGGTTTCAAATTTCTGTCCAACATGTGAACTTGTGTCACGACAATGATTGCCAGAGAGAAACATGACTTATTTTCACCGTATGGATTCGAAAGGAAAGCGGATCTGTTTGGCATTACACAGTTTGGCCCAAAAAAACGATAGAAACACATTTGAGACTCCGGTACAGGTGAGTTGAAATGACAACACGCGCACCAATGGCAAGAAGACACCAAATATCATTACTGTGTGACACAAAAGAAGTGCAGTGTCTGCGTTGAGATCTGTGTTCACACCGTAAAAAGACAACAAAAGAGAAGTACCTTGCCTTTAGAGGAGATTCTAAGTTTTCACAAACGAGCCCCATCAGCATTAGTCATTCCGTGTTGAGCTGTGGTGGCAACAAATGGCTCAAAAAGTCAGCATTTAGGTCTGTTGAATAATGCATACCATAAGAGCAGACATGAGAGACTCCACAGGCCTCAGAGCTATTAGAACCCATTAGAACTGGAGCTTTTTAATGGCTCACTCTTTCTCTGGTGAATACGTTGTTCTCACCGAGTTAAAATCCACACGTGTGATGAACGGAGCGGCCTCTGCTCCGTCGCTTCGAGTGCTGAATTCTATCTTCGTCGTCCTTGATCGATGATCTGATTGTTGACGGTTTGACACTCAACATCAAAATGTTCTTCGCGGGTGACCCTTTCTGAGTTGGACATCAAGTATGGAGAACGCTTGGCCATTGAGCAGTGCACGTTTGTCTTTTGCTTTCTGTGAAATAAAGCCACACCACTTGCACATACCGTACACAGGCAAAGCAAGAACGTGTCTGCTTCTACTGCCTGCTCCCATTCTCAGCTACAAACAAACTGGTCCTCGGGTTTTGCAAAATGAGGCCTCAGCTTCCCTCGGATGAAGGTGAAGAAGATGGACTCACTTTGCTTTTGATGTCTATTCATCTGACAAAAATTCAGGAACAAGTCATATTACTGGTTTATCTTGAAGAAACCTTCATGCCTGTGAGCCCAAGATGTCTGTGTAAAGGCCAAGGACACATTGAAGTCAAAGGAATGCCTGAATACATGCATACACGCAAAGCCGGTCTGAGGGTGTGTCGCCCTTTTGCTCACGAAAGGATTTTCAGATAAAACTGTGCACGTTCGGTCACCCACATGTTGTGGAGACCTTCGAGTAATTCACACAGAAACTTCCGCATGAAATTGCAGCTTATCAGTCGATGAAATATCAGTTTTAATCAAATGATGTGTATTGATTCAAAGCTGGTTGTTTATCTTTATGGCTCCACAATTTCATAAATGTTCCACGAGCACAAAACATTATTTCCACGCATAGAGGTATGCGCCAATGCTTTCGGTGCCGTCTCTTGCGGCCTTCGCATAAAACTGTCCAACTAATTAATCTTGTAGGCCTTTCATAAATTGCCTGGATGCCTAATGCTGCCTAAAATTGCCTACTTTAACACAGGAGCAAAGAATGGCAGACTTGCTTTATGGAAGAGCCAGTAATATGTGAGCACTTGAAAGGAACAGAATGAAATCGCGTGTGATTAACGGCAAAACTGCTCTCAATTTGTGAGACCAACGACATCATTTTTAAGATGCACGTGAAGTTCGAGGTGCAGAATTTAGGATGGAACTTTCTGTTGCACAAACGTTCAGATCTACTTTGTTTCTTCCCACTCCGTAGACTATACGCGTGGTTATGGCTTGTCTGAACTTTTGCACCCAATGCTGTCAACAGAATAGCTCCAGCGCATACACGAGCGCACTGAAGTTCGATCCGTGTGCGCATCACCTTAGCTGTTTCCGATCGACATTCACCTGGAAATGTGTGGTGAAGTTTGAGTGCGGATGAAGGTGAACTTGACGAAGCTGCAGTGAAATGAGTATCAAAGATCTGCCTTTGATGAACCTCACCCACATGGGTTGGTCACTGCGCCAACGATTCAGACACAAAGGCAACTTGTGCAAGCACACCTACAGTACTTGCCCCCTGCAGTGCTTGCCCCTTCCCACATGCTATCCTTCTCGATGGATTGGAAATTTCAGAATGACATTTGCAACAATCATGAGAGAGCTTGCAGTGTGCTTGAGCATCCTGAAGAGAAGCTCTGCCTGCGTTGAACAGAATACAATTGACACCTGGATATGTTTCTAAATCCGTCGCTCTTGCGCAAGGTAATGCAAGCCAAGAAAAAGGATACAACTGAAGGCGAGATTGCGTGCGTGTCAGCGAGGTTGACCTGGAACCCAACCCGTATCAATAGCCGGTAAGCGAACAGGCGGCGTCACCTTCAAAGCGTTTTCAGCATCGTGGGACTCAGTATTTGGCGGGCGCCAAGACTCGGATCAAATCGTGACCTGGTGTGGAGAAGCCAAACTCCCCGGACTGTAACAGTGAAGTAGTCCAGAAATTTCATGCCGTTGGAGAGATTAGACTCCTATATTTACTTCTGTGGTGGTGGGTGGTGGTGGTAGTAACACTGCCACAGTTGTGGGGAAAATATTCTCCCACTGCACTTTTCTTCGGTCGCGTGATCGCTCTCATCGTTTTTTGAGCTTTCTACTGGCTATCAAGTCGAAAGGCATTTTGGCAACAGTGATGCTAGGTAATCAAGAATCCTTGAGTCAAACAAGCAATTTTGGCACAATGCCTGACATTTTTTAACTTTTCATGTGCCCGAACAGCAAGTGTGTCGCGGTGACCGAGCTGTTCGTCGGTTGTGGTTGCGCGCCTCTGTATGTGTCCATCTGTGCATCAATAAGTGAAGCTGCCTCTGGGATGATGTACACTTACAGCCCCCTTATACCAATCATAGCAGCTTCTTCTGCATAACCCACACACGCAGTAACAGTCGCCACCGCAAGGAATGGTCATTCTGCAGACATGCATGGCTAATTTCCATCCAACGGGGGATATCGGACTCAACTGGTGAACGTTGAACTGGAGGTAAATATGATTTCCTAGCGCGATTCTCAATGGATGCCTCAAGAAACTTATTCGAACAGAATCTGCAGGCTTCTGTGAATGTTCTTGTTTTACTGATGACCAAATGCCCATTTCTGCAAAGGTCCGATTGTTTTCGAATGTGCCTGCACGGCGGACTTGAGGACTTTGTCCGGCATTGCAAACTGCTCATTTTGGGAGCACCTGGCAATTCGAGCAGTTCTTCACAGACAAACTTCAGGATTGTTTTTGTCACAAATAAGCATGCCAACTAGAAGTGAAGGGTAAAGTTCGGAATTTTCTGGACCTCTTTGAGGTTCTTTTTCACCACGAGTATGTCGAGGTTTTGTTCAACTAAACTGATTATTTTGCTCCAGAACAAATGGCAAGAAGCTTCTGGTTTTCCAAGCCCTTGCATTCTTGCTGAGTGCCTTACTTGTGATGGCCTTGCTTGGTCAAAATTAGGCACCTCCTTGGCACAAAGCAGGCTCCATTCGTAAATTGGGAAGCAGATTAATTGAATTCTTTCAGTCGCACTGCGCGATCACAATCGTGTGGATGCCTGCCGACAGTGAATGGAGGCAATTTCGACATTGGAGCGAAAGCAGCAGGATTCAGACAATTTTGACATGGAGAGGGAAACTGCGTCTATCTTGTGAAAAGCATAGAGCTCAAATGGAGTAGATCCAAGATGTTGATGTGCACCTTTCAATGTCGATCTGAAGTGACACCAAACAAAGTGCTTTTGGTTTGCCAGAGTGAATGAGACTTTGTGTACGGAAATAGGTTGGATATGTAGGGGTGATAGAAAGCTTATTGTGGATCGTCGTACTTTGTCACTTGTGGTTCGTACCTCACAGGCCAATTCACAGTGCTACCAATGAAGGAAAATTTGAATTTGAACAAAGGTCATTGAAGGCACAAGATGGATGGATCCGTTACCTGTTTCCTTCCCTATTCAAAGCCGTACAAAGCTTCTGATACAAACTCTAATTTGCGCAGGAATCACTCCACCTGCAGCTGAATTTTGAACAGGGTCAAAACAAGTCAGCGTCTGTGTGCGCAACGGCACCATGGTTTCTTGGGGTACTCCTGAGTCCACATTCATCGCTTGTGACGGGAATAAAGGGAGTCCGGTTGACCTCATTGATTCTCTTAAGTGACAAGAGTTTGCAATCTTCATAAAGGACGGCTTAAGCGGACTCGCTCTGTCACTGACAAATGATTTATTCTATTCATTTCCCGAATAAGCCAGAGGATCCGATTAATGTAAAAACATTTCATCAGAATCCGATCCCACAGTTCTGCTATTAGACTTGTGTGACCAACAAAGGCGCAGCACTGCCTTTGTTTTTGATGGTTCTATCATTGCTTTCGTAGCCTAAGTGCCAAAGTCCCTGTTGGGACGTATCCTGTCAGTACTGAGTGAAGCAATCCTTTTTGGGCAGTTGCTATTTGAGTCTTACATCACTTAAGTGCAACACTTTCAATGTCGGGCAATCTCAGACGGTTTCTGCTGCTTTTACGCGAGATGGTAAACAGGCGTGAAGAGATGAATTTTGAGCAGTCTCCGAAACTGCAATTTTGGGTCACCTCAAGTTCTGAGCGAGGCAAGTGCTACTCGCTTCATGCCTCAACACCATTGTTTCGACACTCGAAAAACGCTGATCGTGTTGCTGTTCAGTGTGGTGTGAATATCAAGAACAACCAGTGACATAGACCCAGAGAACAGTGAAGTGGTGCGAGCCATTGGTTCTTTTATCCGAGAGGCAAATTGCCTTCAATCGTGCTGAGAAGAACGCTGTCGTTTTGGGGTTGAACATTGATTTCAATCGCGTACGATTTACTTCACACATGCCTTCTCTCTCCAAAAACGAAACAGAAATGATAATTCTGCTGTCTGGAACAAACAAAGCGGAGCAGCTCAAATGACTCCCAGAACGGAAAAGAAAGACCTCAGAATTATGTGCAGGGTGAATGAACGATTGATTCAGAGCTTGACCATCGTTCTGACCCAGAACTATTCAGTGTGTCCGCGGCCTGAAGCAAGTCAAATCATCGGATGTTAGAGTTCAAACAAGTCTTGTTCCGTGGATACGTAATCGGTGTGTACACAAGCTATTTTTCTGTACCACGTGGTCCACAAGAATGGCCTTCACTGCTTTCATCTGAGGCTGTGAACAGAAACTGTGAGAAATGACTTCGACGGTGAACTGCTTGAGCGGTGCAGTTCGTGCAGACTTATTTGCTGAGGATAAAAAAGTCAGATTGATCGATTGATCAAACGCAGTTTCCACACTCCAGCATGGACGTGGAGGATAAAAAAGCCATCGTCCCACTTGTTGAGAAGCGCCATTTCTCACGCTGGTTCTCTGCGTCACTGGACAGGTTCAGGAGGAAGTTCCGGTCGCACCACAACATTATTGCTCGCAAGCCAAATGCCTTCCTGTTGGATCTTTTGAGTAACCCGGCACCTTCATCAGGGCAGTTCTGCGTTGCAAAGAAGGGGCGTCTTGGACAAAGCTTCCTCAAAGAAAACTTTCACTTTGAACTGTTATGATTTTGTGGAGTAGGAACATTGAAATGGCGTGGATTCTGATGACAAAACAAAACAGGGTGCGAAGACCATTGCAGTCCAATGATTTGGAAGACACTGGCGAGCGCCGTGGACCTGGACCGCGGTCTGTTCAGGGACTCCTTGTGTCCTCCACCTGAACAAATCATGGACAGCTCTGTACAGAACCTTTACAGTCAGAATATTTTTTGGTCATCTCCCGACTTTTGAAAGATGAGAGCGACTCTCTTCCGCCCCGCTGCACCCGCAGACCGAGCCGAGTCTCAACGGAACTGCTTCCTGGGCGTTGATTAGGGCCACGGGTCCCAAGATACGCCCTGGTCTCGGACTGCCACGACAAAGAGAACGGAAATCGAGCACTGTTTGCATCGACGATGAATCTCCCTGAAAGGTAACACCTGTATACTTCCAGGTGTGAAAACAGTTTGATGAGCGTGCAAAGGTGCTCAAAGCAAACCTTTCAGCAGCAGAAACTCAAAGGAGAAAGTCAGAGCTGATTCGACTGAGTCTGAGAGAAACATCGAGCCCTTTGCGCCCTGAGTTACTTCAGAAGCCTCATTGACACATAACGCATGATGATCCATGGCGCTGGTATCCAGAGCGGCATGCAGATCGGATGCAATCTGCAGATCCGAGGCGCAATGCTGCGCGGAGTGGCGCGGTTGTGCGACACGTATTGTGGAACGGAGTGGAAGGGAAGTCAGAGTCATGAAAGTCACTTTGAATACAAGCAGGCCATTTAGGAAGCGCCTTTATTAAACTTTTGATAAATGAGCCCAGGGTTCAGCTTCCTGATTCCTCTATGTTAGATAGACACACACAACACAAACGTGCCGCTGTTCGTGACTATGTGACGTCAAACTGTGTTGTTGTCGAAAGGAAGTAGATTTCAGGCGAATAGCGCACGTTCTGTCCAAAAAAGGTAATTTTTAAATGGTTGGGTAGATTTATAAGGAACCAATATTTGTTTGAAAGCACTGTGTATCCACATGTATTCTCTGGGTGGTATTTGGCATCTTGAGAAGACCTCAGGATGGCTCAAAGTGTGATTTTCATTTCATGAAATCTAACAATTCAGCCATACCAGTGACCCTCGTACAAGCCAGTTTCTAAAGCCGGTCACTTGGGTGGTGACAACACCCTGCAAGTTATTGCTTGGAGTCAAACGTTGTTCGGGTGCACCAAATTTTGGGGCCAGTCTGAAGCCCCTTTTTGTTGTGGGACCCAAGGTAATGACAACATGAGTACTCTCTTGAGTGTCAAGAATTTGTCTCCTTTTCAACAGTCTGTATGTTTATTCAGGATGCAACGCTGAGAAGGGCATCCATCTGACCACACTCAGAGAAGAAGTGGGTAGACTGTTGGGTAGACATGGTTTGATTATGGCAGACCTGTGGATCCTGAGGGGATTCAGGAAGGGAGTAAAGGTTGCGTGTAGTAGCAGTCCTCCCCTTCAGTGGGGAGCTGAGTCTCTGCAGGAGAGGGCAGACTCAGCTCAAAAGGTGCAAGTTGCACGGTCATGAGAAAGGACCCCTTTCTCAATCTGTTCCCCTGATGCACGTCAGGGCAGTTATGTCTCTGGCACTAGCTGGTCATTACTCAGTGGTGGTTGCTTGTTGCACAGCCTGAATTGGATGGACAAGGTACTCCAAACACACCAGAAAAATTGTTTGGTCGTTTTTATTTGGTTAGTCATGGCACCACAATTTGTATCACCGCCGCACAAAACCTTGCAACTTCTCAAGTCCCTGAGATACCCCCGGCAATCCCAATGTGACAGAAACACATGAACTTTCAAAAGTAAAATTTTGCGAGAACGTTGTGCTGAAAACACAGTGAAACAAACAGAAATCCTCACGCGATCGAACGCAACACCTCCCGATATCGTGCGGTCACAACAGGGTTGATCCAGTTTTGAACAATCAAAAACACATTGACAGAAACGGCAGAATTTGGTGTGGCCTGAGCCTGATTAGTGCCACAAAGAAGACACGGCTCGTTTTGGACCATTTGAAAAAAATCCAGCAGGCATCTGGTGTTGCCTGATGCTTCAGCAGATTTGACAAAAAGCTTCAGTGCTCATCTTCCCAATGTGAGAGAAATTAATCAAGCAAAATTGGCTTTGTTAGGATTTTTTCAATCTCGCAGGTTGTTGCCAACCACTCATTATCTACAAGGTTTTTTTGCACAATTGCACTGAAATCTTGCAAGTTTATGCTGAACACATCCAAACTGAGAGAAACACCAGCAAAAGAGGCATTTTGGGAAAAAATTCACCACCATCACCTGTCTTCAGGAACACGAAGAGGCTGCAAAAATTTGGTCATCCGACAGGGTCACAATTTCCGCACAACCGAGTTGCTGATGATGACAAAAAAACTAAAGAAGAGCAGAATCTCCTCCAGGTCCGGTGTTCCGCTTCGCCCCCATGTCGTCAGCTCTGGTGGCCACAGCCGCGTGCTGTTCTTTCTGGACACTGGGCCTTGGACTTTGGTGATGCACAATCACTTCCGTCGATGTCGCACGATTGAAACTGCGGAGCAAGCAATCAACGGGTTCTCAGCTCGAGTCTGTGCAGTCTGTGCACATCGCAAGCCTTGGGGCGAAGAATGTGTAAATCAAACGAAACCTGCTTCAGCCTTCAGCCAGATGGCCGAATACGACTGAACGAAGGGACCTCAAGCCGGGGTCGGTTGATCCTGTGACGCCGGTCTCTTTGGTCGGGTTCACGAGCCGCGGCGGCTCCGCAGAGCGACGTGACGCGCTCAAGGCCCTTCTGCCAATTAATGGTCTCGAGAGCAGGAGAAACCTGATTATCCATCTCACACCTGGAACAGCCCCCACCCACAGGGTTTTGTCTCTCTGGTTCTTTTCGTGTCTGGCGCAAATACGGTGTACCTGTTTTTTTGTCTACGAAGACTTATGAATGCAAACTTTCAATAGCCACTCCCCAACACACTGTGGTTCCTATTGAGAGGTGTTCATTGAGAGGCTCAATTAGAAAGTCAAAACCAGTGATTTCACAGGCGCCTTCCAACAGCAATGAACCTTGGTACTTTTGAAGAGCAATTGCAACCGTGTCGAACTCTGACAAGTTCCTTTCAACCGAACTCAACAAGTGCAGTGTACTGACACCAAGGAACGCTCTGGCCTCCGCAAGCTGCAATACTCACCTGAATGACACCGCACCTTTGACAAAAAGCGTACTGCGTAGATCTCTTGGTTATGTGAGCCTTTATCAATATTGCCCAGCCCATGTTTACTGTAGAAAAAGAACTATCTGTGTGCACAGTTCTACCGATTTTCCCCTGCACTGTGAGTTCATCCAGTCAAAATGTAGACTGAGCTCATTGTGACGCAAGATGCGTTTGACGCACTTTGTTTCTGCACAGCAAAACTGAAAGTGTTCTTTTCTCTGCCCTCTGCTTCCCGTCACTACAAAAGAGAAAAGCTGACAGATCTCTCCATTGAAATGGAACACTTCATCTCTTGGAAGCCCACCAGACGCAACTCGCACACGAATGTTCCTCAGCGCTGAAGACAAAATCACACCAGACATTGCAAGCAGCACAGGGTAGCCGGAAATGAAGCGTTGCAAGCACGTAAATACTGCAAACAAAACACTTTTTGTGCTGCACTCTGGACATAGGGGAAGGAACTGAAATCAATTGGCTTTACTTACCCCAAAGTCTAACTTTTTTGAAAAATTATTTTGGCAGCCAGAGCTTGGATGATCATAGATGTTTCAAACCACCTCAGAATGCTCAATCATACAGAGATACACATGAAACAATGAACTTTTTGATGGCCACCAACTATAGTTGCCATTATGGATAACTTCCAGTCATCAGATGCTACCCAGACTTGTTTGACTTGGGTTTCAAGGCATGCACTTTCATTTCTGAGATAATTGACTTGCCAACCCCTGAGACAATAACAACAAGATGCATAGACTTCAGAGTTCACGAAAGATTGTGGCCAAACTGTGTCCCCCATAATTCTATTTTCAAACTTGTCTGAGCTATTTCAATTGGGACCTTGCCATATCAGTTTGGTAAGGACTGAGGCAGGTTTTCAAAAGATATCGCACTCATACTATGAAAATACAACTAAATACAAAATCCTCACGCGATGCAACACAATACATCCCGATTTCGGGCTGTAATGATGACATTCGTGAGGACAAAACATTCAAAGAACCTTCATGCAATCCGAAGAAAGCCCAAGAGAATTTTTTTCTGAGGAACAACTTCCCTCAAACTCACCCTTTTTTGATTCAGATGGCGTTTGAACCGCTGTTCGAAGGGCCGTTTTCTCAGGCGCTTCTTTGATTTTCGAAAGTTTCTGAGCGGCGGGACTTTTTTATTGCTGACGTTTTTCGTGGTAATTCACGCGCGTGCGAAAAGGACACCTGGAAGCATCCTGCACAAAGCCGTTTGCGTCACAGCGACTACATAAAGGCGACGCGTTGTGGGGGAATGAAATGTGCTGTCTCGTTCCACAAGCGAGACAAATCCAGCAGAAATCTGTCTCCCCGGCGAAAGAAAACTTTTTTCCGTGCCATTAACTTCAGAGTGATACAAAGTGCTCTCGTCGTGTACCTTCCGTCAATTTACGCTCGTACGAGTAGTTATGACTGAGATCTGGATTTGAAAGACGCTGACATACCAGGTGCTCGTTTTGCTTGAGGCATCACGAAGTTGACCTGATTGGATGTCAGATTCATCAATCAGTGACAGAGCAGCACGAGCACCGACGACCCGTTCTGCAGTTTCAGCATCTGAACAAAACTGGAGTTGATCTGGTGTGCTGACGTTCTGCTTCGGCAAGTAATTTCTGGGTCACACCGAGAATGGTGTCGCTTCAGACCTTCGGATTCTCACTTGCGTGCCGTGCTGCGGACTCGCATCGCACGCAGTTGGCCACATGCCACTCAAGGTCAACCTCATGCATGACCGTCCAAAACCATGCTCTTCTGTTGCACACATTCGTTCACAAACAAACTGGTCACGACCAACAGGGACTCTCTACTTTCAAATGCAGCTGGAGTGTTTCAGTCGACGCTCACTCACGAGGCACCGGTCGGGAGGATATTGGTTATTGAAGAAGTGTCAGGGAGGCGGTCGGGCTTCGGGGAGCCCATCATACATCATGCACGATTTGGCGGGACCAGCTGCACTGTTGCCACCCGGACGCGGCCGCGCCCAGGAAGCTTCCCATCCGGCCCCTGCAGAGAAGGGTGCAGTCCAAGAGTCTCGTGCACCACGAAGGTGTTCACTGCATATCTGTTGGAAGTGCGTTGGTGGTGAATTCCTGTGCAAACACCTGTTTGGAGACAGCAAGAATGGCTGTTCAAAGAGAAGAACAGTTGGGCGTCAAAAACACTCACACCTTTCAAAGCGAGTGATGAGGTGAACAGTCTTGCAATTAGTCTCGCGAAAAGCAGCTTCTTGTCGGCCTCGTATTGATCGGAATCTGTTTGCTTCAGCAAATTTTGATTTGAGTGATATCACCACAATTGCCTCGCAATAAATCGCAGGAAATATTCACAAAATTGTTTCCAGGGTAAGGACATTCTTTTTTGCAGTGTACCACCGCAGAGACAGCTTCATAGGAGAGCTGCATTCATAACAAGGGCCCATGCACTCGTATAGTCACATTATTAAAAGCTCTGTTCTGCTTTTGTGAAGCTGAAACTGATAAGAGAGCAGCGAAACGCTGATTGCTCAATGGTGGATTTCCAGTACTATTGGGTAAGGATCTCTTGAGTGAATTTCGGGAACTTTTTATCAGCAGTGAGTCCCAGACGAGCTGGGTTGGTTACCCCGTGGATGGATACGAACGTCGTGAGATGTGGCCACTTGTCAGGGGCATTGGCGCGGACATAATGGATGCCTTCTTCAAAACTGTGGATCCCCAACATTGTGACGACACTATCCAAACAAATTACACCAGTCATGTTTGGTGAATGTGAGCGCAATGACAGGAACTCGTTCGGCACTAAGTGACAGTTGGCTTTCTGCCGGAGATCCAGCGATGCACAGCCTCTCGCACGGGTGATTCGACAACAACACTGCAGACTGCATCTGCAAATTTAATATTTCAACAGCGACTGCTTGCATGTGAGTTTCATGAGGAACTGAAATGTTTATGTACGTACGTATCTGTACCGTTGCTTCGAAGCTGGTGTACATAGGACGGAACTTGATCAAATACGCACTCAATTGTCAATCAGCAAATCTTTGGGAATTATACAAATTTCCACTCAATCTCTCTCTCAGGTTGAAGGAAACACAACCGGTCCTCTCTCATGGACCAGTTGACAACTCTTGGGTGCGACTCCGCTGTTCGAAAAACAAGTCGCTGAGCAGCACTTCCTCGGTTCCAGCAAAACCGATCAAAGACCCAAGTTGCATGAAACCAATAGACTCATCCTGAATTGGATTTTCTGCTGACTGATAAAAAACAGGCATTGCGCAAATTCCAGACACTGCGCAATCCCCACAAACGTTGAATCTGTTTCTATCATGACAGCACTGGAATTGGCCATCTTCGGAGTGCTGCGACCTTCGGTGGTGGACGAAGCGGGGAACACCAGTTCCTCCCACCCGTATCAATTAGTTTCAAATTCATTCCACCTTTTCCCCACATTAGCGAAGACTGACAAGTCGTCTGTCAGCTGGCCTGCAGGGGAAACAGTTTATTTATAGCACTGACCAGGCAAAATGGCACGTTTTGCTGTAATCAAAAACAAAATACAAGCACCCAGATGTTGACGCCTTCTCTTTGTTTGACGTGTTCAGTTGGTTTGAATCGGTTCACAGGAGAGACCTGACGAGACACAGCTTGTGTTGCAGGATCAGCTGCTTTGGAGATACTCAAAGAAACCAATCAGTCGCCGAACCACACAAGGGGAAAAGCATGAGAACAGTGCAGCAGCGTTCTGCATGAACCAATGCAAGGAAACATGCCAAATGAAAAAGCTGATCTTTGAACTGTCGGAAACCGAACCTTTGCTTTGGAGTCGGTTGCAGAGGCCATCACGCAAGCCAAAATGAGTCCATTCTGTTGCAGTATTCAGATTCACCTTCTGACTTGCTCGCTCACTTTCCCCGGGAGCTACCTTTACCAGAGAAAAATCAAGGTGCATTAAGATTGTATCTCAGGATTAAAGGCGATACTGCTGCTGTGTAGATTGAAAGCGGGATTCGCTTTCAAAGGCTCAGACTTCCAGAAAAAAAACATGTGCCCCGGAAATTTATTTTGAAGGCGCAAAGGTGAAGTGCTTTGATAAGACATCGGAACACCTCGGTGCGAGCTATCTAAGGAGCCGCACAGTTACGCTTAAGCCCGGAAGGTTTATGGGGTACAAAGGTTTCCACATGTTAGCTCAGGCATCAGAATAACTCGGTGCTGCAATGAAGCCAGCCAGAATAAAAATGGGTAAATCCTCGGAAAGACAGAGAAACTGATTTTGCATGCGATATGCAAGATGTACACGACCAATCTGGAAACGTGCAGTCCGGGGCTGGACAAATGTAGTCAGCTTGCAGGCACTTTTTGGCTCACACTATCACTTGCAATGTCAGACGCGGAGGGCTAATCTTCCCATCTCTGCCTGCAAAGGAGTAATTTCACCATGTCTCCCAACAGAGCTTTCGCCCGTGTTTCGGCCTTCTGCGCAACAGTGTTGGATTCTCTAGCGGCCACCAAGTTTTCCTTTTCTGGTCTGACCAGTGTTTGGGCGGAATTAAGTGTGCCGCCCGCAGCATCAGGCATCACGGAGGCGAGGTACTGTGCAGTGATGAAACAAACACGTGTGAGTTGAATGTGGCAACTCCCGGTGTTTCGTCTCCCTCAAAGCATTTTTGCAAAGGGTTGCTAGACATCAGAAAACTTTCTTGTGGAGCCTTACACGCATCTACAACGGAGCTGTGAAAAAGTGAAACATGTGAGCAAAGAGAGAAGCTGCATATCTTTGTTCCTTTATCCTCGATGTTTTGAAACTTTGAACCTCGCTGCAAATTTCAAATCTCTCAAAAATATCCCGAACACAAAAGAAACATTTCTTCTTGGGATTGCCTCAATTAACCTCTCTCGCTACAGCTTTGAAAACTTGGCCTCAAGGCGCCTTTTCACAGTGTAAGGAATGAAGAGCCTGTGATCGGTTCGTCTGAGGCCGGGGTCTCCGAGTGATCCCTCACTGCGGTGGAGGTCCTGCACTTTTTCTCATGGAGGATAAGTATCCTGTCCCTAATTTCGCCCTATTCGGGGCACGGTGAAACTGCTTATGACATTTATCACTTGCTGATGCAGTAGCGTGATGCAGTTTCCGCAACAATCCATGAACTGGTAGTTTCTGCTGCAGTTTTGTCTTTGGTTTTGGGAGAATAGCTGCAGGGACAGGGCTTTCATCGTGGTTGCCATAAACCACGGCTGTAACAATTTGCAGTCAAATTAATTTTCACGGAAACAGCGTGAAAGAATTTTCGTGTTTTCCAGGAAAGCTCTTGGATGTGGGGCGCCAGAGAAATTTATAATCTTGGATGAATGAGGCAACAGACACAGCTGTGATGTAACACCAATTAAGTTCAGGATCGCGTCAGGGAGTCCTTGTCGTAATTTGCGGTTTAATCTCGCTTCACACAAGCTGTGGGTGTGGTCATTTTGGCCGAACGAAATTCGATCTCAACACTCAGCGTACCAGCTTCTGCAGCACGACACGACATGTTTGTGCTTGAAATTGTTTTTGTCATGCATACGTTCGAAATTAACTCGACATTTTCCACAAAAAGAGAAGGCAGTGCCTCCTCTGGGAGAGAACCTATGTTTCGCACTGACTACCGCTGGAGGCATTATTTCCTCGTATGACCCTCTTTCTTCTTCACAGGGGGCGGGAGGTACCACCTGCGTCAGATCAAGGTTGGACCAACCCAAGCAAGCACTCAATGATGAGGTCATAACCACCCTGGACAGGGCCTGCCCAAGAACCTCAAAACGAGGGCCCACCAAAGCAGGTTCTGCGCCTCCCAGGCAGGGCCGACCTGCGGTTGTTGAGGCACAGGCCTACTCATGATTGCGCCCGCGACGCGCCTGTGTTCAAGCTTTTCCTTTTTTGCTGTTGTCACGCTGTAGTCCCTTGAGCCTTGTACAAGAACATATTCGAGGACTGAAGGCTCACACAGTGGAGTCATTTGTTCAAAACAGAAATTTATCACTTGACGTGACAAGTGATGAAATCGCAGAAAAAGCTGTCTGATGACGTTTGACGGATAGGATCAAACCCATTCTCACCACAAACAGGAAACCTTGAAGTCTCTGGCCCGGGTGCGAAATGTATTCGTTCTTGTTTTGAGCCTCAGAAGGCAACACGAGATGACAAAGGCTGGTGAACGGTAGAGCGTCCGTGATTGCGGACCAAAAATCTGTCCCAGCTCTCTGCCCGCAGCTTTTACTTTTGATTGTGGGTGTCGACGGTTGTTGGACAACGATGAGGTTGCGAACATACCGCGTCGGGCGACACCACTCAGCCGTACATACACTGCTGTACCATTTGAACTGAACTGGACCCAATGGTCACTGTAGCCTGATCAGTCTGAGCAAAAACCAAAAACGTATCAGTCATTGAGTGTTGATTGAGCTTTTTTATCATTTCTCATCCAACGTCCGCAAAACCGTCATGAAGTTTGCTTGTTGCACGGTTGCCGTTGTCTGCCTCAATTTTGTTGCGAATCTCGATGGAACAGCCTCTGTACACAAAGACAGACAGGACCTCTATCCAAAAGGCTTGTACTCACTATTTGAGTCTCGATTGCTGCGCAATCTCGACCCTTTTGTAGTAAGTATCCGTCTTTCGCACAGCGTTCAGTATCCCTCACTGAACTCTTATTCTGCAGTGTTTGTGTACTATTCTCCTCATAAACTTCCACAGGATAATGCACGACACTAATCGTGTCGCCTGATCACCTGCGGATCCGAAAGTACGTCTTTAGAGCATGCTTGCCACAAGGTTGCTTTTTATCTGCAGTGTCCCCCGTGCGTTGAAATGCTGACCATAATATCTTGCAACTTTATTGGTCTTGCAGGAGCCCACACAGGCACAAAACATGTGGATGATAGGCCTCCGAAGTCCTGCTTCCCCCCGGCCTTCAGCAAGGAAAATTATGTCTCAGCAACCCGCAGTTGGCTTCCATGGTGTATAATGCAATATTGTTGCACGGAATTGCCTGTTGAAAAGTCATGCGAAGAATACCAAATGCGTATTCATGGCTGTGTGTTTCTTTTGACAAGAAAACTGATGAAACACAATATGGTGTGGTAAAACAGCTTTTAACTGTGCATTTGTGCAAAACCTGTTTTTTCCTGTGAAAATGTTTGTTTCCAGAGAACCAAAGAAGTTCCAAATTGGCAGACTCGTGAGAGCAGTGGCACCTGCGCATCGTCCATGACAGTGATCTTTGAGATGCACAAACTTAAATCAGCGAGGAGCCCAACGGTTGGGCCCCCGCGTGAGTCATTGCACTGCACACCAGAAGTAAGATGCCGCTACCCTCCCCTGGATTTTTGAACCTCATTCGTAGTGAAATACTCTGACTGTGGTGAACAAGAAGTTCCGAGGCGGGAACCCTGATGGTCGCGGAAGCGGAAACTGTCCTTGCTCTTCCCTGAGAAACCCCACATTTCCTGCTGCCATTGAAGCACATATTGAGTTGGTGTGAATTTGAAGAAGAACCAAGGTGACAACCAGAGATCTTGACTATATACATGTATACAGTTTGGTATGGTGAATGGTTTGGTGGATTTACAATGTTCTCTGTATGTGTTTATGTATGTGTGTGTGTGTATTCTGGCAAAGGAAGAGGGGGGGTCCAGTAGAGGGGGAGGGGGGTCTGGCAGAGGGGGAGGGGGTCTGGC
>JAAUXT010054333.1_pt1 | contig 17103 bp, 20 predicted proteins | sample 7278171 | NCBI WGS metagenome assembly JAAUXT01 (sample SAMN14350112, study PRJNA611818) | marine sediment metagenome | isolation source: surface marine sediment (1.8m) | place: French Polynesia: Moorea | collected 2018-08
CTCCCCTGGAGGGAGGGAATGCTGGGTAATTACCAGCACACTAGCAATACAGTGATATTATGCATCTATTCCCTGTCTAATGTATATACTTAAATATGGTAATAATATTCAGAATAATTTACCAGCACCCCCTGGTGGGGGAGGAGTGTGGTGTGACATACCAGCTGCGAATTAGAACCACCACTGGACAGATGGCACCACTGTATACAAAATAAATAGGGCGGTTCCCGCCGTCGAGCTCAGTCTCACCCGAGATACCAACCAGTGTGTTTGTGATATCACTACAGGACGCTGGCCGAACACTCCCCCTCATGCGTGGATTCGCTGGATGGGTCACAAGCCCTGAAAGCCACACAGCCAAACAGTTTGGTGTTTCACCATGAAACGCATGCAGCTGAAACAATGCTGTCATCGAGATGCGCCTGTGTTCAATACGTGTGTGTGATTTTGTCAAACATTGGCCTTTGAAGCACACCGTATCCCAGGGAATGTGCAGTTCAATGGACTTGTCTTTCAGATGGACCCGGCACAATTCGTGGACACGTCCGGTGCGCCGGGGCCTCCACAACCGACCCCGCCAGTTGGGACGCCAGTCGCAGCGCTGCCCGGTGTCACGCTGCAACACATAATCACCCAGAGCCCTGGTAAAGCTTGTTGCTGATCATTATCTCGTGCCGAATGCAGTACGAAGTGTTGACAGTGTTGCAAGAGGGAAGGGGTGAGTCGGGAGTGGGACGTAGCAGTGGCAGGCGGGTACAACAAACATGGAGAATCATTTTTGCCCAGAGTGTGGGCTTTCACTTCCATAGTGCACTGCATAGTACTGCCCCCAGAAGTGAAAATTTGCATTGGGGCGGGCAAATCAAACAGAAGTGCCACACTGTGGGTCCCAACTTATACTTGCACAGCTGAGCATCTTCAACGTCAGCGTGTTTTGTTCTGGTTTGTCATCAATTTGAAAGTTTGCAGGAGTTTAGTGACAATTCTGATTTGGATTTGACAGTTGCAACACACGCAGGCATTTTCTCACCTTGACTGCAAACACTGGAATCTGTCACAAACTTGGACTGTTTTCAGCTGGTGTTGACACAACGCCGCCTGTGACGATGCGAAGCCCATTGGTTATGGCGACTCCTGGGACAAGTGAACTGCGGCAAGAAGCCACGGCGCTGCCGACTTCACCACTCCAGATCCCGCCCCAGAGGCCGGGTCTTCCCGCGCCCGTCGCGTCGCCAGGTGTCTCCACCCCGCCCACTCCCCGGTCTCCGCTCACACACGTGCTTCCGTACTCACCACGACGCACAGGTATGACGGTGGGACACCAGACTCAAGATTCTTGCCCAATGTTTGGTTTCATGCGTCAACTTACGGGCGACGCGGCAGAAACTTGTCTTTGCGGTCAGACATTCATTGTAATTATTCAAGGAGATACCGTACCGTCTCGTGTATAAGACGCACTCATGTATAAGATGCACCAAGATTTGGTCCTGTTTTCTGGTACCAAGGTTCATTAAAAATACAGTAAATTTATATTCATGTATAAGACACACCCCTTCTTCTGATGTTCAATTTTGGGGCAAAAAAGTGCGTCTTATACACGAGACGGTACGGTAGGTGCCCATTATCTTGCGAGAGGTATTTTTCCTCAAGTGCGTGCAGAAGTCTCCAACCAGCGGAAAAATTCTCTGGAAAGCAGGCAACTTTCACGACGTCGTCCGCGAAAGCACCAAAGAAAGTCTTTTGTGTGTTTACGTGTTCCCCAATCTTACTCCTCAGTTTTAATTCCAGCTCAGTCGACACAAAAACGTCGGTCATCCACACGCTCGATCAAGCGAAAGAAGTTCGACGACGAAGTCGTGGAGAGCAGTCTGCAAATCAAACAGGCGGAGCGCACACCGCGGCTCAGGGTGGGTTGTGAGCGCGCGACTCTTGTTGGGTGGATAAATTTGCAATAACAGTGGGGTTCTTTTCACTGCAAGAAAAGCAGATGTTGGATCCCACAGAATACCGTATCTGTTGTGCAGGACTTGAGTGCCGCTGGGAGTCTGAGTCTGCCCGGGCTCGGTGGTGTCGTGCTGCCGTCTCCGGAGATTCTGCCCTCCCCCGCCGCCCTCGCGGCGCCACCGCCGCCACCGCCCGCACCTCTTCTGCCACAGCCGCCGCCGCCGCCGCCGCCGGCCGCCACACCAATCCTCACCGTCGCCACACCGCAGCCTCCGCCGGAGAAGAAACCCAGGGTGAGTGTCGATCTCATGTTGGTGAGAACATCCATCTCAAACACCGGCATTTTGATCATTGTTTGCGTCGGTGGTTGTATCAGAATTGTGACCTCGTGAATTCTTTTTGTTCAGGAACGTAAACCTTCGAAGTCACGGTCCAAGAAAACCGGAAAGGCATCAAGGGGCTCAGTGGCCCAGGTGAGTGCTGGCAGCTGAACAAGTTTCAAATCCGCTGTCCTTCAGTTGGATATGGCCAACCAAAAACTCGTGCCTCGGGTATTTCGGCGCTCGAGCAAAACAGAAAGCGAAAAGTTGCAGAAAATGCGTTCTGGTGTTTTACTGCTGATGCTTTGCGATTTTTACTGTTTCAACTCACTGACAAAATTTGTCGCTCGCAGTTGCCACCGGCGGCGGCGTCGACCAAGGACCTGGGTCGGTGGAAACCCCAGGACGATCTCGCGCTCATCACCAACGTTCAGCAGGTGCGACGCTTGTGATCATGCTACCTGCAGCGAATTGTGAAATGCACATCACCCTTTCAAAGGATACGAAGCGCTGAAAGTGTCGCGCTCTTCTGTGTCGTCTGGTTCCCAAGAACTCCACCTGGACCAATCTTTGTGGACGCCTGTTTCAAACATTTTGTGAACTCGGAGAGTTGAAAGTGAGACACAAAATAATACAGATACCAGAGGCCTCGTCGTCAAGTCCAGGGAATAAATGTGTCCTCGCTGTGCTTTTGTTCAGACGCAGGACCTGACAGCGGTGCACTTGGGCGTGAAGTTTTCGTGCAAGTTCACGCTACGCGAGGTGCAGGAGCGGTGGTACGCCTTGCTGTACGATCCCGTCCTCTCCAAGTGAGTTGCACTCATCTTGCTTCTGCGGGTGGGGTATGTGTGCTCGTTTGTGCTGGTTTGTTGAGTGGAAGCTTTGATCTTGTTCACAAGGACTTTGTGTCTTCTTCCCGTCTACAATCGAACAGTTAGAGTCTACACAATGTGTTGAAATGACACGTGGGCTCTGGAAAAAGTTTCCACATGCCGATGAGTTGGCCTTGACTCTTCGTTGCGACGCCACGCCTCCGGTGCACCAGCGCACACGGGACCGTGTTGTTGAGCAGTGAGTCGCTGTTTCAGGTTGGCGGTGCAGGCGATCAAACAGCTGCACCCGGACGTGATCGCCTCCGTGCAGGCCAAGACGCTCTTCTCCCGCGAGGAAGAGACGCTGCTCGGCAAAGTCGCCTCCGTGAGTGGAATATCTCCTGCTGTCTTGGGTCAATTCCGTGCGTTTCGAGTGGAGGTCACTCCTGGGGGCTTCAGAATCTAAACGCCGTATGGTGATGTTGATATCGTGTGTTCTTCACCGGCAAAGAACAGTTCATCCACTAGAGGGCTTCCTCGGTTCAATGTTGCACACTGTTCTGTTTGTGCGCTTCAGACGAGTCAGCCGACACAGGAAGTTTTCGAGGAAATTCTGCAGAAGAATCCAAGCCTCTTTTTCCCCGCGCGCAACGCCAAGGTGTTGCACTCGCATTGGCTGCTGATGAAGCAGTACCACCTCCTCCCGGACCAATCAGGTAACGTTTTAGCTCAACCAATGGAACACAACCTTTCGCCAAACCAATCTTCAGTATCATCGTGGGACCGTTTTGGTGTTGTCTCTCTCCTTTGACCAAATGAGACACCCTCCCTGCTGTGCAGACCTATCGGACTGCGTCCTTTTCGTGTTCGTGAAACACATTTTCCGAACTTGAGAAAACTTGTGACAGGAACTTGCATGCACGCAAGCGCGCGATATTTGAAAGCTCCGAGGTTGTTTTTGTTTCAGTTCATCCATTCATAGGTGCGGTTCATTGTGTCGCGTTGTCGTTGTTGCTTTTTCGCTTCTCAACCAGTTTGTTTTGTTGGCAAAACTGACCAATTTCCTCCCGTTTCCCTGTGCTTCACGGGTTGCACAACGATCCAAAAATTGTTCTTGTTGCTTGAATTTGATACAGACCTCATGAAAAAATCCACACTTCAGGGCCAGTGTGCATACGATGCCACCGAGAGACCTGACGGCGAAGTCGTGTGGGAATCAAACCACCAAAATTTGCGATTTATCACGTGTGTTTACAGTGCAGCCGATGCCACGTGGAGACCACGTGCTCAACTTCTCTGACGCTGAGGACATCATCAACGACGAGGAGCTGCGGGAGCCTCGCGACGAGTCGCTCGAGCACGGTCAGTGGATTCCACGCGCTTCCAGCGCGCTCAGACGGCGGACATTCTTCGCCATTCGAATCACAAAGAATTGACCGGAAAGCATGGGGTTCGTCCTTTGCTGGAACTGGTTCAAGTGTTGTGTGGGAACCAACAGTGCCAGCCTGTTCTGTCCGTCGCCTTGTTCCAGGCCGCTCGTTGCGGCATTCACCAAACGTACGCAGTCAGCGCACGTACACTTAAAACTATTTTTCGTTCCATGTTTGGCGTGCAGAGTTGTCGGTGGCGGACCGGCGGCAGAAGCGCGAGATTCGTCACCTCGAGGCGGAGCTGCCCAAGTGGCAGGTGCTCGTCGACACCATCATGGGCGTCTCTCCGCCCGACTTCGACAACCAGACGCTGGCCGTGCTGCGGGGCCGCCTCGTGCGCTACCTCATGCGCTCCAGAGAGGTGATCGAGCTGGGCTGCGTTGGGTACTGGGGCAGGTGCAGAGGGGACGAGTGATTCGACGTTGGGCCAGCGGCCGGAAATCAGGAATTCACTCGGTGAAGGGTTGTGGATGTGATGAGGTGGGAAGAAATAGATATCAGGTGAGAAAGGAAATGAGAGCGGACTGCGTCGGGCACTGGCACCGAGGAGGAAAACCTCGTTCATGGATATCCAGGGAGACCCACAAGAACTGTTTTGGAGCAGCGGCCTCCCTGGGTGCGGACGTCCAACAGAACACCGGCGTCTATTCCTGAAGATGTCCCAGTTTCAGCTCCCAAGTGAATGAACGAACCCATTTCAGATCACGCTGGGTCGCGCGACGCGAGACAACCCGATCGACGTGGACCTGGCGCTCGAGGGTCCGGCCTGGAAGATCTCGCGGCGCCAGGGCGTCATCAAACTACGCAACTCGGGCGACTTCGTCATCGCCAACGAGGGACGCCGCCCGATCTACATCGACGGGAAACCCGTGCTCAGCGGAAACAAACACAAACTCAACAACAACTCCGTTGTGGAGGTCAGTTTCAACGTGGCACTTTGTGAACTTTTGGCCAGTTTCACGTTTCTCATGTTGACTCTTCCCGCACTGTTTCACTTTCTGTTTTATAGATTTCGTGTTTGCGGTTCATCTTCCTCATCAACCAGGACCTTATCAGCGTGTTCCGCGTTGACGGGCAGAAGACCAACACGTGACCTCACCACGTGACATCGCAACGTGACCACACGTGGCCTCGCCACTTGTAAATTTGGAAACCATGTGACCTCTGTGCATGTCACATTCAGACAAGACGCCACGCGAGGTGTTTCAGTTGAAAGGCAGCCAATTGAACATTCAAGTATTCAGTGTTCGTCAGTTTTTACCAGGACCACGCAGTGCAGACGCCTGGCCACAGTCGACCGCATGCGGATCTCACGCTATTGCTGCGCCACGCCATTTTCACATGCGTCGCGAAAGCTGCGAAAAGCCGATTGAAAAGCAGACAGGCAGCGAAATTTTGACCAACTTGAAACTTTTGTTTGCGTGTTGGAACCACTCTGATGTGCACAGATCGCAGCTGGAACGACTGGGTCAGGTGGGGAAGTCACACATGACCTTTGATGGTAGTTGCGGGGTTGCCAGTCTTTTGTCCATCAAAGGAGGCATCTGTGAAAATTTAGATGAAAATTTGGAGTCCTGTCATCCCCCGCCCCAGTGACTGACACCCCCAAAATTTTTGCAGCACTGGGTAAACCCGTCAGTTGACACCCTCAGCGCTTGGTCATGCCTGTTGTTCTGCGCACAGCAATTTGTGGAGAACCGGGTGGAATGTGTGGCTTTGACAGCAGCTTCACCAGAGAACAAGATTCTGAATGAAAATTCTCCTTGAATTGAACAAATCAATGTGGACTGGAAAAAGTACTGTGTGAAATGACAACAAACTGCACGAGATGGTGTTAAAATAGAACTGTTTTGCTCAGTCACTCAGGATATGCACAGCCGTCATGCAGTTGTACACTAATTATGTACAACAAAAAAATGCTTTTACATCGCAACAGTTCCTCTGAAGTACCTTTCATTTTCATTGTATGGTTTTGTAATCAATGGTTTGTCCCCAAAGTTGAGCGAACAGACAGACAATAAATCATGTGAACCTGAACGTAGAATTTCACGCAATTTTGATTTGGAGTTACTTCGGAATCGTGACCGATCAGTGCACGGAAACTCAACTTGCGAAAACAGAGTAGGATCAACCTGCTTCCATAACAACGCCTGTGTCTCCGTGGCAACAACGCGTATGTACATAACTACAAAAGATGAAGCGCACGCGCGATGTGTTTGAATGATTGATGAACGTTATGAATGAGAGACCAAACCAGTCATCAATGAAATCTGCATTCGCGCACAAACAAAAAGATTACTATTGATTCCCGTTCACCAACACTATTTTAGAAATCTCTCTGTGGAAATGGAAACAGTTCGACTCCGCCAAATCCGCTGTCATTGCTTCCAAACTTGAAAATCGGGTGTGACGACCTACAAATCTACAATGTGGAATCTAGACCGTTGGCGGCCACGCAAATGTATCAAATATTTCCAGTTGAAGTTGCCGCCTCGACAATGCGGTTGTAGTGCGTAGTTTCTGACAACTCGTTTGCGCTTCGTGATGAGATGAGGCGCGTTCAAATTGTACGAAAATTTCTCTTGTGGCAGCCGAGTACACTGGCACTACCAAATGACCACAGTGTGGCTGGACACGACCCAGATGAGAAATTGAGCAGTGGTTGTGTGACTGTGAAGGAATCTGAACAGAGTATCAACACACGTCAGTGCGCACGGCACGCGATCACAACACCAACACGACAAGGGCATTTCTTCACTTAGCAACTCCCAAAATGACCTGAGAAGCGATCGATGGAAAAGCAGCAAATTTCATGTTCCTGTTGCGTTGGTGCCTGATTCGGGTGCCACCTCAAAGAAACGTGAAAAAGTCATCACGCACAGGCGTAAAACCAGCGCAGCTTTCGCTGACGACACACAAAACCTGTTCCATGCACTCACACTGTCCACCAAATTGGTGTCTTCAGTTTCCCACACGGAAGATCGACCAGATAACGACGACACACTTTCCACCTCACCTGAAACTCGTTGCGAGTCCAACAAATAATCAAATCGTGTTTTTACACTGGACCAGGATGAGAGTTTTCTCGGACCTTCAACCGCGCATAAATCCCTCACCAGCAAACAGAAGTTCAATTTACCATCTTGAACAATTGTCAGCTGACGACAGGGACATGCACAGTTGAAAGCTGACTGTACAGACATTATGACGAAGTGACACGGTCCACCCACGCGCAAAAACCATTTTCTCCACACCTTGCAGCCTCTTGATCCACCATTTGAGCCGTGTGCCCAGTCCACCAGCTGTTCAGCTGAAGCACCATCAGCTGCGGGCAAAACGAACAACGAATCAACACCGACAGATTCCCAGAGTGTGGGACTCCTCAGCTCGTGAAGCCTGCTTCGGATTCACCAAAACTTTGCATGATAAGGACGACTTTCACCCAAGCGAGACGAGCAAAAAGGTACAAAAATGGTGAACTGAGTTCTCGTGCGTATGTTCGATTTTGCCCACAATCTCGGAAACTCATTCATTTCCGTTGCACAAAATCGAACACGGCCCACCACTGTGCGAAGACGAGATGACAGACGCCCTTTCCAACATCGACAACTCTCGTGAAATGGCAACCGGAACAAGCAAAAGTGCATTTCACGTCAACTTACACACTGAATGTAAATAAATAGAGAGACACTCCTTATCACACGAATACCCTCATGCACTCAAGCGTACAATCTCAAGCACAAAGTTAGGCGTTTGATATCGAAGCTTCGCATTGAAACAAATCTGTCACTCAATTCGCTTGTCAGGAATGCATGAAAGTAAAATACACGACAGGAACGGCAGAATCGGATTCAGAGTACGCTGTCTGACGTCTTGCCAGTCAACTTGAAAACAACAGACAGGTCGTAAACGACAGGTGGTTGCTCAATGTGGCCTCTTCCTTCTCGGGAATTGAGATGTGGCAAACGCGACCCGAAATGGTGGTCGATCACAAAAACATCTTGATCCTGTCTTTCTTCACAATATTCCCAGGACAAGTTTCAACTTTTCCCGCAAAAAAGTAGATTCAACACATCCAAATGGAAAATAAGAAACACATCCAATCACCTCGAATCCAGAACAAATCAGGCCAGGAACAAACCATGCTTGCAAGGACCACGATAAATAACTTTTGCAATGAAGGCTCTACACAACTGACGCAGCTTGGAATTTGCGCACTTTCGCCTGAAGCCAAACCAGTTGAGATCAGTTGAAAAACGAGAGTCCGGAGCTGGCTCCTCTTGACATACTTGGTTCAGTGGCTCTGAGTTGTCGACAGAACTCGCTCTCGCAATACTTAAATCGAAAACAAACAGCCCTCAACATGTTTCAGAAAATATTTAAAACCTACACGCGAAGTTCTGTCAAGTAATGGAGGGAATTGTCATGTTTAGAGGCGAAGCCAATTGGCCAGTTTGCACTGAGAACAACAGAACCTGCTGGTCTGGTTTTGTCTCAAATCAACCCCCCGTCTTTTCCAGGCCGATGGTGAACATGACAATTCTCACCATAATTTGACAGAACCACGCGAAATAAGATGGTAACAACGGACGTAACAAGGTCTCTTCACCCAGAGAACGAAGCCACATTCTCACTGGGGCCGCAGTGCCGTCACTGCACAAGTCGCCTCTGCAACTCTGCAGTGGGGTTTGCAGTCCCAGCGTGCACTCAATGTCAGTGTGTGAAAACGACCTTACAGCCCACAAGCAAATGAGAATTGACGCCGAAACGAGGGAGGGAGAGGGCAGGGCTGGAAGCGCGCATGGTTCTGTGCATGTCGAAGCAGGTAAGGAGTTGGGTATTTCTTGCAACTAAATTTCAAGACATCGCACAAAATGAAGGGGGCGCAAACAGGGGGAGGGCAGATATCCGAATCAGTCGTGGCTCCAAACACAGGAGTGGTGCACGCGTTTCACGCCGAGGGACAGGCGTTGCGAGGGGAATATCATTTCTGTCGGTCTGCATGAGAAGCTGAGGTGAAACTCACTTGCCCAACTTCCTTTGTACACCTGCGCTTCGATGAAACCCATTGCAACTGAGACTCAAAGTGCAAGGCATGCTGATCGAGAAAAATGATATTCCCCACAAAAGTGTCCACTTCATGTTTGTTTGTCCAACCTTTTGATTGACAGCAGGAAGAACCTTCGCTCTGTTCGCCCTGGCGATGACCAGCGGAGAAGTGATTTTCATGGACTGGGGGACGGAAACTGAACAGCAGTCCCCTTCCCTGGCCACTGATCTTGAATAACATGAGTTCTCTCCAACACAGATGTGCAGAGCGGCAGCGCGGGCCAGCCCCGTCCCACCCCGAGACGCGCATTACAATTCGTCCCTGAGCACGGTGTAGCGCGTCCGCGACGGCGCCAGCTTCCTGAAGACGCTCTCTGGTGGCGTCGTCGGCGCCGGAGGCTTCGTCTCCTCCACGTTCTCCTTGCGCACGTGCTGCTCCGCCGCGTCGGCCGGCGCCGCGTCCGGCTGCTTCTCATCCGCAACCGGCTGAAAGTGCAGAAACGTTGATCTGAGCTCAAAACGCTGAGTAAAAACAGCGTCAGAGCGACGGAAAAGTTAGAAAACTGAAATTACATCAAAAGTTACTGCCGAGCGCGAGTTTTTTTTGACAATTGTCAAGAGCACCAGTGTAAGTGCCTTTTCCATTGGCTTCAAAAATCTTCAGGACAGACAACCCATCGCGAGAGCGAAGAGAGAACAGGGAGAATTCAGATGTGTACACACAACACTCCAGTCGGTCCATTGCCCCCAGGCTTTGCTGACGCACACAGAACCACCCACACATCCTCAGTGACTTCCCGAAAACTGATCGACTCGACAAGACCAACCTCTACCACCATCGTCGAAATGCCTGGAATGACGCACAAACTCCCTGTGTTGTGAAACCTCAGCACATAGAATTGGAAAGCAGGGTTGGCTTCTTTTTTCCCGAACAACGGGTTCTAACACTGGCGCCCGAAATTTGTTCTGCGACACGACCACTCCGTCTTTGCCCTCGTGGGCACCCAAACTTTTCACTGCTGACTGGACTGGGGGCTTTTACTACTGAGAAAGCTCAGAACAAACGTGAACTCGACACTCGAAGGTGCAGCGTCAGCAAATTTTCTTACAACAGCTGGAAACAAAAGGCTTTACTTTGGCCGACAGCGCACAAAAGGTACAAGACGCAAACACAGTTTTTTCTCTGCAAACAGAACAGACAGAATGAGAGCAGACAAGAGACAGGGCACATGCTGCAACACAATCATGCTCCAAGCATGCAGCACCCCTACAACAGAAATCAACGTGAATAACAGGTGTTTACCCTGGAAAGAGATGACACGCACTGTAAGAAAATACCCCTGACTGAAACAATCACAGTTCGTCTTTGAGAATCGTGTATCTTTGGCGGGAAGGTCCAAGGTTTTTGAAGATGGATTTCGGAGGGTCCTGGGATTTTCTAGCTTGGTTTGGAACGCTTTCAATTCTGATGCGTTTCGTCTTCGACTGGATGACGTCGTAGTCCTCGTCGCTGTCGTCTTTAGATTCCTCTGTCACAACGTCAAACACTTTCACTTTGATTTTCTCCCGCTTGTCCGGCTCTTTTGTAGCTTTCGTCGTAGTTGTCGAAGTATCATCATTGTTCGTGTCCAAGTTTGGAACACGGAGCTTTTCTTTCGCCTCATCTCTGTCATTCTCAAAATCAGTTTTCTTTTCAAGCGATTTTTCGTGTTTCTCAATCGAAGTGGTAGCATTTTTGCGCTCCAACACATCACTTGGTTTCTCTTGGGCTTCTTCATTTGACTCTTTCTCTTCTTTGTCCAACAAAACTTTCCCTCTGGGATTGATACTTCTTTCATCTTCGTCTTCCTTCTCTTCCTCATCACCTTCCTCCTGGTCTTTTTCAGGAGCTTCAGAGTCAGTTTTCTTTTTCTCTTCACCTTCCTTTTCTTCCTCCTCTTTCTCTTTTTCATTTTCAGCTTCTTGCACCTCCTTTACTTCGTCTTCCTCTGCCTTCCCTTCCTCGTCTCCGGCCAGCCCTCCCATCACAGCTTCCCCGAGCTGCTTCAGCTGCTCGTGCACCTGCGCAGAAACCTCATCTCTCCCCTCATTGGCTGCTCCGAACGAGACGACGCGCACCACTTGCATGCGCACTCCGTCCCCCGTCACCAGGATCTGTTGCTGGATGTCCACGTGACCGTGGTTTCCATGGTCGCCCTGGTTACCAGCCTGGACACTGCCGTCTCCAGGGCCGGGCTGACCATCCTGCAAGACCATACATGGGTGGAATGAATGACAGAGCGATCTGACACTCAACATTCACCACTCCACGGCCAGAAAAGCAAAACAAAACAAATTTATGCAAATAAATCGTGAATGCCGGACAAAAGACTCACTTCATTTCACACTTTCGAATCTAAGACTGCATCTACTCACCCACGCGGAACACAACACGCAACACTTGTGACGTGGTCAACTGAGTTAGATCTCGAACAGCTTATCAAAATCCATGCAGAATTGGTCGGGTGAAACAAGAAAGCAACGCTTTGAACACAGGCGCGTCGCAAGGTAGATGCTTGGGTCCGACCTGCCTCAAAATTCTGTCTGCGGAGGGCGGAAGTTGGACCAACCCACATTTTTGAGGTGGGTGCTTGGGCGGGACCCACCCTACAATTTGTCAGAGTGGGGAGTGAGGATGTTAGCAGGTCGACATCGTGCCTTTTGCTGTAGCCAGTGCGTAACATACTCCTTTCGAATGACGTGCCTGTGTAAAAATCTTCTACAAAACGAAGCGAGCCCACACCAAACCATTTCTGGAGCCTCTTCACCACATTTCAAACACCAAGCCTGCCTCATCTTGCCTGCCTTCTTTTGAAAACAAACCCCACAAACACGACCAAGACGACTTGTATCGCTTCTGAGAATGGTTCTGCACTTTGCAACGAAAATGTCACTTGCAGAAAAGAAAAAAGAAACAAACAACCAAGTTCGTGACACTGGCACAGGATCCAAAACAATGTTCACCTCAATAGAACCTGAAAACACAAACCCAAACGACGACCGTTCATCCAGACCACAACTTTCATTCTCGATTTGCACCAGAACGCAAAACCATTGCAGAACGAGTCTGTGCACCACAGTAGCGTGGAGGAACAACAGACATAGACCTGGTCCAGCCGACGTTGAAATCGCTGAATTCATTCCATTCGAACAGATCCTTTTGACCATTGACCCACACAATCAACAAGTTCACTTGCATCTCGAATCTTGGTCAAGTCGAACAGATTCCACGCGGCCAAGAGCGCTCGAATTGGGTGCTGAAAGGCGCAAGAATTGCCATCACTTCAGGTACACAGCTCACGCACGCTTGTTCTCGCAGTCTTCGGAATTTAATCCACACGTTCTCGCATGGTTTGCCACTGGGATCCAGTCGCATGTTGTTCCTTGGACAGACAGGGCGGCAGAAAGCAATGTGCGTCGACAAAAATGTTTGGCCTGCGCAAAGAGAAGAACTTTTCCCTTTGCGCATCGGGGTTCTTGAATTTTCACTGCACCATTTGGTGGAAAAATTTGTAAAACGAGAAATTGTGTTTTACAACAAGTTGGTTTGTTGGCACGTTGAATTTTGCGCTGGGAAAAACAGGAGAGGTCTGCGAAAGTGCTTCTGTGGCGTGGGAGGAAGCAAGTCTCAAAACGCCAACCCGTCCGACACAGCTGGCAGCACATTAAAAACCTCAGGTACACAGTACTTTCGTGGGGGAGAGTGTGTTTGGAATGTGCCAGGTGCAGCATTAAATCTTGACGCGGTCTGATGCTGGGTTACCAGTTGTCAAAGGAAGTGTGCTGAGAAAGATCCCAACAGTGCACAAACCGAAAACGTTGATCTCTGTGTCGCTCATGAAGCGTACGCAGGTCTCCATGTTTCCGTTTTGGCACAACACCTGGAAGCAAGCAGCGAAGTTACAACTCACCACCGGGGCGGGAGTGGAGGGAGTCGGGTCCGGCCCGTGGTGGTATTCTCTGTGCAGCTTGCCCGAGTGCAGGTCTGCGATGAACTGCTTTAGTAAACCCGGTCCACTGAAAGCGAAAACGACGGATTATACTGGGAGAGTCCAGGAGTTCCACTGTCAACATCTTCGTGGATCAGGATCTCTATTCATGTTCAAATCCGAACACCCAACAAAAACAACTCTCACAGTCGGACTTGTCAGGCATTGCCCTTCTTTCTTGTATTTTCTGCAAGGTACGTTGGATTGTTCAGTGTCCTCTGACGTACTCACTCGAGCTTGGTTTTCACGTCATGGGGGTAGAGATACATGTGGCGGAAGCTGTCGATGGCGAGAACAGGCAGATCGTTGTTGGATTTGCCCAGGTGATAGAGCGGGTGCGAAAACTTCAGTCCGTCAGCAGTGAGGAAGTTCACTCCGGCTGAAAAACGTTTGATGATCTCAGCAAAACATTCGGCCGGAATCAAATGATTTCAGCGAAATCTCTTCGAGTCCCGCTCTGAGTCATACGATAGTTCCAGTCCATACACGACACAAGCGGAGAAGAGACATTCGGCACAGTGAAAGAAAGTTTCAACAAAGGCGTAGTCTCTCTGCGCTCACATCTTCGATCAACCGAACTTGGCGTGGCACAAATAAGATTCTTAGAATCTGCGCGTCATGTAGCAACGTGCTCAGCTGTTGCAACATTTCGCCACTTGTCGGATTTTGTGCGGCGTCCGATTCAACCAGACCGTTTCCAACAGGACCTGTGAGAGTGTACCCCTGCGTTGGTTGCATCAGCACCACTCTACCAAATTGCGGCATGTTAGAAAGTATAACGTTCTGCTATGAGGCAAGGAAGATGAAACCGAATGAAGTGTTCAACAGCTTTGTGAGTTCAGTGACTGAAAGGACAGTTAGATTTACCCAAGTTTCTTCTTCCTCTCCCTACTCAGAATACAGAGAAGCACAAAAGGGTGATAAGATCTGTGTGGTCACTAGCTGTGACGAAAAATGATTTGACAGCTGGGACTAACATACCGGAACGTCGCTCGCCTGTTCAAAATAGGGAGAAAAACTAGTTCTCGATCCAGCGACACTCACACAATTCAAACATATATTCACAACTTTATCATTACATGACCCAGGGACAGCGACACATGAACTGTGGATGTGAACAATCACCAGGGTCAACGACGAATCTACACGGAACAAGTGAAAGCGCTTCACACGCATGGGCCTGGACTCTACGTGTGATCCTGACAAACACTCAGAGCGATTCTGGGAAGAAACGCGGGAATCCAAACACCTGCGAGTTTCGAACAACACGAATCGCTGCTCAAAGGTGTGTACCTTTCTCGCCCAACAGGTCTCGGGAGACGAGCTGTCGGTATTTCTCTGGCGTTTCTGCATCGTCAGGGTGATGGAAGAGAATGACGAATGGGAGGCCTTCTTCTGTCAACTCCTGCAATCGAAACCAACAGTGTTGTGTGAAGCGACCTTGTGAGAAAATTCAAACCAAAGTCACACGGTGTTTCAACCCCCAGTATTCCACACTTCATCTTCAAACGTGAATTCCACCACCAAACCAAGCCCCGGCACGAGACGCCTGCGATCAACAGAAAATCGCGCCATCCGAGAAAACCAAGCAATGTACACGTTACCTCTGCGTTTTCGAAGGTGATTTCGCGCACCAGAGGGACGCACTTGTCCTGTATCCAAATCAACAGCTGGTTGTAATCGCGCAGGTACCCGCTGAACGGCACGTCCTCGGCGCCGTCCTGCAAACATCGAACACGTGACACGTCAGGCGTCGTGCACACACGGAGATGTGCAGCGCACAGGCTTCAGTGCAAGACAAGTGTCGCACCAAGGTTTGTCTCGCAGATGTGCGTGTCTACATGCTTATCTTGTTGAAATGTATCTTCACAGGTTGGGCTGACGTTCAACATCGTACACGATGCTGTTCTGCCATCAGTGCCACCATTTCGGTTTTTGCCGCTCGAGAAAGCCAGTCTTAAGAACGCGTGTGCCCACGATAATCATTTTTTGCAAAACAGCAAAGCTCAAATGGCTGAGCGTGTCGACGAAAAGAAACGTAAAACCCAGCTCCGCGTTCAACAACGTTGTGTGTGGTTGTCCACATTGAAGACATTCACTGGCACGGCTGCCAAGGGTTTTAAAAGCTTGTGCACTTGGTTTGTTTCCACCAATGGTGACGATGATCAAACCACCCGCACAATTACACTCTTCTGACCCAATGAGCTGAGAGAAATTCACAACGTGGGAAGGAAAACATGGAAAAAAGACGCAAGCACAACGATTGTTCAAGATCAACCTTACCAAATCCAGAATCTGCACACAGAGGCACAAAACAAACTGATATTTGACCAGTGCAAAACCAAATGACAACGTACTCGCACTTACTCGTGCTGTTTGTACATAACACCAGTTTCTGCACTGGACGCGGTCAACTCATGCGGGCTTTTTCAGAACTCGTGCTGTAGAAATCACAATCTCACCATGGTGGGTTTGTAGACGACTTTGTTGCCTTGCGTGCGTTCCTCTTGCGACAGGTCACTGCAAGAGAAACATTCAATTTGGATTGGTTTCGTGGGTGGCCTCCACTACAACGGTGATTTGTGTACGTATTTCGAGCGTGGCGCACGCATCACTGACCCCGTCACGACGTGGAAGTTGCAGTCCTCGCGCAGCATCTTGGCCGCCTTCATGAACGTGAGGTACTCATCGTTCTCTGTCGTGTCGAAGAAGCCGACCACGTGCCGCTTCTTCCGCTGTCAAACACACACAGCATCAAACACCCGCAAACTCGTGCATCAACACTCACGATGTCGCGCAGTGCTTTGTTGTTTCATACTGGTCACAAATCAAAGAATCAACACGTGTTTGGACGGCAGGGTCATTTGCAACTTTGTGTTCAGTGTGAGATGTGGAGGCAGTGACTGGCAGGGTTCACTGCCATTTGGAGCGTGTGCTTGTCGCCCCCGAAGGATGTGGGGTGGGTCGGTAGCTTGATTTGGTGTGCTGGAGAAAGAGGGTCGGTGGGCTTGCTGCACAACTTGCAACAGGATATGGGCACGCCGTGACAGAAACATCCAAGAAGAGTTTCGGGAACATTTCGCCAGTTCAAAACCCTGATAAGCACCAAAATAATCACTCTGTTAATGTCTTCAATTGTTCGAAAATTGTGGACAGCGAGCACATTACGTGTGAGGCAAAATGAAAGAAAAATAGCTCCATGGAGCTCGCGGTGATTTGAGGAAATTCTGATTTCACTCACTCTGATTTCCCTCACTCTGATTTTGCTCACTCTGATTTCACTCACTCTGATTTTGGTCACTTTTTTGTCTAAAATTCTTACTTTTTTCACTCAATATTTACAACTTGGGAACTCATTTGGTGCACATGCAAATGGAACAAATTCAACTAAATAGAACTTTTACATATTATTTCACAATAATATCCATATAATACCAAAATAATTGCCTAATATCTATTTTTAAATTTTTTTATCAAAAAAATGACTTTTCAACCTAAACTTTAGGCCCACCTAAAAACC
>JAAUXT010025572.1_pt1 | contig 17101 bp, 18 predicted proteins | sample 7278171 | NCBI WGS metagenome assembly JAAUXT01 (sample SAMN14350112, study PRJNA611818) | marine sediment metagenome | isolation source: surface marine sediment (1.8m) | place: French Polynesia: Moorea | collected 2018-08
CTTCACAAAAGTAATATAAAAAAATAGTTAGATGTCCTGTAGGTACTACATATAAATTGTAGGCCCTTAGGTTGCAGCTGATAGGTAGGCCAAGGCATCAGATGGGAGACCAGCTGTGCCAAGGCACTGTCCATAATCATATAACCAATAGATGGTGTCAAAACCAAACAAACAAAGTGAGGAGGAGTGTAAACGGGTTGTTATGTAGGGCATGGACTTTGGACTGGGGTGGTACACGGAATGCAGATATCGTAGTGTTGCACAAGCATGCAAAAGGAAGTATCTTTCCTATTTATCTTACAAAAGTTCTGATCGTAAAGTTTGCGTGATGTCACAGCTGGAAGATGCGAGATGAGTCATGTTGCCTGCCGCGTGCGAAAAAAACTCAAAGAAGCCCAAACCTCACCCAGTATTTTTTTTTCCAGACCGTACTGTTGATAAAATACCCCAGTTGTTAGTCAACAAGGAGGGTTGGCTGACGGGGGGGCCACTGACCCCTTGTGGTTGGCCATCCGCCCCCTCAGTTGGCTGAACCTACGTGGTCAATCACACACACCCAGGTTGCACGCCCCCTACTGTTGTTTGCCGAACACCCTCCGGCCACCTATGTCCGAACACCCTCCGGGTTGGCCACCTAAGTCCTGGAGGAGCATCACTTCCCTCGGCAAAACATTTCCAGAAATGAGTGTTTTGAACAGTTTGACTCTCGGACCAAGTCATCACGCACTGGCCATGTACATCTGTGTTTGACAAATTTTGTTGACAAATTGGGAGGATGATGTGGCTTGTTCCTGCGCCCACCGCCCCTCTCGGTTCCCTCGTCTTCTCGTCGCGATCAACCCAATCCTTATCTGCATGCTTACTTTGTGAAACAATATTGTTATGGAAATTCACCTCAACAAGCACAATGATTTGCGTTGATTTATGCTGACCCCCTGAAACAGTTTAAGACTCGTCTAATAAATTTATAGGTAGCAGCGCATTATGCCCGTTGAGCTGGAGGCAGAAGGGATCATTTTTTTCCACGTTTATGGTAGGTTATGGGACACCCGACAATGGGGAGCACAGGCCCAGCATATTGTAAATTACCGCTTGCTGCTGCCCCCTGAAACATACGTAATGGGAAAGAAGCCTTAATGTGATAAAGCGCTCGGCTTATTTGGAGATCTCCAGCTGGACTCGTGATTTATTTCTTCACTTTGTACTGATGTGCGGAACGCACGGCTGCGGATTCAGGAAGACCGGATTCGGGACAGGTGAGCATATTGATAGAGTCTAACTGGCACCGGGACCGTGGAGTCAGGGAGCGAAAAACTGCGCCTTGAAATTCTCTCGAAATGAAAGAGAAATGAGGACCAGGTGTGCGCCTGTGATCAAAGAACTCTTGGACTTTTTCATTTGAAATCAGCACTGTGTATCAAGATGGGAGTTTTTTTCAACCACTTCCGTACATTTCATTTCCTTTTCAATCACATGATTGATGCATTGCTCCTGTGAGTAATCCATTGCAGTTCAAAAGTGGGGTTTCGTGAGAGACAACCGTGCGCACGTTTTGTAATTAGGATTGATTTATTTGTCAGCTTGGGTCGCGGGGTCTCACCGGTTTCTTGATAGGGACACAGCTCCCCCAGGTAGAAAGTCCGACTCCCCCGGTACCTGTGCGGGACGATTTATGGGCGCCCACTCTTTGAAGTGACAACGCTCATACCTGTGATTAATATCATGTTTCCATCGCTCAAGGGCTCGCTGAAGAATAAGCCTGGGAAATTTGACACACTTGAAGAATTTGTTTCCTTCGAATAGACATGTGAAAAATGACCAAAAAAGCAGTGTTTGTCAAAAACGGAAGAACGCACACATCAAATGCGGCCACAGCAGAGAAGCAGAGAAATGTTTTGGCTTTTTTCTTTCAATAAATCAAACTGTTTTCTGCGTGCAGACATGAAAATGAGCGCATAAGTTTGGAATTCACAGGCGCTGAAAAACAGCGACTGATCGACTGTCCAAAAGTGGAACATTCAGTCTGTTTTGCTCACCTGCTGAGGCAGTTTGTGTGTTCAGCCGTTTGTGAAGTTTTTGTCAAAAAGTGGACAACATTTGGGCAAAATTCGCAGTTTACGAGTTGATCTACTGCACTGATGAGGAAGAAACCTTGCGACGGCAGTTGCCAGTCAACTCGGAACCGGTTGGGATGGGTTGGTAGGATGCCCCAGAGTCCTGGTGTAATTTAGCCACCCACAAGTGACAAATGGGCTGTCGACCATGTGTCCCTGTCATTCAATGAAAGGGCAAGTCGGGGCAGAGCTCCAATAAAGGAGCATGTTGACATGTGATCATTAACAACCATCAGCTCCCCAGGTTTTGACAAATAAATCAGAAAAGTGCTTTGATGTGACAGGTCACCCTCAGGTTGTAAACATGTTATCAGGCCTGGCTGACAGCCCGTGGCAGTTTGGAGCAAAGTGAAGCATCCCAGATGAATGGGGCTTTCTACCCTTGTTACTGTTTTCACAATGCCTCTTGAATTCTGATGTCCAGGAAAAGGACGCTTGAATTGATGCCCAGGGTGAGGAAGCTCTCTGATCTTCCGAACCCGACAGGGAAGTAGAGGAGACAGACCACCTCACCACCAGGACATGTTTTTCAATCTCACGTATTTGTGGTCAATCCTCAAACCAGACACAAGGTGGTTGTGTCCTTCGAAGAGCTGCTATTTCTGATAAAAATCAGCGCGAACGCAACGTAGATATCTTTCTGCAGTCGCGCGTTCGTCCTGCTTGGGAACGATTGTTGGGAAAATGTCGTGGAGCGCAAACACTTTTTCCTTTTCGACCTCCAGTGGTTTTGGTGAAAACAACTTGGAATTTGAACGTCAGTCAACTGCAACACAAACCAACGAAACTTTTTCTCCACAATTCTTTAATTTTCAGCCAGCGTACGAGCAACACAATGTCTTCGTTACCACCATCTGACAAAATTTACTTTGCCTGCTGCTCGATTATTGCTACTTTGAGGTCATTATGTACAATTACAGTGAAAGGTGTTTGGTAAAAATGGTTTCAGAATGTCCCTCCACTACGATAAGCTCCATTGTGTGAAAGGGCAGGTGCCTGCAATTTCTTGTCATTTCTGATGCATCAAGATACGACAAGAATCTTGACACAAAGTCAATGCAATTAGGTAGTTTGTGACATGATACAAAACTGTTTCTGTCCACTTTGTCAAGGCGTCCACTGAAAATCGACAGCTTCTCATAGACAGTGCCACGTATTTCGAAGCTTTCTTTTCTTTCTGCTCGTTATTGCCGGTTTTTGTCCTTATCAGGCTTGGTTTGTCAGCGGTGGAGCACGCCAAGGGTGTCACAGCATTTTCAACATTGAATCAAGCAAAATGAGAAGAGATTCGGCGTGGGTCAACCGAGCTGTCAGGCTGTGCGTGCTACGGCAAGAAACACACTTACTGACCGCGAATTACATTCTCAACAGTTCGGCCCCAGGGCTGATATTCCTGTTGACACCCTGTCCTGCTTTGTCGACAGCCTTCATGTCTCCTGCACCCTAATATTGACAAGCATAACCACCTAACAATGTACAATTACAGCTTTCTGTCACTGCATGGAAGAATTCACAATGGTGTTAATGGCGTAACTGCTAATATGAAATATGGCAGGGGTCACAGGGCAAGCCTACCCTTCCATAACTGTCATGTATCCGAACTCCGAACTGACTCCTTCGCTTTTTGAGGGAAATTATTTGCCCAAGACAGGTGCTTATTTCAAAGGGGGTTCATTACTCAGACGTTTCATACTTTTGTCAGTGAGGGTGTGATTATTCGTCACACAACTGCGTCGAATGTTACCGGTAGCAGCTGGCATGCAGACAGACGCCACGCAATGTGAAAAAATAACAAAACAGTGTGAAACAGCAGCCATCAATTTTGTACCATGGAGGTGGTGAATAAAGCCTCGTGCAGTAAATCACATTTCAGAATGAAAATCGTGATGTCCGTCATGTCACCAGTCGTGTCTGTTTCTGTCCACTTGTTGGTCATGTTTGTCATGAACAAACCGCGAGTGAGTGAGTGAGTGAGTGAGTGAGTGAGTGAGTGAGTGAGTGAGTGAGTGAGTGAGTGAGTGAGTGAGTGAGTGAGTGAGTGAGTGAATGACACCAATGTCGTTGGCAAGCCAGCAGTACTTTTGTTGCTGCTCTCAACTCGTCATTTTGCAACACTAAGACGGACACTTCGAAAAAACAACAACACAAATATATTTATGGTGTTTGCAAACTCACTGAATGTGCTAACTGTTTCTCAACATGTCATGACGCAGCCGATACCGATATCTGTCTTTCATTTCCACTTCGGTGTTCTGTGCAAGGATGCGCTTGTGCAAAGTGCCTGAAAAGCTGAATGAATCGTGATTTTGTTCGCAGAAATGCAGAACTGACCAGAAAGGCAGCACTTCTGGGATGTCTGAAACAAGCAACCAACTTCTGTTGAAAGGTCTTTTTGTCAAGAAAATGGTCATTTATCTCGTCCAGTCGGATTTGTCAGAAACCCCTGTGCATTTCTGTACTGATATGCCCTTCTTTGTGAGTGCTGTGTCAATACTTGTCATACACATTCAGTCTGGACCTGTCAAAAATGACAGCCAGATTTTTTTCTTGCTGAAAAAAGGCGGATCACTTTCCCTGTGAAGGCCACATTTGACTGAGTTCAGTCTGGGCAAAGATCCCTCCTGGATCTGCGCTGTGTTTCTGTCGCACATGGGCAGTAACGTCAACAGCATATGTCATAATGCGCCGTCATATTTCACCAATCACTCTTTCAGAACATTGTAATGCCTCTTTATGACCTGTTTTACTGCGTTTCCCGGTTGCAATAAACGAAAATAAGGGTGCATTTTGTTTTATCTTCCTTTTTAGTACGACACGTCACGAAACTACGCTTTTGTGTTTTTTGTCTCCTGTCGGTCTTGGGAAGTTCTTCGCACGCCAGTGCCAAAAGTCGTGGTGCTTTATCTTTTTCGTTTTAGATGCTACGATCGTCGAAATTCATTGAAGGTTCAGCATTGTCGGTGCGATGTCGCCAAAACGTCAGAGCGTTGACGAGTAGATCAGTGTTTGACAGGGTTGAGAACCCCAAGTGAATCCGTGTCCAGAACGTGCTGGTGTGGAGTGGCCTGTGAAGACAGACAGGCCTCTCGGGGTGTGCAATTCAACCCAGAATTTTGTTGTCAACAAAGGGTGATGTAACCACTTTTTGATTGATTCACGGAGGCCATGAAACTGATTCCAATGGAACAGTGAACAACCCATGAAGCCATAAAGCGCAGTGAACGATGGTTTCTATCTTTTCTGCGTCTTCAATGTCTTCACATAAATCATCATTCAAAGCAAGCTTACAGTGGGTTTTAACGGCTGAAGGCATCAAAAGACGCCGACACCGGGTCGTAAATCTTCAAGTACTTAAGCGGCAATATTTGTGGAGGGGAGGAACGATAATATTTCATGGTAAAAAGTTGTATGTTTGGAGCGCATAAACATAAAACACGCACGGCTGAGGTTCCGTGGCAGAAATGACTGATGTTGTTGAGTGGAGTTTCGTTTCGAGTCTCCAGCTTCCACTGATGACAAACCGACCACCTTTTGGTTCTGTTCACGTGAAACAGAGTTGATCAGGTCGGTTTTTGAATTGTTGTTGGAAGAACACTTTTGAGCGCACCGACGAAGAAACAAGTTTACGAGTTTGTTTCGAACAACGATTGTTGGTTTCGAAAAGACTGGAGTTCACGTTGCAGATCTAAGATCAGGCAGAACCAGGTCTGTGCCCTGAGCCGAGAGTGATACTGACACCTTTCTGACGAGAGACAGAAAAGCGCCCTTTGTGCGATAAGTGCAGGCCGGATGACAGATACATTTATTTCTGTTGTCAGGCTATCATTGGGACGACGACCCGCGTTCTGCTCGGGGCCACTCACGCCGCGCACGGTCAACTGCAAGATGAATGTAAAATTGACCAATTTGTGCAATTTCTCACAGACACCACCAGCTGACTGAGTGATGAGTTGTGCGACTCCCCTTTTCTTTGCAAACTCTTGTTTCTGCCGGTGCCAGACGTGAAAGAAGCTCAGGTGGGAAATTTGACGTGAGATCCATCCCCACCTCATCAGACTCGGTCCGTCCGGGTCCGCACGATGAATAATCAATCAATCTGCCCGCTGTTCAGAGAGGAGGCCTGCTGCACAAATTGCTAAATTCCGTGACACGCTCGGAAACGCTCTCCATATTCGTGCCGCACTTGATACGATCATTTGGAAAAATCTACTGTCAGTTTTACAATTTTATGTGAGGTGTTTTATACAATGGCTGTTTAGAGTACCTCGGGGGAATTCAAGTATTATTGCCTGATTAAATGTGTGAGCAGTAACAAATCATTGGTCATTATTGTTGTAATGGTCCTTCGGTGAAACGTTTATGGATATCAGTGTTGTGGCGTGAAGTGTTACGGACCACATGAATGATACCGCTACAAGGGACCATTCAAATTTACGATGCTGAATTTCAAATACTCACAAGATCAAAGTAAAACTTTGAAAATATGTGGCTTACAATGGGACAATAAAGATAATTTGGTGGTCACAACAAACGCTGTCTGGCCAAATGAAATACGTCCGCGTGTGAGACTGAGTACATTTTCTTGTACTTGTGTTTGAAACATTCACTGTCACAAACGGAATGTTCCAAAAAGATGCTTTCATTCATCTTCCAGGGAATTTCGAGTGAACATTTTGACTGTTGCACTCTTCTAGTTGGTATTTCTTCGTTTTCAGCTGCCATCAAATGCGAACGCGTTGAGGTATTTGAGCGTGCCAAGCGAACATAAATCAAAATTGACAGCTCGTAACAGCGTCGAACATTCTCAACAACGGCCGATGTTTAATGTATCGCAACCGCTCAATTATTAAAGCCGAACTGCCAAAACGGGTATCTGTCCGGAGTATGCCCTGAAAGCGAACTGTCAAAATGATGAATTTTCCAGTCCGTTGGTACGCCCGTGCATCATCGTGCAGTTTTGTGCGCGCCAACTATCCGCCCACATGGAACTGTTGCTCAATCCGACAAATCGCGGACCGTGTTCATGCAAAGTGCAGATTTCATCAGTTCCTTTCAATTTCTTTCCACCACGGACACTGATAACTGATTTTAAAGCGACACAAACACGGTCCCGGAAACCTCTCGTTCCCAGCAAAGTTTCGCGCAAAGTTTTGTTTGCGATATACCCCTGAATATCATCTATCTGGCAATCCCACGTTAGTTATTCTCCTGCCAAACAGTAATTTCACCGTAATTAACTTGTCGGACAAAGAAATGTATGTCTTGTTGCATGCAAGTCCGTCATACATCACGGAGCTCGCTTTCCCCAGCAAAGGTATGGAGGTATGTCACGGCATCGTGAAGACAAACATGCAGCGCCGCTCTCTCCTCAAACTTTTTCTCCTGTCAGAATTAATCACACAGCAAAGTTTCAGTTTGATGTGCTGTCAAGTTTGGTTTCTCTTGTCGTATCAAACATTTTGAAAGAGACATATGAAAAGTGGAAGGTCTTCAACAACAAAAAAAACAACTTGTTGGTTATTTTACCACAAGTTCAGGAACCACCCGCTGATGGTACACACCAGGTTCAATGCAGAGTTTTGTGCCCAGGTCAACGAAATATCTGTTTTGTTGGCCCATGTGTGCCGCTTGGAACCAGGACCGCATCGCTCGTGCGCTCACCGCTTCAATGAGATTGACTTCGCAGCCGAAAGACTCAGTTCGGACGAGAGCATTTGTCAAGAAGAGAGAGACCAGCTTTGCCCAAGTCAAGCGCAGTTTTTGCCAGGCCACAAATTACGTTCAGGTGCATGAAGCCCTTTCTGGTGGAAGGAAAATGACAAATGAGAGTTGTAAATCTGCAACAGCATTACACCATCACACAATGAGGAAACGAGAGGTACTCAGCGGGTTTACTGTGTCGTTTATCAAACGTGCGCCACGATGCGGCGGCCTTTGTATCAGATAACAGTGACAGATTACAGCATGAACCTTACAGCCTCGTCAAGTGCGTCTACAAATAGAGTGGCCTCCTTGGATGCGAGTGAGAGGGCTGGCAAACAAACATCCTTCTTCGTCCTTGTCAAGCCTGTTCCGAGCCTGACAACCCGTTACGAACATCGTAGTTACCTCAGTTTGCGTTTGTTTCAACAAAATTTATTGGTTGTTTGGCTGAAGTTTCATGAATCTTCTGGCTGAAGTTCAGAAGCGTTGTTATTGGGAGACTTCTGAGAAAACGTCAAGTGCCAATCAATCATCGAGTCCCGTCACTTCTCCGATCTGTGAGAACCGACACTCTCCTCGTCGGACACTTTGAAGTTTACGACCCGTCTGTCAGATCAGCAATAACAGTTTCATTTCTTCCATAAATGTGACAACCACATGTGTGAGTATTATCAACCACAATGATCGATTCGCACTGAATGGACAGCGTGTGGTTTGCTGCTGAAGTTAGCCAAACATCGTTGGACTGTGTCGTGTTTTCTTTTCGTGGAATCCAAGAATCAGGACACTCAAGGAGCCGATCCCTCTTGTCGTGTTGACAAGAACCTGGTCACCTGTTTCACAGAAGTGCAAAGAGTAGTCACTGTGTTTCTTCTGTTTCAACAGAAACCATTTGTTTCGATCTTCTTTTCGACTTGTTTGCTACATGACCGCACAAGTTCTTTCAAAAGTTCTTTGCGTTTGAGACAACAGCTGAACTTGAAAAAAACGAACCCTGTCAACTGAGGAGCAGCTGAAGTTTTCATATGCGGGGGAACTGCCGGGAGGGGGGTCAACCAGCATTGGGGGGGGGGCAGGTACCACGGGTTGTTTCAGCCACCATGCGGAGCACAACCAACAACAGGGAGGTTTGACCCAGCCAAAAGGGGTTCTGACGCGGCAGTTGTGGGGAGTCTGACCAGCAACTGGACAGGGAGTCTGGCCTGAAATGGCTGGGTGGTGGTGGATCTGAGATTGTTGGGGAGGGCATGACAAAGGTTCATGAATACTGTTGGAATTCTGGTGAGTTTTTCTTCAGCTCAAGCTTTTTGCTGCGTGTGTTCTCTCTCTGCTTGTCAGCAAACTGCAAATTGGCAGGAGCTAGCGGACGAACACACTCATTGACACAGGACATAACTTTGTCGATGCCCTTCATGAACTGTCCATTTTCCAAAGCCGGAAATATTTTACGAGTGCATCTGTCATTCTTTTGTGCGGAACGACAATTGATATTGTTCGGCATGTTTTTGATTCGAGAGCAGCACTTGATGGAGAGGAAGATCGCTGATCATTTCCTAGATTGCTGTGTGGGAGTGGTGTCCTCAATGTTGGTGTCCTGCAGTGGGGCGGATATCAGAAATTCCTGATCGAGTTTGATCGCACTTGGTCACTGGTCATAAAACCCCTCCTTGTGTGTGTAAACTCAAGTTTCTAGTGTTTTTCCTGCGACCAGTCTGCTTCGTACAAAGAACTATCCACTCACTCACAATTCTTGCCACCATGCAGTTGTAAAATGCGAAAAAATAACCAGGACAAAACAGCAATTCTTTGCTTCAGTGTGTGCTCTGGCCATTTGTCAAGGATTAGCTCAGATTTGTCACTCACAACATTCGACTGCAATCTCTCGTGACTTATGTCATCTTATTGCCATCCAGTTTACTTTGTGTCCAGGACAGTGAAAGGATTAGTGTCCTGCCGGACTGCCCCTGTCCGTGAAGAGTCACCAACTCGGCAGATTTGAAGCAATTTTTGAGATGGGTTTGAGTTGGCGTGACACTGTCACAGACAAGTGCGGTGTCCGATCGATCGTGCAAACCAGGGTCGCCTTTGCACAACTTTGCATCAGAGCGATCAGCGAGCGATCGGTACGTGAAAATTCCCTGGATTATCAAGAGTAAAAGTTTCTGTGAACCTTTGTTGGGGCTTCAAAAGTATCTTTCAGCCGAGTAAAAGTTGGTCGAACGAGTCAGACTCAAGTTTTGACAGTTCACTCTTGAAATCTTTCTGCAACCATAAAATACCAACATGGAAATTGGGTGCTGTGCCCCTGACAGCTTTCCGAACAGACCCCTTGCTTCAGTGTCGCCAACTGACATTCAGAATATTCCCAAAACAAACAAGCATAATCTTGATAACAACTTCCGATGTGGTTGTCAAAGTAATTTCGGGCAAGGTAATGAGATATGATCAAAGGTCCTGGCTTGACGTGGATTGGCAGTTGGAACAGGTGAACAATAGTGTATGTGGCAATGTGCTTGTACCATCAATCACAAAATTTGCGTGTTATCGCATAACCTGTCACTCGAGCATAGGGGAGATGGAGACGTGAAGACCATGTGCCGTGAGCTGTGATATATTGCCTGAGCCCAGAATAATTTGTGTAAAATGTACGCTTTCGCAGATGAAATGTGGTGATATGGTTGTGAAATGCAGTGCAATTTGTCCGCATCTCACGCAAAGTAAGATAAACACTGGCTTGAAAATGAAAATTTGTTCTGGTTACGGAGAACATGTTTCTCTTTTCTTCCTTCGCCCAGAATTTACTGTGGGTGGAGTTACGAGCGTCACCGAACGTTGGAAACTGCGTCAGGAGGTGGCGTACTTTTTGCCACCTGCAGCTGCGTGACGTTTTGTTATCCAGCGACCGTGGGACAAAAGATCATCTACACTTTTGAAATTTGCCACAATGCCACAATGTTCTGAGTTTGAAATTACCTGTGGCCTCCGAATCAGCTGTTGTGGGGTCATTAATTTGCTAATTGTTGGAAAGCAGAAGTTGTCAAAGAGAGGTACGTAATTCATTCTGAGCAGCGCGTTGAGGTGAAAAGTGTCATTGTGTTGGAGAAAATAGATCGTGACAGGTGAATTGATTTGTGAGATCAGCACTCGCGAACTCGGCGCAGCTCGAATGAGGAGGGAACTTCAGAAACGCGAGTGTTTGTCCACCCAGCTCAACGTCAGCGAACGCACCAACGTCGACAGAGATTGGACAGCAGAGAGGGCAGAACAGACCACAGACATGCCACCTCTCAAGGGAGGTCCTTGGCAAGCACACACACACGGAAAGGCACACACATACACACACACACTCAATTGAAAGTGAATCCTGATCATCTAATCATCTCGGAAAGCACGCTCGGTAAGGCGTCCAAACCAAGTTCCTTGAAAAACTGGATTTTTCTTTGACGAAACCAGTTCAAAAGAAGTGTGGAGCGTCAACGTCACCACCATCGTCGCATGAAGGTCACTCGTCCCAAACAACAAAGCGGACATTTGGATCCGGATGCGGAGGGAGTACTGAAATAGACAGGCGTAGTACTGATTGGATCGATCGCATCCAGTGGGACCCACTGCATTAAATTTGAAAGCGCAAATGATCGCATCAATTCCGAAGTGTCAGAACGAATTACGAGTGTTTATCGACAGAATGAAATTTTATGATCCATACGTGGAATGTCATTATCCGTAATGATGTATGTCAAGTCGGTTTACGCTTGACAGAAAAATTAATCCTCCGCAGATCATATCACAGGGCGGTTCATTTGGGTGAAACTCTGATGAACGAAAGACATGCGAGTGAAAGACGAACGAACTGAAGGTTTCAGACCAGGAGAAAGAAAAACAAGATCATATCTCGCCACTTGGTGGGAATTTTAGGTCGTGTGAAAGACGCAAACATAGTTGATTGAAAGTCCTGTCAAGTTCTTGTGGCTGATTTTGTCATGCAAAAACGCCCAAACACATTGCTGTTTTCAGTGCAAAACTTCCGAGTCCAAACACAACGTCACAAACTTGTACTTCTTGCAAGCTGTTGTCTCTCCAAGAACTTGATGTGTTCACCTGTCAGTACCACATACTCCTCCGAGTCAGTAAGCTGTCAAGCTGTCAGAAAACCGTCAGAGATCAAAGTGGGCTGCATGAAAAACGGCGGGTCAGGAAGATCAGACTCCTGACAGGAAGGGCAGGAGTGATCAGCGCGGGTACCATGGTGGTCTCCTGGTACCGCGGAAACTGGAGCTGCGCGCGTCCGGAAGCGTCGCTCTGGGATCCAATCAGTTTCTCCCGGTGACTCTTGAAGCGTGCGCGAGAAAATTTGTGAAGCCAGATTGGTGAAGATGGATCGTTCTCCGCGACGCTTTTTGTGTTGCTTGCACAGTTTTTGTCTGACTGCTGTTGCAACACTTCTCCACCACCGTGTTCACAATCAAAATGCAACACAATGACAAACTTTTGACGGGCTTTGGGACTGTTTTGGGGACGCAACTTCTGCAGTGGCAGATCAAGTTGAAGTTTTTGACAGACGTCTGCGGGCCCACGGCTTGGCGTTGTGTTTCTCAGCCGCGGTAAACTTCTGTCGGCTGCCGCGCACAGTGTACAGTGTGGGTAAATCTAATAGTGTGATGGATAAGATGTGCCAGCTCCGTTGGCCTTTGATGTCAGTCAGAATTACCTGTGCACATCAATAAACATTACGCTGTATCATATCAACATCAGCAGATGAGCGCTGGGTGTTGCGATGAAACTTTCACCGAAATTCCAGGGAGGGGTGATTAAATCTCAAGTGAGACGGTGTGTTGAAGAAAACATACTGCGAGATTTGAGCAGTGGCAAATTCACCTTGTCCGGTGCAGTGTTGCGGACATGTTGTGTTCGTGCGTGTGTTTGGAGAGGGGGGAAGCACAAACCTGTTTTTGGAAAGTGGATGCTCATTTTTTGTACATGTATTGATGAATAATCTGCTATTATCTCTGATGATGTATGCGGCGCTGCACAATACACGACGGAACAATTTATCAAATGTCTATCATATTGCGGATAAAACTTTAATTGGACAGCCATTTCCCGCTGGTCCATTGTGGATGGCCACTGGACATGCGAGGAAACTGAAACGTGACGTAGATCATTCTGACAGCTTTCATTTCCACTTGGCGAACGGGCGGTGAACGGTTTGAAGCACTTGATAATTAATTTAATGCCGTACCCCGAGGCTCAGTATGATACCAAATGAACCCCTGATAACGTGATAGCACGCCCTCCACTGGGTACTCGACCTTCTGAACGTGAACCGTGACGGGCAGAAACCGTTTTGCCTGGAACCAGATGATTTCTCCAAACCTTCAAGTTTGTCTGCACAAATTCTAAAGTCTGCCTTTCTTCAGAGAAACTCTCAAAAACAGAACGACGTCGAGACAAAGACTGCGATTCGAATATTCTTTGCATGCACTGTAGACTTAGACCGCTGCCAAAACCTGACAGACATTAGTGAAGATTTGTCATCCAAAAACCAATGTAGACTCATCTTCAAGGGACTTATGTCATCTTAATGCCAACACAATTACTTTAGCTCACGGCCACTGCTGACTTTATCTTGGCACCCGCGCCGTACTCCTCAGAAGGATTAAAAGAACAGAAACGTCGGCGACATAAATCTTTAAATGGACATTGGTTGCTGGCTACAGTTTTCTGCTCTGTGCTCTCGGGCACATGTATCAAAAGTCTTTGGCTGCTGACAGCTGTTGGCGCGTTTGAAGACAGAAAAAAACATCAAATGGACACATTTGAAATTCGTCGTTGAAAATGGACAAGTTTTCTTTCTTTTCGTTCGTCCGACTCTGTCGTCGCGCGCAGGGCTTGTTTACGAGTGGGACGTTTCTGTCGAAGTGGGAGGGTCATGTGTTGACACGAGCACAGATACGACAGGGCTAATTACACTACGTCGAGTTTCCTGACACCAACTGTGAAGAAACGATGCAAAAATGTTGCGTTTGACAGGGACCACTTGCTTCGTGACTGTGTGACAAAAGAACCTCGGGCACATCTTTTTGATCGCTCGTTGCATTTGGAGAATTTTGGTGCTCAGTCCATGACTTCATTCATTCAGACGTTGTTCAAGTGCGAGTGAGCAAAAATGGCAAAGCTATCAGCCTTGTTTGTAGTCGCAATTCGTTCAGTGAAAATTGACCAGACAAATCGGGACCTGGACTTCAGGGATGTCAGAGTCTCCCACACAGTTTCTGTGCCTGGATGAGTTGCAGAATCAGAGCAGATATTGAAGATGACAAACAGGGAATATGCCTGTTTGCATTGGCTAGATTGCAGTCAAAGAAGAATTGGAGGTGACAGATATGATGAAAAATGCATGACATTGTGTGATCAATTGTAATTTAAGTGTGAAGCTGCCACCTACGGAGAACAGACACACAGCCCATTCATTGTAATGCCCAATTTATCAAAATCAGTCTGGCCCTCGAAAAGGAAATTGAAGATTTGTCCAATTTCTTCGCTGCTCCAGATTAGGTCAGTTCACAGCAGAATTCAGGGCTTTGTTGTGGCACGATGCCAATATCCTCTGCGGTAATGCAGGCAAACTGCAAAATTCCACAGAAGAGACACAAAAAGGGGGTTGGTACAATCCAGCTTTGTGTTCGCGAAAGAAGTTTCACGTTGACGAACACATGAAATTCGGTTTCGGCGAAAACTGTTTTGTGCCTGCGGGAACACATCGTCCTGGTGGGAGTGTTTTCTCAAGACTGACATGAGATACAGACTGATGAAAAGTGCAGACATCTCAACAGCTTGTCCCTGCGTGCGCTGCGCCCTGAACCCGCCGACCTCTGCCACGTCCCCCTCAGGCTCCAGGCCACACTCGCCTCTGGTCATCGTCAGTGTCAAGGGTCCGGCGCAAACACAGATCGACGAACAAAGACGACTCTTGTATTCCAGCACCCTCACCGTCAGTGATGTAATGGATGTTTGTTTATGCGAGTGATGAAGTGTTGAGTTCACTCTAATGGAGTACCAGAGGACCACCCGAGTACCATACTTGATTGGCAAATGTAAATGTTCTTGTTGGGGTCTGAAGCTGGTGACCCGGGGGTTGTTCATCAAGTTGACAGCAGCTTTGATCTGGGGCAGCTGCTGGAAGGTTTGAACCGGAGCCGGGGTGGGGCGAGTCAGGGGTCGGGCGCGGGGCAGCGTGCTGATGACAAATCTGACCCTGAGTACTTCTCAGGAATGCATTCTGCAATTCTGCACAGATTTTGTACACGTGTTCCCCTGAGTAGCAGCCACAAGAATTCCTGTGGCAGCATCAAACGTGTTGTGTTTCATTTTCTGTTTCACATATGATCCATCGAAAAGAAAAACTTCTGATCGTTTTTTCGATGAGAAAAGTACAATATTCCACAAAACATACACGCTGGCCAACAAGTGCAGCAGAATCTTTCACAACTGGAAAATTTTCGTGTTTCTCGGTCAAGACCAACGATCGGAAGGAAATCAGACATCTACAGTCACTTCCAAATGTCGGATTCTTGACGTGCTGAAACAGTGGACCACATGAACCACATCATGTGGCAAAAAGTGGCAGGATCAATTCCACGGTCAATTGCACAATCGCGAGAAATCAACGTTTCGTTTGAGTAAAGTTGCAATACGTTAGAAGGACCACCCTGCCACGAGCTTGTGTTGTAAATCTCGGAGCTCTCGGGTGTAGGCAGCTCGATCCTGAAATACTGCAGCTGTTCATCACGCTGACGGAGCGCTTTGATCTCTGACAAGTGAATGATTTGGAGTATGGGCCAGTGACAGACAAGGGCAACAAGGCTATCGTCAAATTGCCTCGCGCTGACAGTTCATATATCTCAGTAACATGTTTTACCGACGCCAGATGCATTTATCTTGCTGCTCTTTCTTGCCGCAATTGCCGGTTTCTTGCAAAAGTTCCTTTTTCTGATGATCGCTTGGGCTGCTGTGGCTTCTCTTGGCTACTTTGTCGGAAGATTTACAGTCAGACTCCAAGTTCTCCATTTCACCGAGGCAAAGGATAAATTGATAGCCTGATAAATTGAATGGATCTTGGATGCTTTTTCTATCCCACGTACTGAAATGTTGCATTTGTGGTTTGAGTGCTCAAATAACAAACGACGCTTTCTCCGTGGATCAACGTGTTTCTTTCCCAATCTGACACAAGCAGTTTGAAGGCAAAGGACAGCTCCAATGTCCAGGGATGATGACCCCCATTTGCTCTTGACCACCGCGGGTCAACTCGATGACGACCGAGTTCAGTCCTCGTCCCAACTCTCGACCATAGTTTGCTGCGACAATTTCTAATCAACTTCTGGTTAGAGATAATGGCGAAGCAAATTAGGCTTTCGGTCATCGGGCAATCATTCCTCATTTGACGCGTTTGCTGGGACAACCTTATCTGTTCCAGTGATTACGCCATGACGAATGGATTTCTCAGTACGATTCGGCAAATACTTCGCCGAATCAGCTCTCGGTTTGGATCCCGACGAGATTGAACTCGAATAGCGAGGAAGAACCCCCCCCCCCCACAGAAAATCCAAACTGGGATGACAGGAATTGAATGTGCGCTGGGTGTTCAACTTCGAACTGGATTACATTGGATTAGGTTTTGATCGTGTGATCGCAGGGACTTTTAATCAGTGGGGCGTCGTTTGACTTGATTACCGCCTGAGGTCGCGAGGGACACAACACTCGTTTAGATTGCGGACAACAAGGATCTTGGACATTTTTCTCGAGATTCAATTTGGTGACAAAGGGAGAGATGATGGTGGTTCTTGAAGCGACGGGTGCTGTTATTTGAATGTACAGTCGCACTGTCGAGATGGGTCTGACCCCAATTTGTTTCGATGTCAGCGTGAGTCAAACGACCCTCAAAATTACCAATTCCAAAACGCATTTTGTGAAAGTTTTCGGAATTTATCCACCAAGCTGAGGGGTTTCGGGAAGAGAGGTAAATTTACGGCCACTTCCCAGCAACTTTGTTTTTCTCGCCAAGAATTTCTTTGTGATAGAAAACCAAAAATTTGTGAACTTCTCGCTGAAGCTGAAAAATATCCCTCTGCGGACGTGAACGATTCGAAACACACTGAAAAATAATTAATCAATATGTTTGCGAAGGTTTTCTGCTGGGGCCGTGTATAACCTGCAAATTGGGGTGCCTTGACTAGGATAATTTTTAGTGGCGTACTTCTGTCCAAGTTCTGATGCTGAGCATCAAA
>JAAUXT010031299.1_pt1 | contig 17100 bp, 25 predicted proteins | sample 7278171 | NCBI WGS metagenome assembly JAAUXT01 (sample SAMN14350112, study PRJNA611818) | marine sediment metagenome | isolation source: surface marine sediment (1.8m) | place: French Polynesia: Moorea | collected 2018-08
CCCATTTTTCACCAAGGGCCCTTCAAATACACGTACACACCACTCGTTCTCTCTCTCTCTCTCTCTCTCTCTCTCTCTCTCTCTCTCACACACACACACACACACACAATCAACAAAGCACTTGTCCAATCTGTCTATGGGAGCGTCTTCCCTCAAGAGTTTCTGAGCTTGCATGGTGAAAGCATCATTTGTGGTCATGCCTGCACGTTTCACATGAATCACAATCTGAAAAATCCTCCTTCCCTCTTCCCTCCAACTCTGACCCAGGCTCTGCATTCACCAGCGCTGGCAGGCACTTGGTCCACTTGGCCCTGCAGGTTTCATCCCCACCACCTCCCACTACACGAGGTTCACAATGGGAGAGACGCTGGTTTTCTTCTCCGTCTCCCCCTCCATGCAGGGCTGGCTGCAGGCTCAATGCACAACCGGACGTCCTGGTCCTGATCCGGAGCCACTTCCTGTGCGAACCGTCCGGCGCACGCGCGTCTCTTCCGGAACAGCTTGGAACCTCACATTTGTGCGTGTGAGAGAGCGCACAGATGAAAGATCCCCATGCAGGGACGGTCCAGGTACGTGTACTCTCAGGGTGATGAACACGTGCACCGCAGTCGGCGACATGTCATGAAGGAAGTGAATGCAAGTTTGATGAGACTCTATCAGCCTGTTTCCGATGCGGAACCAAGATTCCATCCGTGAAGCGAGGCCCTTGAACCGAATTGGTCGAGAACAGAACAAAAGTGAAGAGACTTTGGCCGCTCCGGTCTTAAGTGGACGATCTCGAAATGGCTGGAGATGCAATGCAGTTTTTCCTTTCCCCATCATGCACCTCGTATTTCTCAGCTGTAGTTCCCAATTGCCAGGGATCGGCCATCCGGCCTCATCGTGGAGCCTTCCCCTGGTTCCACCCCTGGGTCCACCTCTGGTTCCACCCCGTGGTCCGCCTCTGGATCCGTCCTTGGACCCACCCCTGTGCATTGACAACTGGATCCACCCTGAATCTGACTCCACCCCTGCACCTGGCTCCACTTCTGGCCGTGTCCACTCCTGGATCCACCCCTGCTTGATGCATTAATTGAGCTGTTTGCTTCTCCGACTGAAGTTGGTTGGGCCTTCAGAAACGTCCAACGAAGCAGCTGCCTTTGATCGTGGCTTTGCCCTACGCACAGATGCGTCGAGCTTTGTTCTTGGTGGGTATGTTGGCAAGTGCGTTGGCAAGGTGTGTGTCATTACAGACTCCGTCTTCTTTGCTCATTGAGTCCCTCCAACTGATCCAGGGTCGAGGCAGGGAACCCAATCCATTTCCGACTCCATCTTCAGAAACTGCACATGTATCAGATCTGCAGAGTCTTTGTACCCGCAGAGAAACAGACCAATTCCACTTTTGCGTTGCTGTTCATAACAAAATGAAATGAAGGAAGCGGTGGATCCAGGATTTGGTCACGTGACGAGGCTCATGGCGGAACCCAGGCGCCCTGACCCTGGATCCGCCTCAGAGCCCCATCAGTCTGTCTCACGCAATCGCAACGTGTTGTTTGATCACTCCGGCATCGGTTCCCCGCCGCCGTCCTGACAGTACCTGGCCGTGGGGTGGATCCGGAGGGGACTGGGCTCCCCTGACCCCAATAACCAAGGTCATCTTTCTGCACAAGCAAATTTTTCAACAACTTTTCTGAGGTTGCCCCCCCCCCCCCCGGAAATTGGTAGATCCTGGATCTGTGCGGGAGTACTGACTGGGCCCACAACGCCGTCATTGGAGGGTGCGCCTCGTTTGTATGGGCTTCGATGCAAAAAAAAAACAAAACATGCAGACACAGCTCGTGAAAAGTGGCCAAACTTGCAGCCACAGTGAAGGAGAAAGTGTGGAGTAACTAGCCTGCCTGTGAGCAGATTTGTCATTGGTGGCTAGACTGCTCCAAGTGGCTCAATGGAAACCTTGCAAGGGAAGACTTTCTTCAGTCGTCAAACTCAGCCAGACTTTCTTCAGAGCGTCCTTTCGCCCAAACCTCTATCACCGCCCACCCTCCAACCCAGCCCGGCTCCGCCCGTCGACTTCTCCCACTCCCTACCAGGCCAGTTTCCCCGCGCTGCCGAATTTCCGGTGTCATTCTTGGCCGGATTCAGGTGCGTTTCTCCGTCACACGATACCGCGATCAGGCCTGTCTCCTCGCACACTCTGCATTCCATGGATCTTGGTGCTTGGAGGTCACAGCTTGTTGGCGTCTTCAGTGACGCAACGCTTGACGTACGTGTCCGATCAGGGGGGTCTGCTTGGTGTAAAATACGATTTTGGGGACTTGTTCGTGTCCCGCTTCGTACATGTTTCACAGAGGATCCATTGTCAGCACACTTCCACAAGTCATCACCAAAACTCCATGCAGTTTCCACAGTTCACTTCATTCGTTTGATCCTGCAAAATTTATGTAGATGCCTGTTCTTGTCACACCAGACATGCAGATTCCTCCCCCCCCCCACCTTTCTGGGATTGGGACCTTTTTGAATCCTTCTGTGGGGATCCGCCTCTGTTTCATCTGATAAGTGCTGTCGACGGAACCGTCTGTCACGCGGGTCCAGCTCAATGGGCCGCGATGAGTTGAGTGGTGCCTCCATAGGAGAATCCCGGCTCCGATTCTCAGTGTTGAAATGGGAGATTTCCGACGCACGCTCAGATCTGTCCGCATCGCTCTGTCTCATTTGTTTTGTTGGGACAATGGGTAGATTTTTTGCAAGAATCATTATCAGTGCGTGAATGAAGGGAATTGTGATTGTGATTTCAGCAGCAAAAATTCATGGGTCTCTGGTGCGGCTCAGGTAAGTGCACTGGCTCCAGGTGTGATGCAGTTCTGAGGTGTGGGGCCTTTCCTCTTAATTGACGTACCAACCCCGCAAGAACACAGGTCTATTTGGACTTCGACTCTGCACCGCACGGGGTGCCCACGCATTTACAGGAAGAGCACACAACAGACGCACAGACGCACCACACATTCACTGGCCACGCCTTTCACCTGGACAGTGTTTGCACGCCTCGTACTCTCAGGATGCCTTCAGAACCTTCACCACACACACACGCACCACACACACACGCACCACACACTCACCTGGGCAGTGCTCGTACGCGTGGACCTCTCCCGACGCCTGCGGCCAGCAGTGGAACTCGGCGTTGCTCAGGTCGTGCCAACAGACGCCGCGTCGCAACACAAGCTGCAAGAAGAGGTCAGTCACAAATGACCAGAATCTGATTGAGGCCACAGAAGGCGTCAGACCTCATCAAATAGCTGGAACCTGGTCAGAAATGGCTAGGACCAAGTCAGAACGGCTGGGGCTTGGTCAGTATATATGCCTGGAACTTGCTAAGGAATGGCCAGAACCTGAACCAATACGTGGTGTGAATCCTGTCCGATTGGAGGAGGACAGAGTCAGGTGGAAAGTGACAAATGCGAAACAGTAGATCTTAGAGCCGGAAAGGAGGACCATGGTGGTGCACTTGAAGAGTGTGATCCAGGAGGATGTGGTCGACCCTAAAGGGAACCGGCCTCAGCTTCAAACACGAATACAATGCTTGGCGGTGTTGCGGGGAGGACAAATTGGGCGGAGCAGGACTCAGGCCAGAACTTGCCCGAGCCCCGAACCCCGATGACCCGTCCCTCACGTGATGTGGTCGAGTCATCAGGGTCTCCTCTGGATCCTACGGATGCCGAACAGGACGTTCATTTAGACGTTGCACAAATCCGCTCTGAACGAAAACTACAAAACCGGAAAGCAACTTGCCACCAAGGACAATCAACCGAGGGGACGACCCAGGATGGATTTGGTCGGAAAGAACGATTTCAGCGAAAAAGAACGCAACACGCAAAGGGAAAATGGTTTGCCAGTGGTGTGTTTTCTTTGAGGAGCAGATTTGTTTGTTTGTATTTTTTCCTGCGGCCCCCAGGACAGCACAGGTATCTTGGACTCGTGCCTCGAGAAACTCATGCGCGCTCCCTTCCCAACTCGCAAACACCTCAACCATGATGCACCTCAATTTTGGCCTGTTGCTTGCAAATTTTGTTTGAAGAGATGAAACTTTTTCCAGCGGACCCCCCCCCCCACCAAAATGTTGCGTTGGAGCACCCTGACCTCGTATCCAAGAAAAATCCCGAGGGTAAGTGACACGCGGCAGCACTGAAGCTGGGTTCCGCTGGAGAAAGTTTGTTGTGACTCACCAGAAGGACGAGGAGAACCTGCTGCGCCCAGGTCCTCCGTCTCCCCCACCGACGCATCCTCTCAGGATTCTCACACTTCGTCTTCTTTGCAAGAACAAGGCGTCCGGCTTCCTGTTCAAAGTCCTTGGAGCGTGATCTCAAGAAGATCCAGTGAAGGGCCCAGAGACAACAGTCAATACCCCAACATCAAAATTTATTTTGTGGTCAAGTCAGGGCCTGGAAGATCCAAGTCCTTGGACGGATCCAGGAGACACTGGGAGCCAGGGGTGCCTTCCCTTGGAAAATACACCCTAACTTTTGTCAAATGAGAGAATAAAATTGGGTTGTTGTTTTTTATTTTTTTGCAGTGCTTTGTCTCGTGCTTCTTCTTGAACAACTTTGATCAGCCGAAGATGGGTTGGCCCTGGCCGAAACCTGGCTCACCTGGATCCGCCCTTGCCCTCCGCCTCAATTCTAGACGTACTTGAGAACACGCACGTACACGTGCACACACGCGCACACATCCACTCGTCTCCGAGGGACCCTCGTCTGGATCTCCGACGCGTCGGGTGGTGGGTTCGCCTCCGGGAAGTTGTGTCGGACTCGGGCGATGACGTCATTGAAGCTGCTCGGTCTCTCATAGTAAACTTCTGCAGCTCCGCATTTTCGTGCGGGGCATCAAAGAGTTTTCGTGAGAGGAGTACGAGGTTCCCCCGCCTCTCAAATGAACCACTATTTCTGAAGAAGGGGTCGCCTTGGACGATTTCGAGGGGTTTCTCGGGACCCGAGCTCCTGATAATTGACAAAGGAAATGATGTGCCTTTGGCCGTTCCAGTGTCGGTCAGGGAGGATGGGAGGGGGGGGGGGTCACTTCGGTCTCGACATTTGTCACAAGCTATTATCTGGGGGGGGGGGCAAACCTCTAAAAAGTTATTTGACATGAGCAAATGAAAAGGGCTCAAAGTTGGGGGACAATGCCATTTTCGAGGTTTGTAGGGCCCATTTCTCTCTTGTTTCTGTCTGTGGGTGACTTCATATAGAGCTGCGTTCTGCATCTTGCGTTTTCCAGAATCCTTGACTCCTGTGTCTGCACATTTCTTGCATCAAGCATCAGTTCCCAGCGATTATCTGCAGCAAGCTACCTGCATCACATTGGGCATCATGTTAAATTTTGACGCCACCCATGAGTTTTGCCGCAAAACGCCAGACGCATAAAAAATCGAAGTTCTATGTGAAGTCGCCTTGTGTCTCGAAAGAGAGTTTGCGCCAAATATTGCAACATGTGTGTGTGCGTTTTTGGTGGGAAAGTAGATCTACAGTGCTGACATCGTGCGAGTGGAATTGTCTTGCGGCAGGTGGCGCTGCGTGCGGACCTCATTAGCATAAATCAACTGCAGAAAGCAAGATGGCAAGCGCGCCGCACAGCAAACGAAAAGTCTGCTACTACTACGATGGTGAGAAATATTTCTGTGTATCTGTGTCTGAAAGAAAGAGCTGAGTGTTGGGTTTGAAATGGTATCGCCATGTTGCTATTGATTTGGTTTTTCGTGAGATTTTAGTGCTTCTTTCATGTGTCATTTTCCCTCTTTCAAACAAAGCTCACGCGTTCCGTCTGTTTTGGGTCAAAATTGTGTTTTCCCGTGGAACATTCACCTCAGGTCCGCTCCATTTGTGCCAGATAACGATAGATGTGATTTGCGGTTGGTTTCAGAACTTTTTGAACAGTTTGTTGACTTGGGGAGGTTTTGAAAATTGGAAGAGCAGTTGGCGTATCTCATGTACGGAATCCGAAAAGCTCGATTTGTGAAAAACTGGTTGCGCAGAATTCGAGATTTATTGGTGTTACGGTGTCCTGTTGCGCTTCAACTCTGAAGTTTTAGCCCCATTTATGTGGCCCGTACATGCATTGAAACAACTTCACCGAGAGTTTTGAGCTTCCAAAACCCCAAAATACCGCACGGTTTCAGTGAGAACCCTGATGATCCAAGATTTTAGCCGGGTGGGGTGGGCGCAGATCTTCCGGTTGAAAAGCGTTGCCAGTCAACCCGATGCAAGGTCCCCACACAACCTCAGTGGTGTGGGAACTCCAAATCTGAAAAAATGTTGCTTGTGAAACTGGGGAGTTTCTGCACCACTGCAAATTGAGGGGCGATCGAAAACATTTTCAGGCGGGGAAGGGGGTCCAGGCCTCTTGAGCGAGAAATCTGGTGAATTGTTGGGCGCACACTGAGAAGTCAGAATTTCCACGTCTGACCCGTCTCACTGTGATGTGATTCCAATCCTTGACTGATTTCCCCAATTTCACCTGCTCTTCGGTGGGTGAAGCCACAAAATAACTCCTTTGCGCAAGCACCTTGTGACCACTTTTGGCCAGTGTCGTATCGTGTGTCATTTGCACATTTTCTCCTGATCTTGAATGGGGACGCAGAACAGGAAGTTTGTTGCAACAACTACACCAGACAATGAGATTTCTCGAACGACAAATTCCTGGACAGTTTTGAAGTGTCAATTGAAGTGACACACGATCCTGCCCAATTCTAACGCACCCTGCAGAAATGCGTTCGTTCCTGTTGTCGTCTGGGCACTGCAGAGTAAGACGTTGGGCGCGTTCGTTTTCAGGCGACATCGGGAACTACTACTACGGGCAGGGTCACCCGATGAAGCCGCACCGTATCCGCATGACGCACAACCTGCTGCTCAACTACGGGCTCTACCGCAAGATGGAGATCTACGTGAGTACACCCCGCCCGCTGCAAGCGGAGCCCGGGGGAGGGGGGAGAACCCGGTATATGAGAGGGTTCCGACACCAACTATCTCTGAAAAGAAATGTCACGCAGAAAGTGCGATTTTCGCGCCTGATGGTGCAAACTGGTGGAGCAAGAACTGTCAGTGGGTTCGAGGGCTGTTCCCACCCGTCAAAAGACACCTCAAAAAGGTCATTTGCAACACTGGGTTGGTGAAACCCTGCAGGGTGCACAAAACACAGTGAAAACACCACGCAAACTGTGATGTTTTGCGCATCATCTGACGGTGTTGTTGTTGTCATGGTTACAGCGTCCGCACAAGGCAACGCAGGAGGAGATGACCAAGTTCCACAGCGACGACTACATCAAGTTCCTGCGCTCCATCCGACCAGACAACATGTCCGAGTACAACAAGCAGATGCAGCGCTGTGAGTACATCTCTTGCTGAGTACACCCCGTACTGTCGAGGACACACCCTCTGCTGAGTACACTCCGTACACCGTGTGCTACTGTGGGTGCACCCCATACTTGATAGATCTGCTGCTTTGGGAACACCCCACACTGCTACAAGTACACCTCACCAAGTTTGGAACTTAATACCGGTACTTGTGTGAGTACACTCAAGAAGGGTGTTTGACCTTTCGTAGCTTGCCAATAAACATCGTGCAGACTGATGATAGTGCAGCGTTGCTGAATTGTGGTGTTTATCTTCTACAGTCAACGTGGGCGAGGACTGTCCAGTGTTCGACGGTCTCTACGAGTTCTGCCAGCTGTCGACAGGGGGCTCCGTCGGTGAGTGACGTCACATCCGTGTTCCCTCAATTTCAGATCCACTGAGCCCCATGTGTATCTTCTTGACAGTTGAGAAGGGCGGGAACCACATGTTTCTGCCAGGCAGGTGGGATGGAAGGCAAAAGTTTCCCAACCCACAGACAACTGGTGTTCTTTGTTTTCACCTGTTACAACTGAGAGCTAGGGGGGGGGGGGGTCCTTGTCCTGCCACACGCCTCTTCTGACCGTCTCTCTCCCTGTGCAGCGGGGTCGGTGAAGCTCAACAAGCAGGCGACGGACATCGCGGTGAACTGGGGCGGCGGACTGCATCACGCAAAGAAGAGCGAGGCGTCCGGCTTCTGCTACGTCAACGACATCGTGCTCGCCATCCTCGAGCTGCTCAAGTAAGACAGACGTGTAGCGTCCTGCCGTCTGATTGGCTTGGTGGATGCGCGCGCGTGCGCACACGTGACTGGCCACAGCGCTCACGTGTGGTGTGTGTACCTATCAATTCTTGGAGTATTGCCACCAGATTGTGTGTTTTGGTGCGAGTCGCTGCACCTCTCTGCAGTTGTGCTTGTGCCTGTTTTCCAATGAACTTGTCAGACAAACCCCGATCTCATTGTGCGAGATGTGAATATTGTCGTCGCTGAAGTGAGCGTCATCGTTGTGCTGCAGGTACCACCAGAGGGTGCTGTACATCGATATCGATATTCACCACGGGGACGGCGTCGAGGAGGCGTTCTACACGACGGACCGCGTCATGACCGTCTCCTTCCACAAGTACGGGGAGTACTTCCCTGGTACTGGAGACCTCAGGGTGAGTACTGCGTGCCTGTATGACACCGAGTGAGGGTGAGGGAGACTTGGGTTTGTCTGGTGTCCAAGGTGACCTGTATTGGCTTGCGTGACGGATGTTGGTGTGACCTGGTTGGCCCCCACAATACGAGTACATTTCGGACCTCAGAACTCACCGCAGTGTTCGTGCTTGAGGTGGACAAGCGCACATTCAAATTCGGAAGACGAAGCCAACCTGCAAGATCTTGTGGTCACCAGTGTCGCAGGCTAATATTGTGGTCACGACAGAATAATTTTGCTGTCGCGCGTGTACGCTCGACCTGACAATGACGGACGCACTTGTTTCTCCAGGATATCGGCGCGGGGAAGGGAAAGTATTACGCGGTCAACTTCCCGCTGCGCGACGGAATCGATGACGAATCCTACGAACATATCTTCCAGCCCGTAAGTTGTTGAACCACTTCTCAGTGTGACACACACAACCATTGACTGTCTCTTGTGACGGAACTTACAATGCGACCTGTGCCCAAACTACGTGGAAGTGCAGCTTCGCACATTGAATGATGCAGAAACAACACGCACGGTGCATCATCCAGTGCGCACTGTGCAACTGCATCTTACTGCTCAGTACCGCGAACAATGTTGGTGTGTGTGTGTGGGGGGGGGTCCGTTTTGAAGAGCGGCCTGCGAACGAACACAACGGTTTCAAACAGAGTGCGTCACGCGTTGTGCAAATGTACAAGTAATTGGGCAATGCGTCGTCGCTTTCAACGCCGCTTGACTTCTGCAGAGACGCAACCGTTGGATGACACCGAAGCTCGATTGTGATGCGTTACTTTGCGCTGCGCAGGTGATGGCGAAGGTGATGGAGATGTACCAGCCGAGCGCCGTGGTGCTGCAGTGCGGCGCCGACTCGCTCTCCGGGGACAGACTCGGCTGCTTCAACCTCTCCCTTAAAGGTAGGCGGGGCTGGAGGGCAACGGGGCAGTGGAGCGAGACGGGGCTGACTGGTGACTGGGCAAAGGGTGGGCAGGGCCTGGGTCGACCAGTTGTCGCTGTCTTGGCTGCTCCGCCCTTCACGCTGGAAGGTTGTGAGCGTGTAGGTTTCGAGAGGGCTGGGAGTGCCAATGGGACAGCACCTTGTACGGCCTCAAACTGCGTTTTCCGGAATGCCTCAGTCTGTATCATCCTCGTTCGGGTAACACTGCATCCTCCTCAGCAACTCTGTGTTCTTCTTCGGGTCCGTGTAACGCTGCGTCTCCTTCAGGTCACGGGAAGTGCGTGGAGTTCATGAAGAAGTACAACCTGCCGCTGCTGATGCTCGGAGGCGGTGGCTACACCATCCGTAACGTGGCGCGCTGCTGGACCTTCGAGACGTCCATCGCGCTCGGGGTGGACATCGCGAACGGTGAGTCGAGTGCGCCGAGCGGGAGTTGGGGGCGGGGGTGTGGCAGTGAGAGACAGAGGAGAGGCGGGCAAGGTGAATAAGAGGGACGAGTGGAGTGGGAATGAGGCAGGAGCCACTCGAGGAAGGGATGAAAAGTGGTGACGGGTGTGAAGGGAGGGGGATGAAGTGATGGGCGCTCGAGGCAACCATCGCTCTTCGAAATCGCGAAAGCTTGGTTCAAGCACAAGAAACCGGCAGCTGAGGTTGGGTCTGTTGTGAAGTGAAAGGTCCGTGGAGTTGCGGGGTTGGGTCGCTGAGGTTGCTGCCCTGCCAGTGGCCAGTGTCTTTGCGGCTGGTACTAAAGCGCGCACGTGTTGTACTTCCAGAGCTGCCCTACAACGATTACTTCGAGTACTACGGGCCCGACTTCAAGTTGCACATCTCTCCGTCCAACATGGCCAATCAGAACACGCCCGAGTACCTCGACAAGATCAAAGCGAGGCTTTTCGAGAACATGCGCATGCTGCCGCACGCGCCGGGCGTCCAGATGACAGGTGCGCATGCGTGAAGCAGAACATGGCGTGCAACGTTCAGTGCCCGATTTGCACCCACGAATCGTTTGTTTCATTTCACACAGTCTGTCCTGGCTGCCCTGGGCAGAGTTCACATATTGCCAACTGTCAAACATTTCACGCGTGGGATTCCTGCTGGTCACCATGGTAACCGTTGCCATGTTGCTCGTTGACAGACATTCCGGAGGACGCGCTGAACGACGAGAGCGAGGACGAGGACAAACGGAATCCAGATGAGCGCATCTCGAGTCCGTGACACACACACACACACACACACATGTTCACAAACGGACAGAAATGCTTTTGCACGAGCACACAGTGACTCCCCAACGCACGCACACGTGGATACACAGGTTTCGTGTCTGTCGGCCCTTCTGTATCACACACATGTATTTATTTGCACAGTACGCGCGAGCGACAAGCGCATCTCGTGCGAAGAGGAGTTTTCGGACTCGGAGGACGAGGGTGACGGAGGCCGCCGCAACAGGGAGAGCTTCAAGCACCGCAAGCGCCTCAAGGTGTCGGAGAACGGCGAGAAAAAGCCGCCTCCCGCCGCCGCCGCCGAGAGCGACGACAAAGGTGAGGGGAGGGCCAAGGGTGGCATTGAGGAGGGGGGTGCGATTGCGTGGAGGGGGGGTCACGGGTGGGGTTGAGCAGTGACAGGGTGAAAGGTGTTGCTGAGGTGCGTGGGGGTGGGGTGAAAGGTGCGGTTGAGTGAGAGGCGAGTGCGACCACAGTGGGTTGACAAGGTTGTGGGCGCGGTGAAATGTGAGCGGCGCAAGGACAGGCGGAGGTTTGAATTGAATGTGGATGGGTGGGTGCAGACAAAAGGTGAGGGTTGGAGTGGGAGCGTTGACCAGGCCGTGGAAGACAAAACTCATTGGTTCAGTGGAAACCGCACTTCGATTGATGTTTGGAGGTAAAGACGTTTTTGACGCCTCATGTTTCAGACGCAGAAAAGAAGGAAGTGAAGACAGAAGAAACGAAGAGCGCTGACGACAAAAAGTAGGTCACGCCCCTCTTATGAAATAGGTCACGTACCAGTTCTGTCTGGTCTTGTGCCGGGGATGTCCTGTCGGCTCCGAGCAAAGAAAGATGGAGGAGGATCCAAGCAAATTGTCAAGGAGTGACTCCGAACATGACGGGGGCGGGGCAATTCAACTGAAGAAAGTAGAACACATCCTATGCTTGTGGCGCAAAATAAATGGACGAGACAAAACCATTTGTGAGGTGGGGAAGCTGTCTAGTTTTGAACTGGTCTCACAGAACATCGTGCACTTGCAGAACTGAAGAGAAGGCTGAACCGAAGAAGGAAGCGGACGCAGCCACAGGGAAGGAGAGTGAGAAGACGGGTGGGGCGGGAGACAGCGCGAAGGACGCGCCCAAGGACGAGAAGCCCTCTGGTGGAGAGGAGAAGATGGAGCTCTGAGCGCCATCAGACGCCGGGACGCAGGTTGGGGGGGATGGCGGAAGGTCGCGCCACGTGTCACCGCCATATCTGCAGGTCAATTTCACACAAGGTGCGCCAACTTGTTTGTGCAAAAATCAGTGTGTAATGCATCGAAATTGACGCAACGCGCACGACGTGATTTTGATGTCTGAGGCAACGCACGACGCCTTCGGTGTGAAACTGGCCTTGGACGGTGTTTTAATATTGGGCGCTCAGAATGCGCCATCTGTTGATTCCAGTGGAATTGAGTTCGTTCTGAACGTGCGCTGGGGCAGCGCCAAATCGGACGCCACCTCGCGTCCCTTCCCTGAAACTCTGAATTCTGCCGTGACTGCCGCTTACACAGCAGGCGCCCTCCAGTGGGTGGTGCAACAAACAGGACGTAACTCGTGAGCATTTTCACCGCGACAGTTTTTGAAGACAAGTCGAACTGAATTTTTGTGGCGCGTCAGTCGCAAGAGACGGGTCGACGACAACGACCCCGTCTCCCTCCCGATTTTCTACAAATCGAATTCCTTGTGTCGTCATTTTGTCAGCAGCTGACTTTTATCAACTTCGCACACGAAATTTTCCACACCTTGAGGGGCTCCGGGCCCTCACGACTGTTCGTTTTTCGGCATTCGAACAACTCATGCGAAAGATAACCAAGTGCTATGTGTTCACGGATCTGAGGAGGGTTGAATGTGCGTGTGTTTGTGTGTGTACAGACGTGTTGGGGGTTGGGACTGAATGCATACGTGTGGTGTGCGTGAAAGATAGTCTGCAGACGAGTGCTCAGAAGCCAAAAATGTTGAGCGAAATTGGCGGTTGTAGACTGTGGCTTTTGTTTGTTTCATGATTGTTTGGAAAACTGTGGTGTTGTCTCGTGGTGAAATTGAAACGGCTGTAGCCGAAGATGACTTGTATTCACACGTAACTTATTCCAGAACACGACAGATCAAACACATGTGAGACGTTGTCCGTTTTGTCGCGCAACAGCGGAAGGGGGACGCGGGAGCCCAGCTCGTGGCGATGCACGGCCGGGAGATTTAGAACGATCTCAGACACCATCCGACAGTCGAAGAAACCTTCAAAAGCATGACTGCATTTGAGTACATTGTTCTGGGGCAGATTGAGCAATGAACCGAAAAGTTCCGACAGCGAAACGTCAACACGATTACACTCCTCAAATTGTTTCGTCAAATGTGAGGCGTAACATTGGTATCCGTGAGGATTGTGCTGTTGTTGCCTTTGCTTTCTGGGCGAAGTTCAGTTTGCAGCACCTTTGAGGACGTTTGAGTCACAATGAAAACTTATGCAGAATGTGGACTGCAAGGACAGGTGCGTGCTGACCACGTTGTTCCTGCATCTACAGAAAAGTATCCTGAACGTCACTGACAAACGCAGCGAACGACAAAGTGACTCTGGGCGTGTCGCGGAGGGAGCGTTCCACGTGGGTCATGTGACTGGTCATGTGACTGCGGGTGAGGCTGGCGCTGGAGAGACTGCGGGGGCGGGGCTGCCGCCACACGCTCAGCGGCGCGCTCGTGGCGCCCGAGAACGAGTGACTTCTCTTGCAGTTGTTGCTGACTTCGTTCAGTATCTGTTTTCTGTTGTGGTGCTTTTGATCGTACGATTCTCTCCTGCTGGACCTGCCTTGTGACGGGTGGATTTCCTGAGCAGGTTTCACCAGCAGGTCAGGGTCAGTTCTGTGTCGCGCGTCAAACTTGAGTGACCCCTGGGGAGAGTTCGGGAAGGAGAAGTACCCTGCGTCTGATGACGTCACGCTGAGGTGGCTCATGGAGCGGCTGCGTGACCTCAATTCCCTGCGCCTCTGGGATGCGTCGGAGTTGCGATGCAGAGGGGATGCGGGTGATCGGCTCGGCCTGATGTTCTCACAGTTTTCAGAGGAGGACATGGATCTCTGGGTGCCGTGGTTCACGTGTTGAGGGAACGGGGCGCCAGTGTGTAAATCTGTTGGGATGTCCACTGTTCTCATCGTTGGAACTCGATTCTCCTTCAGCTGCTGCTTCATCTCTCTGATTTCCTGCAGCTTCCTGAAGCTGCTGCTTCGTCGCACCAGTTTCTGGATGAACTTTGTCGTGGTAGAGTCTTCGTCCTCTTGCTTTTTGTCCTCACTCGTTTTCCTGTTCCTGTGGTCGGTCACAGGTGATGCCCTCCGTGGCACAGCCTCCGCTGCGCAGGTGACAGGTTTGTCGTACTGAATCAGCACGGCGTGCATCGGGCTGGGGAAGTTGTACGTGAGACCTGTCCCTTTCATTGTCGCGGGCTGCGTGAACTGATGAGAAATGCTGTGTGGCAGATCTGAGGCGTGTCTCCTGTGCTGTTGCGGGGTGCAGGGCGCGTCGAGGACATCACTGTCCGCAGCAGCGTCTTTGTCTTGTGCACATCCTGGTTGAGCGGGTGCTTCTGTTGCGTGCGTATTCCCGTCCTTCGTCGGTGTCGCAGTCTCTTCAGGCAACCTCTGAAATTGAAGACAACCCAGGTGATGAACGAGGTCTTTTTTGCTCGCTGTACGAGAAGGGATTTGAGGCAGGTTGCTGACGGACCAAGGTTCCCCGGATGACAGTTCATCGAAAATAAATTTTCTGTAGGCAGCAATTTGTTGAGCCAGTAATTGTGGAAAGCTTTCGACTGTCAGTGTTCCTGGGGGCCTGGCACACACAGGCGCTTCGTACAACGAGTGGGCCTGAATAGGATGATACACTGCATGGCAATGTGCGGCAGAGGTAATGGGGATCCTGCAGGGGTGGGCTGGCTGTCAGGGTGACAGTCATGCACTGACGAAATTTTCGACTGTCACCCTTCAGAGTAAACTGTTACCCCAGCAGAGGGGTGATGGTCAAGGAAGATTTTGACTGACCGATGGTCCACTGCATTTTCCTTCTGTGGATCCGATGGTCATGACCGTGAGGGGTGACAAAAAAAATTCTGACTGACCCCCTGTCCCACCCGCAGGGTAATGGTCAGTTGACTGTTAAGGGTGATGGAACCTGTTTATGTTTTGGGCATCGTGCCTGTGTTCTTGTTCGTGTGTGGCAGTGAAAATTTGACACACTTGTAACAAGGCAAACGAACCTTCTTGGTTCCCCAAAAGAACTCGACTGCCTATCTTTCTGGAGGGCACTTTCGTAAGTTGTTCCTCTCACGACACACAAGGAGATGGGAACAAGCTTGACCTTGCTCGCATTCACTCCGTTTGTCACTTCGGATCCTTTTCACCACAACCTGTTCTCACTGTCAGCTCTCGTGTAATGTGAACCCTGAGTGAATTTCTGTGGTACGGAGGAGGCCATGGGGAGATCAGAGCGAGATCTGAGCGCAAGCATCTTGCAGGTCCATGCAATCTTGATTTCTGATACAGTTCTTCAAGATACACAGATCTTCGTGACAAGATCAAACACGACATTGTTGACTCCGGTGCAGATTGCGTGCATGCATGGTCGAACCGTTGTTCGCTCATGTCAGGGAGAAATGGGTTGCGATTTGAGTGGAAAGTTCGACAAAAAAGCCATAAGTGGATCAACGTATCCAGAAATTGCCTCCCAAATTTGGTCAATTTTCTTTTGCTGTTGTGCGTGAAAGGCAGAAATCATCTCAAATTTATGTTGTTTGTTTAAAGTTCAATTTTTGGATGCTTCCCAAAGGTGTCAGGCTGCATTCACAGTTCACTGTTTATTCTTGAATGGTTCCTCCAGGGCCCAACTGTACCAAATACATCTGGCCAAACCTCTGTGTGGAAATTCCCAAGGCCTCGCTCGTCTTTTGTGAACGATGTTCTTGACAGTGTTTCAGACAGAAACTTCAGGCTTTGACTCGAGGCAACTACTCAGGCTGGCAGTTCGCCTTGAGTTGAGACAGTGCGCTTGGTACACGGGGACACTCATCTGAGGCAGGTGTGTCAAACATGCAAGCAAGCAAGTTTCAAAGATTTTCAACTCAAAGTGAAAGGCTTTCTTTTGGGTTTTGATTGGTTCTTGAGTGCCTTCCCTTGCTGTTGTTTCTGTCTTTTCTTTTGATGTTTGAATGCACGAAAGGAAACCTCCAGCATCGTCAAAGAAAACTGCTTTGGTCAGAATCAGATGAGAGACAGGCTCGGGTTGGAACTTACCTGCCGTTCCCCCCGCCCCTGTCGGCAGTGCACGGTGCGCTCGACCCTGGCCCTCTGCGCCTCCCGCAGCATGCTCAGCTCCTGCAGCCCGGCGGACGTAGCCCGCAGCCGCGCCCGCAGCCGCCCCGGCGCCCCGCGCTCCTCCCCCGCCGGCGCCCGGCGCGCATCCGCCGCCGCAGAGCTGCCCCGTCCGCCCGGAGCACTCTCCATCCCGACGTCTTCATTCGCTTCTTCTCGTGCGCTGACTTTGGACGGGTAGATGCGTTGAATTTCCATTGGAGAAAAAATGCGACACTGTCCCCTAGTTTCTGACAATTATCCTCACAAATTTGTTTGCTTTCCACCTTCCTCAACGTGCTCTGAGACACTTTGTACTCTTCTGTGGGCTTTGCCATGCATGCTGCGGTCCACACGTGATTGTTGAATTGCTGATGGAACGGTGTATGATGCACAAGGACCCTGCTCCCTTTCAAGGCTTAGACTCTCCAAAGAGCATTCATCATTTCCAGCTGAGTGTTACACATTCAACTTCCCTTTGAAGCAATTGAAATGCATGGCATTTTTCCCAATGAGTAAATCTCTGCTGATAAGGTTCTCACTGTCTCTCCAAAAAGACACCACGTTTGTGTACAAATGTTGCCAAATGCCATGGAACATACCTGGAAACCGCTATAGTCCTTTTGCACAGAGTTCTAGGTGAGTATGATAGACTGCTAACATCTCCTCGTGTGATCATGGGGACACGAAACACGAGCCTTGAATTTCACAGGCTTTGTGCCTGTCATCCTCCAACGCACCCATGCAGGAAAGGCAGCGAAGCATCGCGGATGAAGACACTCAAACACGCACACGGACTCTCGCATTGCGAGGCGCTGCATGGTGTTGCGCTGGCTCGGAACCACGCACCATGACCAGTCCAAAACACACACACAGAGGCGAAAGCAAACAACCACATCTCAAAGGTCTATTGCAGCTGAAAACGAGAAGCAGTGCTCAAGGCAACTGCAGTGCGAAGTCCCTTGTACCGTACAGCAACCGTTGCAAGTTAGTATGTTAGTAAAAGGTTAATAACAATTAAAAACAAGTAAC
>JAAUXT010093360.1_pt1 | contig 17099 bp, 21 predicted proteins | sample 7278171 | NCBI WGS metagenome assembly JAAUXT01 (sample SAMN14350112, study PRJNA611818) | marine sediment metagenome | isolation source: surface marine sediment (1.8m) | place: French Polynesia: Moorea | collected 2018-08
GTCTGGTAGGGTGGGTGGGTCCAGTAGGGTGGGTGGGGGGTCTGGTAGGGAGGGGGGGTCTGGTAGGGTGGGTGGGGGGGTCTGGTAGGGTGGGTGGGGGGTCTGGTAGGGTGGGAGGTTATATTCTAAAGTGTGGACAGACACACACATGAATGCTAAGGGTTTTTAAGCCAACAGCGGGACCTAGATGGCCGGCTACGCGACCATCAATTATGCCATGGGTGCGTGTGAATTATGAAGGCAGACGACAGTCTCATTCAACAACCGTAGATCCAGATGACGGCGACGAGTTCGAAGAGGCCGGTGAAGAGTCTGGGGAAGCCGCCGGCGTACGAGTCCGCAAGGCTGAACAGGTAGAACCCGCCCTGCAGGAAGAAAGAGTGAATGAGAACCAAAAGGGCAGATTCACAATCTTGTCAGGGACATGGTCGCACCCTTTCGGAAACTGACTTCAACTTCGACAACTTGGATGTGTGAAAGGAAAAGCAGAGTGTGCCTGCGGGAGAAACAAGGATAGCGTTATTTTTGGCCGTTAGTGGGTTAGGTTTCAAGGACCCGACCCTCAAAAATGTCGGCATCACTTCCACAGTGAAAACAGGGTTGAGCGTGAACGTTCCTTTGTTCTTCGAGACTGTCAATACTAACCCAGAGGATGGGCAGGGGGCACCACTGAGTGGCAATGGGTTAGATAAGGTGACCATACCTGAGTGGCCATGGGCAGGACAAGAGGACCTACAATACCTGAGTGACCATAGGCAGGGTGAGGAGGAAGAACACGGTGCATCCCACTGCGCGGAAGATGATCTGGTAGCGCGAGTTCCTCCTCAGTATGGGGAACTGGTCCATGAATACCACGAACACAGCCTCCACCATCGAGAACTGAAAATACGAAGAAACCAACAGGATTTGGTGTGGAAGGAATCATGCGCACCTGGTGAGACAATGAAGAACACAAAATGGAAATCGCTTTTACATGTGAGCTGAAGCCGAGTGTGAGCATCATGAAGAAGAAGAGGATGGCCCAGAGCGGCGCGACCGGCATCTGCGTGATGCCCTCAGGGTAGACGACGAACACCAGACCCGGACCTGCAGGCGCGTACACGGCAGAGCCACGTGCAACAATTGAAGGTTCAACCTTCTGTTGGCTGAGAGTCTTAAACTTGCATGTTTTTCATTTCTGTCGACGTGGGCAGAACTTGCCGTTCATGGTGTGCTGGCTCAACAATGCAACGTCAAAGCCCAACATCGGCGCCCAAAAACAGCCAAATCCAAAAACGATTGAAGATCCCAAAATTTCCGGAAACTTTGATGCATTTATTGTGAACAACACGACATTTTTGTGACGCACCGCTGGCGGCCACGTCCTCGACGTCGACGCCCTTCGCCTTCGCCATGAAGCCGAGCACGGAGAAGATGGCGAAGCCGGCGTAGAACGACGTCGCGCAGTTGATAACGGGGATCAGCAGCGAGTCTCTGCAGCGAGACGTTCCACACATGATGAGGCAGGTGGCTCGATGAACTGATGTGCGCACAGGAGTGGGGAACATGCCGGTAAGTTCTCACCTGAAAGTGTTGTTCTTGAACTTGTTGTAACTGGCCATGGAGATGAGCCCTCCGGAGCAGGTGCTGAGGGAGTAGAAGATCTGCGAGGCCGCGTCACTCCAAACCTGGAAAAAGGCAGGAACCACACGACACAGTAAAGCCAGCGATCCTTACGTTCATTGGTACACGCTGTAGGCTTTTCGTTGAGCGACAAGGACAGCACTGAATTTACCACTGCGGAGTATCCGCAAAAGCCACAGTCCTGTAATCGAGACTGGAGCCTCCAGAGCCTGATGTTCAACACTCACCACGGAGTCCGAAAGTCTGTCGAAGTCTGGGTTGAGGTAGTACTCGATGCCCTGGGAGGCGCCGTCCAGGGTCACGCCTCGAATCACCATCACAGTCATCATCACGTACGGGAACGTCGACGTGAAGTAGACCACCTGCCATGGCGGATCGACGTGGTCACACCGTCAGTACAATTTGGAGGTTGAAAGATTCTTTGTCCTTTGACATGACCTGGTGATCTTCACAAGTGTTGGGGTCTCTTCGCTCCTCTTTTCCAGCCTGGGCCCTTTCTGCCACCCCATTTTGAATCCTGCTTCACGTGCTTCTATCTCTCACCAAAATGGTAAGATTTGGCTGCTCAGCCCTGCACTTCCTACACACTGAACCCTGATGGAAGTTATCCTTTCCGACCTGCTCGTCCGTGCACGCAGACTTCTCGCCTCACCTTGCCCAGGGAGGCGATGCCCTTGATGAGGACGAGGAAGACGACGAGCCAGCAGAAGAGCAGGCAGAGCGCGAGCTCCCACACCACGGTGCCCATCTCGTCGATGCCGACCGACATCTTCAACACCTCCATGCTTTGTGGGGCAGCAAAGAAGAAGATGAACAGGAGCTCAAACCCAAGAAGCCGGATTGCATCCAAAAGGGAGGCGTCGGTTAGGTGAAGTGAACAAGGACATTTGGTTCAGAAACGAGACATTTGCGGTTCAGTGTTTCAATTGCGCGTTCCAGGTGTTGGCTTTCGCTCAAACTCACTAGAAATATTGCTCCGCTGGTGTTTCGATGTCTTGCCGCGTGAGGCTGTATTCTGTAGAGAAGACAAAAAAATTTTGGACATGTACTCGTACATGGTCCGGACACACAAGTCCTCAACTCTGACACCAGAACTTTTCCGGTACCAGTCCCGCATGACTGACGCTGAATCCACCAAACTCCTCACCATCCAGAGTGATGTTCAGATAGGTTTCATTGGCGACCTGCTCAGTCTCCAAACAGTGAAAGTCGTTCCAACTATTTCCACACTTGGCCCAAGGCAAACTGTCCGTCATGGAGGCAAAGAAGAAGTAGATGATATACGTCATGAGTACGCTGTAGTAGACGGAGACGATGGCAGTCACCATCGTCATGGCAACTCCGATCCCTGAAAAGGAAGATGTTGCATTTTGGAGGAGGACCGAACATTTGTCACTGACCGCTTGTTTCGGTTTGGGATGGAGTCCACACGCTGGATTTGCAAAGAGTGGTCAATCATAGTGTCCACGAACCTTTGAAGAGCGGGTTGACGATCCAGATGGCGACGTGCCCGAGGCTGGCGAACTGGCCGAAGCAGAGCTCGAAGAAGAAGACGGGGATCCCGACCAGCAGCAGCATCAGGAAGTATGGCAGCAGGAACGCTCCTGAAACGGACAGAGCCAGGCGCCTTCAGGCTGTGGGATATTTCCTGTTCATGTATGTCCCGAGATAGGTTATCCTGTTGTCTCTGTTTTCATGATGGATTGGCGTATCATAATACAGCTGCACGTATTACTCTGTCGTGTGCAGTCCTGAGAAGCGAGGTGATTCTGGTGACTTTTGGCCTTCAACGGACACGTGTCAGAAAAAGAATCACAGGATCGCCTCCAACGCGCACTTCCAGAGTGAACGTTGAACATGCACAGGCAGCGTCACAGTTTCCCATTCGGATCAGACAGACAGAAAATACTGATCCACTGACCTCCCCCATTGGCGAAGGTGAGGTAGGGGAACCTCCAGACGTTCCCGAGCCCGACGGCGTACCCGACGCAGGTGAGGATGAACTCGAGCTGGTTTCCCCAGGCGCCGCGCTCGCTCGCGCTGCCGCCCGCACTCTCCTCATTCTGCTCACCCTTTGTCTTGTCGTTTGCACCCTTTGTGAAAAGAAAATTGATGGTGGTCGAACGGAGGTGCCACCGCCGTGAGCGTTGTCCTCGTATATCTGCAACCTTCTCATTTGAGATTGTCCAAAAACAGATCAGATCCTTCTTTTTGCAGGAAGACAGACTCGTACAATGGACAAGAAGACGGATTATGTTTGAATCTGGAAGTCCGCAAAGCATGGAGGTGGGTCAGCAAGTGCAAACACTCGTGGAACTCTTGTTGAAAAGTGGGTGTCTTAAAATGGCGAAGAACCACAAAGTCCTTCAACAGAACTTTCTTCTGCAGTTTGGGATCTCTGAAGCAGATAGAAAGACGGTGTTCAAAACACAAAAAGAGAATTCTAAGACGACTCCACCGGAGGACCAGGGGCCCATGTCGCTTTTGTGATCCCTTGTGAATTTTTCAGTCGAGCTAATTTTGTTTGATGAGCTCCTTGACAAAAGTGCTTGAACTGATCTCAAGATATCAGACTTCTATAAAATTGTTCACTTGATCCAGAATTAATTGTGATACGCATTGAAGCTTTGAATAAAAGTTGCCATTTGGCACCTTTGTCATGTTCCTTTCAATTGTGGGGAAAGCTTTGGGTGTTTTATGGACACACAAAGGTCCTTGATGTATCCTGAAAGGTCACACCGAAGTCTCATGTTTTGACAATTGAATCATGTCAATGTTGGGATTTCGTTTCCCTGATTTGTTTTTGAAGTGAAGACAGCCAACTTACCATGTTCAACTGTCCTGCTCCACAAATTTCCAAGACGTTCAAATGGTTCCTTTGTCACTTTCCCAGCAAGTCTGGTTCGTTTACATTTTGAATGCAGATCATCTCTGATCACCGACTGTATGAGATCTATCTGCGCACCGGCTTGTCCAGAAATTAATCAGAGCTCCTTATCTCCTATTTGTTCTCAAAATAAGATCGTGATTGGAAACAACACATTTCGATTTGACAAATTTATTGTTGCGTGAGCTTGTCATCTCCGAGCAGTGACTGAATGTTGAGCGCGATGGAACAAGCTGATCATGGACAAATTGACACTGCTTTCATTCATTGAGATTCGGATACACCTGCCGAACCGGCTGAGGTGATGGCCGTGGTGGTGATGTTTTGGGAACGGGAATAGCATGTGGGGGCGCCACAGTACTGGAGGGTCTTGAAAAGGACTGACACCCACCGGGCGATGGCAACCTGCGTGTGTGCATGGCGTCTGCCAGGAACTGGTGGAAAACACTGCATCCACCCACGCAGCCAAGAAGCAAAAGGAATTTGTGAAGCTGGAGGATATCTGCCATTGTGAACAAACCTTAGCAGGCTCAGGAGTGATCTGGGTTGGCTCTTTGAGGACCAGGTCAGGGCACCCACCAGGTGGCAAGAGGCACACACATGCACACACACGCGCACGCACACGCGCATTTCTTGAAGGTCAACACGAATGGTTTTTATCCGGTGGGAGAAAACTGAGAGCAGGCACGCGTGGTGTCGACACACACATGTGTTGGTCTGTTTGTCTCAAACTACGTTCAAAACGCATTCCTGATACGACGGAGGTGGCTCGCTTGGATGCGACGACACTGCCCTTGATGATGACGTCATAAATACTCTGTTGCTTTGCGTCACGGAATACACAGGAAGCTGGTCGGCCGCGGCCGCTCGCTGTGCGGGTCCGGTCGAGGTCATTTCCGGTGAGCTCCGGTCGGGAGCTGTCAGCTCGTCGTCCACGGTTTGTGCGGACGGCTGAGGCGGGAGCATGATGAAACTGGTGGCATCGACTGTCTTGAGATCGTGGTCTCTGTGACTGAAATGAAAACAGAACCAAATGCCAAAATTGCTGGCCACGAGCTTGAACAGAAGTACGTGTTTGAGCAGCATTCGGGTGAATTAAAACTTCCAGAAGACTTTCACGTGAATCCTGTTGCACCCTCTGAAGCAGATTCAGACTCTGGTTCTTGTTCAAGTACCAGTGTTATCCTCACCAGCTCAGGTGCTTCCCGTGGTTGTAGCAGCCGAGGCAGAAGAGCTGCTGCTCGGGGCACGTCTCGCACACGACTCGGGTGTCGCAGATGAATCCCGCGCAGCCTGCGCACCGCACAGTCAGCCTGCAAGCGCACGAAGCAGTGACAGGTGCAGAGACGGAATGTGCTGCTCCACTGAAGCGATGTGTTCACCGCAAAAAAAACACGAACATTCACAGGAAATTGAGGTCAAGAAGACAAAGACCAGTGGATTTCTCACTTGAGCTGAGCGGCCTCGTGGCTGGTGGAGTGTCCAGTTGAGGGCAGTCTGAAGCCTCGCTTGAAGCACGTGACGCAAAGGTTCACGTCTGTGCAGTAGCGACAGCGGAACCACGTGGGTTGAGAGGTTAGAGCGGCATTACATCCGGAACACGTGATCGTGTTTCCCAGGGCGAGGCTGTGTACAGCCATGAACGTTCGCACCTTCTGAAAAAGTGACAGCGATGGAAAAGTTGAACGGGGTTCGGAACGGAAGTGTTCGAGCACCGCTCAATGTGATTTATGTGGGTTCTCGTACTCTGTCCACGCAACGTGCCTTCATGATCTTGATCTCGCAGATCTCGTCTCCTCCGAACGTCTCGCTGTACCAGACGTGGACGCCCTGCGCGCTCGCGTCGCTCAGCCACGTCCGGTGCTGCGTGAGCATGCGCAGTTCTTCTTCAGCGCTGATCGGGTAGCGCACCTCCACCAGATCTGCGGAGAAGTAGAGACACTGCAAGCAACTTCAGGATTTGGGGTCCGTTCCGTGGATACTCAAAAATCAACGTCAGGAGCAGACATCTTTGACAGATTCTCCCCGACGCAGGATGGGACGATGAGCTTTTCTGCTCAGTATCTAGGCACCCCAGCCGGCACTTGACCATGGAGAACGACCATGAAGATTTTGACATGCTCCCAGATGTTTTCCCGCACCGAAAAATTCAGTTTGTCAAACAGGACCTTGACTAAAAATTGTTTGATGGTTCTGCAGACTTGCTGAGAGAAAAGCTCACTGTAGCGCTTGGAACTTACTGAGCTTGTCAGGATTGTACGTGTCACTGACACGAATCTCCTCCAAAAATTCCTGAATAGCTGAAAGAAAACCAAACTGGTCTGCTTCAAGAACAACACAAATCAATTGTACTGAGAATGTGTGTGTAATGCTCGGGGGTCCAGGTCTCGGGTTGAGAGAACCGAGGTCCATTCCTTGAGAACCCAAAATTGGCAAGGAAACGAGCACAAGTTTCTGAACCACATTGCGTTAGTTTGTTGCAATGGAGGGAAGATATTTTCGGGTCTGAGGTGTCCCGGAAGTTTGGATCCACTGGAGGTTCTTCTGTGACGCGAACAGCTTCACATGTTGACGCCACAAGGTGACAACGCTCAAACCAACGTACAACGCCAGATCAACCAGGCTTTTGTGTCATTCGTTTTCGTGAGATGAGCTGCGGTGGAATCGGGTGGACTTGCAGTGAACCCTGCGGAGACTCACTTCTGCGCCGGATGCGGCGGTAGTACCTCTCGCACATGCAGAGCAGCAGCACGGCAAGCACGAGGCTCACGGGGGGAATCGTCCAAATCGCCACTCTGAAGCACAACGTGGACAGCGTGAGAGGCACAGTCGTGTTCCATTGGGAACAGTTCTTTTGGATCAAACTCACATCAGTGCACAAATTTTGCACCAACATTGCAAACTTGTTTGGCAGAACAAAACATGTGCCACAAGTCTTGACAGAATATAGTGCCCCTCCCAATGATGAAAGGAGTCTGACTCCACAGCATTCTGACCACACCCATCGCAGTCCGACTGGACACGTTCCTTAATGATTTGTTTGCTTTGCCTCAAGTGGAACAACGCATGTTGAAACTCTGGTTGCACAGTTCCGATCTCTTTGGCCAAAGAGATCAACAACTGAAGTCTCGTCAAGGTTGTTGTTTTCCTCTTGTGTTTCCTCTTGAAACATTGAGTTCATTGCGAAAATCTACAATTCTGACCCCTGGACGTTTGTGATGTTTTTTCCAACGAAAAAAAGACAAAATCAACCAACACAAAGAGATTTCTAAACTCACGAGGAGTGCGAGTCCATCGTCGATCCACGCGAAGTTCTCGAGTAACGCGGCATCTTAGTCTCGACAGGTTCAATCCGCAAAGCCCTGCTTGGAGCTCCGTACTTTTCAAAATGACGCTGGTTTTTTTCCTCGCAGAAAAAATCAGCAAAACCTGCAAAGATTTCGAATCCAGTTGCAAACTGAAAAGCAAACTGGTGTCCTTGCGATACAAAGGTACAAAAGCGAAAAGCAATACTCACCACCAAATTAAAGGCAACACACACTTCAACTGTTTTCTCTGTAACACTTTCCTTGATCGAACTGTTCTCGTAAGTTGCGTGCCTGCAACTTCTCCTTTTACGACGATGCTTTCCTTTTCCTTTCGCACCTGGCACTTATTTTGCGCGAAAGCAAATGTCTCGGTCTGATCACTGTGTTGCTTCACCCTGCAACTTCGTCAAGTCAGTCAGGTGCTGATTGCCGAGTACTGACCCTTTCAACGTCGGCACCGAATTGGGACTGAAGATGGAATTCCCTGTTTTTCCCCAAGCACTAAAGCAAATCTTTTGAAACTTCCTGAGCAATCTTGAAATGGGTCGGCTGTGAGAAGAAAGCGTCTCTGAGCAACAGCTCGCCAGGCACTTGAGGGGAACCTGATGGTGAAGTTGTTCATGTCGAGTGCACGCGACAATCCCGTGCGAGACCGCGTGCCAACACAAATCAATCTCATCTTCAGACACCGTGTGCATGTTTGCCCCATTTATTGCTGCAGTGCGCAACCTGGATGGAATTGATGATGCAACTTCACGAAATGCTCACGTGAATTGCTGTCAATCTGAGGAAACACGCACCGTACACACGATTCTGGATGAGTCCAGAAAACAGCACTTTGTGCGTGAAAATGGAGAAGAAAGGAAAAGTTCCAGGAAGGCAAAAACGTGACTTTTGTCGTCGATGTGATGTCGACACAAAAGGGCGTGGGGTTATTGAAATGGAACGGAAACAACTGAAGGCATACTCGTAGAGCACAAAACTTGTGTGTCCTGGGAATCAAAGAGTTATTTCTACTCTGACTCCGAAGTCATTGTGTACTGTATCCACTGTTGGAAGACACTGTGAGATCACAAATTAGCACTCCTTGAAGAAAGTGTTCCCCTCATGCCAATTTTCTGAAGAGATTTTCACTAGAACATGCAGCCATGTAGACTCTGGACCCACCGAACCTCTGAGTAATCTCGAGAAATCTTATTTTTCTCTGATTTTGACTTTTGTCTTGAGCAAACGCAAAGCTGCAGGAATGTTTCGCAGTGCTGTTGACGATGTCCGCGTCGAGAGACCACACCCAACAAATTGCAGGAGAGAGCGGCAATTTGCGAACATTCTGCCTGTGTTTCGGCCAAATTGCCACCTTTGACGCCTTGTGCGTATGTGGCAAATGTCTGCGTCGTTGGGCTTCCGACACGAAAAGATCCTGCAGGTGAACTTCACACTCGTTTATTTTTTGCAAACTTTTACTTCCTTCGTTCGCATTGTCAAACTTTTACCACCGGTTGATAAACCTTTTTGACATAACACCACGGTCGAGGCTTGGCGCAGCATCACGTGACACAACCTGGATCATTGAAAACGTGGTGCGAATGTTTCGGAGTCAGACACAAAAAACGATTTCACGTGGCAAAATTGTCTTTTTTTCTCTTTCGGTGTTGGCCTACCAGTGCATTCAGAGGGCCTGTGACCCCGGGGTCAGGTTTTCACCCTCCAACAAGGTCCGTTGGAGCAATCGAGGAAACCCAGTGTTTGTTCCCGTCATGCAAACAGATCCATGGATCTCGCATGTCCTTGAATCAGCAGCACCGCAGTTCTTGTCATGATATGGTAGCGTGGCCAGGCTGCCATGGGTTCTTCCATGTGCGCTGCTCCAGTTATCTCTGGCAATCCACGCACACAAGATGGTGAACCCGCTACGGTTGCTCTTTCGGCTCCCGGAAAACGGCGTCGTCGTAGGATGGCGGCTGCTCCGTCGGGTGTAGCGGCCGCATCTCGATAGCGCAGGCCCCGTCCCCGTCATAGGGCGGGGCCGAGGGACCGAGGATTCTCTCCCCGTCAGGGGGCAGCAGTGGCGTTCCCTCCGTCACGTCACACGATCGTAGCATCACGTGACTTGTGGCTCGCGTCTCCTTGATCACGTGATCGCCATGCCTGAAGGAACAAAGTGAGGCGACGACTTGTGTTTCGATTTGTCGTGAAAACTGTCCTGAATTTGTATTGAGGAAAGGTGGTGCGCTTGCTTTGGTGACGCAGGGAAGCCGCAGGCTCTCGTGCAGCCACGGTATTGTCAGCGCAAACGCGTGTGCATGGTAAGAGGTGTGCCATGGCATGGATTTTGCGTGTAAAGGCTTCACGAGTGATGGCTTGGTGTACTCACGCCTCTCGGTGTTTTCCTGTTTTGTAGCAGCCGAGACAGAAGTGGACATGATAGCAGTCGAGACAGCTGTATTTGGTGTTGGTGATGAGAACCTTGCACATGAAGCACATCTCCTGCACTCTGCAAAAAACAGGGAACAAATGCACGCAATTTAAGGCCAGAAACAAATTGCAGAGGGTCAGGGTGGACCTGGGTCCCAAGGGCCACCTGGATCCGTTCTGGCCCTATTTGGAAACAATTTGAAATGCCAAGTCACAAGATTTGACACACACAAAAAAATGATGTCCAAGGTTGTGGACAAGGGACCGCCAGAGTTCAAATCAGGTCGCGAACTGAAATTTGAGGGCCAGGATGGATCCCTTTCAGAATGCTCCCGTCTGTTCACGTACACAATTTTGCAGCACTCGTGGCTGGGAACGTGGCCGTACGATGCGATGGACGGGCCGACCTGGAAGCACTCGGTGCAGAAGTCGACGTCGACGCAGACGCGACACCGGAACCACTCCCTCTGGTGGAAAAAGGCAACACCAATTCGTGCAGTTATCGAACAAAATGTTCTGAACAGATAACCACAGAGGGTCATGTTCGTTTTCAACACAAGGTGTTGGTCAGCAAGAAAGACGTTTCGCAAAAAACTTCCGTCAGAAAGCAGACCATCCTGGTTCCAACAGAATCACCCATTTTTCTAAGCTGGCTTGGCGAGTTTGCACGTTATTGTTCCAACATGTCGTGATCCTATCCCCAAGCATTGCAGTCACTGGGAGTTAGGCTGGTCGTTTCTCACCTTCGTGCTGAGATGGACTTTGCAGCTGTTACACACCGAGGTAGTACCGAGGCGGCTGCCGTACACGCACGAGAAGAGAGCGATGTTCTGCAAATTTATCTGTCTTTGTCAACGGTGTTGAAGGGATGGACCGACATCATAATCTCTCACTTTCAAACAACATCTTCTGGGGAAACAGAACTGTGACGGATCCACAAACCGCTTCATATATGTCCTCCTCCGCACATTCAGACGTCAACCCCTCCTCACCTTTCGCCTCTGCACATCCACCAGGTTCTTCTTGAGCATCGTCAGCTTCCAGTTCTTCGCTCCCTGCTCCGCCGCCTCCTCGAGCCACTGCTCGTGCTGCTTGTAGAGAAGCAGCTCCTCCTGCTCACTGACGCCGTGCAGCATCTCCACATGGGCTGAAGAAACGTCTTGGAGATGGACTGAGACAGCTGAGCTCGCTGTGTGTGTGTGTGTGTGGGGGGGGGGGGTCACTGGGCGGTGGGAATCCACAGGTGGCGCGTGACGACATAGCAAACCAAACATCAAATCTGATGAGCATTTTTACTCGTCCTTCGACTGAGTAGAAATACAAGGTGCGGCAAGAATGTACTCACTGATTGACTCCTGGGAGAACGTGACAGATTCTGCCGAAGACGTTTTGTGTTGTTTGTGTCCTGTTGTTGCTGCTGCTGTTGATGTTGTTGTCGCTGTTGTTGATGTTGTTGTAATGGTTGATACTGTATGTGAAGTATTATTTCGGAGAGTGATGAAAAAAAATTGTGGAAAAGAAATGGAACCGTGATGAAGTCATTCAATGGAGCTTTGTTGGCTTGTGCAAAAAAGAATTCGTTTGAATTCACATTTTAGGTGATTTGAGGAGCTTGGTCCGATTTGTGAGCTTTTGGAAAAAGCCAGCGAAATCGGAGCAAGCGAAATCAAAGCACCTATAGGCAGCGTCTTCCAAAAGTATGTCTACAGCAGTTTCATAGTCAAGATGAGGATTGATTTGGGATCTTTTGGGCTCTTTTGGTTCATTTTGGGTTGGGGATAATGTGTGAGGAAGGAATTTGTCAAATTTGAATTTTTGGGTTTCTGAGGTCAAAAAGGTCAAATTTGGAAGTGTGGAAAAAATGGGATGTGAATGTAGAAATGTCTCCGTATCTCAGAAGGCACAAATATTTGGTGAAAGAAGTATATTGATGAAGACGCTTATTGCTGGATACACCTGAACACAAAACCCACGTACCTTCAGAAATGTGGAAATCTTCGCAGAAGGCGACATTGCCATAGCAGAAACAGTGGAAATGTTGAAAATACGCAGCAGTCAGGTTCCAGTTGGCGTGGTTTTTGTTCAAGCTGAAGGTCACAAGAACGGGTGTCAAGTTAGTGAGATGTCAAGCGTCCTTCCACAAGTGGCCCTGGGTTGCTTGATGTCTGGCATCAAACACACCTGGTTGTCTTGTTTGCTGGACAGGCTCAGCACTGGTGGGTTTGTGTGCGCAGTGAGTTTTGATTCATGAGAGCAGAAGATGGGGGAAAAACTGACTGAGGCGTCTGTTGCCTCCAAAAATATTTCTAGTTTTATGGGTTGACACAAGAACATAATTTTGATGGCGTGCATGCTCAGATTGCTCAATGCAACCCAAAGAAAAAACACTTCTGGACACACCGAGGTGTGCAGGTACAACTTTGTGGTTTAAGGTCTGTTTGTTTTTCAGTGTCCTTGAGACCTGTGTCATAAGAACAGAACAGAAAAAAGAGATTTTGTTCTGCGCCTTGGATGAAACATGGTCAACTATGTATCCTGTTGTTTGTGTCATTTGTGTGTTTGTTGAGCTTTCAAGCAAGGAGGGTGTCTAATTCTGACACTTTTCCTTGTTTTTCCGGTGGCTGGAAATGAAGGTTTTATCTTGTGGCAATGGACAGACAAAAAGGACACCTCCAAATAAATCCACAAATAATTGGTGTGGAAAAGAAGAATTGTACCAAACAAAAAGGCATTTGTTGCAAACAATCCCTGCAGTGCTGGAAAAAAGTTTGCTTTGCTTGTTTGAGGCAGGGCAGGGGTCAAAGTCAATCTTTGAAATTGTGTTGACAAATCGGTTTGCATGCATTGTGACCAAAAATACTTGTTTGGAATATTTTATGGCTTGCTGTTGGTGATTATGATAAAGTGCATATGGAGGCAATCGTTTTGAGGTCTTGTAAATTGGACAAAGCATTATGGCGCTATGTTCATTTGTGTGAGGTTTTTGGGTTTCAGGCAAAAAGCACCATTATTTTGTGACTGGCCTGACTCATTCCAAAAAAAGAACAAGAAATTTTGATGTTGCTTGTGTGAGAGCGTTGTAGGTTTACTTGCCTTGCTGGGTTAAAACGCTTTTGAAAATTGTCATTTTCACTTGGCAGTGTTCTCAGGCTTCTTGCAAAAACGATCTGGACAGCAGAATAGCAATGATAATAAGCAGCCAGAACAAGCAACAGAATGAGAAACTGAAATGAGCAAGTGGAAGTTCAGGTTCAAATCACCATGAGACCCAATTGGCTGAGGGGGGGTTCTTGAGGGCTTTGAGAAAAAAATTCCAAAAGCCACCTCCATATTTGTTTGTCAGGCCAACGACAAAACTTCCAAGCACATGGCATCACATATTTCAGATCAGCTGTGGACTTTCCTGCCACCTTCCCCTCTGGCCCCTTGGCAGTGGAAGCTGGGGACATCATGACCTCACAGGTGATTGCGGTGATGCTTCCACCTCCAAACTTGTGTGAGGAATTTTGTCTACATGTATTCAAACTTCACCAAATGCTTCAGATTCCTTTGGTGTCTGACTGTTGTTTGAGGCTCCCTTGCTTCCACTTTCTTCCTTGTGACGACAAGTGGTGATACTTAACTTATGGTGTCATTTTGACCCTCTTGATGCAATCCTTGACAGCCACAACAGACACACTGATGCCCAAACCTGGATTCTGGACACCCTTCTGGTGTTCCTCTGGACCTGTGCTTTCAGAGATCTACGGGGCTGCTGGCTACAACTCAGCTCAGCCCACACCAATACAGAAAGGGTTTTCAGTGTTGACACCAGCCCGTCAACTTTTGCCAGCTTGTGCAAATGGTGCTGGAAACACCTGTGGGTTCAAAATTTCTGCACATTCATGACAGTGCACACGAAGTGTCTTTCTGGTTTACATTTGTGATCAAGTTAGGGTTACCTGTTCTGGAACATGTGGTCTGCATGATTTGCTTCTGTCACCTGCGAACCTCCAAAAAGCAGCAACAAGAAAAGAAACCCACTCACGTTCGACTGCAGTGAGAGCTGTCCCATTCCGTTGTGGAGTTATGCAACACAATAAACAACTCTTCCTCAGATGGTTTGGGAGGGGGCGGAGGGGGCGTCGTCACCACACCCTCAGGGTCGGCTGAGGTAAAATCTGAAGAACAGAAATGCTCAATCACCAGCAATGCAAACATCAGAAAAACGATTTGACAGAAATTGCTTGCGCGTTCGCTGTACCCTGGGCAAGTTTCGTGTCGGTTCAGCCTTCCACCTGCATGGGCAGGCCCAAGAGGGCCAAGTCCTACTTGTTGTGCCGCCAACAGGCAGGCTTGTTGCGAGAGATTTAAAGATCTGACGTCACCCAACGGGCCCCTCCTCGAACAGATCTGCCCCTGGTTTTATCTTCAGCGAACCTACCTTGAACCAATGTTTCTGTTGCGATGCTGCCCTCAGACGACGTGGAACTACCCAACACAACTGCAAAGGAGGACAACAAGCCAAAAGACATCAGCTCAGACACCTGATTGCATTCGTGGCCACTTGAATCTGGCTAGTTTGAATTGGCAACGACTTGAGACAACACAACACCACTTGTGCTGCTCATCAGTCTTCCAAGATGGTGTTCAGACCTGCAGTCTGATGTGGATCGAGTCTAGAATCAGACGTCACTGGAAAACTTTACCTTTGTGTGTGACGATTATTGAGAGAAATGTTGCTTCCATGAAAATCAACATCTCATGCAAGCCTTTCAAATTTACGTTTCATACAGAATGTCAGATGTCAGGGCATTTTCACAATGTGTCACTCCAAATTGCAGTTTTCTCTCCGTCTCATTTGCTTTCGCCGCATCTCTGTCCTAAATCCGCTGGAACTGACGGACCACGAAGCTGCAAGAGCGGGGCACCTTGTGGGTGCAGCAGCTCCAGCGAATGCAGAAGCCTCCAAATTCATTTTTTGGTGAAGCAAAGCAGTTTTCCCAAGAGAAACTTCTTCAGAAAAGACATCACACCTTTTCTGTTTTGGGGGCAGAGGCTGACAGTTGAGAGTCAACATATTCGTATCAGACAAACATTGGGAAAGACTGACAATCACTCAAAATAGAACTACCGGTACCCCGAAAAGATTGCAACATATTTACTGATTGCTTCTTTGGAGTTGCTGTTGGATCCTGGATGTTGTGTAACTCTGATTTTTTTGCACAAAAAAGGACATTGGAGTTTTGTCCATGAAGAACACTTGCCTGTTGTCACAAGCTTGGGTCACTTCTGGTGTCACAGTACTCAGTCCTCACACCCCTGAGGTCTGAGCGCCAGGCCTGACAGTGGTACCTGGAGGCCTGGGTGTGTGGCCACTGGGAGGTTCAGTACTCAGAGCGCTCACCTGGTGCCGGGCGTGAACCCACACTCATCACACACCACAGCGTGTATGCACTTGCGCTCAGATTTCTGCGGGGCCAGAGGCAGACACGTTCGAGTCGGACGCGGCAGAGAGAAGCTGACCCAGGCGGAGCGCCGCACACGCTGATAGCGTTGAGTTGTGCAGACCTCGGAGGGGTCAGCCGCGGTTTCGTCCGCGCGACAGACACGCGACGCTGGCCGCGGTAACGCGACCCGGGCGGAGCGCCGCACACGCCCAGCGCTAATGAGTGCGGCGCGACCGGAGCTGAACCGTCTCAGCGGAATCACGCAGACGCCTGTCAGAAATTAGTCGCCCCCTTGTCGGATTTCTCGATCCACTGCTGATTTGGGCCGTTGTATGTGCCGTTGAACCACACGGAATTCACTTTGTTTCAAAGCAAGCAAGGTACTTGGGTACTTTCAGGCGATTTGTGGAAGTTGCGCTGTTAAAGGTTGCTCAATTTCGAGAGACCGAAACAGGGCAACTGACACAAATCACCTGTAGGCAGTGTCTACCAAAAGTATGAGAACAGCAGTTTCAAGACAAATTTCAAATTGGAACTGTTGGGTCTTTTAGAATTTGTATGGGTCAAGGATAAAGTGCAAGTGAGGAATTTGTCAAGTTTGCATTTTTAGATTTTTCAGGGCAAACAGTTCACCTTTTTGGGGTTGCAAAATTGGACTTCACTGCACAAAGCAGGTATCTCAGAAAGTATGAACATTTGATGAAGGATATATGATGATAAAATGTGGTGTATATTTTGAACAGGTATTGGACTGGTGTCATTTGTTTCTTCATTTTCAAAAATTTGTACATGGTTTTCAGGTCAGGTGGGGCCAAAGTTTTGGGTACAAATTTGGGATTTTAGGAAAATGTTCAAAATATAATATTTGGGAAAGATTTTGGCAAGCTTTTGCACAATCAGTCGACAACTTTCAATGTACAGGTAATTTGGGTAGATTTGGGAACATTCTAAGTGACAATTTGTGCATCTACTTATTTGCATTTCAGTTGCAGTGTTTCAGTCACTGTATTTCAGTCACTGTGCTTCGGTCGCTTCTCAAATCACTGGGAGCTCCATGGAGCTATTTTTGCTTGTACAAGGCACATCAGTTTGAAGCAGAAGAACTTTACACAGCATGCTTGCAGAGCGAAACTGATTTTGCAGGATGGATGAAAGCCCTGTTCAGTTGCACCTGATGGGAAGACCTGACTTTAACTTGAAAAAATAGCTCAGGTGATTTGAGGAAATTCTGATTTCACTCACACTGATTTCCCTGACTCTGATTTCACTCACTCTGATTTTGCTCACTCTGATTTCACTCACTTTGATTTTGCTCACTCTGATTTCGCTCACTTTGATTTTGCTCACTCTGATTTCACTCACTCTGATTTTGGTCACTTTTGTCAAAAATTCTTACTTTTTTCACTCAACATTCACAACTTGGGAACTCATTTGGTA
>JAAUXT010131205.1_pt1 | contig 17094 bp, 19 predicted proteins | sample 7278171 | NCBI WGS metagenome assembly JAAUXT01 (sample SAMN14350112, study PRJNA611818) | marine sediment metagenome | isolation source: surface marine sediment (1.8m) | place: French Polynesia: Moorea | collected 2018-08
GCCCCCCGCGCGGGCGCGGCCCGGGGGGCGGGGGGGGGGCCCCGGCGACCGGGGGCGCCGGGCCGGGGGGCGACACGGCGATGTGGGGTGGAGGGCCGCGGGGGAGACGCTCGTTTCACAGGACGAGATCTTTTGTGGTCTGAAGCCGGGTGGATAGTTGCGTTTTGAGAGATGTTGCAGACACGGTTCACACACGTGTAACTCTGGTTCCTTCGCATCTGCAGCACGGAGAGGTGAAGGACGTTCGGATCGTGACGCACCGGAGCGGAACGCCCAAAGGGATCGCCTACATCGAGTACGAGCAGGAGGTGCGTCGAGACAGAGACCAGTGCGCTTTGCAATGCTTTGTATCCATCGTTGTGCAGTGATGGGAATTGTTTTTCGTCGCAAAAGGCCTTTTCTTCTTACTTTTCCTGTTGAAATATTGATCTGGAATGAATCTGTTGTGTCTGCGTCAGCTAAAAACAAAACAAAGAACAAAGCACAGGTCAACCACGTACACAGCTCAGCGAGTGCCGCACGACTTGGTCGCGGCCAAACAACAAGTCTTTCTCATGTGAATGAGGTGAATGTTTGTTCTCGAGTTGACGGTTTCCTCTTCCCTGCGGCAGCAAAGCGCGGCGCAGGCGGTGCTCAAAATGGACGGGCTCGAGGTCGGGGAGCGCAGCATCTCGGTGGCGCTGAGCAACCCGCCGCAGCGCAAGCCGCCCGCCGCGCAGCGCTTCTCCACCGCCACCTTCACCCCGGCGCTCGGCGGCGGCAAGAAGGACACCGCGGAGTGAGTACATAACCCTGCGTTTTGTGGTTCAGAAAAACTTGTGACAGAAACGTTGTAGTCATGGGACTTATGTTGATGGTCTGTGGAAGGCGATTGTGCGCCACATTTCTCCACGTGCTGCACGACCCACAAACGGCCAAAGGATACAACCAGCACTGTCGGCTTGTGTCTTTTTTCAGCCGCCATGCCCGCACACAACTTACCCTGCAACCCAGAGCCCTTCGCGTCCAACCGTCCCAACCGCAACAGAAGAAGCCAGCGGGTGCCGTTGCTAAAGGCGACACAGCCTTGGAGACGGGGGCTGGAGACGGGGACCAGAAGAACGGGACCCAGAGCAGCGCGGACTCGAGTGCGCAGAAGCAGAAAATGTCCAATGAGGACTTCAGGAGCATGCTTCTCAAGAAATAGCGCTTATAGTGAAGGACACAGGTGGTGTGCATGACAGTGAAGAAATGATGCAGAAGACGTGTTGCTCACTCAGCAGCATAAACATGACATCAGAGCAAAAACAAAAACAGCGCAACCACAAACCATCCCGGTAGGGCTGCAGGGCTTGTGAACTTCGTCCGTAAGAGACTGTTGCTGCCGTCACGGACCCGTGCGCCTCACTGACAAAGCTGTTCATGCCAGGTAAAGATTCCGACTTGTAAGTACGTTTTCAGTTTGAGCGTTGCAGCGTCTCTGTTTTCTCGAGTCAAATTCGTTGAGGCTCTGGTTGTTTCTTGCGGACAATTGAAACTTGCATATTGCGACTCTCAGGGTCGTGAATCAAAATCAAAATTTGCGTCTTTTTCGCAATTCCAATTTGGATTGACTCTCACTGGCATCTCACTGTTTCTTGAAGCCACAAACGAGTTGTTCCTCGTTTGGGCGCATCATGACCGCTGAAGAAATTGCATTTTGTAAAACTGGTTTGTTAAGAATACACTTCTGCGGCAATTGTTGCTCATTTACTCTGCTTCCGATAGTCGACTGACTGCTGCCCGTGAGCACACATTGATCTTGACTGTGAGGGCATCCCCAGTGTCGCAAAAACAGTTTGAGTGACGTGGCCTGTTTCGGGTCGGTGACCCCAGAGCGTCATTTGCTTCAAGAGCGCAACCCTTTTGCGCGCATCAGCAACAAACGAAAGGAGGGAGAACTTTCAGACTTGGTTCTTTTGTCCGAACAAGGACTAATTGTGGCGAAAGTCGCAAAAATGAGGACTTCCTGTGAAAAACACGGCTGTTGTTGTTGTGTTCTTGTTTGCGAAGTGTCGCCACATTTAAAGTGATCTGCCCTGTGAAGGGTTCAGGACTCGTGAAAGGATGATGGCATCTCATCTGACCCTTGAAAGGAAAGCTATTGTGCTGCCTCACACAACTGAGGGTCTCGGATTCGCTGTTTCAACCTACATTCGTCCTCAATGCCACAGGTTGCCAAGAATAACTTCTTGCAGAAAGTAATTTGAACTGGAAACATTTCATTTCGTACGCTCGTACCAAGGGAAGAAAACCAGATTCGGTCAGTCGCAATACACCCGTTTTGTGTGCATGAATGCAATTGCAGCATGCACGAAGATTCGTCAACGGCTTTCAGTGAAGACTTGCAATGTGAATGAAGACTTGCAAGCACATCAAATGGGAGCGAGATCTCGCTTCACAAATGTGCTTTGACTGATCGTGATGTGTTGATCGATCAATGGTTTCTTGAAATCCGGTGATTGTGCACAAAGTTGCGTCCAGCAGAAAGGATTCCGTCGGTTGGTCAGTTTCTGTGACGAAAACGTGGAGAACGCGATGGAAAGCGACGCTCACGACTACGCGAGCGGTCTCCCAGGCAACGACAGCCTCGTCTCCGTGGTGCTCGACTCGGCGCAGGAAGAGGGGGCAGCAGGACTCACTTACATTGGGAAGATCTACATCGTCGTCGGCGTCCTGGCCTTTGTCTGTTTGCTTCTGGGTGAGTGTGCCCTTTCACAGGACAGTTCGCTTTCGTACTCTGTTCAGCACTGGATTTGTCGTGCGTTGAGTCAACAAGCGCTGCGCCGAGTGTGCGGCACCGCACCTGGTGCCCTGTTTTGGGACGTGCGCGTCCAGTGTGAAGAGAAGGTCGTCGTTGCAGCCGCGGCGAACCTGTTCGTCTGGTACAAGGAGCGGAAGGGCGGGTCGGTCGGGCTCTGCTGCTCGACGAACGACGCCAGTGACGGGGACGCCGCCGAATCCGGTGAAGCCTCTAACTCCCCCCCCCCGCTATTCAGCCACGTGGGAGTGGACGTGTGTCCGTCTCTGTTCAGTTCAACGAGCAGTGCGTTGTGCACCGTTTGTTGAGTTGAAGGAAACATGGACAACTGGGCTGCACTCTGACACTGCTGCTGTGTGGCACTGTCTGATTTATCAACGAACCACAAACTCTCTTTTCGTTTTGATTTCTTTTCCACAGTAAGAGGGGCGTTTTGGATATCTAACAAATAGTCTTTTCCACTGGGGGCTGGAAACGGTGCATATGATTTTTGAGTTCTGTGTGTTTTCACAATTTAGGGTCTAATTCTCAGCACAGAGCTGCTAACGAACCAGGTAGGCGTATACATAGATCAATGTGTGTTAAAACATGCAGTTTATGGCTTGAAGGGTTCAGTTGCTCAAAGATTGACGTAGTGGAGACAAAAGACAAAAACGTACGAGTACGTTTGGTTTGGTTCTTGCAGTTACGTACAAGAGCAAAACTCTCGCCCAAACACCGTCAACTGCAAGTTTTTGGAGGCTATTCCTTTGCTTGAAGTGAAGTGTAAAGTGAACTTTAAATATGCAGTGTGCGCGTGGGTGTGTGCGTGCGTACGTGCGTGCGCTCACGTGTGGGATGTGTGCGAACAGATGCATGCGTGTCGCAGTGCAAGTGTGTGCACGTGTGGTCTGACTTCAATCTGACACTGGGGTGTCTTTGATGGAACTTTCGCTGAAAGCAGGAAAAAATACTTCCTTTCCTCATTGTGGTCAGAAGCCTTCAGATATCTGGTATCCAAACAGGATTCACACTCTCACTGCTTGTTTTGTCCCGAAAAGCATCTTTCCGTCAAATTGATCAAGGAAATAAATTGACTGTTTGTGTTTCGCTTACAGGTCTCATGAGAACCAAAATGATGATGTTTTGACCTGGACGTCTTCCCAGAGAAACGGCAATCTGCAGACATTTGCTGAACAATTCAGCAACTTTGATCAGAATTGCACGTAGCCGACTGGTCCAGTTGAAAAAATATCGAATCGTCGAATCATCGATCCAAGGAATATCGAAGTCCCAACATGTTTGTCATCTTGTCATTCGTCGAGGAAAACTCAGTGTGAATGCGCTGTTTTGTTGTGCGCTGGCGCTGTTTTGTCAGCGCACGCACACTTGTGAACCAGGCAAGTGTAGTAAACGTCAGAATCCATGGTGCGAGATTCCTGATGTGGAGGTGCTGTCGTTGAAATCGCCCCTTGGCACAACGAACGACTGCATGTGTGGTCAAGATGTATCTGAAGTTTTCAGCTGTCACACACACACACACGTACACGCACACACACACACACACACACACACACACACACACACACACACATGAAACGTGCCTTGTGGCAGACGAGAATTGCTTGTTCAGAAGGGCTCGGGCACACTGCAGTCTGGGCTGGTGCCGCTGCAACTCTGCGAGTGTGTGGTTCTGATGGCTGACACACACGAAAACCTGTTTATGTCAATCACATTTCTTGGGATTTGAGTTTGCAGAAGTGGCGCAGATAGAACCTGTCACGAGTGCATGACAAATATCATGTTTCTCCTGCCTGTCATTTCAAACACATCCTTGTTTCTTTGTTTGTTGCTTTTGACTGATATATCTCCGTGCACATGACTTTTGATACTGCAAATACTTGGAGTGGAACTGCGGGTCCGAGCAAACAGAAGTGCTGCGGGTCTGAGAGAAGAAAATAAACAGCAGTCTATCTGCCCACACAAACCAAAAATAGAATCGCCTGCCTGCAAAGTAAAAAGTTTGGTCTTCTCAAGTTCCGAGATTGACCGATGAAACTTGCGACACAAACATGCAGTGGTAAAGTTGTGTCGCCACGTGTGTTGTAGCAGTGCTTCCAATTGATGTGAAGAGACACCTCCCCCACACAAGAAAATTGACGGGGCTGCCGCAGCCCCTCTCTCCCCTGGTGCAAACATTTTCAAAGGCTGGATCCCCCTTCCAGGTCCAAGGTCACAAAAGGAAAGGATCCCCCCAAATATATATCCGAGCACCACCAGAACTCAGCGCTGAAGGACGACTCCTATACAGGGTCCAGATCTGGAACTTGACTACCAGAGTCAAGAACAATTTTCGTGAGGACCTTGTTTGCCGCGGCTGCACTGCAAAATGTTCTTGTTTGTGGATTGATGACACGGTGCTGCGAAAAGTTTGGTATTGTTTCAAGAGAGCCAAAACAATACACAAATTTGTTTGATGAGGAACGAAATTGCCATTGTCGCCCACACACATTCCTGAGATAAACAGTTCGATTTCCCCAGGCACCCGGTGAGCAGATGGTGGATAAATCACGGCTTGAGACGGAGCCCATGGTGTGTGAAATTCAGTTGCGACGAGTATTGTTGTACTATCAGAAGAACAGGATGCAGAGGTTGCTTTACTTTCAGAAGAGTTAACTTCTGTGTGCGTCACCAACGCCGCCAAATGCGCCGCATTTCTTTTCAGGTGATATAAGGAGGTTGCACCATGTTAAAGGTCGCTCAATTTTGATCGACCAAAATGTGGGCGACCGAAACAAGTCACCTACAGGCTGGGTGAAGGATAGTACATGCCAGTAAGAATTTTGTCCAGTTTGAATTGAAGGTTTGTGAGGGCAAAATGTTCAATTTTGGACTTCACTGCACAAAGTAGGCAGTATCTCAGAAAGTACAACAATTTGATGAAATGTAGTTTGTTGGTTGGTGTTGGACTGTACCATTTGCTTTTTTCCAATACAAAATTTGTAAATGGTTTTCAGGTTGGGTCAAAGTTTGGGTACAAATAGGGGTTCTCGGAAAGTATTCAAAATAGACATTCAGCAAAGATTTTTGTCAGCTTTTAGTGTATTGTGTAGCAAGTTTCAAGGCACAGATAATTTGGGTGCATTCAAAAAAGAACAGAATATGTTGAGGGTTTTGTGGAGATCCACCATTCTCATGTTTCTCATGAATACAATAGACGGCGATTCACCAATTACTGCTGAGAAGACTCCAATACCGTGCCATCTGTTTGGAGCATACCTCGTCATTCCAACTCCAAGAACAAATGCACAGAGGTTACTCATTCGGTGTCTTTGTCTTGAAAAGTGGAGAATGCACCTTTTTGATCAGTGATTTGTTTCGATCAGGAAACAAAAAATCCGGGTGTTGGGTCTGAAAGTTCGTGCCGTGACGACGGCCGCCAGATTATTTGCTTTCTTTTGACCGTTGGCACACAAACGAGACATTTATATGTGTCCGCTGTGGTCAAATTGTCACGAATATACGTAGGTCCTCCAATTCAAGTGCTTATGAACTGCCCATGCACACCTGCTCTCGTTTGCATAGATTTGCGTAAAACCTCAACTATGCTGACAAATAATACTCGCAGTGTGCCGCATTCAGTCAGGTGTGAATTGTGGGATGCGTGAAGAAATGTACAACTTGCGCAAGTTTCGACACGATTTTTGCCTCACAATTCCGCAGTGATTGCACGAATTGTACGAAAACAGCCAAATTTCTCTCCGGCTTGCGGGGTGCGGAAAAAAACATTTGAGTTGAGTTCTGGAATTTGATCCCTTCAGAAGCTGACCTTCTCACCTTGAAAGTAACCATCAGTCAGGACAAAGAGTCCAATCCGAGATGTGCACAAATTGAAGTGTTTCTGTTGGGACAGTGGTGCTGACCCACTGACATCCGCTGTGTGCCTGGGCAAGGCTGTTTGTCACTCAAATGCCAGCATGATGAGCTTTCAGGTTTTTGTCGACAGTCAGGACTGTGGTTTGGCCAATTTACGAGAGAGAATATTATCCGTGCCAGTTTTCAACGCACTGAATTTCGTCAGTGTCACAAAAAATCTGCAACACACCACAGAAAAAAAAACCAGGTGCAGGCCAGCGAAATATATTTCGTTGGTGCAGGCACAAACAAACAGTTTTGCGTTGCGAAGATCAGCTGCAACTTCTGTTTCCACTGGACGGACACCATGCAGCAAACGGAAACGATGCAGCGGCACCGACTCTGTTCATTTTAGATGCGCGACGTTAGTGAAGCAATTGAGATCCGTGAAAAAGTTACCTGAGTTGCTGATGCAACTCGTGCGTTGAGCTGCATCGGATGTGTGAAAAAAGTCCATCGCTTTTCACAAAACACTTCTTCATGATGAAACCATCAGATCTGGAAACAACTTGTGACGGAACAACGAACATTATGGACTCGCTGATCCACTGGTGTTGTCGGACATGAGCAAAGCATTCCGACTGCGTGGAACACATTTCAACGTGTCTTGTTTTTGTGAGTCACATTTCAAATGTCTTGCAGCCAGTGGAGGTCACCCAATATTGAAAATTTTGGATGCCAAAAATTTTAATTGTTGGTGACACCAACAAATTTCTTGTCATGCGACCAGGGGGAACAACAAATTTGGATGTTTGGATGTCCCGCGATATCTGTTGGCCGATACTCCCCGATCAAGTTGCAAAATTCAGATGTCATGTGGTATTCAGTGTGTTGCGTTGGTGTTGGTTACTGGGCTCGGCTGACATTGAAACCGAGGCCAAGCACGAGTGCAAAAAAAATAAGCCCATCAAATAGAAATTTGTCTTTGACCACGAACTTTGGAGAAAAGGACAGTTTTCACCGCAAAAATAATAATTCAAAAATGTTCCATTTTATTCTTTTGAGACCTCAGGTATTAATTTGGACCTAAAATACAATAAATTGACTGTTGAGCCCAGAATTTATGCCAAAAACCTGACCACCACAGCATGCACCAGATTTTGCAATAAGATGCCTGCAGGTAATTTGAATGGCAAAATACCGCTTGCTCAAAATTTTCAATTTTGACCAAGCGGTCTTTTGCCGTTCAAATCACCTGAAGAAAGTCATATTTGTAAACGCCCTTTTCATACGTGGGACTTCCAAAACTCGAACTGAAATTCAAATGCGTGACACAACTCGTCAAAATTCAAGTCATCAACTCCCGCCATAAAACTCGATGAATCACATCGTATTCAGCTCAATGGACAAAAATAATCGACATCTGTCCCTCGACGCGCAGCTGAGTTCGATTTGAAGCGCGTTCAAAAACGAACATTGACGCTGTGAACTTTTGTCGAGAAATTTTTACTTTTTTCCAAATCAGCGAGATGACCTTTAATGACCTTCGTCAGGGAACAAGATCCACTCGGAGCTTCTTCCCTCTGTGCGGGAACAGCACGCAGCCTCCGATGCCGGTTGTTCAGTTGATCAGATGATTGAGCGTTAAAATTTGCGTTGTTGAAGCATCTGCAAGTCTGTGCGTGAGCCGGCAGATCCGAATCTGATGTTTTCCTACGGAAATTTGTCTCATTAGATCTGCTGTCAACCAGGAGACAAATGGAGCCATTTTTCATTTGTCAAAAAAGATCCATTTGAACAGAATCAACTTGAAATTTTCGCAGAGGGACCTAAGTGACACAATGAACAGGCTCTGAGCTGAACGAACATTGTCCTGAGCGAATCATCAACAAACATTTCAGCCAGGACCTGTTCATTTGAAGCCTTGGTTTTTTCAATTTGACACAACCTGAAGATTGGTCGCTTTTCAGCTGGAGTGTTTGAACTGAGCACTCGTCACCTTCGTTCGAGTCAACTGGATTTGCACATCGAATTGAAGAAAAACACAAATCGCATTTGCTGCACCCAGTCAAATCAAACAGCGCATGTTGAGACTCAATATTGGTTTTGGCACTTCAGGGCCAGGTGGTGGCCAGAGAGAGACTGTGGACTGGCTCCTCATTTCACTCAGGGCAGGTAACACATGTGTGGCGGTCAACAAAACAACAATGGCCATGAATCTCCAATAATGAAAAGTAATTATAAAGCAGACGTGTGAGCAAAAAAATGGGGAGTTTGGAGCTCAGAGAGAGCTCAAGCCTCAGGGTGGTGGGCTCATCAATTCTATTGTTGATTCGGGAATTATTCCACGTTTTGGTGGGACCAGAGCAGCCGATCGGGTGGTTCGCCATTTTCCTGACTGGACACGAAGAGAGGTGCGAGGTGCAGGTGGGCCACGTTTGTCTCGGTGATCAAAAGAACAGTCAAGATTCTGACTGCGCTGATCGGGATTCCGATAATACATCAGCATCTGTGCTGACAATGCAGCGTTGCATGTCGGTGGGTCTGCCATAAACTTGGTGATGGGAAGCCCACCAAGACGCCAAGAAAAAAGTTGTCCGTGCATAGGCGCGGAACACCGAAGTGACGACACCGTAGATTCGACTCGTACTCGTAAATCTTTTTGGCTTGTTGTAGATTTCTACCGCTAGAAACGGTCAGACGCGCGTTTGACTGAGGCTTGATCGTCGGACTGCAGTCGTCGTTTCCCTGTTTGACCGTTCTCACCAGTGCATTGATCAGACTGCATAGCGCTTCTTTCAACAGCAGAATTTCCTTCCAGGATTGGCTTGTTTTGACACACTTTATTCAACAAAATACGGTGTGTGCAATGCAGGTGCGCACATGCGAAGATACCAATCAATCTCCCCAGTCTGTTCTCATTTACACAGTGTATTTACACAGAGATGTTGCACTGCGTGTGAAATGATGAGCCAACAGCGCAACAACAGCTGAGAGAAAGATTTGACGGACTAAAGATCAACCGAGAGTTGAAGATCGAAAACAATGCAATACGAGGGATGTCCTCGAATATGCGGCTTCTGTCCTAGATTTGCCTGCTCCTACTGAGCCAAAAATTATGGAACCTTCCTGGGATTGTGCACAGAATGTCCAGGCACATTGTGCATGTGAGTAACATGTCTGGGACAGCAGACACGTGTCCGAAATCAGTCACTGAAGTTCGCCAGGTGCGAATTAGTTGGCAACAGTGCTCGATTGCATGCAGACATGGATTTCCACTGTTTTTGGTTGTTTCTATGGATAAGTTTCATGCCTCCTGCTGTGCCAATGGAGAAGAAAACTGAGCACAGAACAGTTCTGCACTTCTTGTGTCAATCCGGGAGTACTCCAATTGAATGCTGGCAACAAATGCGCACTGTGTTTGGTCCTGAGACAATGTCCAAAACCAGGGTGAGAGTCTGGCACAAATGTTTCCCAAATGGCAGGACTGACTTCAAGGATGACATACACACCAGCAGACCCCGCAGTGCCCGCATCAAGAAGAACATCCAGAAGATCCAGAACTCCATCCAGGCTGAACAGAGGGTCACAGTGTGTCAGCTGGCCGATCAACACCACCTCAGCAAGACATCAGTGCACAACATCCTTAAGAAAGATCTGAACTTATCCAAGGTGGCACCAAAAATGATCCTGAAATTGCTCACAGATAAACAGAAACAGTTCTGGAAAAGGCTCTGTGAGGAGAACTTGGAGGCACTCAGACTCAATCCTGACATGATGTTGACAGTGGTTACTGGTGACAAATCTTGGGTGTCTGTTCTGGAAGTTGAGACCAAGCAATCCAGCTGCTCTTGGGTGAAAAAGGGAGCTGTTCTGCAGCAACCAGTGAAGGCTTGTCAGCAGAGAGGAGACAGAAAGGCAATGCTCACGGTGTTCTTTGATGTCAAGGGCATGATTTTGGCAGAGTTCTTGCCACCTGGTGAAACTGTTGATGCTGATCAGTACTGTGCAACATTGGCAAGATTGAAGGAGAACATCCGCCGCAAACATCCAAACTTATGGGGCAAGGTCAGGAGGGGGGGTCTGTCCTTTCCTCATTCACCAAGACAATGCGTCAAGTCACACATGTGCAATCTCTCTGGCTTTCTTTGGTGAGAACAACATTGACCTCCTGGCACACCCACCTTACTCTCCTGACCTTGCCCCATGTGATTACTTTTTATTTCCATGCCTTTGAATTGAGGGGCGAGCGTCATCAGAACTTGGATCAGATGAAAGCAGCAGTTCACAGGGTTTTGCACAGGATCCCACAAGAGGATTTTGAGGCTGCACTAATGTCAATGCCCATAAGGTGGATGAAGTGTGTTAGCTCAAATGGAGAGTACTTCGAGGGGCATCACCTCCCCTTTGATCCTGCTGATTTTGGTCTCAACATTGTCTTTGGGGAGTCTTCAGACTCAGATGGAAGCAGCTCAGATGAAGAGCAACCCAATGCTGATCACTCTGATTGACCACGCTGCTCTGTTGCCAACTATTGCATGTGCATTGGTTTTGAATTGCATTTTTATTGACTTGTTTGTGTTGATTTTGAACATTTTTATTCATGTTGGCATGCATTTCCATGTTTTGAATGCCCATTAAAAAATTCAGAATTTTAGCACCCAAAAAAGTCTCTTTTTTCGGGACAGAAGCCGCATATTCAAGGACATCCCTCGTACGCTGCCGTGTCCGAGTGTTCCTGTGGGTCCCTTCAATAGAAAGATCTTCACCAAATGTTCTCGGGACAAAGGTGGGATAAACACTGCACAAGTACGGCAAACGGGTGACGAAACGTGACATGACTGTGAGATGTGACTGAAAAGGTGACACGATGTTTGCTGCAAGTTAACTCACTTCACTTTGATTTCAATTTTTCACACATTCTGTACAATATTGTTCACTTTTACAACAAAAATAGAGCTCCTGAAGAAACTTGCATTTTATGCCCAATGAAAATAAATGCTGAAATTATTCACTGTTTTGTGTGTGTCTGACTGTTGTTGCTGCTCAACCCACAGAAACAAAAGCGAATTGGTGCGGCTGATTTCCAGTCAGACCTGTCAATCATTCTTACCAGCGCGCACTCTGCCTCTGGGTTGAGCTGAACCGGTTTCACTTCGCACCATTTCAGAAATCCTTTGCCGGGTGTCGCCAGTGCACACGGTTATTTGTGCACCGAATCTTCGCCAAAGTCACAAGGTTCAGAATAAAAGGCACTGGCAGAGGATTTCCACAATGAAGCCCTGGTAAAAAACATGTTGCACTCTGAAATTTGCAAAAGTCTTTCAAACCAAATCTACCAACAATCACTGCAACAAACGCCAGTTCTTGAGCAAACTGGTTTCTACGGCAAAATGTAGTCCGGTTTGTCGACTTTGATTTTGAAGAAAATGGCATCGTCTTTGACGTAGGTGCCGTGGTTGCGAATGCTTTCGTGGGATACAAATTTGGGGTATCCGAATCCCATGCCGTCCACACCCCCTTCGCCGCCGTCCCCGGAGGGTTTGAGGAAATGCTTCCAGTTGGGGTTGGGCACGAAGCTCTCCGTGACGTGGCTCCGCTTCTCGGGGTCGAAGCACTGGTCCACCTGCAACGGGACGAAATGGTCTCGCTCGACAAACTCATCACGTCAATCTTGTCGAAAACACCACGCACGGTTCCAAATTTGCCGTGCCAGGAAGGACAAAAACTAATCGAAAAGTGTGCAATGTGCAACAGCAGCACACGCGAGCTCACCAGTGTGAGGGTGATGGGGAGGCGGAAGGGCCACTCGAGGATGTTGTCGTACTCGCCGGGCAGGATCTTGACGTAAAGGGAGAGGTGCGAGCCCTCGCCGGGGCCGTTCCCGTTGAGGAAGACGGACGCGCACAGCCGGTAGCCGTACTGACTCGAGTAGAACGACTCGCTCTGGATCTCCAGGTGCGACAGGACCTGCAGGTCACAACATGTGAGAGTGACGGAAACCGGGTGTGCGAGACAAGTGGAGCGTTGAACTTCAAATACACAAGGCGAGAACTGTGCAACTGAACTAACGCGCGCCCTGCCTTCAGGTGAGGCGCAAAGCTCGGCAGAACAGAGAGTATCGCACCTTGGCGTCTGCAAGTTGGCTCTTGTAGTCGGGTATTTTGAAGATGAAGGTTCCGTCGGTGACTCGGTTGATGGCCTGGAGGCGCGAGGTGAGCGCGCGGATCTGCTGCTCGTGCCTCGAGTTCTGCGCACACATGAGCGCCAGGTGCTGCTTGACGCTCTCCTCGCAGTGCTTCTCGAGCCCGAACCGCGGACCCTGCAGCAGCGAGAGAAATACGTGTTGAGGACATTACTTGGCAGTGGAAGCAAAGTCTCACTTGACACCACACGGGCTGATGGGAGAAGGTGTGCAGCGAATGAGACTCGTGTAGAACTCCCGTGTCGAGGCGGCGCTGACACTCAGGCACGAACACAGGACACAGCCAGCGCCTACTCGTCCGGTAACCTTGACTCACCCTCGCAGATCTCATGAACCCTCAACCCTTCCCAAGCAAAATGTTCACGAGATGCACGGGACCAAACGATCAATACAAATGAAACACCAGTGCTTTGAATTTCTACAAATTAATGTCCCCCGGGATTTGGAAATCGAAGTTTCCGCCCCATTTTCCAGCTCCAGTGCAAGCCACAAAGGACCTTGGCTCACTTTCAACTCCAGACGGGCCAGGCACTCAAATCAGGCCAAATCGCTTGATCAATGAATCGATGTGGCGCGACCCGGGGGAACAACAAACACTCCACGTCGGGCAGATCAAAGTGGATTTGATCGGGAGCATCAGGTGAAATCACCTGCCTCAAAGGTCCGACCGTCACACAGGTGATACAGCGGGATCACGCTCCGAAAATCAGACCTGATTGGAGTCTACCATTGAATGATCGGGAGACTTGCGACCTGATACATTCAGTCTGGGACACAGACTCTCAGCCGCAGAGAGCTTCAGTTTGATCTCAACCAAGTGTCATGGTGTCAGGAGACGGATCACAGCGGCCGACGAAGTTATCTCCGGTTGAAAACCGGTTGATCACAAAACAGACAAATCGAGTGGCCAGATCTCTGTCCTTTTGCATGTGACGTGAGAGCTGCCCGGTCCACCCGACGAACACGCGATCACTACGGATTACACGATCACTTGACCCATTTTTCAAAATTTAGTTGGACTGCCTACCTGAGTGGGCACTGATCGCTTCAAGCCCAACCACTCGTCAGAACCTCCGCCGACGAATCAGCAGCCAAACAGCCACTCTTCAACTCAACGCCCAGCCTTCAGCACTCACACTGGGCGACCTGTCAGGTCCTCTGGTGAACCCGGTCGCCGCCACCACCCACCCCAGTGGTGGGACCCGGCGAGCCTTCCTCCCATGTACCTGACTGCGGGACTCACCACGTGCTTGCAGCCCGCCTCCCGGAAGCTGCAGGCCACGCTGGCGGACGGACACTCGTCCCGCACGTGCACCTCGATCGCCTCGCGCGGCAACTTGGCCGGGTCGCAGCGGTTCGGACACATCACCGGGAACCGCGAACACGTGTGGTAGTGGCTCTGCAACAACACGGCAACACTTGCGAATTGTCAAGGGTTTTGAGTTTGTTTCCAATTTGCTAAGGTCTTCCTCTGGAAGATGTCCAACAGCAGCAAATCGTTTCTTCCATTGTCAATCAGTTCTGGCCCTGTGTGTGTGTGTGTGTGTGTGTGTGTGTGTGTGTGTGTGTACGTGTACAACACTCACCTGCAGCGTCTCGTACACGAACTGTTTGCCGCAGTGCTGACAGGGCTGCGTGCGCTTGTGGCACTCGTTGCGCATGTGGTTGCTGAGGTAGCGCCGCTGGAGCCGCGCGCCGCACTTGTTCTCGCACCACACGATCTCGAACGGACAGTTCCCCTGATGAGTCTGCACGTGCACAAGACATTGCTCTTTTTTCTGCCTTTCACGGAATTAGATCAGGCCTCAAGACCCAACACCATGGACAAAATGGACTTGGGCTCACCTCCATACTCTCGCCCGTGAATTCCAGGCCGCAGCTCTCGCACGAGACCTTGCGCCGCAGACACGTGTACTTGACGTGGTCGTCGACGCACATGCGCGAGAGCTGCGCGGGGCAGTTGTTGGGGCAGGGCAGCAGGTTGAACTTGCACGTGTCCAGGTGACCCTGCGGAACAAGAAACCAAAGTCGTACCTCAATTGCTCAAAACTAGGCTTTGTTTGAACGTACGAGCACGGTGCGCCCAAACAAAACGTCAACAGACGCCCCACCTGCAGCGTGCAGAGCTGGTCGACCCACTGGCAGCCCTTGTTGTGGAAGGTGCAGCGCACGATGCACGTCATGATCTCGTTGTTCACGTCGGGGTCCGGGTAGATCTGCAGCGCGAACACGACAGGTGAACACATGCAGTCCGCTCACGACAAACGTCTTTGATAACACGTGTACAAGTTCGGGCAGAAGTCAGAAACCACGTTCGGCTCGTTGAGCTCTGAGGAATTTGGACGACTCAGAGTGCTGAGCCCCAAACGTTTTCAATCGTGGTTCCTCACAAATCGAGAAGGTATCGACAACTCGAGTTTCAAGTGACAATTACATGACTGCAAAGGCAGTTTCACCAAATCAATGCGCTGTGCCTGACAGACCCCTGGGATCTATTGAAATGGACTCAAATTGATCTTTTGCCTGTCAAATTGACAGGAACCTTGAAAAGAAATCGTTTCTACGACATTTAAATGCTCCCGCCCGCGCGGAATCCAATCCCTCCAGAAAGTCGACACCACAATCTCAATCAAGTCAGCTTTGCCAACAGATTGAGTTGTGTGCTGAATGTTGACTTGAAACATTTCGAAACCGTGCAGTGCAAACCCATTGCAAGACAAAAACGCTGCCTATTTTCCTGTTCTCTTTGCGTGATAAAACTTTCAAAGGGAGTCACTTGTGATTTGCAACGCTTGTTTGCTCCTTTGATTTGCATCAAATCAATTTCGAGTCGTAAAATGAAGTTTCTTCCTGATTTTCTTTTCAGAGAACAAGTTTGTGCCCCGAAGAGTCTCGAACAACGCGAAGCCTCGGTCCGAGTGAATTTCTCATTTCGAGGCGTCCATCGAAATTTTAGCCCAAAGCAACATCGAAAACGACTGTGTCGAATCCGTCATTTTTCACTGCGTAAGAAAGTAAAATATTGAACAAGCGCAGATGAATTAGACTTGTAAATGACGAGGACTTTTGATGCTCACATTTCAATATGATATATTTACATTTCAATTGGGGGCTTCCCTTTGAACATTTTCTGTGTCTTTATTGTCCACTCACAGCAACGCTTCTGTCCCATTGATCAGTTGTCTTTGATCACAAGCTGCCTACTTTCTGCTGAGCAAGACGTTTTCACTGTGACAAGTGTCTGTCACAACGAGAAAGGTCAACACAAAGACCTCATCTCGAGGAACAAAACAAAAAAACTGCGTCGCTCTCACCTTTGCATAGTCCAGCGGAAGTTCGTCTTCTGGACATTTGAAGATTCCCTCACTGCAAGTAGACAAAACGGAAAGAACGTCAGCACTTTCGACGTTTGGCTGGAACACCACAAACAACACTGCGTCCACGAGGCCCGTGCAAACGCGACAAACGCACCGCTCATTCACGACTTCAGAGCGCAGGCTATATGGAGTTAACAGAGAAAATCTGCAAATAATGCACCAATATTGTGTGCATTGTATCACATTTTAATCCTGAAACAAAATACCTTCATGTGCGGTTTTTCTCACACTCACTGAGCAGGTGATCACGAACAGAAGTCTGCCGAACAAACACGACGACAAGTCTTGCATTCTTCGGGTTCGTTCCCACCGTTGTATCAGAGTTATGACTTTCTTACATTTGCTCGTCTTGGTTGCACAACAGCCTCACCAGTGAATTTCGTGTTTGCAGAGTAAAATGTCGTGGATGGATCTGAACTGCTCTTGACTTACATTGTCTCAGGACACCAAGTGAGGAAACCAAGTGTTTCCGTCAAATGCAGACAGGCGAGAGCGGGAGTGGGGTTGAGTACGCGTTGTGGTTCCCATCGTTTCGTCGCCAAATAACGTACACTTTCCGACCTACGAGGCCGAACGGAATGCTGTTCGCACACATTTGTTTGATCAGAGAATCACTGCGACCCGCCACGCCGGCTTCGGTTTCTCGTCTTGTGATCACCCGGTGTCTCAGGACCAGACCACGACCGTACAATTTCTCCGACGTCATTGTGTGGTCCTAAAATTTCAGGACCAGACAACGACATCGTTGTGTGGTCCTGAAAATTTTTTAGGACCAGACAATGACCGCCTAGGACTGAACAGCGACCGGTTGTTGTGTGGTCCTAGATAAGATTTTGTTGTTTTAGGACTGGACAATGACCAGATTAAGAAGTTGGCATGTGGTCCTAGGACTGGGCAAC
>JAAUXT010096154.1_pt1 | contig 17093 bp, 19 predicted proteins | sample 7278171 | NCBI WGS metagenome assembly JAAUXT01 (sample SAMN14350112, study PRJNA611818) | marine sediment metagenome | isolation source: surface marine sediment (1.8m) | place: French Polynesia: Moorea | collected 2018-08
AGAAGCAGTGCTCAAGGCAACTGCAGTGCGAAGTCCCTTGCGGCATCGGTAATGTCATGAATTCTTCCTTATCCTCCTTGTCTTCCACCAGTTATGCTGTCTACAGGGGGGGGGGGGTCTGGTAGGGGAGGGGGTCCAGCAGGGGGAAGGGGGTCTGGCAGGGGGGAGGGGGAGGGGGCAGGGGACATTTCAGTCCAGCTGCCATATGCTGCATTACCACATGGTGCTTCGCCCTAAAGGGACTTCGCACAATTATCTTGTCCATTGCCTTTCATCTTTGGTGACGACGCTCTGCTCAGAAAAGAGTTGGTCTGGGTTCACTTCTGGACATTGGATCCATCTTCGAAGTGTCACTGATCCGATCATCGCTCAACAGCCATGGTGTGTTCAACCGCGACCCTGAACTTCTCTTTCAACAGTCGCCGACTGTTACACGCAACTTCGACTTTTATTGGTGGTTCTCCAACCCAACACTCTTGCTGTCGTTCTTTTCCCCTCGATTGGCTTTGCTCTGGGTGAAATGAGTTGTTTTCGAACGACCACTGCGGGAGGTGCGAACCACTTCACGGATGCATCAAGTCTGGGAAGCGCTGCGGGACAAAGAATTCCACCGACAGATGGAAATGAGTCTAGAAACGGAAGCTGAGTCGCTGTCGGACACTTGCGCACGCGCAGAAACACATCACACGTCAACCAGCACACTGCACGTTTGGTCTGTTACTCAAAATTTATTCATACCGGATGGAATCCACTCAAAGACTGATGGTTGACACGTCTCACAGATGTTCGCTTCCAACGGAAAATAAAAATGCCACAGATGATCCGAGCGCTGATCGCATCGCGCGTCGGAATCACAGTCCGCTTGTTGGGTTCTCTCGGGAAAAAGTTGCAGCAAGTTGTTTTTCACGTGCAAAGGAACGCAGAAAGTTGCTCAGCGTTGTTGTTTTCAGGTGCGTGAGTTTGTTCGTTGAGCCTGTTTTTGTTTCATGCTTCGTGCTCGACGGCTCCCTGTCCAAGTCGACGTTTCCTCACTAGATGTCGCACTGGTCGATGTCGGCGCCGTGTTTGACGCTGATCGGGTCGTGAACCGCCCACCTGCGGCGACCCTGTTGCTGGGGTGACACAGCAGAAGGGAAGAAAACTTCACAGCAAGAAATCAAGACAGCGCAACAGAGAAAAGTTACCCAAATGCGCAGGTGACTAACAAGCCCACAAAAGCTGAGTTTTTCAAGAAACCACAGCACCAAAAGCAAGTTCTGCTCACTTCGTGGGTATTAAAGACACCGCATCTGTCTGTGAATCAGGGTGGGTAGCTTTGTGTTGGAAACATGGGCAGGGAAAAGCGAACAAGCTGCACACGAACAGCCCGGGAAGTGCAGGAGTCACAGAGACAGCAGACCAAGCGTGGGGCAGGGAAGGTTCTCAGAGGCACATGACATATCACTGGACTGTGATAGGTGTGTCTACCTGCTGGAGGTAAAGGTTGTAGTCTCGCCGTTTCTCGTTGTAGAACGTTTGGCGCTTGCGCTGATATTCCGAGTCGCTGATCTGGAGCCCAGTGAACCATCCCGACACTCCAGAGCCAGCCGATCCGGACTAGAGGCGGGAGGAAAGGTTGGTGGGTGAAGTGGGAATGAACTCAGAGAAGAAACTACAGAACTGAAAGGCTAAACTCAAACAGCAAATCAGAACGCAAGCGCAAGTGCAGGAAATGCTTGCGTGACGTGGTATGATGTTTGAAATCCATGTTTGAGATTCAAGAGAAAGACATCATTCAACCTCGTCGAAACCCGAAGGTCGAACACGAACCATTGTCGGCCTCAACAAGAGCAGTGCCCAACATGCTCAACACCCAGAATGACCAACAGTCACACTGATTGCTCCAGCACACCACAAGAACAGAAGGAACTGAAAAACTAACGTGGCAACGAAAAGCAAGTGTTTTTGAGCAGAACTGAGAACGCTCAGCGCGCATGCTCCTCGCACCTGCGCGCCGCGCGCCGACGCCATGCGCTGGCGCGTTTCGCGCTGCCGCTCCTCACGCAGTCGCTCCACGTGTCCTTCCTTCGCAGCGTGAGCCGTGAAGGTGATACCGCCGCCCTCCACCAGCCGCGGGGCCTGCGCCCCGACCGGCGGAGAATCCCTCCACAGTCGCCGCGACCGAGAATTCTGAAGGGGCAAGCAAGGGTCCGACAGTGATGTGGGTCCAATCGACGAGCGATGTTGACGGTTTCTTGCGGATCTCATGGATTGCATGTTTCCTTCGTTTGGAGCCCAATTCAAAGTCGTGTTGTGGACTGGTGGTGAACGAGTTGACGTCACAAGACCCAAGGAGAAGCGTCGAACTGGCCTGATGTACCTGCTCCAGAAAGGCGTTGTAGTCCTCGTTTTTCTCCCGCACCAGCTGCGCGCGCCTCTGGTTGTGCGCGGAGTCGGTCAGCGGGAGGCTCAGTGCGGCGGCATCCACCGTCTGAGACTCAACCACAGGCCGAGGCTTCGGTTCTGGTTCAGGTTCCGGCTGCACAGGTTCTGGCCGAGGCACTTCTGACTTTTGTTCTGACTGCATGACCAAAGACACCTTCAGAAACGGCACACAGGACAACAAGAAGTGCAACCCATCCAGAGACAGGCCCTCTGCTGATTCGCGTCCACGTTTTGTGAACAGGTCACGCGGCTGTGCAAAGCAAAAGTCACAGATGGGTGTTGACCATGACCTGCTGGCTGTGCAGAGTTCCGAACTCAGTAAACACACCAAATGATTGACAAGCAAAGGAAACCAAACAAACAATGTTGGAATCAAACAAGGAGACAATGAGACGGGATGCCTGGGCCTGCAGGAACTTGTTGTACTCGGCATTGGCCCTCCGTTTGAGTGCGTTTCTGTAGCTCACGTAGTCGGAGTCGGTGACGCGCAGTGACGTGTTCTGTGCGATGGCGGAGCCGGGCTGGGCGAGCAGCCCGCCGCCCTGTCGGGGGGAGCCCTGCAACACGCCGGGCAAGGAAACCAAGTTTGACGCGAGCCACGCGTTGCGACGTTAGAAACAACGCTCCCTCTGTGAATCAGGCTTTTGAGAACAGCTTGAACTTCAAATCTGACTTGACATCGTGAGGACTGGAGAACAAGCTCTGCCCCTCGGCGACATTGACACTGAAGTCTGGGTCTTCACACGCTCTGTTTCAAACGTCAAGTCCGGTGATGACACCAGCAGAATTTTTGAAACCTGCTTGAGCTGATTGGTCAGAGAGGAATGAACAATCTCGCAGAATTTTCCAGAAACGTGCTTCTTCACACACTCCAGTCCAAATTTCTTTCTCGATTGAGACAGTGTCGCTAAACTTAAAGCCTGAAACTGAACTGAACCAGCTGAGGATCCACCAAAACTCTGACGAACAAAAAGTCCACGAAAACGAATCAACGCCAACTCAACCGGAAGCGTTCTCGGGAGGCACGGCACCTGCTCGGCGTGCTCTCGGAGGTCGTCGGTGCGCTCGGCGTTTGCGCGACGCCGTGTCTCTTCGTGCACGCCGTCGAGCGCCAGGCCGACGCGGTCGACGGCCGACCCGCGCCGCGCCGCGCCGCCTTCGCGCTGCTCGAGCTGCAACAGCGACGCCTGAACTGACCTCACGGAGAACATGCAACGGCAACGGGAGTAAACTGTTTTTCCAAACCTCTTCAAGCAGTGTTTGTTGCACAAGGAAACACTGTGCCATGGGCAGAGAGGTTTTTCTGTTTGATAACCTGTCAACCTCAGCTTTCTCGACGCAAACGCTCACACGAACACAACCGATGAACCAACACAGAAACTTGCAACGCTGAAGACAACTCCGGACACAGAAGATAGACCAGAGTCCCCTCCCCTCGGACCCGCGGAAGTCTGTGGAACCTGGGCCCCCTCTGGTGGTCAGGGGTCGTGGTTCCTCAGCCCACCCCGGGATCTGCGCCCTGCCCCACACCTGCTGCAGGTACTCGTTGTACTCGCGGTTCTTCTCCTGCCGCAGGCGGCGCCGCGTCTCCTCGTAGCGCCCGAGCTCGAGTCCGAGGTGCGGACAGCCGCAGCTCTGCGTCTGTTTCGGACCCTGCAGCAGCGAACACCACTCAAGGACTCGTTCAAACTGCGTGAGTCACGTGGCGCACCAACCAAAAAACGGGCTCTGCTTCGCCCGTGACGACGCAGCTTCTACTGAATTGCACACCGATGCTGCGAAAATTATGTTCAGTCTGAACGCTCCTTGCAGATTCAACAGAACAAAGTGGCACGTAACGGGCCTTGAACGTGAACCGGAACACGAAACTGAGCAAAAAATGTCTCCATCAAGACAAGAGACCTGAAAACACTTCACAAACTGCTATCAACAGAAATGCAATTTCAACAAACCACTGAGTCAAAGTCACTGAGTAAAGTGAACTTCCAGGGGCCAGCCAACTACCTTTTCCAGAAACTCGTTGTAATCTCTGTTCGCCTCGCGTTTGGCCTCTTGGCGCTGGCGCGCAATGTGGGAACCCGTCAGCGGGAGCCCGACGTGCTCCCGAGATTCAGCACCCGCGCCTTTCTGCACACGAAAACACTCAACCGTCTTGTCTCCACATGCATTCAACAGTCAATTGATGTAGCAAAAGGAACCTTTCCCCTCTGTGTTGCCAAGTTCCGGCTGCGTTCGTCTTGCACAAATCTGACCGAAACATTTCACGTCAGCTGTGCGTTCACAGAGCTGATCGACTGGCACATAATGCATTCAGATTTCCGCGCTGTACAGACTCATCAGCCGTAACATGTGTACACAAAGTATACACAAATCTTGTATCTATATTTGAAAGCACCGAGCTCATGTACGGTGCAGTCTGCTTGACAACCGGGCAAACACAGGACGCGGATACCATTTCCGCACCCGAAGTTGACACACAGCAGTCTCAACATGGGGCATCAGGTGGAAACCACTCAGCTCCCAGGACTCGGGGGCCTGGGGAACATGAACGACCAGAGCCTTTGTGCCGTTTCGTACTGGTTCACCCTGTGTCAAACATCCCTCCACCCCAACCCCTTCTCGGAACAATCCATGGTCTTTCGGCAGACATGACAGGTCTTGGTTGTTTCAGACCTGTGTTCCCAACCACCGGGACTGTGTCCCAGCCGCACTTGTTCCCTGACCTGCTCTCGCTCCTGCAGGTGCAGGTTGTAGTCCCGGTTCCGCTGCTCCTCGAGCCCTCTGCGCAGGCTCGAGCGGCTGTCGATCTGTAGGCTGGTGTTCTCCGGGCGCAGCTCGCTCTGCGGCGACGCCGCCCTCCCGCCCGACGACTGTCAGCGACACAGCGACGACTCAAACATTTTCTTGGCGGGACGTTGTGTGAGAAATTTGAGCTCTAAACAACGGGAAGAAATCCAACAGAAACTCCAAAACTGCAACTAACGGACTGCACAAGAACCTCCCCGACCTTGCCTATCTCCCTGTACTCCGCCGCCCGCTCCTCCTCCAGGTCCCGCCGCACCTCGGAGTTCCCTCCCAGCGGCAGACCCACGTGCTCCGGGGAGCCCTTCCCAGTCACGGGCTGCACCGGGTTCTACAAACAACGACGCTGTTCCTCAAAGCCTTGCTGCACCCAACAATGTCTCGTCAAGAGTTTTGTCATTGTGTCTAAACACTGATCATGCTCAAAGAACACACCTCAATATCAGTCCAAACGGACGAAATACAACGTGGGCTTCCGCCAACACCCCGACAGGAACCATAAACCTTGTTCTGTCCAACCCAAGAACTTGCCAAACAAAGGCCAACTGCAGAGAGTCTGTGCGACTGCTGCTGTCACCTGTTCCTGCAGCGCCCGGTACTCTGCGGCCCTCTCCTGCTCGAGCTCACGCCGCACGAACGCGTACTGACCGACGGGAAGCCCCACGTGATCCGGAGACTCCGTCTTCTTCAACTGCGACGTGTGGTGGACACAAAAACCGTTTGCGACCAGAATACATTTTGTGTTATCCTCACGTTCCTGTCCAGCCCCTGTCCTAACCCTCTGGTCCATCCCGTCCTGACCCTTTCCACAGCGTGAGCAGATCTTACGAAGTTTGCCATCGACAAAATGGCGTTTTTATTTTCTCAGTTTCCTCAAGCTATTCTGCGGTCATGGTGCTTGCTGCCGGAAGGACGCGACGCGACAGGTGAAGTAAAGAGCAACCAAAGAGGAAGGACGGAGAAGAGACCTGCGCCTGTTGTTTTATCTCGTTGTACTCTTCGTTCCTCTGTCTCTCCAGATCGACTCGCATCGCTGTGCGGCTGTCCATATCCAGACTGGTGTGCTCCGGACTAAACTCGCGCTGGCCCTGCGGACACGACGTGCATGTATGCCCTGAGCTCGAGCCCCGAAGCAGGCAACCGGAGTGTATTGTTGTCTGTTGTCACCCACAGTTCAGACACAAATATCTCAAGAGCGGACCCTGTCAAGTCTGTTGTGTCGGTCTCTGCATCCTGAACAAAAAATGGCGCGTTTTCCCTCTCCATTTATCAGCCGATCTCGACATCAAATTGAAACCAATCAACAATTCACGACTCGATCAAAAATCAATGAGTCAATGAAGTATGAAACGACCAACCACCGCTGATCGAACGAGCTTCCGCCTCGGCGTCTGTTGATGGTGACACGCACTCACATTGCCCCGTCCCGACAACACGGTGAACCAAACACAACGCCAACAGGAACTCTGAATGCACGCTGGCGCTGCTTGTGTGACTCCTGTGTTTTCTGGTTCCCAACAGGACCAGAAAAAGAAACGTGAACGTGGAAAGTGCGCCGTCAACAGGAATGGTCTCCCAGAACAGCGACTCCGGAGGCTCACGGTTCTGCGGCGCTGCGACTGGATGAAGGCGTTGTAGTCGGCGTTGCGCTCATCCTCGAGGCGGCGCCGCAGCTGCGAGTGCGAGTCGATGCGCAGGGAGTTCCCCGGCAGGTATCGACACTCGCTGTCGTCCTGTCCGGTGCGCGTGATGCGAAAGACATGTGTCAGTGAGCTTTTTCCTGAGGCTGTTTGCTCGCCATAGAGTCGACGGATTTCCCCCAGCGGGGTTTCAACTGTGAGCCTCCAAAACAAAGCTGCGGTTGTCCACGTGAAAGCGCCGCTCGATGGTGAGTAGCGACAGAACTCACTCTAACATTGCGTCGTGCTGCAGCTGAAAACTTCTGTTTCGGGAAACAACGACGAGTTCAAAATCGAGTACTGTCGGCTCAGTTCCGACGACCAAAAACGCGTCAACATGTGAAAATGTGATTCTGAATACAAAAGCAACTCATCCCTCTTTCGAGAAATCAAATGATGAAAATTCGCCTGTCCCTGAAAACATCCATGAATCAGGTGCACAGAATGAATGTGTGACGTCCGAAAGTGAATGAATGAAAGGCGTGCCCCTACCTTGATGTGCTGGTTGTACTCGCGCTGGCGCTCCTGCTGTAGGCGGCGCCGCTTCTCCTCGTAGCCGCCGACCGGCAGCGCGCCCGCCGCGTCTGCGTTCGCGTTCATCCGGAAGCGCTGCAACATCGCGGGAAACACGTCACTCGTCAACGAAGAGAGGGTCACAACAGACTGATGCCTGCACACAGCTCTCCCACCCTGTTCGTTTCCTTGCATTGCCCGTGCATTTTTTGTTCCCAAAACTTTCTCTTCCTGTCATCCCGTGTGTCAAAACCACGGGCCGGATGAAAATGGAACTGAAAGAAGTGAAAGCGAAACAGACGCACTGTTCAGTGGGCAGGATCCCTGAAACTTGTTGAGGACGCTTTGTTATCAGAAGTGAACAAATCGAGTGACAGACAAATGTGCTGGGGAAAGGTGCTGTTTTCAACAAATTTTAGATCGATGCCGCTGAATATTTTCTTGGTGTTCAAGAATAGTGGCAGTATTGTTGTCAGTTTGAGGCGACTATTTTTATCTCCACCTCGAAACGTGCTTTGAATTCACCGAACTGTATTCCGAAGTACTCGTATTTTTCGCAAGGTTTTGTTGTCATGCCAAACAACAAATTTGCAACGCAAGCAATTTTTTCCACCACGGAAGAATTTTTCCAGAGAACCAGTAAACTTATCAATCAATGTCAAATGAAATTCTTTGCTCGTTCTCACTAGCACTTCGCGATCATATTTCTTCTTCGGACACTTTGGTGCAGACTTGCAAGTTTTTGGTATTCATGCAAGCAGAACTAAGTCCAGCCCCAAGAAGAGCAAATGCGAAGCAGTTGTTCGTGCCGTAGCGAATTACGTGTCTGCGCCAAGAGACCAAAGCCTTCGAAAGGATTTACGTACAGAAACAACACAGCGAGTAAGGAAGGCTATGTGTGAGAATCACTCACTTGCTCAATCTGATCAAGCACAACTCGCAATTCAACCTGTACGCACGAAGAGTCTACGAGTACAGCGTTTAGAAATTGCCGAGACTGTCTCTCCTTTGCACATTATCTGAATTCTTGTTGCAATCTGTTCCCTTTTCTCTTCGGTCACCATAAATTGACGGTTGTCTGACGTTCAATCTGCCTTCATTCAGAGGATGAAGCAGACGCGTCCAACGAAAGTGCGATTTCATAGCTGTCATTGCACGAGGCGATCTCACTTCTGTCGATCAGCACCCTGCTTGTTGATCAAATCACAGCTCGCAGAACGAACGTACCCATTCTCACCAGCACAAAACCTCACTCACCACTGGGCACTCGAACTTCAGATCGAGGACCTCAAAAACACAAAAACCTCCACCTTTCATTTTTTGAAAAACTGCCAAACAGAGACAAGTGGACAATGAGTGATCAGCGTGCACAGGAATCAGAATTCTGTTTCACAAATCTGGCGCATGTCCAACACCTTTAAGTACAACGCACTGAGGATGTTCTGTGTACATGACGGTCATAGGCCATTCAGAAACAGAGCGTTCGCAACCTGGAACCACAAAAGGAACTTTCGACGGGACAAAATGAGGGGATCTCCAGTGAAAGCCTGAGTCCCATCCATTGGGTTCTTTTCTTTTTGCTCGACACCTTCACATGACGGCATGCGATCACTGAAACTCTCAATATAGTGCAAGCGTTGCCGCATGTGCCCATAACACCCACAGCCCAGACAGTCAGTGTGGCACAGCTCCAATTCTGCATTCGGCAGAGAGGCAGCCATTGCTTCAGCAGTGAGAGCCGTTTCAAATGGGTTAGTGCGCCTCCCTGCACCTGTCATGCAATGGAAGGGGTTTAGGTTCATTCACACTGAGTCAGCTCACTCGTTCTGGCGTTTCCAGATTCAGAGCGCGCGTTTCTTGCGAAGATAGCTGTGCAAGAATAGAGATCGCGAAGAACGAAAGCGCAATTTCATGTTCCAAAAGTAGAAATTGCAGCTGAAGCTCTTGACGCTTTGCTGAGCCTTCCCGGTGTGAACAACACTGTTGCACTGAGGAGGAAGAATGCTCGAACGAACAGTCCAAGCCTTACAGCCTGGTTTGAACTTTTCTTCAGCTCCCGCATGTGCAGCCGAGTCAAATACTGCTGGTACTCGCGCCGAAGCTGCAGATCGAGTTCCCGGCGTCTCCCCTCGTACTGTGTCCCGAGCGAGTCGAGGAAGGATGCCATCGCTACGCCTACGAGAAGTCAATTTGGCTGCACGATACCCTTTCGTTGTTCAATTGTTTGTCGTTGCACGAGCAGAAGTTCGAGTCCAAATCACAGCAGATTGTTACAGGATTACGATTTGTGACAAGAACACTTTTTTGACTGATTCTCAACCCGACCCCGCCAAGCTTGCCCAACAACTGAAACACTGAACAAAATGTAATTCACATGCGTTCACGAAGTTTGTCGTCCCTCCGCCAATGGATAAAACAGCGAAAATTAAAGATCTTGACAAGTGGTCAAAGAAGCCGCACACTCACATTCTGTTGAGAAGGGGTGGCCGTCGGGTCAAGGTTGCCTCGCTCTTCTGCAAGTTTTGCTTTCTGTTGCTCGATGAAGCTGTCGATAGATCTATCTTCTGACATTCTACGGTTCCAACTGAAAACGAACAACACTGATCCAGATCTACCTGACAAGCAAAATTTTCTGTCCCTCCGTCTTCGTCGTGACTGTGAAACGTTTGCTCGTAGAATCTACATTTGGAACCAGACCATCTGGACAACAGCAGGAAGACGGAATCTGCTTGTCCCAGGGCAAGTGCACTTGGGTCAAACCGAGTCGCTGCATTGGACATGTTCCGTACACAACTGAGGATATGTTTGGATTCACTCGTTTCGATATTTGAGCCAAATGCAAGGGTTCATACATTTTGCTTGAAGTCATCTTGGTAACCAGTGTAAACATTCCCAAACATGATGACAGGGAAACTTTCGCACTGATTCCAAACCAATTTTTTCGCCACGAAGGACGAAAACTATTTCTATTTAACACAATTATTGACCTTGTTAGTATAAACTTACCTTTAGTGCACTTGTTCCATGACTTGCTGCCAATTTATCCCAGTTTAGTTCCCAAATAAGTTATTGTTTTGGGGCTTCTGTTTTCAAAAGTGTGGCATTCGTTCTTGCCCGACCAGTTCCGTGAAGTTGGTTACGTTTCCGACCAGCCGCTTCGTGAGTCCATTAAACCGGACAAGCCGCCGCGCTTTGACTGCAGAAATTCTAAATACGCGCGAAAGTGCAGCAGATTGCACAGAACTTTGTTGGATTTGGATGTGCTTTGATTCCTGAACACCAGATTTAATACTTTCACAATTAAAATTTTTACGACACTTAAGTTCATCAGAAAACAGCAATGACAGAATCAATGAAACAGGCAAACATCCAGCCAGCTGTTTCACGCATCACCGATTTCTGCGTTTGATGTGTACCCAAAATACAACCACGTGTTCTGGACATGACTTGTCTGGTGTTTGGAGGGACGAGAGGTATTGGGCTCGCGATTTCTCAACGTCTTCTGATCTCCGGATCAAAGATGGTCGTTGCGTCGAGAAATCCAGAAAGCGTGGAACGGTGTATCAACTGCAGTCGGACAAGGGTGAGTACATTTGCAGTCCTGATCGGCAGTGCGGTGTCAACAGCAGCTGCTGTCAAACTTTCTTCAGACGTTTTGCGCGAACGCTTGGCTCTTTCGTTTGACATCACGGCCACGCCCGATATTGTTTTCAACAATGCGGTGTTTCTTCAGATGACTTGTTGGGGTTGACGTGCGATGTTACTCGTGAGGCGGACGTGAATCGAACGGTGCATGATGCAATGCGTTGGATGGGAAGCGTCGACGTGCTTGTAAACGCTGCAGGTCAGAACGGATGAGAAGCTGTCACACGTTTGAAGTTTCTGAAAACTTCTGTTGCCAAAACCAACGCTGCACAAACTTTATTCGTTTGTCACGCTTGTGATGTAGTGGCAGATTTGGAAAATATCCAGGCCTCCTGCCTTGGTATCTACAATCTGTTCTTTGCCTTGTGTGGAGTGACATAGGTGTACTTACCACTAAAATTGGTGAGCTAGGCGCCACACCAGGCGATTGAAGATGTGGTGTGGCTGTGGTCCCCTGTTAAAATAAGCCACCACCGCCTGTACCACACGAGGATCTCTCAGAGAGACCTTGTCTCTGCACTTCTTCGGCTAATTTGCGTAAAATGTTCTGGTGCAGGAAAGAAAGCAGTTCTGTCTCTTCCAAAGTAATCAATCGCGGTACCGCTGATGCCATTTTCCAGAAAGGGTGCCCAAAACCACAAGGGGTCACGTGATCAGCCCCTGGGGGGGGAGGGATGCTGGGTAATAACCAGCAGAATAGCACAAAATTGATATTAAGCATCTATTCCTTGTCTAATGTATGTAATAATTTAATATAAAAATATTCAGAATATAATTAATTGGCTGAGGCCAGCCCCCCCTGGTGGGGGAGGAGTGTGGTGTGACACACCAGCTGTGAAATTGAACCACCTCGGTATAAGTGGCAGCACTGTTCATTCAATAAATATAGAGATTCGAGCCACCGTGGCCAGTCTCACCTGAGATACCCAACTGATCGTTTGTGATATCACTACAAATATCTCTCAAAAATTGTTCCACACATTTCCGCCACAAAACGGAAAAGTTATTTCCATCTTGCGAAACAAACCATCTTCTCCTTGTGCTTCTTTTTCACCACAAAAGCAATTCACTTGGTTTCTTGCCAATGCTGGAGTTTTGTCGTCTGTTGGGGGGGGGGGGGGGTTCGTTCAGTATGCGATCTGTCCACAATCGGACAGAAATTTTTGCAACTTTTTGAGGTCAGTCAGGGTCTGAAGAAACATGTCATTGGTTCAGCAGAAATCTGGCTAGTTGCCATGGCAGACTCCCTGCCCACCCCACCCCGATAATAATTGTGTTTTGTTGATTGCTTTCTTCGTTCGACACCGCAGCTTCTTCGTCTCAACCACGCCCACTTTTGAAGAACTGACTCCAGCTGATTTTTTTCGGACCGAAAAACAAAGAGGCGAAATGTACTTCACACGAACATGGCACTTTACTTTTGTAAATGGGAACACGTACAATTCATGTAAGTTTGCTCCGCCAAACTGATTGCAGAACTTCTCTTTGGAGTGATTTTCTGGACTCTCCTTCACGGGTCGGACCAGCCTCCAAGTTTCAGCAAACGTCCAGACTTTTGAGAGCGTGAAAAAATCTTCGTTTTTTTTTGTATAAAATTACAACATAAAGTGCTCCCAATGGTGTGCTACTGCTTAAAGTTCATCGAAGCAGACAGACCCGAACAGGCGTGGGGCTAAAAGCACAAAATTCTGCAGTGTGGATGTAAAAGGCAACCAAAAGTTCTGCCTTCGCTTCTTGAAGATACTTCTTGTGAGACTAGATTCACACGTGTAAGAGGTTGAATTGCAGAACACAGCTGACACTCCTGCGTGCTTTTCCAGACAGATTGCGCAGCAAAAATATCACAGATATTGTGCACTCGTCTGCGAAGTGACCTTGAACAAAGCAAGTGAAATAAAGCAAAAATTTCCACCTCAATTTCCAGGAACAAAATTTTCACAACAGTGGGACCGTGACGCCACAAGACCATCGAACAAATTGCAAATTGCACAGCCGGTCAGCCAACTCCTTTTTTTGACCCGTTCGTCACTTTTTAGTCAACAGTTCGAATCACTCACAAGAAGCTCGCCAAGTGTCCACAACAGCTTCGCACACTGCAGAAGAGAGCAGATCTTTGACATTGCATAAAAATCACTTGCAGAACAGTACTGTTCAGCTTGGAAACGGCAATAACGACAGATAAAAGCACCACAGTACAAGCGTGCCCTCCTGTTCTGCAACGCAACGAATTATTGGAATAGTCTGCACGATTTCTTTTGTTGGGTTCTGGTCCTTAAAGCCCCCCACGGTTCCCTCAATATTCTGTGGATGACTGTGACGTGTAGTATGCACAAGCTGTCCTTTCTGTGCTAAAGTTGTAGTCGTACTGAAACGGAAAAAAACATTTGTACGTTCAGCAACAAGAACATTCGTTGACACACTTCTTGATTTTTACCATTTGCACTGAACGTTCACGAAAGAACGTCACAAAGAAAAAGAGTGCATCCTCAAAACATCTGGGAGGCCCATCCGTAACTCATGATTTCTGAGAAATGTAATGACGTGAAGCTCAATTGACCAAAGGCAGCGACGTGCTCACCTCATTGTTGATGTCGTTCAGTGATCGGTAAGATATTTCTGGCACATGAAGCTGAAAGAAAACAAAAATCACTTGTTCCGTTGAGAGTGAAAATTCGCCACCTTCGTGGGAAACATTGAGGTGTTGCAGTCACACGGAATATCTGAACATGTTGTTTGGCAATCAAGTCCAGAAAATTTCAGAATAAAACGGGCACACACGACTGAGTGCTTTGTTTTCCAGCTGTACTCACATTTTTCAAATTTTGAATGTCCGTGAGTTTGGGGTTGAGTTGAAACGAGACTCCTGACAACACTGCAAACATGTGCAAACTCTCAAACTTGAAGACAATCAATTCATTGCTGCTTTTCTTCTCATCAAAAGCGAATATCTTAAATTCACGGCGATATGTCTCTGTGGGTACCTGATGTGGGAGCAATAATACTGTCGGCGCGGTTCAGCGTGGATGGCGCGGCGTGGTTCGCCACACTGTTGGCGACTGGTTGTAAGGGATACGGCTGCGAGTTCATGGGTTCTGCTGAGCTGAAAATAAGATAAACCAAAACCGTGATTTCATGCCTTCACGACGCAAGTGCTGAAAATTTGTCCCCTTTCACCGTGCACAAAAACTGAAACTGGATAAAGGGAACGTTAGTTTCTCTCCACTGGTGAAAGGCAATCAAAATGCCAATGCCAAACACAACAAGAACACAATTCAGTGCAGCCACCCACCTCGGGCTGTCAGCTGAGTCAAATTGGTGTCAGGGAAGGAGTGGAAAGTCCACTCGACAACTCTCAAAGGGATTGTAAGTTATTTTTTGTCAACAAAAAGGGTCTAACAAGTCTTGGAGTGTAATTATTTGTCTACTGGGCTTTCACAGACAGGCGACATGGGATATGCAGCCGTCCATCCTACACATGTCCATTTTGCCGACAATGCTTCGAACGTCAAAGCCTGCTTTTGGCGCACGATTGCAAGTGGCGCGTCAGAATTCCTGGCTCGTCTCAGCTTGTCGACCGCAGCAAAGTAACTGTTTCACAACTTGCATGCTGCGTGCTACGGGCACTTCAAACTACTGCAACTGAAATGACGGGGGAAATGCCCGTCTTTCAACGATTTCAACACGCAACGACAAGAGATTCCCAGCCCCAAGAAGTGGGATCGACACACACAGACACACAAGGGAACCAGGGCAAAAACGGCACACTCGTGTGCACACCGGGTACAGATACCTGACAACATAACTCCTGTTTGGCACAGGCCAATGATAAGCGTCGAAATTGTACGGCGGAGGAGGAGTGCTGAAATTTCCCAAGAGAAACAACTCACCGTTGCGCTGTCATTTGAAACACACGACAAGTGCTTTCACGGGTCGTCTCGCAAAACGGCGGTAACCAGTATTTTCGTGACACGTACTTGTTTATGACGACGTCTTCTTCGACAGCGTCTTTCGTTTCTGGTGGAACAGCGTTCATTTTGAAGCACATAATCAGTCCGTTCATCTCCCTGTCGAATAAAAACGACACCTGCGAATCAGAGAAAGTGACAAGAACGCCTGTCACGATTGATGAGGCCTTCGCGAGTTTCCAAGTGAATATGTTTATCTCAAGGAGCGGGTGGAATGGGTGACAATTCAGAATTTTTGTGGCCATCTGTACCTTCTTGAAATGTCTCAGGCACAAATCACTGGAGGAACCTTTGATTGGTTCGCACGTGCCCCGCAACCAGAGTTTGGTCCACAAGAATCATCATCTCAATCTTCTCACAACGCCAACCAATTGTCGAATCGTTGTGCTTCGTGTGCACACACGCGCTCCGCGGAAATCTGTTGTCACAAACACAAGCCGGTGCAAACAGAGAACATGCGTGACGCTAACCCGATGAGTGTGTAGCCGGCCGGTGGCCTCTTGCTCCTACTCAAGATTATCAGCTGACTGATGGCATCGTTGGTTGTGTTCCTTGGCAACATTCTGACACAGATTTGTTTCTTTCTTGTCGCTTTCTCCCCTGCAATGACAAAGCGACACGAGATCATTCCAAGTGAAGTTTATGAATGACGGCACGCATACTCTTGTACACGTAAACAGAGTAAAGTCTGTACTTACGAGAATCAACAGTCAAATCAATCAAGGAAAACCCAGACGGGGGTGGCTCCTTGTCCATGTTGAGACATACGTCACTCAGAACATTGTTCAATCGACCCTGAAAACACAAACGCTGCTGTTCAGAAATTCCTTCAAGTTGTCCAAGCTTTCAGACACTTGAATGAATTGCGGACACTTACCCCTTCCAAAGGAAAAACCCTGGTGAAACAAAGGTATCGAGTAACTTTTGAACGAAAGATGCTGTCCTTCCACAAGTCGCAGTCATCGCCTTTGTCGAACGATCGGTAAATCTGCAAGAGACATTCGGGCACAATAAATTATAGTCTGCATGATGGCTGACTTCAAGCACACACAGACACGGAGCAGGTCAAACTCCACGACCAACAAAACGAGATCAATGCACATCGCACTTTTCAGCGCGAACATTTTGCGAATCCACTTTGCAAATGAAAAGCTGAGAACAGGCTGAAACCGGAAGGACACAACTTACCACTTCATAACCTGGAGGACACTTGGTTGGATCGGACACGACGCACAACCCCGTGATGGGGTAATCCTCTGGCGGAGACTCCATGGTTTGCACTGGATACTGGCGCACCGCAAATGAACGATTCTTCCTCTGAAAGTACGTTTGTTTCTTCGTTGCACTGCCAACATCTCAACAAACCAGTCGACGAAAAACAGTCAAGAGTGAACAAAGCAGTCAAGTGTCAAAGCGAAGTGTTGGTGTGATGACTTGACCCAAATCGACAACTCAAAATTGACACCCTGACATCTCTGATCCCTCAATTCGACAAAAAAGAAGTGTTCTGATTCCAGATCTCAAAGCCAAACCTCTGCGTGCTCTGGCAACCAGGAGCAAGGAAAACTGGTCTCTTCCCTGTTATCGCCTGTTACAGTTGTGTCCCTGTCCCACCGTTATGCCCTGAGAAATGGGAACTAGAATCCCTACCAAAAGTGAGAATAGGTTCCAAACCTGGCAGCCAAAACAATGTAGCAGACAGATCGCACTGACAAGCCGAGAAACTACCCCTTTTCCACAATATTCCAAAATTTTGCGAAGCCCACACAAAGTGACATTTGTGCGCATGCGTCTGGAAGTAGATGCACAACGCAGAATCTCATTCACCGCATCGTTCGACATTCTTCGATTCTTTACTGTTTCTCTTTGTCCAAACACATTTGTTACGGTGATCAATTTCATAGTTTCACTGCGATGACACTGTGTATAATTATTAGGTGATTTGTCAAGCGGAACAAAATCACCTTAAGGCATCGTGAAGCAGATTTCTGTAGACAAGGGTTTTGGAATGAGAATGATGTTCTGCTTTTGGCTTTTTGGGCCCATTTAGTCTGTTGGTAGCCCA
>JAAUXT010079745.1_pt1 | contig 17091 bp, 18 predicted proteins | sample 7278171 | NCBI WGS metagenome assembly JAAUXT01 (sample SAMN14350112, study PRJNA611818) | marine sediment metagenome | isolation source: surface marine sediment (1.8m) | place: French Polynesia: Moorea | collected 2018-08
CTCAGCAATTTATCAGTGTCATCTGAAAAGGTGAGATATCACTGACAGAGATATCAGCACATTGGAAAAACACCCCCCTGGACAACAAGGTCGGAAAAATAGTACGGTCGTTGTCTGGTCCTGAGACACCGGGTCTGGTCAGGGTCTCTTGGTGTGAGACTGGAATGGACCTGCATGAAGGGGCAGCGGGTGGGGCCCTGAATCACTTCTGGGCTGCAAAGGGAACTCTTGAAAATTCTTCGGGGGTCGCCTGTATTGTTAAATTTTATGCTTGAGAAAATAATACGTAAACAATGTTTTTCTTCTTTTGCATTTCAAAAAGATAATACGTCGACGTTATTGTCAAAGATTCTTCGTTGTTTCCAAAATGTTCTGTACTGCAGCCAAAAGGAGCGTCCTTCTGTGTGTGTGTGTGTGTGTGTGTGTGTGTGTGTGTGTGTGTATGTGTATGTGTGCGTGTGTGTGCTTGTGTGTTTGTGTCTGCTTGTGTGTGTGCGTGTGTGCAATCTATTTTCAAGCTTGCATGATGGGTGGTTGATCCACACAAAACTGAGCTGCATGGGTTCGCCTTTTCACGCTCTCGCAGATACAAGAGACAATGTTCACTGTGGAAGCAGGGAATTCCATGCATGTGTGATTTGCATATGAATCTGGTAGGATGTGCAGCCACACCTGCTGTTCGATTTGTGAGGGTATGACGTGTCCCCCAGAAGCTGCAAAACTCACAGAACAGGATCTCCCTCCAGCGAATCCAGGGTGAGGAGAGTTGGGGAGGGGAGGTCGGGGAGGGGGGTTGGGTTGGGGGGCTCGTTGGGGGGGTCCCCTGAAAACCAAATATATATATTGAAGAAACGAGGAAAAGGAGCCTGGACCCTGCAGGTGCCCATGGACGTGGATTCACTCACAGAATGGGATAAAAGCGAAGCTAGGATGAGAGTTTGGGAGTGGGGGGAGGTCCTCGTTGGAAATCGAGGAAACGAGGAAAAAGAGTCTGACCCTTTGCACACACACACACACCCACCCACCCACCCCCCCCCACACACACACGTGCTTTGCGACTAAACCGCGGAATGCTGAGCGTGTAAACGATGTGTTCCTGGATCCCGGTCCCAGCACCTGGACCCGCATCGTCAAAGATTGAGGCATTTTCTCCCCGAACGTCTATCAGAGAAACACAATGTCAGCAGCAGACCCAGGTCCATTTCGCACCACACGTGCATGGACACGCCATTGTAGGTGAGACAAAGCCAAGCCTAATAGCAAGTTAAACATGTTTGTGAGTATTTCACATACTTAGCCTCAATAAGGAGTGAAGTACAAACAGTGGGGGATCTCCGGGGACGACCGTCAGCAGGTCACGTGAGTGGGACTCAGAGCTGAAAACAATAGATTCCCGTGCGGAGAGTCAACACGTCGTGGGCGATAAATGAGGCAGCGCCTCTTGGGCGATGGAGGGGGAACACGTGCAGGGACGTGGGACGTTCACGTCATGCAGAACTCCCTCTGGGGGGAGGGAGGGAGGGGTAATCATGGGGTCAGTTCCAGGTTGGAAATTCACTCCCTACCCCTGAACCCCCCCTCTCCCAAATTGCCCCCACAAAATGGGCTGTTTCTGTGTTGGTTGATCCCTTGTCGTAGCAATGATCTGTGGAACGAAGGGATAATTGAATGATCTTTAAGATCTGGTGTTTAAAATGCGACTCGTTCGCATGATCGTCATCGTCGTCATCGTCAGCTGAGTCCGCTGCCTTGTTGTCCCGAATTCCTTCACATTCCTCAGTCGTGTTCCACTCTTTTAGCTTTTGATCAAAAAGTCAAACTAGACGTCAAGGAACATGCTGTGTGTAGTACCTTGTTAGACTGAGGACTTATGTGTCTAGGCCCTTTTTTGGTGCGGTGCGTGTTGACTTTTGAAGGAAAGACAAACACGGCGCTATTCATACGATGACAATGGGTCTCAGGTCTGTTTCACGTTGGGTGCGCCACGCGTCGCGTCCCTGTACAAGTCAAGTCGTTGGTGCCGTCGACGTCAAAGACGGCAGAATTTTGACATCAACGTCAAAAATTTAACCTGACGCTCAATTGGTGGGTGTCAAAAAAAGGTCCAGACCATTCTTCAGCCGTTTTCACATTGATGCTGTCGACGTCAAAGAGGGCAGAATTTTGACGTCAACGTCAAAATTTAACCTGACGCCCAATTGGTGGGCGTCAACCAAAACTGGTCCAAAACGTCGTCAAAGAAAAACTGACGCCGTCACCTGTCGCTTCAATGGCGTCCGTGTGCTCGAAACGACGCAGCGCCCGTGACGTCACACAGCGTCGCGACGCGAACGCTGCCGGTGTGCAGCGCGTCGTACGCGGAGCGTGCGCTGGAAACGCTCCCGAGGCTGATACTGTGCCGACGCCGCGGTTTCGGTTGATTCCGTGTGATTCCGTGGTGACTCGGCAAACAACGGCAACTTCTCAGCGACCGAGGAGCAGCAGGTCCCAAACAGAGACGCTGTGTGTTCCTCACAAGTTTTGCTGATCAAGTCTGGAAACACAGTTCGGCACGTGTATTATGTGTATCCCAAAAACTCCAGCATCACATGGTACTTCGTGAAATCGAACAAGGGCGAGTTTGAGCAAACAGGCCGCAACCTGGAAACGCAGACGCAAACGTAACTTTTGACTATCACAGCACACCAAAAGTTACGCTTGCGTTTGCGTTTCCAGGGTTGCGGGCTGTTTCCTCAAACTCCCAAATGTTCGGCAGGTCCGGCGTGGACCTTGCTTCCCTGCTTCCCCAAAAGGACTGTGGTTGTTTTGACCCCATGGACAGCACTGAAGAATTTGGAGGAGGAAGAGGCTACAGGTTATTGTCCACCTCTCCTCCTCCTGGTGCAACTTCCAGGAGTGGTTGAACTTCAAAAACATTTTTCAGACTTTTTCTTGCAAAGTCGCAAGGGGCGAAAATGCCCCCCCCCGCCACCTTGGACAGGGGCCCTTCTGGCAAAAGTTGAGATTTTGATAGTTGATGGTTCCATGCCGCCTCAGCATGACTGTTTATCTGTCGGCCTCTCATGTCAATGAGAAACAGTTTTGTGATTCGAAACCAAGGTGAGAAGAATCAGAAGACGAACGGACGTGTCTTGAGCAGCGGTGGGAAGATTAGGAGGAGAAACACATACGGTTCGCAGAAGCTATCTGTGCAACATATAAAGAAAACAATAGGCTGGGGTCCAACAATGTTCCAGGGTCGAATGCGTCAGAGCCTTGTGTTTGTGAAACACGAATCTGACACAACCTATCGCCAGGGTTGACGTGAGGGTTGACGCAGGGTTCACGTGAGGGTTTACTTGACCGTTGACAAGGGTTGACGTAAGCGTTGACGGAGGGTTGACGAGAGGTTGACACGAGGGTTGACGTAAGCGTTGACGTAAGGGTTGACGTGAGGGTTGACGAGGGTTGATGTAAGGGTTGACATGAGGGTTGACGTGAGGGTTGACGTGAGGGTTGACTCGAGGGTTGACGTGTGGTCCAATCTATTTTTTCCGGAAACTGTTTTCCACTGACGACGTGTGACGGAGGCATGGCAACAGCCAGGTATGTTGCCATGGCAATACGAGGCATTTCTCTGCAGACCATTTCTGGGAATTTGCAAGACGTGCACGTTTTTTTGTTTCTGTTGGAGAAAAAGCGCTGTTGCCATGGGAGCACGTTTCCTCCCACACAGGGAGTGTGCGGGGCGTCAGCCTCTTTGTGTCGCAACAAACAATACCTGACCTCGCAAACACCATGGCAACAAAGAATACAAAAATTCGCGTGCTGCGATTTTTCACTCTTACACAAGCGGCGTTCTCTTGCGTCGTCCCACGTGGAGACTGAAGGAGACACTCCAGAGAGAAACCTTTTAGCGGGAGAACCCTTGAAGGTGCAAGGAACGACGCGTTTTCACAATGGCACGCGCGCTTTCAACGCCCTCGTATTTGCTCAGTAAATGTTGTTGTGTTCGCTTGTAAACCAACCCATATTAGCAGCAAGAATGCATCTTTTTCATAATTATTCTGATTCTTTGAATCAACAATGCGACTTTTTGCATGATAATAATAGCATTGTTCGGGTCAGATCGACATGGTTTTCGTGTAAATTGCAGTGTATTTGGTTTCGATGGAGGTGGAATGTCAAGCATTCGGCACGTTACTGAGAAAGGGCTTTTTTTCTTTTGAAGTCTCTCTGTCTCATAAAATCATCAAAACAAGGCTTCAAATTTCGCACTGTGTTGTGAAGTCTGTGTCCGAAAAACAGGGCAACATGTTTGTTGTGCGTGTGTGTGTTTGCGTGTGTGTGCGTGAGTGCTGTGTGTGTGTGTGTTTGCGTGTGCGTCTGTGTGTGTGTTTGGATGTGTGTACACGTGTGTTTGGGTGTGTGCCTGTGCGTGTGTGCTTGTGCGTGTATGCATGTGTGTTGCTTGTGTAAGCGTGTGCGTGTGCGTGTGTGCTTGTGTGTGCGTGTGCGTGTGTGTTTGCGTGGTTGTGTCCGTGTGTGCGTGTGTCCGTGTGTGTGTTTGTGTGTGTGTGTGCGTGCGTGTGTGTGCGTGTTGACAATGGAACTTGTTCTCGTGCAGCGCTACCTGGTGAAGACCGGCTTTCAGCAGCCGACACAGCGCGGCGCCAAACTCGCGCACATGGTCGACTCCGACGCACTCAAACCTGCGCTCAAAGCCTTCCAGCGCTTCTACAGCCTCAAGGTCACAGGTGGGTCATCAAGGTCACGTGAAGGTCACAGGTGGGTTCTCAATGTCATAGGTGGGCCCTGAGTGGTGGGTCCTTCACTTCACAGATAAATGCGAAAGCCATATTGGAGGAGAAGCCAAAAACAGCGGGTTGTTCTGGTAAAAGTTGAATTCTCAATATCACTGGTGGACATCCAGGTCACAGAAGGGTCCTGAGGGTCCTGAGGGTCCACAGGGTCCGCAGGGTTCGCAGGGTCTGCAGGGTCTGCAGGGTCCACAGGGTTCGCAGGGTCTGCAGGGTCCACAGGGTCCACAGGGTCTGCAAGGTCTGCAGGGTCCACAGGGTCCACAGGGTCCGCAGGGTCCACAGGGTCCTCTGGGTCCACAGGGTCTACAGGGTCTGCAGGGTCCTCACGGTCCTCTGGGTCCACAGGGTCCTCAGGGTCCACAGGGTCCTCAGGGTCCTCTGGATCATCAAGATTACAAACGAGTTACACTGTTGGGGGAAGTGGCACCTTTGCCTGTAGCTTCAGTCTCGCTGAAACCAGCGTCTGAACCGAGCGCTCTGTTTACAGGGACACTGACTGAGGAGACACAGCGTCTCATGGCTGCTCTGTTTACAGGGACGCTGACTGAGGAGACACAGCGTCTCATGGCTGCTCTGTTTACAGGGACGCTGACTGAGGAGACACAGCGCCTCATGGTCGCTCTGTTTACAGGGACGCTGACTGAGGAGACACAGCGCCTCATGGTCGCTCTGTTTACAGGGACGCTGACTGAGGAGACGCAGCGCCTCATGGCACGTGACCGCTGCGGCGTCCCCGACGTGACGCCCGACGCGCTACGCTTCTCCAGCACGAGGCGCCGCAAGCGATACGCGCTGCACGGTGAGTACCCAGGGGCTTGGTGGATGGGCATGGTGGGTACCCATTGCGCGGTGGGTAGACGCTGTGAGGTGGGTAACCAGGGGTATGGTGGGTAGGCATGGTGAGGTGGATACCCAGGGGCATGGTGGGTAAATGTTGTGAGGTGGGTACCCAGGGCACAGTGGGTACCCAGGGTACAGTGGGTACCCAGGGCACAGTGGGTACCCTGGGCATGGTGGGTACCCAGGGCACAGTGGGTACCCAGGGCACAGTGGGTACCCAGCGCACAGTGGGTACCTGGGGCACAGTGGGTACCTGGGGCACAGTGGGTACCCAGTGCACAGTGGGTACCTGGGGCACAGTGGGTTCCCAGGGCACAGTAGGTACCCAGGACACAGTGGGTACCGAACACCCAAGGCACAGTGGGTACCCAGGGCACAGTGGGTATGCAGGGGAACAGTGGGTACCCACGGGTATGGTGAGTACCCAGGGCACAGTTTTCAGACCCTGTGTGACAGGTACACATCCCATGCCAGTGTGTGTATGTGTGTGTGCGTCCGTGTGTGCGTGTGTGTGTGTGTGCCGCGCTGACTGGCCCATGGACCCGGCCTTGGTTCTGCGCTCATGTTGGCGCCCAAACTGGCCTGTTTATGAACAACATTTGCGATGATGTTTAGACCAGCGAGGCACAAACAACTTTTTTCAGCGAGATTCCTGAAAATGAAAATTGAGATTTCGGTCAGAAATCTCTTCCCTTGAAGCGACGCGCGGTCGAGTTGTGAGGTTCCTGGAGTGAAAACGGCACCCGGAGCACATTCCTCCGGGCAGCTCACGTGGTCACGTGGTCACGTGACTCACGAACTTTCAGTGCAAATATGTGAACACAGCTTTTTTGTCCCAGTGGTGTACCGCGCACCAAGACACAGATACAAGGAAACACCATTCAGCAAAAAAAAAAAAAAAAAAAAAAACAAAGGTGCAAAAACAATGGCGCATGAAGAACAATCTTTTCGTGGAAATTCTTTTTTTTTGTGGTTTCACCTCAGGTTTTGCGTTTCTGTTTGGACAAAATGATTCACGCATCAAACAGATGATTCGTGCGCTGTCCCAATTCAATGGGCACTGCGCATGCGCAGCGAGTGTCAGTGATGACGTAGGCAGCGAGACATCCAATGGGAAATAGACCAATGAGCAGCGCCCATGGACCGTGATTGGCGGTTTTCACTTTGGTGACGCGCAATCGTTTTCTTGACGTCGGCGTCAAAATTTAACATTGAAACCAATGGTGAATTTTTGACGTCAGCGCAAATAATGACCGTGCGTCACCCAATGTGAAAAGCCCGATTCGCAGACCGTGGTTTCCTTCTCTACGCCTGTTGGGCTTTTACACAGGCGTCAAAATTTTGACGTCGTGAGGGCTGACGTCAGGAATGGATTGCTCCATTTTTGTTTCAAACCGGTACTTCATTGGGTTACACATTAAATTTGACGCCGACGTCAAGAGATGGACATCGGCGTCAACACACTTTTGACGCTGACAGCGACTACGTGAAAACCCCATTTCCCCAGTATTTCCCCTGCAGGCACGAAGTGGCGCCTGCCGAACCTGTCCTACTGTATCCGGGACCGCACGACGGATCTGACGTACGTGGCGCAGGAGATGGCCATCCGACGCTCCTTCATGGTGAGTGCTGCGCTGGGATGAGCGGCGGTGTCGGGAGGGGGCGCTGGGGGTCAGGGGCGGCGCTTCGATGACCCAATTTGAGAGAAACGAACCCCACCCAAATCTGGTCAAATTTCTCAAATTTGGTCAAATTTCTCATTTACCAATGTGACTTCACGACAAAAACAGTATTCTTGCCTCAGAAGCCAGAGCACACACACACGCACACACGCACACACACCCCCACAGAGGGCGTATTCGATTGCACCACAAATTTCGGGTCGAGTTTTCACCCACCCGAAACTGACTGAACCGTCAAAAGTGAGCCTCCACTGTTTGCAGTGGAAATTTGCAGTCTGTTTCGGATGTTTCTGTTCAATTGCTTGCACACCAACCCACACCAACCACAAATTTGCGGTTGTTTGCGGTGCAATCGAATACACCCAGAGACACACACCACACACAGACACACGCACACACTTCACACACAGACACACACACCTCACACACAGACACACACACGCACGCACACACACGCACACACACACACACACACACACACGGAGAACTGAGTCTCCAGGATCAGTACCCTGATGGGTTCCGACTGTACATACGAGTTCCGCTGTGTTGTAGATGTGGGAGGCGAAGTCGGGCCTCACGTTCCGGAAGCAGGACGACTGCAGATACGCCGTCATAGAGATCAGATTCGTCTCAGGTGCGTCAGGCTGCGTGTGCGTGTGTGTGTGCGTGCGTGTGCGTGCGTGCGTGCGTGCGTGTGTGCGTGTGTGTGCGTGTGTGTGCAGGACGACTGCAGATACGCCGTCATAGAAATCAGATTCGTCTCAGGTGAGTCCGTCCGGCAGGGCAAGTATGCGTGTGTGTGCGTGTGTGTGTGCGCGTGTGGACATACATGTGTGTGTGTGTGTGTGGACGTGTGGATGTGTGCCTCGTGTGTGTGTGTGCATGCGTGTGGACATACGTGTATGTGCGTGTGCTGTGTGCATGTGGGTGGGTGGCTGTGTGTGTTTGTGGATGTGCCTTGTGTGTACGTGTATGTGTGTGCACATGTGGATGTGTGCCTCGTGTATGTGTGTGTGTGCGTGCGCATGTGTGTGGACATACGTGTGGACGTGTGCGTGCATGTGTTGGGTGTGTGTGTGTATGCGTGTGTCTTGAGCCCCTTTCTGTATGTGTGTGTGTACGTGTGAGCCCCACTCACCTCTCCCCACAAGAATTCATGTGCGTGTGGTGTGTGTGTGTGAGCGTGTGTGTGACCCCCTCTGACCTCTCCCCACAGGAGTGTGTGTGTGTGTGTGTGTGTCTGTGTGTCTGTGTGTGTGTGAGCCCCTCCCACCTCTCCCACAGGAGACCACGGGGACGGGGAGCCGTTTGACGGACCCGGCTCCACGCTCGCTCACGCCTTCTTCCCCAAGTACGGAGGGGACGCGCACTTCGACGACGAGGAGAACTGGTCCGACACCCTGCAAGGTGAGTCCGACACCCTGCAAGGTGAGTCCGACACCCTGCAAGGTGAGTCCGACACCCTGTGAGGAGAGTCAGGGTTTTCACATTGGTGACCCATGCGTCAAAATATCGGTCCAGAGCAATTTTTGACCCAAGCATCAAAACCTACCGGTACATTGAAAATACAATGGTAGTTTTGATGCTGCATCAAAATATTGAAGTGAGAACTTGACGCAGCATCACCAATTTGAAAATCAAAATCAAAATTTTTGATGCTGAGGGTATCAAATTTAACATGACACCCAATGGAGATTGTCAAAAGATGGTCCTGCCTATTCTTGGCGTCACGTCAATTTTTTGACCCTGCGTCAAGTAAAGTGTAAAGTTAGGTCGTCTGTGCCATGTACCACTGATCTGGCAAGTGGGGCACCGCACGTAAAGATTTCAAGGCCGTGCTGAACCTGCCTATTGCGTTGCCTACAGAGGCGCGTAGCGGGAAAAAGTGGCTGATGCCGATCGCTACGCACGAGCTCGGACACTCGCTGGGACTCGGCCACTCCAAGGACCGAGACTCCATCATGTACGCCTACTACAAGTCGTCCATGCCGGCGACGGGCCTCACCGACGACGACGTCAAGGCGATCCAGTATCTCTACGGTCAGTGTGCTGCGGCGGCCCTGCCCCCTACCGGGAGATCCAGTACCTGTGCGGTCAGTGAGTTGTGGCGGCCCTGCCCCCTACTGGGAGATCCAGTACCTGTACGGTCAGTGTGCTGTGACGGGGTCACAGAGGTCACCCCTGCCCCCTACCGGGAGATCCAGTACCTGTACGGTCAGTGTGCTGTGGTGGGGTCACAGAGGCCACCCCTGCCCCCTACTGGGAGATCCAGTATCTGTACGGTCAGTGTGCTGTGCTGGGGTCACAGAGACCACCCCTGCCCCCTACTGGGGTGATCCAGTACCTGTACGGTCAGTGTGCTGCTGCGGGTTCAAGGTTCATATTAGGGAGGTTTAGTTGCAACACGTGGGAGGGCATACGTGGGACATGCAACGTGGCATTACAGGCTGGAAATCAGTTTTTCTCATTTTGAAAGTTTGAAAATTTGTTCAAATTTTCAGACACCTTTCTCCTTTCACAAACAGTTTCTGTTTCCCAAGCAAAATCTGTCTGTGCAAAAATAATTGTTGATAAATATTTTGAGAACAAGTTACTGGGGAAAGAAAAAATTGCACAGATTATCCAAGGTGAAATGTCATGTCACACTTGGCACGGGGACATCGCACGTGTTGCAACTAAACCTCCCTATTGCTGACGTCGACGTCGACGTCAACTGTGGACCGTCACTGCAACATTTCCAGCTTTCCCACATTCCAGGTGACCCGTCCCCTCCCCTTCTCCCCCACAAAATGCCAGAAAGTTAGAAACTTCTGGGTTGTCAAGTTTCCAGGTTTGGGTCCTGCCCCCCCCCCCCGTACGAAATCCAACCCTCACTAAACTTTGCCTGAGACCGGCGCCCATCAGAGTTGTCGCCATCTTGTTTTCATTGCAGGGTCTCCGAACAACAGTCCGCCGGCGCCGCCGACGCCGCGTCCCCCGTACTCCCCTCCGGCGCGCCCCCGCCCCCGCCCCCCGCCGCCGCCGTCGGTCCCTCAGCGGCCGCCGCCGCGCCGCCCTCCCCCGGGCCCCGGGGCCCACGGCTTCGGCACCAACTACATCTGCAGTCACGTGAGGAAGCCTGACGCCATGGTGATGCTCGGGGATGGTCTCACGTACGGGTTCTACGGTGAGTGTCGCGGGTCCAATAGGGAGTTTTAGCACGAGGCTACGTGGTCATATGACGTTCACGTAACACGTAGCCTGCAGACGTAACTTCCCTTTTCTGAAAGAGACTGGACATTTTTGTTGACGCTCTCCATTGGGTGTCGTGTTCAATTTGATGCCCGAGTCTCGAATTTTTGACGCCGGCCTGTGTGAAAACCCTGATTGGGTCACACGAGGTCATTTTCTTTTTGGGGCTGACGTAAAAATTTCCACCGTTGGATTCAATGTCAAATTTTGACGCCGTCGTCAAAACAAGGACTGCGCGTCACCAATGTGAAAACCGCTTGCCATGCGGTCATTTTCTTCTTTTTTTTTGGGCTGGCTGACGTAACAAATGCCACCATTGGGTTCAATGTTAAATTTTGACGCTGACGTCTGACGTCAAAACAAGGACCGCGCGTCACCAATGTGGAAACCTTATTGGCCCTCTGTGGCTGATGTCACCGTTGGGTTCAATGTTAAATTTTGACGCTGACGTCAAAACAATGACCACGCGTCACCAACGTGAAAACCGCTTTCTGCGCCCTCTGCAGGGGAGTTTTACTGGCGGATGAACAGCACGGCGGCGATCGAGCCTCCACGGCGCATCCGGGACTCGTGGCGTACGCCCGACGGACGTGGCCTCAACGGGGAGTTCGACGCCGTCGCCTTCTGGCCGCACCGCCCCGAGAGCTGCACCCCGAACTGCATGGGCAAAACCTTCTTCTTCTCCGTGCGTGGCTTTGGGGGTTTCCATGACAACGGGCAGGAGGGGTGGGTTCCGGGGGCGGGGGTAAATTCAGAGGAGATCCAGGGGGTGGTTCAACTTGCCCCCGTCTGACAGGGGATAAAATTATCATTTTCCCATTTCAAAGTTTTGGCTTTTTGCGATGGACTTTCCTCGGAGTCAACCCAAATAGAAAACCCCTTCCTGCTTTCACAAGAGGCAATACAATTGCTTTGTTTCACTGGAAGCGTTCTGCACATGTCTGTCCGTGGCCGCAGTGTCGCTGAATCCAATTCACACCACGTGCGCATGCGCATAATGCACAGCTTTCATGGCATTACACACCAGCACCAGTGGGACCCGTCTGTTAGCATAGTAGCATAGTGGTGTACTGTGCATAAGTAAGTGCATTGGTGTGAGCACAGCTGTGTACACCCCATGCATGCCACGCCCCTTTGCACGGGTGTGTGGTACGCTGTGAGTTTGGTGACCCCCAATTCACACCGCGTGCACCAGCGCATCACGCACAGCTTTTACGACTTTCCACACCGTGCACCAGTGCACATTTGGGGTTGGAACCCATCTGTGATCATGGTAGTGTACTGTGAGTAAGTACATCAGTGTGGACACACCTACACACACCTCATTGCCACACCCCTTCGTACGGGTGAAACCAAATGTGGTGCGCTGTGACCTTGATGAGTGCGCATGCGCTGGCGCACGCGGTGTGGCCGAGGGTTGTGCGCATGCGCTGGCGCACACGATAAGAACCAGAGCTAACCTCTATCTGCACTGGTGATGACCTGATGGAGCTTTGAAGCGCCCCCTGACCTTGACCTTGTCGTCCCTGTACGCAGGGCCCCCTGGTGTACGTGATGGACGACGGGTACGGGACGCAGGGCTACGTCAATTACCCACAAAGCATCAGCGACGTGTTTCCGGGACTACCGTCTCACATAGACGCCGCGACAATCTGGACGGGCAACAACAAACTCTACTTCTTTAAAGGTGACAAGGAGGGGAGGGGTGGAGAGAGGGGCAGGGGGACGAAGAACAATTGAAGAGAGCAAACGTGAGTGAGAAGAGTGAGAATAAAGAGGGAGAGAGAGAGGGGGAGAGAGACAGAAACATATGTGAGAGACAGAGAGGGAGAGAGAGAAAGAAAGAGAGACATGGGGAAACAGAAAGAGAGAGTGATAGAGAGAAAAATGCAGAGACACAGAGAGAAAGAAAGAGACACATAGACAGAAAGTGAGGGAGAAAGAGGAGGGAGAGAGACAGAGAGAGACAGAAAGAATGAGACATGAGAGAGACATAGAGAGAGACTGATGGGAGGAGACAGAAGGAACAGCGCTGTGGCCTGAACACGTCACAACTGCGCTCCAATGGCACTGCCACAGCCCTCGGCAATTTTCCACCAAAGAAGAAGCAATGCTCTCACAACCAAACAACTCCAGACTCCCAACCTCCCGCACTCATCACGCATTTCCTTCCAGGAAACGAATACTTCAAAAGCAGTTACAAGTCGCAGCCGTACTACATAGACACCGGCTACCCGAGGTCCATCACTATCTGGGATCTGGGTGAGTACTCAACTCTGGGGTCTGGGTGAGTACTCAGCTCTGGGGTCTGGGTGAGTACTCAGCTCTGGGGTCTGGGTGAGTACTCAAATCTGGGGTCTGGGTGAGTACTCAGCTCTGGGGTCTGGGTGAGCAGATCTTCCACACAATATAAACGGCGTCAGTTGCCTCCGTCTTGTGTTCCAGTGTTTCATACTTGGTATTGGTCTACTCTGGTACGTGCGCCCCCCCCCCCCCCGACCATTTCCTCAGACCCGCCCACCTCAGTCAGAGACAGCTCCCCACACCCTCTCTTTTTCTGCCAACCCAACGAACTGACAGCTCCCCTGACCCCCTCCTCCGTGAAAACACAAGAGGCAAAGCATTCCCTGCGTGTTTTTGAAAGTCAGATCCAGATCTTTACTCAATCGGGTCCCAGGTTATTCTGCGTTAGGGGTACCAGTCTAATCAATGAGTACTGCGCATGCGCACTGCAGGTTGGGACAAGGTGGACTCGGCCGCCTTCTACTGGCAGTACAAGAAGGACGAGCAGGTGATCGTCAAGAGAACGTACTTCTTCCGGGACAACGAGTACGTGCGTTACAACGACGGGCGTCTCCAGGTGAGGGACGCTGCTGTGTGCGCATGCGCGCGAGAGTCCAGGCTCGAGGGGGGCAGCTGCACACGCAGGTCCAGGGTAAAAAAATAACTTTCAACCCTTCCATCAACACGAAATCTGGCAAATTTGTGCCGCAAATGTTAACTTTGCAAGTTATTTTGAGATTGCAGTGGCTCGTTTTGTGTCTGATGCGGCTTCAGTTCGGAACAATTCACAACGTGATATTCTCCACAGATTGACCAGAACTACCCGAAGCACACGTCCACCAACTGGTACGGGTGTCGGGCCCGGTACGGCAGCCTCGTGGAGGGCGGGGACAGCCGCGGGGAGGAGGACGCCGAGCAGCGGGGCGGGCCCGGCGGCGAGGAGCGGGGAGCGTCCGGTGGCGTCGCCCCCGACGCCGCCCCGCCCAAGATAGAAGTCATCGACAACTCTCAAGGTGGGACACGTGGGGCCCCCTGGTGGAAGTGCTGAGTGAAAGTGGATGAGGCGTCGGGTGCGTGCGTGTGCGTGTGTGCGTGCGTGCGTGTGATGGCAGCGCAGGGGAGTGTGTGTGCGTGCCTCTGTGCGCGTGTGTGTGTGATGGTGACAACGCATATGACACGATGAGTGTGTAAACGTGTGTGTGCGTGCGTATGTGTGTGCCCGCGTGTGTGTACGTGCGCGTGTTTGTGTGTGTGTGTGTGTGTGTGTGTGTGATGGCGGCAGTGCAGGTGACAGGATGAGTGTGTATGCATGTGTGTGCGTGCGTATTTGTGCGCGCGCGTGTGTGTGCGTGCGCGTGTGCACTCGTCCAAATTGATGCAAGATTCTCAGCTGCAATGCCCTGGAGTTCTGAAGACGTTTGATCTCGTTCCGACCTCACCTGAGACCTCGTTTTCGCGCAGGTTTGCCAATGCGTGACGCAATCGACCGTCCCAACCCAGAGGACGCCGCCCTCGTTCCGGGGGACGACTTCGTCTTCGTCCAGAACAGCGCGCATGCGCATCGCTCCAGGGACGTCGACCCCGCGCTGCTAACCGGAAGTGACGCAGAATTGGCGCGAAAAGAGTCGCGCGCAACTGCCCGCGTGTTCTCGTCGGCGGTCCCCAACCTTGAGATTCACCACCAGCTAGTCACGTGTTTTGCGGCTTTCCTGGCTTATCATTTCACACATTTATTGAACTGCATCTAGTGAAGAATATTTCGCGTGTGAAAATAGGTGTGGATGGTCTAAGTTATGCGCACAAGGCTGATTTCTGTTCATTCTTTGAGAAGGACGCGAGCGTAGCGTAGGAACCGACAAATCACTCTTTGCACAGCTTGATCAAACTGCCGAGGCCACTCTCTCTACGAACATTCAGAAGTCACAGTTACGTATCATCCTTCCGCAATACACTCTATAAACTTGGTTCGCCCTTCAAAGGAAGCTGAGTTGATTCAACTCAAATCAACAAACAATCTCCTTTTTATGCAGTGGTTGTAGATTAGGTGTCTTCCCAGCTCATTAAATGTCTGTGATAGCCTGAGGTCAACCTCCCACGAAACAGACCCTTCTCTTCGCAAGGGTTGGTTCACACTGGATACGCCATGCTTTGCGACACCACGTCTTCAATCAAAGCACGGCGCACCCAGTGTGAAGCCCACCCCAGTTCGCTTGTGCGCGGTCTCTATCTGGTCCCCGGGGGTGGATTCAGGGGCCTTGGGACTCCCCCCCACCCCGGATCCCAGAAAAATCTCTCTTCTTGATTAATTCTTTACTGCGTATTTACATGTGCAAAATTTTGTTCTTGTTTCTTTTGTTGTTGTTTTTTTTTCAAATCTTGGTATTTGGTCCACTCTGGGGCGGGGGGGGGATTCAGTCCCTTTGACCCCAAGGTTCCCTGACTCCACCCCCGGTTCGCTGCTCGTGTGTTAGCTTGTACTGAACTGCATTTCGCACATGGTGCGTCACACAGATTGAATTACTGTGGGTGCTCCGTTACAGTTCTGTATCAATGTTTTCCAGCACAGATCTGCTTTTCCAGTTCATGAGTGGGTGGGAGGTGCAAGTGTTGAGTGTGCGTTCGTTCGTCTGGTCTCGCCTCGAATTGAAATGGGCTTGTTCGATATCTCACCAGATTCAAAATCTTCACCACTGTTGCACTGATTTCGAGGGTGAAGCGCTTTTCACATTGGTGACGGCGTGAAACTTTTTCTCTGTGTTTTTTTTTTGATGACGTCAAAGAATGGTCTCGACCATTTTTTGATACCCACCAATTTGGCGTTGGGTTAAAATTTAACATTGACATCAAAACTCTGCTGTTGATGTCAAAAGTTTTGACGTCGACAGTACCAACGTGAAAACGGCTTGAGTTTCACTGGAATCCAGGCTGATTCTAACTCGAAAATTACCGTATCCACCCGTGTATAACACGCAACCTTTTCTCCAAAAATTGAGCACCACAAGTTGGGGTGCGTCTCACGCATGGACAAGAAATCACTGTTGTTTCAATGGGACACAATACCACAGATCAAAGCAAAACTTGGGGGTGCGTCTTGCATTTCCAAGGGTGCGACTGACAAACGTGTGAATACGGTACGTTTTGGAATGAGCACCAGAGCTCGACAGAATGTGGGGTCAGAACATGAAATTGTACGTTTTTCTTGTGGTTTTACTCATGTTTCACCACACAATAAAAATAAAGTCTGAGAACCCAGGTTCAAAGTTCAGCAAAATGTCAACTCCAGTTTCCATGGACACCAAAAATAAAGTGCACTTTTAAAAATACGTGAAATAGTTGGAGAGTGACCTGTATGAGAGGTTAACGCGCATGCCCAGAGGGGACGCGACGCCCGCGGGAACGCAGCGGGTCACGTGACATGACGACAGGTGTCGTCACCATGGCAACCGTCATTAATTTGTCCCCCAATGTCCGTCATGCGATGTGTAACCATAAATACATCAGTGTGTGTCACACAAAAGTATCTTTTGTCATGACGGGCAGAGTTTTTAAAATTTAAACGGTTGCCATGGATTCAGGATAGCGTGCATAAACTTTGTTTCTGCGAAGAGAGAGAGAGTGAAAAACGCTCGTTTACTGCTGCAACTGAGTATGGATAAAGTTTCCACTTTATGACAAGAAGGATACAAACGGATTCACAATCACAAAACGGGAGCACTCACTGTGAAAAGGATACAAAGGTCAAAATCCAGACATTGAACAAAGAGTCTTTCTTGTTGATCTCTGGGTTGAAACTTACCCTGGATTTGGTTTGCTGCACAGTTCCTTCCGGAAGTTGACCCAGCACCGGAAGTCGACACCGGAAGTGGAATCGTGTCCGCGGCGGAAATGACCTTCTTATCTGCAGAGCGCACGCAGGAAGCGCGGCGGCGGAGCCGGGGTGCTGCGTATCCGTGATCAACGCTCTCGTCTGAAGCACCCTGCTGGCCCGGACCCCCCTCTGGACCCCACGTCTTGACCCCCCTCTGGAACCCCCCTCTGGACCCCCCCTCTGACGGCTGCTCCAGACCTCGAGCACGCTACTGCAGAACCCCACCTCGGACCCCACCCTCACTGCCTAAAGGGTCCCCCATCATCCCAGACCCTTGCACACCCCGGCCGGCGCGCGGGGGCGGGCGGGGGGGGGGGGGGCCGGGCGCCGGGCGGGGCCGGCCGCGGGCCCGCGGGCGCCCCCGGGGCCGCAGGGGCCGCGCGGC